>Ga0182018_10001796_pt1 | contig 23229 bp, 16 predicted proteins | sample 812P2MmetaG_FD_120490 | JGI IMG/M metagenome (GOLD analysis project Ga0182018, IMG submission 120490) | Permafrost microbial communities from Stordalen Mire, Sweden - 812P2M metaG | ecosystem: Environmental > Terrestrial > Soil > Wetlands > Permafrost | place: Sweden: Stordalen | collected...
AATGACGACGGATGCGGGACGTCCGATCGGCGATAACCAAAACTCATTGACCGTTGGGCCGCGCGGCCCGGTGGTGTTTGAAGATTTTCTACTGTTTGAGAAGATGGCGCATTTCAATCGGGAGCGCATCCCGGAGCGCGTGGTTCATGCCAAGGGATCGGGCGCACACGGGCATTTCGTATGCACCAATCCCGACATGGCGAAGTACACGACGGCGAAGCTTTTTTCGGCCAAGGGAAAATCCACGCCGACGTTTATTCGCTTCTCGACCGTTGGCGGAGAAAAGGGCTCGGCGGATACGGAGCGCGATCCGCGCGGATTTGCCCTGAAGTTCTACACCGAAGAAGGCAATTGGGACATGACGGGCAATAACACGCCGGTTTTTTTCATTAAGGATCCGCTGAAGTTTGGAGATTTTATTCACACGCAGAAGCGCGATCCCGAAACCAATCTGAAGTCGCCGACCATGATGTGGGATTTCTGGTCGCTCTCGCCCGAGTCGTTGCACCAGGTAACGATTCTGTTCTCCGATCGCGGCACTCCCGATGGCTACCGGCAGATGGATGGCTTCAGCAGCCATACTTTTAGCTTGATCAATGCCAAGAACGAATTGTTTTACGTGAAATGGCATTTCAAGACCAAACAAGGGATCAAGAACTTCACCGGCGAGCGGGCAGCCGAGATGCGCGGCGTCGATCCTGATCACGCGCAGCGCGATCTGTTCGATGCCATCAAGCGCGGCGACTTCCCGAAGTGGCGCGTATGCATGCAGATCATGCCGGAGAAGGAAGCGGAGACGTATCACATCAATCCGTTTGATCTGACCAAGGTTTGGCCGCACGGGGACTATCCGCTGATTGAGATTGGCGAACTGACGCTGGATCGCAATCCGGTAAATTACTTTGCCGAAGTAGAGCAGGCGGCGTTTGAACCGCGCAACATTGTGCCGGGCATGGGATTTTCGCCGGACAAAATGTTGCAGGGCCGGCTCATTTCTTATCCGGATGCGCACCGGTATCGTCTGGGAGTGAATTATGATTCGCTGCCGATCAATAAACCGCAGTGTCCGTTTGCGACTTATCATCGCGATGGAATGACGCGGTTCGACGACAACGGCGGCGCGGCTCCGAACTATGAGCCGAACAGCTTCGGTGGACCGACGCAGGACGCGGCGTACGTGGAGCGGCCGAAGATGATTTCGGGAACGGTGGCTCGTCACAATCACCGCGACGAGAACGACTACTACACGCAGCCTGGGAAATTGTTCCGGCTGATGAAGAAGGATGCGCAGGAACGGCTGATCAAGAACATCGTGGGCAGCCTGAAAGAAACTCCGCGTCGCATTCAGGAGCTGCAGGTCCGGCACTTCTACAAGGCCGATGCGAATTATGGCATTGGCGTGGCCAAGGGGTTGGGGCTGGACGCGAGCAAGGTCTTCGGGAATGGAGTACGCATGGAAGAGAAGCTGGTTCCCGCCGACTGATTGCGGTTGTAGATGCGAAACTTGGGCGAGCCTTTTAGGGCTCGCCTTTTTTGTGGGAGATGAGCCCATTATCGACTAAGTTGCACGCTCTTCTTGAATGTCCCTCTGTCCGCGTAAACTTGGGTGGGGCGTGCAAGCTCTGGGTGTCATTCAAGCTTAACTCTCCCCCGAGGGCCGAACTCATGATGCCGGCGCACGATGAACTTCTTCGAGAGCTTCAGGACTTCGCTCGGACCGCACCAACCTACACAACAGTGATGGAACGTATCTGCCAGTGCCTGCACGAGAAAATTACGCGCTACAACTGGGTGGGGTTTTATCTGATCGACCCGGCGGATCCGGGAGCTTTGGTGATCGGGCCGTTTGTTGGGAGCTTCACCCCCAACGCGCGCATTCCGCTCAACACCGGCCTTTGTGGCGCCGCAGCCAGCAGTGGAGAGACCGTGGTGGTGCATGACGTCTCCAAGGATCCGCGCTACCTTGCCGGATCGCCACTCGTGAAGTGTGAAATTGTTGTCCCCATCCTTGTGAAGAAAAAGCTGGCGGCCGAGCTTGATATTGAGAGTTATTTTACGAGCACGTTCACGGAACCCGAGAAGAATTTTGTGGAAGCCTGCGCCGCCATCGTCGGAAAGTGCATGGAGAAAGCGTAGGCTGGCTTGACGACGTTTTTATAAAGCGAGCGCTTTCACCGACGTAGCGCGTCGGAGGAGATCAGGCGACTTCATTCTCTGGCAATATTCCGCAAAATTAGAGCGCGGTCCGTTCCAGCGAAGGTCGGCGACCGTATCAAATACAGGTACATCGAGTCGAAGAGTGGCGAGGGTGCGAAACAGGAGCGCATCGTCCCATTGGTTGAAGAGCGATTCGGAGAGCAGGCGGGCCTTGCGGATTGAGGGATGCCACGCTCGCCAATCCTCGGGGATCTTTTCCAGGTGCGGATACTGCGATAAGGTAAGAGCCGCAGCTTTTGCGCCCCAGCCGGCTAAGCCAGGAAAGCCATCGGCACTGTCGCCGACTACCGCAAGATAATCGGGAATCGATTCGGGCTTCACGCCAAACTTGGCTACGACACCGGCCTCGTCACGCAGGATGTCGCGTCGACGATCCAATTGAACGACTCTCGTGCCCACAACACATTGGCTGAGATCCTTGTCCGGCGTACAGATCAGCACTTGATTCACACTGCCATCCTTCGATGCGTTGCTGGCGGCGGACGCCAGAGCGTCATCTGCTTCGAAATAAACCATGGGCCACACCATCACGCCCATTGCCCCGAACGTTTCCTCGAGAATCGGAAACTGTGAAAGTAATTCCTGAGGAACACCTTCGCTGGTCTTGTAGCCGGGATACAGATCGTTGCGGAACGACTCCACAACGTGATCGGTCGCAACCCCGAGATGAGTGGCGCCGCGCTCGAACATAGACAAAACGGAAGTCAACACGCCACGGACTGCGGCGACTTCCTGGCCGTTTGCATCCTTGGCGGAGGGCACGGCGTAGAAATGGCGGAACAGTTCATAGGTTCCGTCAATCAGGTGGACATCCATGCGGCTCCGATCAGCGTTCTGCAGGCGATGGTATACGATCCGGCAAATGACTTGAGGAGATTTATCCCTTGCCCGGTCCGGTAGACCCTAGAACGATTGCTCGTGGATAGAGGCAGGCAGGGAGTGTCCGCCCCACACGAGCAACTCAATGTCGTTCGCGGCGGCGGAGGTAGTCGATGAACATTTGTTCGACGGGTTTGTCGTAGGTTTTGAGGACGTGGCGAACCGTCTGGCCGCTGACGAAGTGGCACACCTCTTCGGCGAGATTCTTGGCGTGATCGCCGGCGCGCTCCAGGGACTGAGTCATGAAGATGATCTGCAGGCTGGCCTGGCGGGCCATGTTTTCGGGATTCACGATATGGCGAAGAAAAACCAGATTTCGCAAGCGATCGATCTCGGAGTCGGCGCGGAGCACGTCGACGGCTTTGCCAACATCGCGGGAGGAGAACGCGTCACCAACGTCGGCAAGCATCTTCTCCAGGATCGTGGCCATGTGGGTGAGGTCACGCGTGTCTTCGGAATCGATCCGTCCGGCGGAGGCTTGTGCGCTGTTGGCAAAGCTGAGCAGCAAGTCACCGATGCGCTCGAGGCTGATCATGAACTTCATGCAGGCGAGAAGCTGCCGAGCTTCATTCGGTCCCACTTCGGTGATGACCGATGTGACGGCGCTATCGATTTCCATATCGAGCGTGTCGAGTTCGCGCTCGCGCTGGCGCAGAGAGTTCAGCAGCGGCGCCGAGCCGGTGGCGATCCCTTCCGCGGCGGCGGCGGCGGCTTCCTTGGCCAGATGACAGGCTTCGATGGTGCGGCGAACGATCTGATGATGGGCCGGTTCGGTAGTGAGACTTTCGACGCGGGCAGTGCTCATTAGGTCTCCCTGTGGCGCAGACGGGGGAGTGCGAATACTGTTACCTCTGATTTTGCCGTACCCATCGATAGATGGTCAACGGCTGAGGATAGATTTTCTACGCGAGATGTGGGTTAAGGGGCTGTGAATTTTCCGTCAATTTTTCCTGTTCCGCCGCCGGGACCGACGCGGAGTACAGCCAGTACCATCGTAATGTCGCTCTTCAGATCGCGGAAAGGCACAATGCTGGAATGGGCGTCGGTAGCGTTTTTCTCCATTTTCTGGAACATGCCGCGATCGGAGCGGGCGCTGTATTGGTTCTGCTCCTGGTCATTCAGTTTAGAATCCCTCGGCGATCCAGGGTCGCCAACGCTCGTCGGACAACCAGCTAGCGGGCAAGCAAAACGCCACCACGAGGCTCCATTCGCTCCGGAACTCGCGAGCCGAATCGCCGTCTTATCCGGACTGTTTGACTGTATCGGCGCGGGCGTGAGATAGTGTCTGTCTTCAATCGCCTCAACGGACTGTAGATACTATAAGTCTTGGAGTCTGTTCGCCCCCAATGGTTCGCCTTATTCCGAAAGATACCAGCTTCTTCAAGATGTTCTCCGCGATGTCGGAAAATCTCATCGCGGGAGCCCAAACCTTAGTTGATCTGTTCGCTGATTATCAAGATGTGGACAGAAGGATCGACGAGGTTCGCCGGATCGAGCGTGAGGGTGATGAGCTCACGCACTCCATCCTGACGAAGCTGAACCAGACATTCATTACGCCGTTCGACCGCGAAGATATTCACGAGTTGGCCTCGAAGCTGGATGACGTTCTCGACTTCATCAATGCCTCCGGCGCCCGCATCGTGATGTACCGCATTACGAATCCACCACCGGCTGCGGGAGAACTGGCCAGGATCATCCTGATGCAGTGTCAGGAACTGCAGAAGGCCGTATCTCTCATGCAAAAGAACGGCAACATCCTCGCCCACTGCGTGGAGATCAACCGGTTAGAAAACGAAGCCGATCTGGTATCCCAGCACGCGATCGCCAAGCTGTTCGAATCGGAGAAGGATCCCATCAACCTGATCAAAGTCAAAGAACTGCTGGAATTTCTCGAGCGAGCCACGGACAAGGCGGAAGACGTAGCCAATGTGCTGGAAACCGTTGTCTTAAAGAACACCTGAGATTCAATGAATCCAAGCAAACAGGAAAACTGTGAAGCCTGACCTGCTGCTGCTGATCATCACAGTAATCGTCGCCCTGATTTTTGATTTCCTGAATGGGTTTCACGACGCCGCCAACAGCATCGCGACAGTCGTATCCACCCGGGTCTTATCCCCGAAACTGGCGGTTCTGTGGGCTGCATTCTTCAATTTCTTAGCGGCTTTCTTGCTGGGCACGGCCGTGGCCAAAACCATCGGCTCGGGAATGATTCACGTCGAGCAGGTTACGCAGTATGTGGTGATCACGGGGCTGCTGGGAGCCATTGTTTGGGACCTGCTGACGTGGTGGTGGGGATTGCCAACGTCTTCCTCTCACGCCTTGATTGGCGGCATGGCCGGGGCCGCAGTGATGCGCTCGGGATGGCACGTGATTATTGCCTCGGGCTGGTACAAGACTTTGATTTTCATCGTGGTCGCTCCAATCATGGGGCTGATTCTCGGCTTCTCTTTCATGGTCGCCATCTTCTGGCTTCTGCGCGATAAGCCTCCACAGAAAATCGACGTCTGGTTTCGCAAGCTGCAGCTCCTCTCCGCCGCCGCCTACAGCCTTGGTCATGGGGGCAACGATGCACAGAAAACGATGGGGATCGTGGCCAGCGCGTTGTACGGTGCGCATTTTCTAACCTCGACGGAACTATCCGGCAGCTGGGGTAAATTTCACTGGCCCATTATTCTGGCTGCACATACTGCGATTGCCTTGGGAACCTACTTTGGTGGCTGGAGAATTGTCCACACCATGGGCTCCCGCATCACCAAGCTCAAACCGGTAGGAGGATTCTGCGCGGAGGCCGCGGGAGCGATTACCTTATTCTCCACTGCCTTGGCCGGAATTCCAGTGAGCACCACCCACACCATTACCGGAGCAATCGTCGGTGTGGGAGCGACGAATCGGCTCTCGGCCGTGCGCTGGGGAGTGGCCAGGCGCATCGTTTGGGCGTGGGTTCTGACTATCCCGGCATCCGCGCTGGTGGCCGCAATCGCTTTCTGGCTGGTCCGGATGATTCATCCCGGGGCGTGATGGCCAGCAAGCGAACGCGCGGGCCCTCGTGGGACTGTCAGCATCCGTGCTTGAGGGCGCCGGGCTTCGCCCAGGCTTGGACAGCCGGGGCAGATGTCCCCACGTGAGAAGTAAAGGCTTACGCTGCGGGCAGAGTAAATAGGAAAGTCGCGCCATGCGCGAGTTCGCTTTCGGCGCGGATGGAGCCTCCGTGGGCAAGCATGATGTGCTTGGCGATGGCAAGGCCCAGGCCCGTGCCGCCGGACTCACGGGAGCGGGCTTTGTCGACGCGATAGAAACGTTCGAACAGCCGCGAGAGATGTTCCGAGGCGATTCCGGCTCCAAAATCCTGCACACAAAATTCTACGCCATGCGGAACCGAACGGGCGCCGAGGACGATTCCTCCGCCGGAAGCGCCGTACTTGAATGCATTGTCAATCAGGTTCGAGAAGACTTGATGGATGGCTTCGCGGTCTGCCAACACCGGGGGAAGACTTTCCGGCATGGGCAAATCCTGAATGTGAAGGTCAATGCCGTGAGTGCGGGCGATTTCCCGGAAGCTCTCTTCGGCATCGTGGAGGAGTTCAGCGGGCGGAACGGGCTCCACATCGAAACGAGTTTCGCCGGATTCGACGCGGGCCAGAGTCAACAGATCTTCAGTGAGGCGTGACATGCGAGAGGAATTCTTGCGGATGATTTCCAGAAACTCGCGGGAGGGAGCGACATTTTCAGGAGTGCTGTCGAGCAAGGTTTCCGCGTAGCCTTGAATCGAAGTGAGAGGCGTACGCAGTTCGTGGGAGACGTTGGCAATAAAGTCGCGCCGGGTTTTTTCGACGCGCTCGGTTTCGGTAAGATCGCGAAGCACCGCGACCGCACCTCCGTCCGGTAGAGGCGCAGCAGTTACGTCGAAAGCACGGCCGGGAACGATGGAAGTGGCGCGGCCGGTTTTGACTTCGCGGGTGGTAGTGGCCTCCTTGACGGTAGCGAGGAAGTCGGGATCGCGAATGGTTTCAACGACCGGTTGTTGCAGGCGGGTGCCTTGGGGAACCAGGCGGTTCATGGGCTGGTTGGCCCACTGCACGCGGCCATCATCGCTCACAGCAATGACAGCATCCTGCATGCTGTTGAGCAAGGTTTCCAGTTGGCGCTGGCTGGAGCGCACTTCGGCGAAGCTCTTTTCCACGCGGCGGGCTGTTCTGTCGATGGCGCCGGCGACGCGGCCGATTTCGTCCGGTGAAGTTTCGAGGATTCGAGCCTGCAGATCGCCTTCCGCGATACGGCCCGCAACCTCGACGATGCGCTCCAGGCGGCGAGCGCTCCAGTGGGAGGCGCCGGCCGCTACCAGGAGCGCGAAGATGAACGTTATGGCGGAGGCCAACTCCAACCGGCGCCAGACCTGCGAAGAAACTGCTTCCACATCGGAAAGCGAATACGCCAAGCGAACCGCACCTCCAGAGACAGGCACCGCTACATAAAGAAACGGGATGCCGATGGTGGCGCTGCGGCGTTCATTGATTCCGATTTTGCCGGATAGAGCTTCAACAAATTCCGGACGCTTGGCATGATTTTCCATGCTCGCGGAATTCGCCTCCGAATCGGCCATCACTTTTCCGGTAGCGTCGATGATGGTTACGCGAGCGCCGGCGGCCTGTCCTTCCTGAGCGGCGATGTCGGCCAGAGAGCGAGTCTGATCGCTTTCGACACGGTGTGCGAGGAGTTGAGATTTTTGGATGAGGTTGCGTTCAATTTCCGCGCGCAGCGATGCCTGCCACGCGCTGCCGATCATGACGTAGAAAGTCGCGGCCGCGGTGAGGATAACGACCAGAAAGGCCGCCATCAACTTAAGGAAAATTCCCCTTCTCACCTGGGAGCCTCGAAGCGGTAGCCCGCGCCGCGCACGGTCTTGAGATAGCGCGGGTTCTCCGGGTCAGGTTCGATTTTTTCCCGGATGCGGCGCACGTATACGTCCACCGAGCGTGGCGTAACGTAAGAGGTATCGCGCCAAACGGCATCCAGCAGGTGATCGCGGGAAAAGACACGGCCGAGATGGCGCGCAAAATAATCGAGCAGGCGAAATTCTGTCGCAGTGGTGGGAACGGTTCGGCCGCTAACGGTTAAGACCATGGCGGAGGGATCAATTTCTATCTCGCCGACCTTGAGCGGACTCGGCGGGAGCGGGCGCTCGAAGCGGCGCAGCACGGCCTTGACCCGGGCCACGAGTTCGCGCGGGCTGAAGGGCTTGGCGATGTAGTCGTCGGCGCCGATCTCCAGACCAAGAACGCGGTCGGCTTCGCCGCTCTTGGCGGTCAGAAAGATTACAGGCACGGCCGCGAGGCCCTGCGTTTGACGGACGGTGCGGCACAGTTCGAGCCCATCTTTACCGGGAACCATGATGTCGAGCACGAACAGCGCCGGGCGCTGGCGCTCGGCATCAGCGATGACCGTCGTGCCGGTAGGGTACACGCGTACGGCAAAGCCTTCGTTCTCCAGGTGGTGGCGAACCAGGCGGGAAATATCAGGATCGTCTTCGACGACGAAGATGCTAGGTTTCACGGGTTCATTGTAACCAAGGGAGTTGCGAGTACCTAGTACCGAGTGCCGAGTTTACGGGTGTGGATGCAGCTTTTCATCGGATTGTAACAATCAGATTGCAAGCACCATCGAGATGGAAATGTTTTCCGGGAGGGATCACCGTCGTGGCGCTGTATTCGGTGATGATGGCGGGGCCGGAATATTTCTTGCCGGGGCGAAGATCGTCTCGCGTGAAAATCTTCGTATCGAGTTTTTTTCCATCGAATAGGACTGGAGCTTTGGGCGAGGAGAGCCTGCCGAGCGTTGCTCGGCCGAGAGCTTGCCCTGAGCTTGCCGAAGGGGCGGCCGTCCCCACAAGGGCTGTATCGGAGCTCAAGATCGCGCGGAGGCGGAGGGTTACGAACTCCACTTCGCGAGCATAGTGGGCGTAGCCGTAGCGGCGTTTGTGCTCCTCGTGAAAATCGGCGAGCAGACTCCTGGTGAACGGCAGGTTGAGTTCGTATCCCTGGCCGCGGTAGCGAATATCTACGCTGCGCTGGTAGCTCACACTTCCCTGCCAAGTTTCTTTCTTGAAATCCCTCGCGCCTTGCTTTTGCAACATCGCAAATTCCTGATCGAGACGCGTGCGCGGTAGTTTCGCCGCAACGCGCCAGAGGACGGTGCGGGAATAATCTTTGACGACGTCGCTCAACAGAATTCCGAGAGCGGAAAGAGCTCCGGGTAATGCGGGCACGATGACATGCGGAATGCTGAGTGCCTGCGCCAAAGAACAGGCGTGCAGGCCTCCGGCGCCGCCGAAGGCGACGAGAGCAAAGTCGCGGGGATCGCGGCCCCGCTCAATGGAGACTACGCGGATCGCTTTTTCCATCGTGGAGTTGACTACTCGGATCACCCCGGCAGCAAACTTTTCCAGAGTGAGCGGACTTCCCTGCTGCTTCAGCCATTCGCGGGTGATGCGGCGGGTTCGGTCGAGATCGAGAATGAAGCCGCCGCCGAGAAAGCCCGTAGGTTGCAGGCGGCCTAATAAGAGGTTGGCGTCGGTGACGGTGGGGTGGATGCCGCGGCCATAACAGATCGGGCCGGGATCGGCGCCAGCAGATTCAGGACCGACGCGAAGAACACCGGCGGCGTCAAAGCGGGCGAGGGAGCCTCCGCCGGCACCGACTGTGTGGATGTCGAGCATGGGGACACCGATGGGCAGGCCGGCAATTTCGGCATGGCTGGCGGTCACGATATCGCCTTCGACTAATGAAACGTCCGTGGAGGTGCCTCCCATGTCGAAGGCGATGATGCGGTCGGAGCCGCTGTGGCGGGCGCTGGCCGCGGCGCCCACAACGCCTCCGGCCGGCCCCGAGAGTACGGTGCGGACGGGTTCGCGAGCGGCGGCGGCGAGCGTGGTAATGCCGCCGCTCGATTGCATGACGAAAATGCGTGGAGCCGCCAACGCTAAAACCCCAGAATTTTTGTGGGCGACTTTCGTGGCGCTGAAACGCCGCTCTGCGCGGTATTCCACAGGCCGATTTGGACAACCGAGTTGTTTTTCTCGGCGCTCGAGATTTTCCAGGTAACGTTGCATCACCGGCTGCAGGTACGCGTTGACTACTACGGTCGAGGTACGTTCGTATTCGCGGAACTCAGGCAGAAGCTGGTGAGAGATGGAGAGCGGAATACTCAGGTGTTCGAAAGCTTGCGCGATCGCTAACTCGTTTCCAGGATTCGCGAACGAGAATAGCAGCGAGATCGCGATCGATTCAGGATGATTCTGCGTCACGCGCGAGACTAGCAATTTCAGATCGACCGGCGAAGGAGCAGTTAGGATTTCTCCGTCGCTGGCTGTGCGTTCCTCGATGCCAAAGCGCAGATTGCCGGGAACGAGCGGTTCGACGCGATCAAAGAAAAAGTCGTATAGCTTGGGGCGTGCCTGGCGTCCGATCTCGATCGCATCCTCGAAACCAGCCGTGGTGATCAGAGCAGTGCGCGCGCCTTTTCGTTCCAGCAAGGTGTTGGTGCCCACGGTGGTGCCGTGAAGAATCACGAACTCGCCTTGGTGATCGATCTTGCGAAGGGCTTCGACGATAGCCTGGGAGGGATCGGAGGGAGTGGAGAAAACTTTCAACATTCTCACCCCGCCAGCAGGGTCTGCCCAGACGACATCGGTGAAGGTACCCCCGGTGTCGATGGCGACGCGAAGTGGTTGGGAGCCGAGGGGCATGGAGGGAATTCGGAAATCAGGGTAACATTTGCGGCTATGAGATATGAATTCCTCGTCGAAACCTACGCCACCGAGCGGGGGAAGGTGGTCAGCGCTGGGAGTGAGTTTCGGGACGAGGATCTTCCGGTGCGTCGGCGCGAAGGCGATCCACGCTGCCGAAGCAGGAGACGCGCTTCGAGTTCATGAAGCGCGATGCGGCGAAGACAGTGGCAAACGGCTTGCAGCCTTGCAAGAAGAGCATGAGGCGTGGTGGGAAGAGGATGTGAAGTTTCTCGATGTGCGGCGGTCTCGATCATGGGGGAGGACGCGGTGCATTTCGCATACCTCGCATGATCGCGGACAGTTGATGGCCATGCTGCGTATGTTGGGGCGGGATGTGCACAGCAATCGGGCCGACTGCGGATACGGGTGGGCGGATGCAGAATCATGCGCCTACGATGTATGCATATCCGAGTTTGGAGGCGCTGTTTGCTGGAGAGGCGACGGACAGGGCGAAGGTGAAGTTGCCGGGTAGCGGCGGGAAAGCGGTTCCGGAAAGGCCCAGCTAGGCGTTTCGGTCGATGCACGCGTATCAAAACGCCGCAGATCGTAGGATGGGTTGCGTTTCTTCTCTGGCGCGAACAAAACCTAGTGCGAACCACAAAAATGGGGATCTTATGAATCTGACGCAAGAGCCCGAACTCGTAACCTGGCCCGAAAGTCACTACATTTTTATCGAGAAAGTCGGACCCTTTCAAAATACTGCTCCTCTGGCGTGACAAACTCTCCATCAATTTGTGCCTCGCATTTCGGAACACAACAAGATCGTGAGATATATGAGCCTTTATAAAGTAGAGGCCAAAATATATCGTGCAGGCGTCACGCTCGCCGCAGAACCCACGAACTTGCCAGACGGCCTCACGTATTCAAAATTTAGCGGGGGTAAATACAGCCGCTTCGTTTTGACGGGGCCTTATTCCGACTTGCCCGTAGCCTCTGGCCGCGTTTTCGAGATTGTGTCCGAGAAGCAAATCCAACGTCGAGATGACTTCTGTATCGAAAACTACGTCAACGATCCGCGAACGACTGATCGGCAGCGACTGATTACTGAAATATTGATTCCCACGAAGAGCACTCATAGTGTCGATCAACACACACACCGTGTACGCCCTTGCTCGTCTTAGGCTCGCTGCTCTTAGTGGGACAGCCGAGAGCGGCTGTCCCACATAAGCCATGGTGGGCCCGACAGCATTATGCCTCCCCGCTGAAGCGGTTCGGAATGACAAAGCTTATGCCATGGAATCCCCATCGACGCCTCCGACTCTGTTCTTATCCCTTCGTGGTGAAGGCCAACGTCAGCAGCGTTTTTTGCTCCACTTCATGCGCTTTGGCGCTGCCGGTGGCGGGGCTGGCGCTGGAGCTGCGCTTGACTGACATCACATGCCGGGCGCCGGCGATACGTTCGAGGCGCGGGAGCATGTTGAACAACGCACCCATGTTGGCAGGCTCTTCCTGGACCCAGACGATGTCTCCGGTTTCGCCGTGGCGAGCAAATTCGGCGATGAGTTCTTTTTCCGGAAAGGGATAGAGCTGTTCGAGGAACACGATCGCGGTCGAGTTGTCTTTTCTCTTCTTGCGTTCGGCCTGCAGCTCGTGGCCGATCTTACCGGTGCAGACCAGGATGCGATCGGCTTCTCCGATTTCCGCGTCGGGCAGTACGTTCTGGAAATTTTTGTGAGTAAAGTCCGCGATCGGCGAAGACGCATCGGGATGGCGCAGCATGCTCTTGGGCGTGAAAACGACCAGGGGTTTCCGCCAGTGGCGCAAGGCCTGGCGGCGAAGCAGATGAAAATACTGCGCGGCGTTCGAAGGCTGAGCGATCTGGATATTGTGTTTCGCGGCGAGTTGCAGGAAGCGCTCGATGCGGGCGCTGGAGTGTTCCGGTCCCTGCCCTTCGTAGCCGTGGGGAAGAAGCAAGACGAGGCCAGAGAGCAGACTCCATTTGGCTTCGCCGGCGGAAATAAATTGATCGATGATGGCTTGCGCGACGTTTACGAAATCGCCGAACTGCGCTTCCCAGAGGACCAACGCCTCGGGATAGTCGCGGCTGTAGCCATATTCGAAGCCGAGCACGCCCGGTTCCGAAAGAGTTGAGTTGTGAATTCCGCAGCGGGCCTGATCCGCGGCAATGCTTTCCAGCGGAACGTATTCGTTCTCGTTTTCAATGTCGATCAGAACGGAGTGGCGCTGGTTGAAAGTGCCGCGGCGGGAGTCCTGTCCGGAAAGGCGAACCGGAATGCCGGACTTTACCAAGCTGGCAAAGGCAAGAGCCTCGGCCATGCCGTAGTCGACAGGTCGATTGCCTGCGCCCATCTCGGCGCGCTGTTCCAGTAATTTCTTTACCTTGGGATGAATGTGGAAGCCGTCGGGATAAGTACTGAGGTGACTAGTAAGGTCTGCAAGCTCCTCGGTGGAAAGTCCGGTTTCTACTTCGTACTCAGGCTTGTAGAGACCGCCGTAGTATCGGTCCCAATAATTGGGCAACTCGCGAAGGGTCGGCTTCTTGGTAAGCTTGCCGGCGGCTTTTTGCGCGGTTTCAAACTCGGCTTTGATTGCGGCAGCTTGTGCGGGTGCATCGGTCGCGCCGATATCGTCGGCGTAAATCTCCCAGAGCGGCGGGTGCTCTTTTATCTTCTTATAGAGCAGCGGCTGAGTCACGGTAGGATCATCGACTTCGCTGTGTCCGTGACGGCGGTAGCCGATCAGATCAATCACAACATCGGTACCGAACTGGTATCGGTATTCGGTGGCAAGGCGGGCGACGCGGACGACGGCGTCCACATCTTCGCCGTTGACGTGGAAGATGGGGATGGACTGACGACGGGCGATGCAGGCGGCGAAGCGCGTGGAGTGCTCTTCCAGATAGCTGGTGGTGAATCCGAGCAAGTTGTTGACGACGACGTGAATGGAGCCGCCGACGGTGTAGCCGGGAAGGTCAGCATAGTTCATGGTTTCGGCAAGGATGCCTTGCCCGGCAAAAGCGGCGTCGCCGTGCACCAGCAGCGGTAGATATTTTTCGCGTCCGCCTTCGCCGGTGCGATCTTGTTTGGCGCGGGTGCGGCCCACAGTCACGGGATCGACAGCCTCGAGGTGGCTGGGATTGGAAACCAGATGGATGTGAACCTTGTTACCGCTCCGGGTAATGTATTCGCCGGTCGCGCCCATGTGATACTTCACGTCGCCGGAGCCAAGCACACTGCGTGGATCGACATCTTCGAAACCGGCAAAGATTTCTTCCGGATCCCGCTTGGCAACGTGGGCGATCACGTTGAGGCGTCCGCGATGGCTCATGCCCATCACGAGTTCAACGGCTCCGAGGCGGGAGCCGGTGTCTAGAATCTCATCCACTAGCGGAATCAGAGCGGTGACGCCTTCGAGCGAGAAACGCTTGCTGCCGAGATAGCGCTGCTGCATGACCTGCTCGAAGACGTCGGCGCGGATGAGCAGATCCAGAATGCGCTGCTGATCGTTTTCTGTAACCTCAGATTCAGGAGCCGGCGATTCCATCCGCTCGTAGATCCAGCGGCGGCGTTCGGGAGCGTAGATGTGATTGATTTCAACGCCGATGGTTGAGGAATAGATGGCGCGGGCTTCGCGGGCAAACTCGCCTTCTCTTTGCAGTTCGGAGGTTTCACGGGGACGGAGAAAACCGAGAGGATCGAGATCACCCTCTAAGTATCCCCACTGGCGGTAGGCGTTGAAGATGCGTTCGCGCTCGGGGTTGTTCGCATGATGCGACGAATTACCGGCAACTGCGATTGCAGTGCCGCCGTTCGATGTTCTGGATTTCGGGGTCACCATTTGGGTCTTTTACTAGAATAACCGATGCGTGGGGAGTTCAAGAGATTCTAGCCCTTCCCAACAAACGAATCCGGCCAGGAATCTTTCCTGGCCGGTGGAAGGCTAACAATCACATCTGGAGGGCTCATTTGGAAAAAGTGAACAAGTCAAACAGATCATCAAGCGCTGGTGCATTAACCGGAACGTATGGGTTGTCGGGCTCCGTGATCGGGTTCGGGAAGTTGTCCCGGCTACGGTCAGTGACCGGCTCCAGACCCCAATTTCTGTCGATGAATTTGAGGAGGGAAACATGGTCCGAGTAGCTATGCGAGATGTGCCCCGAGCGCGCATACGAAGACACCACGATCAACGGAATACGCGTGCCGTCGCCGAAGAAGTCCAGCGGCTGGACGTAGCCGGAGTCGTAATAGCCGCCGCCTTCGTCGAACGTGATGAAGATCGCCGTGTCGTTCCACAGAGTCGGATTGTTCTGTACAAGATCAATAATCTTCCTGCTGAAGCCCTCAAAGAGCTCAAGTTTCGAGGAAGCCGGGTGTCCGTCGACAAGTCCGCTGGGCTTGACAAAGGAAACCGCTGGCAGGGTGCCATTCTTGATATCCGAGTAAAGGTTGGCTGTGTCCTGAATGTGCGCCGTGCGAATGTTCGGGTCGGCCATGATGGAAGTATCGTACTGGAACGGGTTGCAAATGTTGCAGTACTCGTCGGTGGTAGATCCGATTGCGCCGTAATTTAGCTGATAGGGGTCCGGCACATAGTTGTTCCACTGATCGCCGTAGTACTTCCAAGAAATGCCGGCGGCAAGCAATGAATCGCCGATGCTCGGCGTCGAGGAGGGTGGAATCGTAAACGGCGTGTTGGCGGGATTCTGGTCAGTATAGGCATTCTTGCCGTTGCCGAACCAGCCCGGGTTGTAATTGTTCAGCAGGTAATAGTGGCCCTTTTGACAGTGCGGGTCGATACCGATCGAGTTGAGGTAAGTTACGACCGGCCCGACGCCCGGCTGCGAAGGGTCTGAACAGTCGCTGTAGGACCCGCCACCAGAAACCGGCTCAGCCGTATAGGGTGGTGGATAGCCGGCATTGGAGCTATTGCCGTAGCCGTCTTCGGCGTACCAATTGTTGGTTCCGGGCGCGGGATTGGGGTTCTCAATTTCATTGACGACCCCTGCGTCCGGATTGGGACCTCCCTTATACGGCGCGGTAAATACTTTTTTTCCGTTCGGTGGAACAGCAGGACCCCCTTTCGCATCACTGAACCAGATCGCATCCCCGTGACCGAGCATGATGTGATTTGCACCCGTGCCGCCATTGACCGACTGATGAAAGTTGTCGCTCATGGCGTACTTGTCAGCCAGGCTCTTGAAGTACGGAACGTCGCCATGCTGAACGTTGTAAAAGCCCATGCTGGTTGAACCCTCACCGGTCGTCGTCGCGCTGGGCGAGTATTCAATGCTGAAGTTGGACGGTTGCGTAACACCATTCGTGCCGGCCCCCACCGTGACTTCCACCCACGGGAACAGCAGGGCATCGCAGCCGGAGGGATTCTGATATGTAGCGTGTTCCAAGCTGCAGTCCAGTTGCTGCCACATCTGGTAGAAGCGATGGACCGGGCTGGCCGCGTAGCTGTGGTAGCTAAATGTACTTCCGTTAGTCAATTGAAACGGACCCGGCGGCAAGGAATTGACATTCTTGATGCGCGTGTCCGGAGTTTTGTTCGGCATGGTGGTGCCGCCCTCGATCAGATATTGGTAGTAGTCAGCTGGCAGGCCGTTTTCCGAAGCTTTTGCAGTCTCCATGCTGTTGTCCGGAATGTAGGAGAGATGTTTGTTCGGCCCACCGATGAGTGGTGCCGGGAGAACGCTGTTTGGAAAGTTCGGGGCTGATGTTTCACGGGGCGGGCTCAACAGGAAAGCGTCGGGCTTTTGGTCAAGCGCATTGTTCTGCTGATATTGAGAGAAATTGGGGCCGGGAGTGCCGTCTTTATTGACGATGCCTTGCGAAAGCAGGTTCAAGACAAACTCTCCAGGCTTGGGCACGTAGGTGGCGAAGACGTGGTCAAAGCTACGGTTTTCTCCGATGATCACGATGACGTGCCTGATCGGCGAGCTGGTCTCCGAATCGCGTGACGGCTGAGAAGCCGCGTTGGCGAAGGTTGCGCCGATTGTAAACTGGAACATTGCAAGGCTCGCCAGTCCAATGCGCAAATAATGCACCCCTTTTGATGCGATTGATGTGAAAGTCATTTCTCGTCTTCTCCTCTTTCTCAGGTTTAAGGTGCTGGTTAAAGTGGACACAAAATGTCGAGCTTCGGTAAGCTCCGGGCAACGTGCAATCGTTGGTTTTCTACTCGTCCTCGTGTGATCGGTTTTGAGTGAGAGGCCAGTTCGCGCAGGAACGTGCCCTCACTCGCTCACGGTTCTACTCGAATCAGCCCCATCATTCCCCCATCCTCGTGTTCTAAAAGGTGGCAATGGTATACAAAGTCGCCCACGGTATTCGGGTCGCGAAAGTCCATCCGCAGTCTGACGCTGGGATATTCAAGAGCTTTGCCCTCGTAGTAAGGCACATTGACGGTATCGCGAAGAAAAGGCTCTTTTACTGGCGTTCCGCGGTAATTGAGCAGCACGAAATGAAGCTGATGAATATGGAACGCATGAAGTTCGTTGGACCGGTTTTCAATGATCCAATCCTCTACAGTTCCCTGCTTCGCAATGATGTTCGGAACTCCTGATTTGGGGTCGAACTGCGCAGGAGTTTGGCCGTCTACCGTGAGGTAAAATTCTGTCGCGCTGTTGGGGTTGTTCGGATCGAGAAGCTTCTCAGAGAAGTACAGCTTTCGGATGCGCACGGGAAGCACACTTCCAAGCCATGGCATCGGCGAAGGGGGAAGCGGCGCGGGGGAGGCGGCAAGTTCCGAGGCCGGATCCGATGCATCTTTTGAAGCGGTAATCGTAGCCATGGCGCGGTTGGGGTCGTTCTCGCCACCAGTTCCAGTATCCACAGTCCTGGTGACGAGAAGTCCCGATGCGCCTTCAGGAGGCGCCTTCACGATGAATTCCACGCGCGCCCCCGGCGGCACACCCAGATGAGTTTGCCAGTCCACAAAATCCGCCGGCAGGCCGTTTTCGTTGAGGGGAACTCCGTCCATTGCCACAAGGCCAAGCGGTTGGGGTGTGTGACCGAACAAAACTTCCAAGTTGAGGTAGGTAATTCCTGAGGCATTCAGCACGCGCCAAAGTTCCTGCTTCTCGGGTTTCATTTCGATGACTGCGGGGGGATAGTCCGGATAGGGTACGGGCACAAAATTGATCGAGAGATCCTTCGCAGGCTTGCCGAATCCCGTGCCGGTATTGGCTGCATCCCCATCGCGATCAAAAAGCATTTTGGGGACAACGGGATCCGATTTCGAAGGCGGAGCGTTCGGGTTCAGGAGGTCCTGATCGCGAATGATCAAAACCCTTTCCGGCAATCCTGCAATCGCCTTGTCGGCGCGCTCGATTCCTTCGACAATAATGGCGCCCGATGCACCGCCGAGCACCTGCTCTTTCGTGAAGCCATGAATATGCGGATGGTACCAATACAGGCCGGGGGGTTCGTTTTCCGGGATGCGGAATCGGTATTCGAACGGCGGTTCGCCGGGCTGAATCGACGTGTGCAGGACGTCGTCCTGATGGCAGACCGGAGGAATCGTCAAACCATGGAAATGAAGATTAGTGGATTCCCGCGTCATCAGATCACTGGCACACGAATTTCCGTTCTTCTCGGTATCCGCATGCACGTGTTGGTGAGCGATGGGCATTGCATCAGGAGCGAATGTCGTCAGGTCATTTTTTAGAGTTAGAACAACAAGGTCGCCCGGATTCACCCGGAGAGTGGGTGATTCTGCGCCGTTCTGGTCGATGTAGCAGTAACGAGTGGATCCGTCGCTCAGCTTTGCGTTGTGGGCCGTCAATTCGACCTTCAGGACGCCTTTGCGGCTGCGCAGATTTTCCGGCTCGGTGACTGCGCTACCTGGCAAGGGACGCGGGCAAGATTCCGGCGCTCCCTGCGCATACAGGAAATGAGATTGAGCGCAGCACAGGGCTAGGAACAAGGCTACGTGGAGATTCTTCAACATCGGCTGGTTTCCAAGATTCAGACTCACTCAAGCTTTTAAGTGCACGTACTCTTGATCAGATAAACGCCGAGATCAGGTCTTCCTGCTTATTCCGACCATGTTAAATTCGGCCTCCTGAGGGATACTGCGAAGGAACTACGGACACGCCAAGGTAGTCGAGCAGGGGTTACAGCAAGGTAAATTCAAGATGAATTCCAGATGAAAAGAAATTCACAAACACAGATTGATCGTCGGAGCAACATCTGTGGGTCGTCGCCAAGAAGCGGCCTACCCTAAGATGAACCGCAGGTTAAAGAATTCCCACAGCTTGCCAAAAAGCCTAAGGCTGTTTCTGTAGAAACTCGTGGGCGGCAAGCACGATGTAAACTGCTAGCGACCGCCGCACGGCCGGATCGATTAGCCCGTCAAAATGCCGACTCTTCTTGGAATACCGCTGGATGGAAACTCGTCATTTCTTCGTGGACCCGCGAGTGCTCCCGCAAAAATTCGCGAAGCCCTGCGCAGCGACGCTTCCAACAAATGGTCGGAGCTGGGCGTGGACGTGGGTGCGGCCTGCGCTTTTGCCGATGTCGGCGATCTGCGGTTGAACGATTCGCGGGAGAAGTCCGACGAAGACTTTTTGCAGATTGAGCGCGCCATCGATGCGTTACTGGAGAAAGGTGACCGGCCGATCTCACTAGGCGGCGACCACTCGGTCGCTTATCCCATCTTGAAGGCTTTTGCAAAGCGCTATCCCGAACTAACCATCGTCCATTTCGACGCGCATCCTGATTTGTATGATGAATTCGAGGGGAGCCGAATATCGCATGCCTGCCCTTTCGCACGCATTATGGAAGGGCGACTGGCAAAACGGCTGGTGCAGATTGGAATCCGCACACTGAACCGGCATCAGCGCGAGCAGGCGGAAAAGTTTCGAGTGGAGATCATCCCGATGTCGGCGCTTCCCGCATACGAGGTGCTGAAGATTCACGGCCCGGTCTATATTTCCTTCGACATGGACGTGCTCGATCCGGCTTTTGCGCCCGGAATCTCGCATCGCGAGCCCGGTGGAATGTCGGTACGGGAAGCAATTGCTCATTTGCACGCCGTGGAGGGAAACATTGTTGGCGCGGATATTGTTGAGCTCAACCCCGAGCAGGATGTATCTGGAATGACGGCAACGGTGGCGGCGAAGATTTTGAAAGAGATTCTGGGGAAGATGATTGCGACATGAAGCCGCTGGCATGTGGAACATACGCTGGTAGGAGGTCATGCGGAGAGGATCCTCGTGCCGGCTGGCAGGGATCCACTCGACTGCGGGTGTGCTTCGCATTTGCGAAGCACACATTTCGCTCAGGATGACAATATGAGTGTGCCTTGTGGAAGGGGTGAAAGTCATGCAAGGAAATGGTCTGATTCAGGTCTCGAGTCCGCGCACGATAGACGAAACCGTGAACCGTCTTGAATCGATTCTCGCCGAGCGCGGGCTGCAGATATTTGCTCTGATAGATCACAGCGGCGAGGCGGAGAAGGTCGGGATGAAGATGCGCGAGACCAAGCTATTGATTTTCGGCAGCCCGAAGGGCGGAACGCCGGTGATGATTGCTGCACCTTCGGTAGCGATCGATCTGCCGCTGAAGGTGCTGGTGTCGGAAGACGATGCCGGCAAAGTCTCCATCACCTATAACAATCCGGAATACCTGCAGCAACGGCACGGCGTGCCTGCCGATCTGGTCAAGAATATTTCCGGCGTAAGCGCGCTGGTGGCGAAGGCTGTGGAATAATGCAGCCGTTATAAGGCGGCGGTCGTCAGGAGACACCTTGGCCAACGATCAGGAAAAAGAAGCAGCTGCACGGGCGAGTTTGCGGTTCATCAAGGACGGTCAGGTGGTCGGGCTGGGGACGGGTTCGACGGCGGCGCACTTCATTCGTCTGCTGGGCGAGCAAGTCAAGAACGGGCTTCACATTCGTGGCATCCCGAGTTCGGATCGTTCGGGGGAACAAGCGACGAGCATGGGAATTCCTCTGACTACGCTGGATGAATGTCAGCAGATCGCTGTGACCGTCGATGGCGCGGACGAGGTCGACCCGCAATTGCGTTTGATTAAAGGTGGCGGCGGCGCGCTCCTGCGGGAAAAGATTGTGGCCTCGGCGACCCGGCAGCTTGTGATTGTGGCCGATGCGACGAAGAGAGTTCCGGTCCTCGGAAAGTTTCCACTGCCGGTGGAAGTCATCAAGTTCGCGCAGGCGCTGGTCGTGAAAAAAATCGAGGCCCTCGGCGCGCAGGTCGCACTGCGGCGGGATGCCAACGGAAAGCCTTATTTGACCGACGAGCACAACCACATCCTGGATTGTCGCTTTGGTCAGATCCCGGATGCCGACGTTCTGGCGCGGCAGCTTAGCGATATGCCGGGGGTGGTGGAGCACGGTCTTTTCATTGGCATGGCCAGTGTGGTGCTGGTGGCAGAGGGGGGTGACGTAGTTGAGTTGCGGCGATGAGACAACGACCCTAACTGGGAGGTGGGCCAAGACTTTTGATCTTGCTAGCATCATCAAAACAGTGGGTGCCCCGTCCTTCGCGGCGTTTGCGAAGGGCGGGATTCGAGAATGTTTGATGCGACGTGGGCTGATTTCTTGATTCGCTCACACCGTTTCAAGCGCCTCGGACGGGGAAAATATTGAGTGCTGACGCTGTTGCAGGCGGCACGGTGAATGCGATGAATTCCCATAGTAACCGAGAAGATTTTCCATGTGAGCTCGATATGTTCGTGATCGATGTCCTCCGGCACGACATTGAGAATGTCGATTCCGTCCTCTGGATGCTTAACGCCCCTGGACTTTTGGGATGGAGGAAATTCTAGCCCCGTGATCCTACACGCGAGGAGGTGCTTGAAGCGATTGGTCGACTCGTGAGTCTCGTGAGTAGACGTTTGCCTTAGGCCTTTAGCATGCAACCCGGCAAAACAAGAGCTAGAAGACGTACGTCGCCCTATTGATGTGCGAAATGAAGGTGGCCTATTTTGGTACAGGATCGAGCAACCAGCCTTGGTTCACTGGAATGAGCGGAAATCACCGAAAGAGTTATCGGCCTGAGTTGAGAGGTTGGCCCGCGAGAGATCGAGAAGGCAGCGTCGTTGATGGTAATCCGTAGGATTGCCGCGGAACGGTGGGCCACCCCCCAGCGCGTAAAGTTCCAAATACTTCTCCGCGACTCCTTGCTTCCGTGGTGGACTATATTTCCTAGATGGAAACAGGCTCACACTCCCGGGCGCGCGGTCACGCAACGCGGCGGCACAGCTTGCGGTATCGCGTGCAGGCTCCGTTGGATGTAACCGTGCTTCGCTCGGGAGTTCCGGACACCGTGCCTGGACGCCTTGTGGACCTCAGCGGTGGCGGACTCGCTGCGGTCATGGCCGGAGAGTTGCTGCTTGGGGAAACGGTAGGGGTGGAGATTCAGCTGCCGTCAGCCGCGCCGGCGCTACGCACGAGGGCCATGGTGCGACACCACAATCAGTTGCGTTGCGGGATGGAGTTTATCGGGCTGTCGGCCGAGCAACAGGCGTCCATTCGCGATTGGACCAAAGATGCGAAAGCAGGACCCGCGCCCGACCTGCCTTCGCAGTTCCTGGTCAAAAACCAGAAACAAGAACACAAGAAAGGATCGGGGGGTGGCTCGCGGGCGCCGGCACGCAAGCGGCGGGGGCGGGGATGGATCTTCCTTCTTATACTGGCTGCGATCTTGCTCTCCGCTTTGCTGTGGCGCTGGCATCGCGGCTGGCAAGATCTGGAGTCCGGCCTGCAAAAAAACGCAGCCACCACCCAGCCTCAGGCCCGCGTTCCCGCCGATGTGATGGAGAAATTGGTTACGCACCGCGTGGACCCCGACTATCCCGCGGCCGCGCGGCCGGAAAAACTGAGCGGAGTGATCGTGCTCGATGTGACTGTCGGACGCGACGGCTCGGTGGCAGAAATTCACGCCTTGAACGGGCCCGCGATCCTGGCACGCTCCGCCGAGAATGCGCTGCGCTGGTGGAGATTCGAGCCATACCGCGTAGACGGCCAACCGGTGGTGGTGGAGACAGAGGTTGCGGTGGAGTTCAAACCGTAAATGCGGAAGCCACCGTTCACATTCGGCGTTTGCGCAGACCGCTGAGAACGATGATTCCACTGATCGCAAAGGACACGACGGCAGCGAGCGCTGCAATGTGCATCAGCTCCACACTGAGGTGAACAAGGTCCGCGAACACAGCTGCCAGCGCAAACGTCACACCCAGCCCGTTGAGCCAAAATGGGCCTTGAATTGAAGATGGAAGGTCCGGGCGAAGACGAAGTTGCAGGAGTAACGCGGCCAAACCGATCGCCGCAACCACCACCAGGGCCAATGGACTCAGAAACGCTCCACGGCCCGTGTAAATAACGACCAGCGAGAGAGCCAGGAGAAGCAGCGCAGCAGCCAC
>Ga0182018_10001797_pt1 | contig 23227 bp, 26 predicted proteins | sample 812P2MmetaG_FD_120490 | JGI IMG/M metagenome (GOLD analysis project Ga0182018, IMG submission 120490) | Permafrost microbial communities from Stordalen Mire, Sweden - 812P2M metaG | ecosystem: Environmental > Terrestrial > Soil > Wetlands > Permafrost | place: Sweden: Stordalen | collected...
CGGAGCGTTTTCTGATTCCCGCCGGATACAGCGGCTGGGTGCGCGTCGAATTTCGCCAGAAAGGCGTGCCGCCGTTACCGACCGAAGACGGCCGCCTGCTGCTCAAACTGGATGAGCAGGGAACGCTGCGGACTTCTTCCGAGCCGCAGTCCGGCCACGGAAGGGACGACTTTTTCTACTATGCAGGCGATCGCCGCACCCCGCTCTCGAACGCCGGCGTATGCAAAGGTGGCATGGTCTGGCAGATTGAGACCATGGTCGACGAGAGCACCTCTACGCCGTTTGCCCGTTTCTTCGTTGGTACCGAAGATCAATATCGCCACGTAGTCGACCCCACGGGAAAAGACTGGCCTGCCTGCGAATGATCGCGTGGGGAGAAGTTCGCCGCCGGAGAGACGAATGGTCATTATCGTTGTGTTTCACGTCTTCATGTTGCTGGTCGGTCTGGGAATTGTGAGCCGAGTTGTACCGGCGCAACTCGTCAGTAACATGCTCGGCTATCTGCATAAAACGATCGGGATCACCACGCCTTCACCAGAGCAAGTGCGCCTGGTTGCACTGATCTGGATCGGATCTGCAATCATCATCGTTGACGGATGTCTTTTCCTGCTGCTGTTCATAACTAACTTCTCAAAGTCAAGATGACAAAGACGAGCGACAGGCCCGATAATCGGAGGGCAAAGTAATCGCGAACGACGAGCGACTAACGACCAACGACGATCTGCGGTCTACTGGAGTTCATATGCTTTTATCCGGAATCTTTCCACCCATCACGACGCCGTTCTATCCCGACGGCGAGGTCTACTACAAAAAGCTCGAAGCTAATGTTGAGCGTTACTCGCGCACGCCGGTTGCGGGCATCGTCGTCCAAGGCTCGACGGGCGAAGCTATTCTTCTTTCGGACCAGGAACGCAGAGACGTGTTGAAGACGGCGTTCGCCGCCGCCGCGCCCAATAAAGTGATGATCGCAGGTACGGGCATCGAGTCTGCACATGAAACTCTGCGGCTCACCGAGTATGCCGCCGAACTCGGCTATGATGCCGCCATGGTGCGTACTCCGCACTATTACAAGAAGCAGATGTTGCCCGCGAACCTGCTCGCGTTCTATCGCACGGTCGCCGACCGCTCTGCGCTGCCGATCGTCATCTACAACTTCCCGCAGGCCACGGGGTACGACATCCCCGTCGAAGTCGTGATCGAACTCGCCGGCCATCCCAATATCGTGGCCATCAAGGAATCCGGCGGTAATCTCGACAAGGTAAAAGCGATGGTCGAGGGCACGCGCAACATAAAGAGACAAGCTACGGTGACGGAATCGTTTGAGGCCGTAACTCCACGCATGCTCAAGGCGGCCGCTGCCGAGAGCGAAAAACAGAGCAGGGAACTGGTGAGCGTTTCCAGCCTGACACCGAGTGCGGCGGAAGCACCGCTGCGCCCGAGAACGACACTGACACCATCGTCGAGCGCTGTGACCGTCGTAGGCAAATTGAAAACACGCCAGAAAGAAGTCGGGTTCCAGGTCATGGTCGGCGCCGCTCACCAACTCGAACCATCGCTCGGACTAGGCGCTGTCGGAGCCATTCTCGCCCTTGCCTGCCCAGCGCCCATGGCGTGCTACGAAATCTATGCCGCGCTCAAAGACGGAGACAATGCGCTCGCCCGCGAAAAACAAGAGCGTGTGAGAGCGGCCGCACAGCGCGTGGTCGGCGACCTCGGTGTCCCGGGCGTGAAGTACTCCATGGACCTCAATGGCTACTATGGCGGTCCGTCGCGGCTGCCATTCTTGCCACTTTCGGGTGAGCAGAAGACGGAGATTGAGAGATTGATGGCGGGCCTCAAGAGCTAAGCGGCGAGCGATTGTTATTACGCCCTTGAGATAAAGGCCTGGCTAAGCCCGGAGCTAAGTCGTCATTGCCGTTCAGTTGCTCCTGTGCCACAATCCCGTGCATGCGTCGGCTTCTTGTACCGCTCTGCCTGCTCGTTGTTGCCATTTCGTCGACGTCCGCTAAAGACGCCCCATTCCAAGTCCTAACCTGGCCGGAGACCGGGCAGCCCGTCTTGCGCTTCACCTTCCAAGTTTAAGGAAATTGCCGGAATGGGGAGGGAGCGCACCTATGTTACAGATACTACCGCTGAGAATCTCTCCGATAAAACCATCGGGAACGCTAATTTCTCTCTCTACGTTTTCGACAAGAACAAAGACCGCATCGGCGAGGGCTATATTAACCTCACGAACGTCACGGTCGGCCAGACCGTGAAGTTTCAGATCACGCTTGCGGCGTCTGGGATACCCGTTTCCTTGACGGTATCAAGTACCTCTAATCCTTCACGCACGGTGTCCGTGACTGTCAACTCGGTTCCGCAGGGAGCGCTGTTGAAGGTCGATGGCAAGGAAGCAGGCACCACGCCAAAGATTGTTGAAGTCACTATCGGCAAGCACGTACTGGAATTCAGTAAAGAGGGCTTCAATTCGGGGAAGTTTCCGCTGGAAATCACGTCACGCGACGCTTCCGGAGGCAGCGTCAGCTATGAACTTGGGAGCGCGGCTCACGACACCATCGAGTTGCGCGATGGTTCCGTACTCTCCGGGGATTTGATTTCGGTCAATGGCATGCAAGTTGTAGTCCGCATCGGTGGAAACGCTCAAACCTTTGATCGGAATCAAGTGAAGCGCATCCTTCTGACCGAACGCGATCCAGCAACTGAGTGAACCTTCGGGATCGTCACACGGCCTTGTAATCCAAGTTACGATGCCCTATGATTAGAACGAACGTTCGAACGCATGGCTACTTTGCCAGCAACCCGCGCTTCCCGCCGTCACGGAAGAGTCTCCAGCAAATCTTTCAGTCGCGCGCCTGCTACTCGCTTCGACCGGCGTCTCGGACAGATCCTCGACCACGCCACGGAGGTCTTCTGCACCAAGGGTTATGAAGGCGCCTCCATGCGCGATCTTTCTCGCGCGACTGGCATGTCGCTGGCGGGACTCTATCATTACTGCGAGTCCAAGGAGCGCTTGCTCTTCCTGATTCAGAAGCACACATTCACCACCATTCTTGAAAAACTCAAAGCGCGGCTGGAGAATGTTACGGACCCCGAGCAGCGGATCCGCATCTTCATCCGGAATCACCTTGAATATTTCGTGAGCAATCAGCGGGGGTTGAAGGTGCTCTCGCATGAAGACGAGTCCTTAAAGAACGGCTTGAGCTCGGAGATCGCCGGCATCAAGCGCGAGTACTATCGCATTTGCCTTGGATTGATGGACGACCTGCGCCGCAAGCGCGGCCTCGATTTCAACACACGCACCGCGGTGATGAGCCTGTTCGGCATGATTAACTGGATCTACACCTGGTACAACCCGCGAGTCGACGGCAACGCCGAAGCGCTCGCGGAGCAGATGGGCAACATCGTTCTGAAGGGAATTGTGCACGGCGGCAAGCCGCGCAAGAAGAACTAATGCGAAATAAATTTAAGGAGCAAATTATGGCGACACTAACGACGACGCAGCCGGCTACCGGCGAAACCACGAAACAGCTGATCAACTACCGCACCGATGCTGGCGTGGCCGTGATCGAGATGAACGATCCTCCGGCGAACACCTACACCTACGAAATGAACCGACAGCTCGATGAGGCCATCCTTAAGGCACGCATGGACAACGATGTGCACGTGATCGTGCTCACGGGCGTGGGCGACAAGTTTTTCTCCGCGGGCGCGAACATCAAGATGCTGGCCTCGGTCGACCCGACGTTTAAGTATTACTTTTGCCTGCACGCAAATGAGACTCTGCTGCGGCTGGAGCACACGCCGAAGCTCGTCATCGCCGCGATCAATGGCCACTGCGTCGGCGGAGGACTGGAGATCGCGATGGCTGCCGACCTCCGAATCGCCCGCAAAGATGCCGGCAAGATCGGCCTGCCCGAGGTTAACCTAGGCGTGCTCCCGGGAACCGGCGGAACGCAGCGCCTGTCGCGCCTGGTGGGAAAGAGCAAAGCCATAGAACTGATGATCACCGGCAACACGTTTTCTTTCGAAGAGGCGCAGGAGTTCGGCATTGTGAACGACATCTTCGAGCGCGACGGCTTCATGGAGAACATCATGGAATATGCGCGCCAGTTCACGCCGCCGAACAAAGCCGCAAAGGCCGTGGGGCGCATCAAACGGGCCGTGCAGACGGGGTGGGAGATTCCGATGGAATCGGCATTAGCCGTCGAGCGCGAGAATCAGCAGATTCTGTTCCAGAGCGACGACGCCAAAGAAGGTTTGGCGGCTTATGTGGAAAAGCGTCCGGCGACGTTTACCGGGAAATAACAGCGCGAAGCCTTTGATCTGTTTCACGAGTGATTTAGACAATCTTCACGAACGGGAAGGGCACGGCTTCAGCCGTGCCACCCGGAACCAATAAAGACGTGGGCTTTAGCCCCTGAGGTCTTATGCCAGGCAAAGTGGCAAAAATCGGAAGCTTCAGCGACTGGGTCGGTCTATTCAACGAGTGGCGCAAGGAAGTTGGCGTCAATAAAGGCGACGTCGAGACATTTCACTTTGATACGCTCTACGGTGCAATCGAAACCGGGGAGATCCAGTTCGGTTCCTACAAAGGCCGTAACAAGTGGGAAAACCTTCGCCAGGTGCCGACGCAGCAGATGCGGGACGCGCTCATGAACATGATCATTTACCAGGGCGACACCGAATTTGCGAGCGTGGAGCAGCAGCGCAACCTGTTTGAAACCGCGCCCACGGAATATGATCGCCAGGCCATCACCCGCGTCATGATCGAAGAGATGCGCCACGGCTGGCAGATGTGCGCGCTGCTCATCGACTTCTTCGGGTCGTCAGGCAAAGTCGAAGCCCAGAAAATGCTGGAGCGCCGCGCGTTTGAGAACAAACGATTGCTGGGCACCTTCAACGTGGACGTAGATAACTGGCTTGATTTTTTCACTTACACAGATTTCGTTGACCGCGACGGCAAATTCCAGCTGCAGATGCTGAAGTACTCATCGTTTGCGCCGCTCGGACGCTCGACCTCGTACATGCTGCGCGAGGAAGCCTTCCATATGGGAACCGGCCACGATGGGCTGCGGCGCGTGGTCGAAGCGGGCGTAATCCCGCGCTGGCTGCTGCAGAAATATTTGAACAAGTGGATCTCGAGTTCATTCGACCTTTTCGGCACGGATCATTCTTCATCGGCGCACTGGGCCTACGTGTGGGGAATCAAAGGCCGGTACGACGAAATGCAGAACGACAAGGCCGCCGACCTCGACGACTTGAACGACTACAGCCGCCATTTATACCGTCAGGAAGTCGCCGGATTGGTCGACCGCCTGAATACATTTCTGAAGCCGGGCGAAAAGAAGTTCTACACGCCCGACATCCGCTTCAACCGCAATATCGGACGATGGTCGGGACAGAAGTATCACTGCGAAACCGGTGAACCGTTGGACGACCGCGCCTACGAGCAGCACTGTGAAGAGAATCTGCCGAGCGCAAAAGACAAAGAGTTGCTGCTCGACATCATCCGCAACGAAAAGAAGTGGATCAAAGAAAAAGAGGGCGCGCGCGACCCTCTGTCGACGATCGGCGAGCCACGGAAGCAGGCAATTAACATCTAGAAAGTGGAGCGACGGGCGTCCGCGCGCGTCCTGCCAAACTATGCGGAGGCACTAGACATACAAGAGCAGGAAGGGATTTCCCACACTTCCCTGTGTGCCTCTGTGCTCCTAGGAATAGAGATTTACCGTCGAAGATGGCCACCGCCGTTACAACTCGAGTCGAAGTAGAAGTCGCGGCGTCCGTCGCCCGCGTCAAGCTGATCAACCCTCCGCTGAACGTCATCGACCTGCGCATGGCGCGCGAACTTCAGCAAGCGCTCACGGAACTGGAAGCGCGCAGCGACGTCTCCGTCATCGTTTTCGAAGGCGACGCTCACGCGTTCTCCGCTGGCGTGGATATCAAAGCCCACATCCCCGAGCAGATTCACGAGATGCTGACGAGTTTTCACGCGGCGATCCGCACGATTGTGGCTTCGCGCAAAGTCACGATTGCCGCCGTCCGCGGCGCTTGCCTGGGCGGAGGCGCGGAACTCGCCGCAGTCTGCGATATGGTGTTTACGGCGCGCGATGCCACCTGGGGATTTCCTGAAATCAAGCTGGGATGCTATCCGCCGGTTGCGGCCGTGGCGCTGGCGACCATCGTCGGTCAGAAGCGCGCCGCCGAACTCGTCCTTACCGGACGCCACTTCTCGGGGGACGAAGCCGCGGAGATGGGCCTGGCGAACGGATCGGTGGCGGCTGAGGAACTCGAAGCGGTGGTTGAGCGGACGCTGGGCGACCTCCGCCAACTGAGCCCGGCCGCGCTCACCTACGCGAAAAAGGCCCTTTACGCGTGGGATGCAATCCACTTTGATAAAGGCCTTGCCCGGGCCGAGAAGATTTATCTTGATGAACTCATCTCGACCGCAGACGCGCACGAGGGTATCATTGCCTTCCTCGAAAAACGCAACCCGCAATGGACAGGCAAATAGAAAACGCGAAGGTCAATGCCGGGGCGAAAGCAGCCACGACGAACGGGGCGACGCCGTCCTATCGTTCCGGCCACCTGATGTGTCGCACGCCACTGTGGGGCGTGGCGAGCTTCCTCGGCTGTGCCTACTTCGCGTGGGTTTCCTCTGCCCACGTCACGCAAAAGGAATATGACTGGCCGCACGACCCATGGACCGCAGCGACCTACATCGTGTGGATCCTCCTGCTGGCTGGACTGGCGTTCGACTCGCGCTGTTTGCGCGAGCGCGTGTTCTTCGGCGTGCTCGTCGTCAATTTTGCAGTGGGCTGCGGGTTGACGCTCTGGCACAACATTCCATCCGCCGATGTGCGTACCGCTCGAATTGGAACCGGTGCGCTCTGGGCATTGGCGGCGCTGGTGAGTCTGACCACGCTGAGAAACCCAACGGATTCGCGAGGGAAGCCCGTGTGATTTTTGCAGAGACGCGGCTTGCCGCGTCTCCCGAGGCGGCGCAAGTGGCGCGCGCAGGTGAGACGGGCAAGCCCGTCTCTACAGGATTAAACTATGGACTTCGAAATCTCTCCCGGCCAGGTGAAGTCGTTGCAGAAGAGCGGGGACACATTCACGCTGCTCGATGTTCGCGAGTCATGGGAATACGAAGCTTCCCGCATCGAAGGGTCAAAGCATATTCCGATGGGCGACGTGCCGACGCGCGCTCACCAGGAACTCGATCCCGACGATCACATCGTCGTCATGTGCCATCACGGTGTGCGCTCGTTGACAGTCACCAACTGGCTTCGCCAGCAGGGGTACGAGAAAGCTCAATCCATGCGTGGCGGGATCGACGGCTGGGCGCGGACGGTGGATCCGAAAGTGCCGTTGTACTGAGAGAACTTCTGGCCGCTAGCTGCTGGCTTCCAGCGAACGAGGTCGTGATCGCCGGAAGCCAGTAGCTAGAAGCCATGAGCTGCCCTTGATCACCGACTGCCACATCCACATCGGGCCGATCGGCCTGTTCAAGCCGCACGCGCTCGAACTGATGAAGCGCAAGCGCGCCAATTTCGATGAGATTGCCGAATACTGCCGCTCGCCCAAGGCCTTCTTAAAGTATCTGGACCGTTGCGGCGTCGACCGCGCCGCACTGATCAACTACGTTGCGCCGGAAGTGATCGGCTTTACGTCCGAGGTCAATCAGTTTGTCGCCGACTATACGAAACACGATCCCAAGCGCCTGATCTCCTGTGGCAGCCTGCATCCGCGGCACACCACCAACATCATGGCCGATGTCGAGCACATCTTGCGCCTCGGCCTGCGCATGATCAAGATCCACCCGCCGCATCAACTGCTGTTTCCCAACGATTACCTAAATGGAGTCAAGGAACTCGAAATCATCTATCGGGCGGCCGAGGCGAATGGGATCCCCGTTATGTTCCACACCGGGACGTCGATTTTCCCGGGCGCGCGCAACAAATACGGCGACCCGATCTATGTTGACGATGTCGCAATCGATTTCCCCAAGCTCAAAATTCTGCTGGCGCATGGCGGCCGGCCGCTCTGGATGCACACCGCGTTTTTTCTCATCCGGCGGCACGCGAATGTCTATCTCGACATCAGCGGGATTCCGCCGAAGGCGCTGCTGACGTATTTTCCGCGGCTGGATGAGATCGCGCACAAGACCTTGTTTGGCACCGACTGGCCGGGCCCGGGGGTTCCGGATGTCAAGCAGAATCTTGATGAATTCAAGGCGCTGCCCATGAATAACGAGATGCGCGAGCAGATTTTGAGCAAGACTGCCGCATCCCTCTGGCCGGAATGAAAAATGAAAGACAACTGCAAAGATCGGGGGATCTGGCGATCAGGCCATTGGGTCATTGGAGTCATGGAGCAACGGAGCGGGAAAGAGCGGCGCAAGTGAGACGAACGCTTTCTGCTAACCGCTGGCGGCGAGTTCCTTCGCAAAGGCGGTGGTAACTGCCTGCTGTACTTCTTCCGCTACCGCTGTAGAAACCGCTTCCCGCACTTCGCTGGCAGAGGCTGCCGCTTCAGGTTTATTCAAGCGCACCCGAAATTCGATGCGTTCACACATCGACATACTGTCATAGAAACCGCGGTAGGCGTTTAGCTGCTCCTGCAGATCGACTTCCAATTCGGTGTTGCATACAGCGCATTTGGGTGAAACCGACTTTTCCAGATAGTCCTTAGTTTCAAAATCGAATATTGTCCCGTGCCCGCAGTTACCGCACGTGAGGCTGATGACATGAAGTTCTCTGACATTGAAAACCAATTCCTGTTCGCTCATTTAGATATTCCTTTCCAGAGCTATCGGCTACTTCCGGTTTGTGGGGAGTTACCAAAGTCCCACCGGATTCCAGTTCCGTGGGATGAACGAAGTGCAATATTGCTCAACTTCGGCCACCACTCGCCACGTGCAACGCGTGGAAAGCGCTACCGGTTTGGCGTATAAAAGAGAGTTGCCCCTGCGCTCTTCAGCTGCGTTTGAGCAACCTAGACCCATCCCAACCGCCAGCGAGGAGACATGTCCAGCGTTACAAGTTTGCACGCTCCGAAGGGACTGGAAGGGGTTGTCGCTACCACTTCCGCCATCTGTTACATCGACGGTGAGCGGGGAGTGCTCGCCTATCGCGGGTATGACATCCACGATCTGGCCGACCACTCCACCTTTGAGGAAGTCTGCCACCTACTGTGGTTTGGACGTTTGCCGCAGGCCGATGAGCTACGCGCCTTGAAGCAGCGCATGGCGGAAGAACGAAAGCTGGATGCGTCCCTGATCCAGCGACTGCAACTGGCGCCGGCGCGCGCACTCCCCATGGATGTGCTGCGGACACTGGTTTCAGCGCTGTCTTTTTACGACCCCGAATACGACCGCAACGATCACGATGCGAACGTCAATAAAGCGATTCGCCTGACCTCCCAGATCGCCATGATCGTGGCCAACTATGATCGCATTCGCAAAGGGAAGCCGGTGGTGGAACCGGATCGGTCGCTTTCCCATGCGGCAAATTTCCTGTTCATGCTGAACGGCGAAGCGCCCTCGGAGACCGCTGAACGCGCTCTCGACATCGCACTCATTTTGCATGCGGACCATGAATTGAACGCTTCTACATTTGCCGCGCGGGTAACCGCCGCCACGCTTTCCGATATGCACTCGGCGGTGACGTCCGCTATCGGCGCGCTCAAGGGGCCATTGCACGGCGGCGCCAACGAAGCCGTTTTCAAGATCCTTAAGGAAATCGACGCCCAAGGCGCTGACCCGGTTGAGTACATCAAGGCGATGCTGGCGCAGAAAAAGAAAATCCCTGGCTTCGGACACCGCGTGTACCACACGGAAGATCCTCGCGCCACGCACTTGCGTCAGATGTCGCGCGACCTGGGCCATTCCAGCGGCGATCCCAAGTGGTTCGAATACTCGCAAAAGATCGAAGATTTCATAAAGGCGGACAAGAAGCTCAACGCCAATGTGGACTTCTATTCAGCTTCCACCTATCACGTACTCGGCATCGAGGTGGACCTGTTCACGCCCATCTTCGCGGTCTCGCGGGTCGGTGGCTGGACGGCGCACGTCATCGAACAGCTCGACGATAACCGCCTGATCCGCCCGCGTGCGGACTATATCGGCCCCGTCTACCCGCAGAAATATGCAGGGATAGAGAAGCGCTGAGTTCTGGGTCGCGGGGAAGATGCATTCCCGGCCCGAACTGCGTCCCATCGTCGGGTAAGGTCTTTGACTACGTGATTACGGATTGCGCGGCCTCCGCGCTATCGGCCCGTTGTCCGCTTGGGCAAATGTGGAAGTGAACTTCACGCTCGCAGAACGCACGCCATAACTGCCGCAAGGGCATTGAGGTTCGAGCAACCGTAGAGACGCGGCTTGCCGCGTCTCCCGCCGCAACAGTAAGACGCGCAAGCCCTCTCTCTACACTCACTCAAAGCCCTCGCATCGGTACAATAGAAGCAGCATGCAGCGGCGGGTCTATCTCGATAACAACGCGACGACTCCGGTGCTCCCCGAGGTTTTGGAGGCGATGCAGCCTTACTTTGGCGAGCGCTTTGGCAACGCGTCCTCCATCCATCACCATGGGCAGGAAACGCGGGGGGCGGTCGAGCGCGCGCGCGAATCGGTGGCTGCGTTACTAGGCTGCCGCGCCCCCGAGGTGGTGTTTACCAGCGGCGGCACGGAAGCCGACAACCTTGCAGTTTTCGGACTGCTGCACTCGGGCGACCATGTCATCACCTCGACCGTCGAACATCACGCCATACTCAACGCCTGCAAGCATCTCGCCAGCGATCACGACAAGGATCACGAAATGCCGGGATGCGAAGTCACGTACATTCCGGTGGATGGTCGCGGCCTGGTCGATCCGGCAGATGTGAAGCGCGCGATCCGGCCGAATACGAAGTTGATTACCATCATGTTCGCCAACAATGAGACTGGCGTCGTGCAACCCGTCGCTGAAATTGGAGAGATTGCCGCCGAAGCTGATATTTACTTTCACACCGACGCTGTGCAAGCGGCAGGGAAGATCCCCGTAGATGTGAACAAAATCGGGTGCGATCTGCTGACCATTTCCGGCCACAAGCTGCACGGGCCGCAGGGTGTCGGAGCGCTCTATGTCCGGAAGGGAACTCAGCTCAAGGCTATGTTCTATGGTGGAAGTCATGAGCGCTCGCGCCGCGCCGGGACGGAGAACGTTCCTGGAATCGTAGGTCTAGGCGAGGCTGCCGAGTTGGCCAGCGCTGGCTTCGACCGCGGCGACGATAAGGGGATGGCAGCTGCACGCGACCTTCTGGAAAGGGAACTGCTCGAGATCGAAGACGCAGGCTTAAACGGCGCAGACTTAAGCGGCAAACGCGCGCCGCGTGTGCCGAATACGACTAACATTTATTTCGATGGAATCGACGGCGAGGCGCTGGTCATCGCGCTCGACCTGAAGGGACTGGCAGTCTCGACCGGCGCGGCGTGTTCGTCCGGAGCGATCGAACCGTCGCATGTGCTGACCGCGATGGCGCTGCGTCCCAACCGCGCGAAAGCCAGCATTCGCTTCAGTCTTGGCAAGCAAAACAGCGCGGAGGATATTGAGTTCGCCCTGGCGACAGTCCCCGAAACGGTGGCGCGCCTGCGGGATCTTAGCCCAGTCTATAGGACTGTTGTTGCAAAATGAGGGTCTTACACTTCGAGAAGTGCATGGTTACCTTAATTGTTGGGAGAAGGGAATCATTGGGGAAGACATTGCTGTTACTGTTCCTGACACTCGCGCCGGTAGGCGCGGCATTCGCGGCCGATAACGTCCCAAGTTTGCCGGACGTAGCTTCTCAGGAGGCGAGGAACAAAGCGATAGCCGGGCGAGTATTCGAAGAGATTTTCAACCAGGGAAAATTCCAGGTTGCAGACGAGATTTACGCCAAGGATTTCGTAAACCGCGGCCTCCACAGGAATTTCGATCTCCAGGAGGATCAGGCGGCAGTTCGCGCGGAGAAGAAGGCCTTTCCGGATCTCAAGATAACCGTGATCCTGATGGCAGCCGAGGGTGACCTGGTCACGGTGGTATGGGTCCTCAGCGGAACACATACCGGCGCCGGATATGATGGATTGCCTCCAACGGGAGTCAAGCTTGAATTACGTGGCATCACAGTTTGGCGTATTGTCGATGGAAAGATTCGTGAGGAGTGGACCTCATTCGATCAACTACAGGCTGCCGGCCAATTCGTGACGCAACTGAAGTGGCCGCTTTTAGGCTTTTTGCTCGCGGCGGTGATTCTTATATGGGCGCTTTGCAGAGTGACCCTAAGACTGAGGCGAACGCAGCTTGCAAAGGCAACGTCTAAGTGTAGGTAGACATCCATCATGACTGAATCAGCGACCATCGCCGTCGCCATGTCGGGAGGAGTCGACTCCTCGGCCGTCGCGGCCATGCTGCGCGCCGACGGACGCAACGTCATCGGCCTGACTATGCAACTTTGGAACCAGCGCCGCCTCGCCGGACACGCGGGCATGCCCGAATCCGTCCAGGGCCGCTGCTGTTCGATCGATGACGTCTACGATGCTCGCCGCGTTGCCGAGACCTTGGGCATCCCGTACTACGTGGTCAACCACGAAGAGCGTTTTGAGCGCGACGTGGTGCGGCCGTTCGTCGAGGAGTATCTTGCCGGACGCACTCCGATCCCCTGCAGTCTCTGCAACAATCACTTGAAGTTTGACCAGCTTCTTGTTGTGGCACAGCAAATTGGCGCCGACCAGATTGCTACCGGCCATTACGCCCAGGTTGTCTTTGATGAGGAGCTCAACCGCTGGTTGCTAAAGCGCCCGGCCGACAAATCCAAAGACCAGACTTATTTCCTTTTCGGCCTCACGCAGGAGCAATTGAGTCGCACCCTGTTCCCGCTCGGCGGCATGACCAAGCCGGAGGTTCGCGAACTCGCACGCAAGCACAATCTCGCGATCGCCGAGAAGCCCGATTCGCAGGAAATCTGTTTCGTCCCCGGCGGCGACTACAAGCGCTTTCTCGAAGCCTACCTCACCGAGCAGGGAGACACAGCGACACGGATTCCCAGCGAAACGATTGGCGGCGAGATGGTCACAACCGACGGCAAGGTGATCGGCGAGCATGCGGGCGTTCACAATTTTACGGTCGGCCAGCGCAAGGGACTCGGTATCGCGACCGGCTCGCCCCTCTACGTGATTCAAATCAAGAACGACACGCGGCAAGTGGTGGTCGGCAAGGATGAAGAGCTGTACTCGCGAACCCTGCGCGCTCGCCGGGTAAACCTGATTTCGACCGCCGGACTGCGCGAGCCTATGCGGGTGGCAGTGAAGATTCGCCACAAGCATCAGCCCGCGCCAGCCATGATTGAGTCCGGCGGCGCTGACGAAGTCCGCGTAACCTTTGACGAGCCGCAGCGCGCGCTCACCCCCGGCCAGGCCGCCGTCTTCTACGATGGCGACATCGTCGTCGGCGGCGGTTGGATCGAAAACTCCACGCAGTCAGCCCCCAGCGGCTAAACAACTTTCTCCGTACACGCGGCGTGCCGCATCTCGGAATCATCGCGCTACCGAGACGGGGCAAGCCCCGTCTCTAGACGAGTGTTTTCTGGTTACTCGGCCTTGTTACCCACCAGTACCTTTGCCCGAATTTATGGCACCTTCGTGGACTAGACCTGCCGACGAAGCAGAGTTACGGTTATTTCACGACGGGACCTTCGTAGTCTCTCCCCGTAAGGGTCCGGCGTGGGGAGCGATTTTATGAAAATCTGGCATCTGTGTTATGCGGCATTGGGAATTGCGGTGGCGCGCTGGGTTTTTAAGCGTCAACCAATGCAGGTAACCGATCCGATCGCCCGTTTTCGTACTTCTGGCCTGCTGTAAGTAGCGATTGGCGTTAGCGATTGGTCTAAAACCGTTGTTGATAGGGCATGGCCGCGCCCCGTTGCGCGTCGCTTCGATCTGAGCGCGTCCATGCCCCTTTCACCAGTGTCCTTTTCCATCCCTCTTTCTGAACGCGGAAGTGCTAGCACCACCGTGTCCCTTCGGTAACTTCTTTTCTGTTCCATCTCGCCTAAACTTTCAGTGTGGACTTGCTGAGCGTGCACGCGCCTCTCAGCGACCGAAATCATGCCATCCCGATTCCCCAGCTTGCGGTTGGTCGCGCCTGTCGTGCTGTTCATCGTGCTGCTCGCGCCTTTGGCCGCGTCGGCCCAGGACGATTCTCCATCCCTCGGCGATCTCGCCCGCAACCTGCGCAAGAAAAAGGCGGAGCAACAACCGCAACCACCCGACGCTCCTCACACCGTCCCAGCTCACACCGTGATCGATAACGACAATCTGGCCCAGGTTACGGAGGACGCCAAGAACGCAAGGCCGGTCAAACCAGACAAGACGGTGTTTTCCATCGATCCTTCCGGCAACACCCTCAAAGTCTCCTCGCCCGACGTAACCTGCAGTCTGTCTTTCAATGCTAGGGCGAGTTCGTTGCTGATCAAGCCCGTTCTGATCGAAGACTTGCCGCTCACCGAGTTGCTCAAGCTCGACGGCCCCGCCTCCATTCAGGATGAAAATCTGCAAGTTCAAGTTTTCAACGGAACGGACTGGGACATTCGCGAAATTACCGTCGGCGTGACGCTCGAACGCAAGCCCGGAGAGGATGCCGAAGTAGCCGCTCGTGCGCGTGTAATTCCCGCGGCGCAAGACATTGCGCCAGCCGCCGTTACTGTCGAAAGGCATTCCGACGTAACCCTTCTCTACCACCTCAAGGCCGAAGCCAAGCCCTTCAGCACAAGCGCGTTTCGCGAAAATATCGGGATCACCCCGGGCCCCGACGAAGATTGGCGATGGTCGATTGTAGAAGCCAAGGGGATCCGGCCGTCGCAAAAGTAGTCGCCGCGAATATCACTGCATTTTTCGCTTGACTTTCGGACGCGAATTCTTTCAATATGGCGTTTCGCGACATGTCGCTGGAGGCCATAATGCAGTCCTTGCCGCTCACCGAACCGGTGATGCTGATCATGCTCAGCTTGGCGGGGCAACCGCGACACGGGTACGCGATCCTGAAAGACGTAGAACAGATGAGCTCCGGCCGCGTCATGCTCTCGACTGGCACGCTCTACGGCGCGCTGCGCCGCTTGCTCGACGACGGCTGGATTGAGCGCTTTGAGGAACAAGAACGCTCACGAGGACGCCAGGCTTATCGCCTGACCGCTGGGGGACGCCGCAACCTGCAAACGGAGATAAGCCGCATGAAGCATTTGACTCGCTTAGCGAGTCTGCGGGTGGCGCGGAGGGAGACGTAATCGACTCTTTCACTCTATCGGTGCCTGCTGGAGCTCTATCCTTCGTCCCACCGACGCGAATACGGCGAGGAGATGACCGCAGTCTTTTCTGCAGCGCGGGCCGAGATAGAGAAAAAGGGTGCCGTAACGCGGGGCCTGTTCTGGTTTCGCGAAATTCGAGGGCTGGTGGGCGGCGCGCTTGAAGAGCACGTGCGGTCGCTGGCCGGTTCTCATTCCTGGATGCGATTGCCGACAAGGAGGTTCACAATGCATTCCGAATTCCGTTTTCCAAAAGCTACACCAATATTGATGGCCCTGATTTTGGCGGGGACTGTGCTCGCCATCGAAAAGGCGCAGGCAATTTCAGCCTCGTTGCCGCACATTAATCCACCAGTCGGCCCGATTCAGCCGGAACGCTTAACCTTCCTGCCGCCCGTGCTATTGATGTTTGCGGCGGCATACGCGGCCGGATTGATTGGTTGGGCGATTCTGTTTGCGCTGAAACGCTCCGGGATGCACCGTTTGTCTGGCATGGAAGGCTCGCCGCGTCGCTGACAATTGTTGGGTTCAGGGAGCGTGGTCGAGCGTTGTTTTGGACGCGGTGGAATGGTAGTCTAGCGACGTTGAGCGGGAGTAGTTCAGCGGTAGAACGCCAGCTTCCCAAGCTGGATGTCGCCGGTTCGATCCCGGTCTCCCGCTCCATTCCAGCAGGTTGTCGTTCTGACATTTTTACTACCTTGTAATCCTTCAAACACTTCATGTCGTCAATTCCTTGGCGCTTAAGGTATTAGTCGGCATCAGCCATCGAAGCGCCGGATGAGCTTTCCACACTTGGCACAATGAGTGTCGGCATATTCCAACGGCCCGCCGTAGGTGCGCATTTCGAACTCAGAAGAGCCGCAGTCCGGACACGATTTGTTCTGGTCCACGTAGGTCCACAGGCCTTTGGCGGAAAGAGCGGTTTTCTGAAAGTTTGTGGAAGCAGCCTGAGCAGCCTCGTATTTGTTGCAGCCCTCAGGATCCCCCGCGATCTCGAAACCAGCCATCCGTATCGCCCAGTCAAGCCTTTGCCCGGTCGCGTACAGATGCAAGCTGATCGCACGATCCCTCATCAGTTGCAGATCGGAAGCAAATTGGGTTAATTCATCGGGCTTCTTGGGCTCAGGCATCAGTCTGTCTCCACTGCGCCGACAACAAACGAAAGGATTGCTGTACCGGCTTCCCTTGGAAATGGAAATCCCGCAACACGGTCCCGATTTTATACGTTCTTGATGGTGACCCCAGAGAAGCGGAGCGCTTCATCAGTCGAACGCTGGGACGAGCCTAACTTGCAGGGAGCGGTAAGAGTGTATGCTCCAAAGGCGTGGAATACCACTATGAACACACTCGCTCTATGTGTTTGATTTGTCGTTGAGCGAAGGGTTGGCTGGAGCTTCCAAGCAGGATGTCGCCGCGGTCTCCAGCGCCAGACCTTGTTTGAGTTTGATTCTGCGCGGGATCAGCGTTTACTTGGCGGTGCTGCTCGACGATGCAGCTGCCGACATGGAATGCAACTGGATCAGGCCGATTCCCAAGCCCCCCACGGCGCCCGCGAGCAGCCCCAGCATGATCAGCACAGGCACGCTCTCAAGCAGACTTTTCTTCCGAGTATTCGCCATTCTGTGTTCTCCTCAGGATCTTGTTCCTTTCACAATTTTACCATTTGCGATTCCATTACCCCATTACGGAGGTACCGTATCCGGTTGTGACGGCGGATTTCTCATGCAAACTCGGAAAGCCTGCCTCGACGAAAGCCCGCTGTCACCCCTATGATAAAGGAGATAAAAACAATCGTTCGAGGTGCATTCATGACAGAGCCAAGTTACGAAGAATTGAAAGCTCGTCTAGCCGATCTGGAAAAGCAGGTGGAAACGAAAAAGAGAAGCGGCGCCATAGAGTTCCGCGTGAGCGAGAAGGGCGGCGTCAGCGTGTACGGACTGGGCCGCTTTCCGGTGACGCTCTACTACGAACAGTGGACGAAGCTGCTCAGCGCTGTCCCCGACCTTAAGGCTTTTATTGAAGAAAACAAGAGCAAGCTCAAGCTGAAAGAGAGCTAGTTTATCCGGGGAGCGATTTGTGTCCGCCCAAGACATTCTCAGCAAGCCTCAACCGCTGCCCGATGAGCGGGTGGCGTATGGCGCCGACCCGAATCAGTTTCTCGAAGTGCGTCTGCCGCGCACGAAGGGTCCGTACTCCGGTCTGTTGAACATCCACGGAGGCTATTGGCGGGCGCAGTACGACCTGGCGCACGCCGGACACCTGTGCGAAGCGCTGCGAGGTGCCGGCGTCGCCACCTTCAACATCGAATACCGGCGAGTCGGCAATCCTGGTGGCGGATGGCCAGGAACGTTTGAGGACATCCGGTCGGCCTGCCGCTTTGTTCAGCAGGAGCATTCCCGATTTCACCTGGACCTGGACAACTTGGTGGTGATGGGACATTCCGCGGGCGGGCAGCTTGCCCTGTGCTTGGCGGCGCATGAGACCTCGGTCCGTAGCGCAATTTCGTTGGCCGGAGTCGTTGACTTAAAGAAAGGTTACGCGTTGCATCTGAGTAACGACGCCGTGGCGGAGTTTCTGGGAGGCAAACCGGACGCGGTCCCCGAGCACTACCGGGAGGCCGATCCGATGGAACTCAGCATTCCGCACGCCCGCCAGTGGCTGCTTCACGGTACGGAAGATGAAATCGTGCCGCCGGAGTTCAGCCGCGATTACGTCACGCAAAAGAAGAAGGCGGGCGAATCGGTCCAGTTGCTGGAGATTCCGCATGCGGGTCATTTTGAGTTGATCGATCCGGCTGCGGAAGCCTTTCGGCAAGTCACGAGTACGGTGCTAAGTGCGGTGTAGGGTAGCCTCTGATATTTTTCGTTTGCGTGGTGGGTCAGTATTTCATCTCCAAAAATGTTTGTGTCATGCCAACTTGGAGATGACGCGGCGGTATGCCAACCTCGTGACGGCGGACTTGCAGGCGGTTCATGAGCGCGTGAGTTTGCTTAGTCGCTCTTAAGCTGCTTGACAAGCTCAAATCCGATGCGGCGGGGTTTTTCGGATGTTTTAGGTACGGCAACGAGCAAGACATTTACTTGGCTCATGTGCTGCATCAGTTCGAATGGCTTGCCATCAAAGCTACTGCCGTAGAATTTCACCAAATCCGGCCCCCAAAAACCAACATCCAAAATATGGAAGGTTTCGTGGTTGCCGAAATTGACAAGGCGCAACCCAATCTCCTGTGACTCTTCTAGCTTCTCTTCAAACTGCGCGATTGACCGGACAAGGCGCTCGTACATCCATTCGGCGGGATTCTTAATCTCGGGAAAGCGGGCCGTCATGTGCGTCATTGGGCTGAGCAGCGAATCGAAGCCGGACATCGAACACCTCCGCGTGGAGTGATACATACTCATTATCGCACCGTAGCCGCTCCCCACCGTGGGTGCTCCAATTTCCTTGCCGAAATCCTAACACTGCGGTCACGTTAATTGATGAACACGACCGGCTTTTGACGCGCGATTCGCATTTTATTTTGGAGCTGCTGATTCTTCCAAGAGTATTGGACGGTGTAATCTCCATCCGCAGGCATCCGACCGCCGAACGTGATTGAAACATCGGCAATTGCCTCAGCATCAAAACCACAGTCTCCCGGCATTCTCGCGATTCTTAAGCCAAGCAGAACATCACCGCTGTAGATGCCGTTGCTATCCAGGATTGAGCCGCGTACTTGATCCGTGTGATAAACGGTCGGTGTCATAAGACAAGCCCTCGGTGATTTTGATGCCCGGCGAGCCGGGTTAGGTGCTAAACACGAACCATGGATGTAACCCCCGACCTCCGGCTCTTGCCTTGACATCTCAACAAGGTGATGAGTCTCATCGAAACTGGAGGTTTTTTCGCACAATGCTAACCGTTAAGCGATACGAAGCGGGGGAAATAAAATGTGACGATGGCGGAGACAGCTTGCTTATCTCGTGCCCGGAATCCCCAGACCACACGATAATTTCCTTGGTATTCGACCGCAAGAAAGCATCGCGGGCCAAGGTGCGCGAACTGGAGCAATTGATTGAGAGTATGGGGCTGCAAGCTGTGGAGTTGCATTCGGGAGGGTGGTGAACACGAGACGTAGAAGTTAATCCGTTCGCAGTATAATCAACGCCCTATGATTTTCAAATGACGACGTTGCGGCAACACCGGAGAATTACGCCAGCGAAGCCGCCGAGGGAAATTTGCCCGCTATGAGGAGCGGAAGGCCGACGTAGAGGTCACTCCACCTCGTGGGTTGACCCCCTGGCCTAGTATTTCCCCCAGGAGCGAAACCCCGCAAGTGGTTGTGACGTAAGCTGGTGCGCCCGGAGAGAATCGAACTCCCAACCTCTTGGTTCGTAGCCAAGCACTCTATCCAATTGAGCTACGGGCGCATCGTGGCAGGATCGCGTCCTCAAATTATAACGGAAACAGAATCGTTTCGCCCAACCTGATCGCCGGAATCCCGCGCCGAAAAACCGTTTTCCGAGGCTCCATTTTTGCTTTTCGATCCGCGCCGCCCCCCGTTGTTTTGTGGGAAATCGACCCGCCTCGCCAGTCGAAGATTTTGTAAACAAGACTTGTAAATTAGAGTAAAAGTTTCCGGCCCCACGCAAAACCTACCCGTCCGCGCGTTCTAGCTATACATGTTGGCAAGGCTTTAGAAATGGCAGTCAACATGCTCCTCCTTGGAGCAGACGAAGTGGCGCGCAACGGGGCATTTGGGAAAATACTTCGGCCAGAGGTCTTTCCGAATGCCCCTTGCAAATCTTCCGTTTGACGACAAGGTTTGACGCCGAGGTGCACTCCGTCCCGTTTCCGGGTACTCCCCCGAGGGTCCTCCTGGAAAATGAGGGCTAGCCGGGAAACGGGCGGAGTGCGCGGGTGCCCTTCCTCAGCTACCGGCGGAAACCCTCAGGCAAGAACCAGCTGTTCCCGCACGTCGATCCCGGCCTCACGCAGCAACTTCGCTACCGCGTCGCCCTTCAAGCGCGAAGCATCGAACAGCACGCGGACCGTCCGCTCTTTCTCGTTGAACCGGATACGCTGGATGCCATAGACCTCGCGGACACTGTCAATGGCCCGCAACTCGGCTTCTCCCGGCGGACTCTGGTATCGGTAGGCGACTTCAAGGTAGGTCATTCTCAGTTCTCCCAAGGAAAAGGTTCGAAGACTACTCCCTGTGTATCTAATATGAGTATCTAATAAGCGCCGGATTCCGCCAAGCGCCATCTGCTCGTGTAGGGACGGGCGCCTCGCGAGCCTGCCCTGAGCGAAGCCGAAGGGTCCAAGCCGAGCGAAGCTCGGCAGCTGCGTGCAGTCAGAGAAACTCCGGATTTGATATAGAGTCTAGCAAACTAGACTATGGACCATCTCGACCCCATCGACATCCCGAACCCCGTGCCGTCCTCCGCCAAGGCGCAGCAGAAAGACCCCGTCTGTGGGATGGAGGTAAATCCGGAAACTGCCCGCTTCAAGGCACTGCACATCGGCAAGGAATATTACTTCTGCTCCACCGGTTGTCTCGCGAAGTTCCATGCGAATCCCGAAAAGATCTTGTCATCCGCGCCCAAGCCGATGGGATCGGGGCTGGTATCTCTGGGAAGTACTCCAAGTTTGGTCATGCCAACCTCGAGCAACTCGGCTGCAAATATTCAGCCTGCAAGCGGGTCGGGGAAAGACACGCGGGCCTACGTTTGCCCAATGTGCCCCGAGGTGCGGCAGATCGGGCCGGGCCCGTGTCCGAAGTGTGGAATGGCGCTCGATCCCGAGTCGCCCGCGGTCGCCGCGACCAAGACCGAATACACCTGCCCGATGCATCCGGAAATCGTGCGAGCCGCGCCCGGGAGTTGTCCAATTTGCGGCATGGCGCTTGAGCCGCGCACGATCGCGGTCGAAGAAGACAATCCCGAGCTGCACGACATGACGCGGCGGTTTTGGATCAGCCTGATGCTGACCGCGCCATTGCTCGCGATTGCCATGGGCAGCATGTTGTGGCCGCATGTGTTCATGGGCGGCATCGACATCGTTAGAGGAAACTCATATGCGGTGACGCCGTGGAGTTCGATTCTACCGTGGCTCGAACTGCTGCTCGCCACGCCCGTGGTTCTGTGGGGCGGCTGGCCGTTCTTCCAGCGCGGATGGGCTTCGGTAGTGAATCGCAGCACCAACATGTTTACGCTGATTGCGATGGGCTCCGGGGTCGCGTACTTGTTCAGTGTGGTAGCCACACTATTCCCGCAGATCTTTCCAGCGTCATTCCGCAGTATGGGCGATCGCCCGGACGCTTACTTCGAAGCGGCAGCGGCGATCGTCACGCTCGTATTGCTGGGCCAAGTGCTGGAGCTGCGCGCCCGCGGCCAGACATCGAGCGCGATCCGAGCGCTACTCGATCTAAGTCCGAAGAAGGCGCGCCTGCTGAGCGAAGACGGCAGCGACAGCGACAACGCCGGCGAAAACGAGCGCGACATTCCGCTCGAAGAAGTGAAGCCGGGAGACCGCCTGCGCGTCCGTCCGGGAGAAAAAATTCCGGTCGATGGCGTCGTGCTCGATGGCTCGAGCGTCGTGGACGAGTCCATGATCACGGGCGAATCGATTCCCGTGGAGAAGACGGCGGCCTCGCATGTGATCGGCGCCACCGTGAACGGCAACGGATCGCTCGTGATGCGAGCCGAGCGCGTCGGCAGCGAGACGATGCTGGCGCAGATCGTGCAGATGGTCAGCCAGGCGCAGCGCACGCGTGCCCCCATCCAGCGGCTCGCCGATAAAGTAGCCGGCTGGTTTGTTCCCGCGGTAATCGCGATTGCGATCGGGACATTCATCGTCTGGTTGAGCGTCGGCCCGGAGCCGCGTTTCGCACATGCCATCGTGAACGCCGTGGCCGTGCTGATCGTCGCGTGTCCGTGCGCGCTCGGCTTGGCGACGCCGATGGCGATCATGGTCGGCACAGGACGTGGCGCGCAAGCCGGCGTGCTCATCAAGAATGCCGAGGCGCTGGAAACGATGGAGAAAGTGGACACCATCGTCTTCGATAAGACCGGAACGCTGACGGAAGGAAAGCCCAAAGTAGTGTCGATTTCACGCCCGGGCGATTCGCCAACCATTTCCGAAGATGAACTGCTGCGGCTGGCAGCGAGTCTGGAGCGCGCCAGCGAGCATCCCCTGGCTGCGGCGATTGTCTTGAAGGCGAATGAACGGAAGCTGAGTTTGAGCGAGCCCGCCAATTTTCAGTCCGCGCCGGGTCAGGGCGTGCGCGGCACCGTCGACGGAAATAGCGTCGCGGTTGGGAATATGGCTCTGATGAAACATATAGGAGCAGTCGGACCGCACGAACCGGTTTTAGTCCTTCAGCCCGGCGGATCCACCTCAGTTCTAGTAGCAGTCGACGACCGTTTTGCTGGGTCGATCGCAATCGCGGATCCGGCTAAGATATCCGCCTACAACGCGCTGCGTGAGCTACGAGCCCAGGGCATCCGTTTGGTCATGCTCACCGGCGACACTCAGGCTACGGCCCAGGAAACTGCGCAGCTCCTCAAAATCGACGACTTCAAAGCGGAAGTTCTGCCCGCGCAAAAAGCCGAGATCGTCGGGAGTCTCCAGAGCGAAGGACGCATAGTTGCGATGGCGGGCGACGGCATCAACGACGCGCCCGCGTTGGCCCAGGCAAACGTCGGAATTGCCATGGGGACGGGAACCGACATCGCCATAGAAAGTGGCGGCATCACGCTGCTTAAAGGAGACCTTGAAGGAATTCTGCGGGCGCGGAAATTGAGCCAGGCGACGATGCGTAACATCCGTCAGAATTTGTTTTTCGCGTTTCTCTACAACTCGCTTGGAGTGCCGATTGCCGCGGGCGTGCTGTATCCGGTGTTCGGACTGCTGCTGAGTCCGATTCTTGCCG
>Ga0182018_10001798_pt1 | contig 23220 bp, 33 predicted proteins | sample 812P2MmetaG_FD_120490 | JGI IMG/M metagenome (GOLD analysis project Ga0182018, IMG submission 120490) | Permafrost microbial communities from Stordalen Mire, Sweden - 812P2M metaG | ecosystem: Environmental > Terrestrial > Soil > Wetlands > Permafrost | place: Sweden: Stordalen | collected...
AACGACGGACGTGACGGGGATTGCGGAGTTGCCGGCGGGCACGGAGATGGTGATGCCGGGAGACAACGTAAGCCTGGTGATCGAGTTGATCACGCCGGTGGCGATGGAAAAAGGATTGCGGTTTGCGATCCGCGAAGGCGGCCACACGGTGGGCGCCGGCACGATTGCGGAGATTGTGACGTAGGTAAGGTCAGAGGTAAGAGGTCAGATTGCAGAAGTGAAAAGCGCGTAAGCGGCTTGCTTCCTGCCGCCAGATCTTTCTTCCCGGGCTTCGAATCGAAGACAGCCGGGAGGGGTAAAGAGAGAAAAAAGTGACTGGAAAAGAAAGAATTCGCATCCGCTTGAAAGCCTACGACTACCGCATTCTGGATCAGTCGACGGGCGAGATCGTGGAAACGGCCAAACGCACCGGCGCGCAAATCGCGGGTCCGATTCCATTGCCCACGATGAAGAACAAGTACTGCGTGCTGCGTTCGCCGCACGTGGATAAGAAATCGCGGGAAGCATTTGAGATCCGCACGCACAAGCGGCTGCTCGATATTCTGGAGCCGACGCAGCAGACGGTTGATGCGCTGATGAAGCTCGATCTGCCGGCAGGCGTGGACGTAGAAATCAAGGCATTCGGGAAAGAGCATAAATAGTCGGTGGTCGTTAGTCGCTGGTCGTTAGTCTTTAGTCTTTCGCCAGCGACGGTTTTCAAACGACTAGCGACAAACGGCCAACGACTTCGGTCGAAGGCACCCAGCCAATAGCCGCCGCAGTATTAAGGACGAGCCAAGCTGGGAACGGAGACGAGATGGCGAGAGTCACAGGAATTCTGGGCAAGAAGGTCGGCATGACGCAGCTCTTCGATTCGAAGGGCGATGTGCGGCCGGCGACGGTGTTGCAGGCCGGACCATGCGTGATTACGCAGCACAAGACGAGCACCAGAGATGGCTACGAGTCGGCGCAGATTGGCCTGGTCGAATTCGTGAAAGAGAAAAAGCTGACCAAGGCGATGCGCGGACATTTTGCCAAGCACAACCTGCCGCCGGTTCGATTTGTGCGCGAGGTGGGGATTGAGGTCGACGCTCCGGGTGAGACGACCGAAGGTGTTATCAAACCCGGCGACCGCATTCTGGTCGATATCTTCGAAGGCGAGCGCTTCGTCGATGTCGTTGGAGTGAGCAAGGGCCACGGCTTTCAGGGTGTGGTGAAGCGGCATCACTTTGCGGGTGGTCCGAAGTCGCACGGTTCGATGTTTCAGATTACGGGTTCGATTGGTTCGTCGGCATTCCCGTCGCGCGTATTCAAGGGCATGCGGATGTCGGGCCACATGGGCAATGCCCGGATCACGACGCGCAATCTGCGGATACTGGGCGTGGATAAAGAGGAGAACCTGCTGGTGGTGGAAGGCAGCGTTCCGGGAGCGAACGGCGGATACATCATGATCAACAAGGCGAAGAAGCCGCCGCGGGAACGCCGCGGATTCGCCGGTTCGGCGACGGTCGATCCGTTGAAGGCGGCGAAGAGAGCGGCTAAAAAAGGGTAAGTCGAATCTTGCAAGGCAAGGGCAAGATCAAAGGCAGCGGACAAGAGTGTCCGCTCCACACGAGAAAGAGATATGGCAACTATTGATATTCACACTATGAGCGGCGGCAAGGCCGGGACTCTGGAACTGGCCGAGGAAGTTTTCGGCGCGGTCAACGAAGACTTGCTCTGGGAGGCGATCACCCACTATCGCGCCTCGGCGCGTGCGGGCACGCATGCTACCAAGAACCGCTGGCAGGTTTCCGGATCGGGCAAGAAGCTGTGGAAGCAGAAGGGCACCGGGCGGGCGCGTATCGGTTCGATCCGTTCGCCGCTGTGGCGCCACGGAGGCACTGTCCACGGGCCCCAGCCGCGCTCGTACGACTACGCTTTTCCGAGGAAGAAACTGCTGGGCGCGTTGCGCTCGGCGCTCGCTTCGAAGTTTGCCGACGGCAAGCTGGTGGTCGTGAAGTCGTTCGAAGTGAAAGAGCCGAAGACGAAGCTGTTTCGCGAGGCGCTCGACAAGTTGAAGATCGAAGGCACGACGCTGCTCGTCGACATTTCGACGGTGGAGAACAAGAATCTGGAGCTGAGTTCGCGCAACATCGATGGCCTCGAACTGGTGCGGGCGAACGAAGTGCATCCTTATCACATCATGCGCTACACCCACGTGGTGTTTGCGCAACCGGCGCTCGAGAAGTTGCAGGATTCGCTGAAAAAATCGGCAACCCGGCGTCAACACGAGGCGGAGCCGGCGGAAGAAAAGAAGACCAAGGCAAAGGCAAAGACACAGACAAAGAAGCCGGCGCGGCGTTCGCATAAAGCGAAAGCGGAGGTGGCCTAGGGCCTGACGAATATGAAATCCGCATATCAGATTATTCAGAAGCCGGTCATCACCGAAAAAGGTCTGGGCATTAAAGAGACCCAGAACACGCTGGTCTTCCAGGTGGCGCCGAAGGCGACGAAGACCGAGATCAAGGAAGCGGTGCAGACGATTTTCAAAGTAAAAGTGGCGTCGGTGCGCACGGCGAACTATCCGGGAAAAGAACGGCGGCGCGGCAAGTTCACCGGCTACCGTCCCGATTGGAAAAAGGCATACGTGCGCCTGAAGAGCGGCGAAAAAATGCCGGAGTACGCACAGAATCTGTAAAGCGGTCGTTGGTCGCTGGTCGTTCGTCGTTGGCAAAATCGAATCGCGAACGACTAACGACTAACGACCATCGACCGAACTGAGAGCTAGATATGGCCATAAAAACCTACAGACCGACAACGCAGACGCTGCGCTATCGCACCTCGGTTACGACCGACGATATCACTTCGTCCACGCCGCACAAGCCGCTGGTTGAGGGCAAGATAAGTTCGGGCGGACGGCGTAATTCCGGCGACACCACCATGCGGTTCCGGGGCGGAGGCAACAAGCGCAAACTGCGCACGATTGACTTCAAGCGCGACAAGCACGGCATCCCGGCGACGGTGGTGACGATCGAATACGATCCCGGCCGCTCGGCGCGCATCGCCCTGCTGAGCTATGCCGACGGCGAGAAGCGTTACATCGTGCAGCCCGACGGACTGAAGGTGGGGCAGAAGATTTTGAGCGGGCCTGAGGCCGACATTCTGGTCGGGAACGCCTTGCCGCTGCGAAATATTCCGCCCGGCACTACGGTTCACAACGTGGAATTGCGTCCTGGCAAGGGCGCGCAGATGGTGCGCTCGGCGGGCGGTTCGGCGCAGCTGGTCGCAAAAGAAGGCGAATACGGACTCGTGAAATTGCCCTCGGGCGAGACCCGCAAAGTGCTGCTCGATTGTCTGGCCACCATCGGACAGGTCGGAAACACGGACCACGAAAACGTGACCTGGGGCAAGGCGGGCCGCACGCGATGGGTGGGGAAGCGTCCGCATAACCGCGGCGTTTCGATGAACCCGGTGGACCATCCGCATGGCGGCGGCGAAGGCAAGACTTCCGGCGGACGTCATCCGGTGACCCCGTGGGGCCAGCCGACGCGGGGCTACAAGACGCGCAACAATAAGCGGACCGACGCGTTTATCGTGAGCCGCAGGAAAAAAGGATAACAGCTGTCAGTCGTCAGTCGTCAGTAAAGGCGGAGATGCAGTTGGGAGATTGAGAGTTGATTTCAGAGTTTCGTTTTAGAGTTTCGTTTTAGAGTTTCAAGAAAAGACCAGCAGCTTTGGTTCGGCACTACTGAGAGCTGAAAGCTGAGAGCTGAGAGCTGACTTATGGCACGATCGACAAAAAAAGGACCGTTCGTGGACGCGCACCTGGCGACGAAAGTCGAAGGCATGAATGCACGTAACGAAAAGAAAGTGCTGCGCACATGGTCGCGGCGCTCGACGATTGTTCCGGAGATGGTAGGACACACAATTGCCGTGCACAACGGACGGAAATTCATTCCGGTGTATGTGACCGAGAACATGGTGGGACACAAGCTGGGCGAGTTCAGCTTCACCCGCCAGTTCAAAGGCCACTCGATGAAGGCAGCGACCGAAGTGGCAGCCAAGCCTGCCGGCGTACCCGGCGGACCCGGGGCCATAACGCCGTCGGCGCCGAAGGCATAAGAACAGCTTCGGGCTGCGAGCTAAAGGCAAAGAAATTATGGAATTTAGAGCGGAAGCAAGATACATGAGGGTGTCGCCGCAGAAGGCGCGGCTGGTGCTGAACCTGATCAAGGGACGGCGCGTGGAAGAGGCGCGGAACACGCTCGCCTTCACCAAGAAGCGCGTGGCGGCGACGGTTGGCAAACTGCTGCAGTCGGCCGTCGACAATGCCAACTTCCTGAGCAACGAAAAGGGGCTGGATGTCGATCTTGACAGCCTGTACGTGAAGCACGCGGTGGCAAATGATGGTCCGCGCATGAAGCGGATCCGGCCGGCGCCGATGGGGCGCGCCTACCATTACGTGCGGCGCATTGCGCATCTTGAGATTGTGCTAGCGGAGAAAAACCGGAACGGCGTTCCGATAGGAACGGCAACCACGCCGGCGGCGGGCGACAAGACGGCGAAAGCCGCTCCGCACGCCAAGCCGAAGCCGCATACGAAGGCCAAGGCGAAGGCGCCGGCGAAAAAGAAAGCGGCCGGCAAGAAGGCGACGGCGAAGAAGTAGTCGATGGTCGATAGTCGTTAGTCGTTCGGAGATTCGGTTTTGCTAACGACCAACGACCAACGACTAACGACGAAGAAGGCTTTAGGAGTTACACACATGGGACAGAAGGTTCATCCTTACGGATTTCGCCTCGGCTATACCAAGCCGTGGAAGTCGCGCTGGTTTGTCGAAAAGGATTACGACAAGCTGCTGCTCGAAGATTACAAGCTCAAGACCGAGCTGAAGGAAAAGCTCAAGTCGGCGGGCGTGAGCTCGGTCGAGGTCGAGCGTCCGGGCAACAAGCTGCGCATCATTATCAAGACGGCGCGTCCGGGAATCATTATCGGGCGCAAGGGCGCGGAAATCGACAAGTTGAAGCAGGACCTGCAGAAGAAAACGACCCGCGAGGTCCATGTCGACATCCAGGAAGTGCACAAGCCGGAGCTCGATGCGCAACTGGTTTCGGAGTCGATCGCGCTGCAGCTGGAAAAGCGTGTCGGCTTCCGGCGGGCGATGCGCAAGTCGGTGGATTCGGCGCTGCGCTTCGGTTGCAAAGGGATTAAGGTTCGCGTGAGCGGCCGCCTGAATGGCAACGAAATCGCCCGTTCGGAGTGGTATTTGCAGGGCCGATTGCCGCTGCACACGCTGCGCGCCGACATTGATTACGGTTTCACCGAAGCGCGGACAACTTACGGCGTGATTGGCGTCAAGGTCTGGGTTTATAAGGGCGAGATTCTCCCGGCAAAGAAACGCGAAGCGACGCCCGCGCGCGATGTGACCACGACCGGAGCGTTTTAAGGTCAGATGTCAGAGGTCGGATTGCAGAGGTTAAGAGCGGCTGACGGGACGATTTTACTGAGAACTGATAGCTGAAAGCTGAGAGCTGATTTTTATGTTGATGCCGAAGAAAGTTAAGTACCGCAAGCAACAGCGCGGGCGCATGACGGGCAAGGCCTGGCGCGGGAGCACACTGGCATTCGGCCAGTTTGGCTTGAAGGTGCTCGAACCGGGCTGGATCACCGACCGGCAGATCGAAGCCAGCCGCGTTGCCATGACTCGTTTTGTGAAGCGCGGCGGCAAGATCTGGATCCGCCTGTTTCCCGACAAGCCGGTGACCAAGAAGCCGGCCGAAACCCGCATGGGCAAAGGCAAAGGCGCTCCCGATCATTGGGTCGCCGTGGTGCGTCCGGGAAAGATTTTGTTTGAGATGGAAGGCGTGACCATTGCGGACGCGAAAGAAGCCATGCGGCTGGCGTCACACAAGCTGCCGCTGCGGACAACGTTCGTAAAACGCGATGTGTTGTAGGGATTGCCGAGGTCAGAGGTCAGATTGTAGAGGTAAAAAGCGACGTTTGTGAGTTAGAGAGCTTTTCCTGAGAACTGACAGCTGAGAACTGAGAACTTATTTATGAAAGCTGAAAAGATACGCAACCTGACCGAGGACGAGCTCAAGCACCAGGAGCGCGACTTGGCCGACCAGCTCTTCAAGCTGAAGTTCCAGATGAATATGGGACAGACGGAGAGCCTGAAAAAGATTCGGGGGCTGCGCCGGGATATTGCGCGCGTCCAGACGATCCGGCGCGAGCAGGAACTGGCCGCCCCTAAGACCGAAACCGGCAAAGCGCCGGGCAAGACGGAGAAACGATAATGGCGGAAACCACGAGCCAGACCGAAGCACGCAAGCCGCACCACAAGGAACTGATCGGCACCGTTGTCTCGAACAAGATGCAGAAGACGATCGTGGTCGAGGTCACGCGCAAGAAGGCGCATCCGATGTACGGGCGGGTGATCTCGATTCGGAAGAAGTTCTATGCGCACGACGAGAAAAACGAGACTCATCCGGGCGACGTGGTGAAGATCGAAGAATCGCGGCCGCTGTCGAAGCTGAAGCGCTGGACGCTGAAGGAAATTGTGCGCAAGACGGCGCTGGTGCCGGAGATCGACGCCGAAGCCGGTACGGGCCTGGGTACCAGCCCCGTCCGCTAGCGGGAAGGAAACGAACATGTCCTTAATGATGAGATCGATGATCGAGGTCGCCGATAACTCCGGCGCGCGCAAGCTGCAGATGATCATGCCGCTCGGCGGTTCGACCGGTCTGCACGCCAGCCTCGGCGACGTGATTACGGCGAGCGTGAAGGAAGCGGCTCCCGACGGCCAGGTGCAAAAGGGCAAAGTCGTGAAGGCGGTCATCGTCCGGACGCGAAAAGAGTATCGGCGGCGGGATGGGACTTACATCCGCTTCGATCAGAATGCGGCGGTGTTGATCAACGAAACCGGAGAGCCGGTCGGCACGCGCGTATTCGGCCCGGTGGCGCGCGAACTGCGCGAGAAGAAGTTTTTGAAGATTGTGTCGCTGGCACCGGAAGTACTCTAGCGCTAGTCTAGCGCTGGCCTAGGGCTGGCGTAGAGACGCGGCAAGCCCCGTCTCTACCAGGAAGTAGCAGTGGAAGGGTTTAGAAGATGAGAACAGTATCGACCGAACACGAGCGCGTGAATATCCGCCGGAACGACACCGTGAAGGTGATGACCGGCCGGGATACGGGAAAAGAAGGACGCGTGTTGCGCGTATTGCCCGACGAGGGCAAGGTGCTGGTGGAGCACGTCATGACGGTGAAGAAGCACGTGCGGCCGAATCCGCAGCGCAACATCAAGGGTGGAATTGCCGAGCAGGAGCGCGCGATTCCGTTGTCGAACGTGGCCCTGGTGTGCCCGACCTGCGGTCCGGTGCGGATTGGGCATGAAGTGCGCGGCGATCGCAAGGTGAGAGTTTGCAAGAAGTGCGGGACGACGCTTGACAAGTGATCTGGTAATTGGGCAATCGGGTAATTTTGTAATTTAAAACCCTTTAGCTCTTAAATTACGAAATTACCCGATTACGAAATTACAAAATGCCTCACGAACCGGTAACCACTCCGAAACCGTGATGGAGAAGGCAGCAAGGACACAGACAATGGCAGACGAGCAGAAGAAAGCCGAGCAGCAGAAGAAGCCGAAAGCTCCCAAAGGCGAGAAGGCGCCGGTCGAGGCGAAGGCCGGTCCGGAGGCTCCGCGGCACGCGGCAAAGGAGCGTCCGCGGCTGCGGGCGCGGTTTGAGAAGGAAGTTTCCGTGGCCCTGATGAAGGAACTGGAACTCAAGAATCCGATGGCCGTGCCGCGACTGAACAAAATTGTCGTGAACATGGGTGTCGGCGAAGCGACCCAGAACGCGAAGCTCATCGATCCGGCGGTGAACGAACTGGGAAATATTACGGGACAGAAGCCGGTCATCACGCGGGCAAAAAAGTCGATCGCGGCGTTCAAGGTGCGCGAGGGCATGCCGATTGGCGCCATGGTGACGTTGCGCGGCGATCGCATGTATGAATTTTTCGATCGACTGGTAAGCATCGTACTGCCGCGAGTGCGCGATTTTCGCGGAGTCTCGACCAAGTCGTTCGACGGGCGCGGCAATTACACGCTGGGCTTGCACGATCAGCTGATTTTCCCGGAGATCGACTACGCGAAGGTCGACAAGTTGAAAGGCATGAACGTAACCATAGTGACGACGGCGCGGTCCGACGATCAGGCGCGGCAATTGTTGAAGCATCTGGGCATGCCGTTCAGGGCGTAAGTAAGAGGGCAGAGGTAAGAGGTCAGATTGCAGAAGTAAAACCGAAGTTTGCAGTCAGAAGCTAGGAGCTAAGTTGGCAACTACAGCAAAACGAGTGAAGGACGGCGCGGAGAGCAAGACTAAGCCGCAAAACAGGAAAACGCCGAAGTTTTCGACGCGCAAGCATAACCGCTGCAAGATTTGCGGACGTCCGCGGGCCTATCTACGGAAGTTTGGCCTGTGCCGTCTGTGTTTCCGCGGCTTGGCATTGCGCGGCGAGATCCCCGGGGTTTCGAAGTCGTCTTGGTAAGAAGCAGTCGTTAGTTTGGTCGTTCGTCGTTCGCGATATTCGCCAACGACTAATGACTGGCGACTAACGACCGACAGAGGAGAAGCAAACGATGAGGTTGACCGATCCGGTCGCAGACATGCTGGCGCGCATCCGCAACGCGATACGCGCACGGCACCAGAAAGTGGATATACCAACTTCCAAGCTGAAGAACGAGATTGCCCGCATCCTGAAGGAAGAGGGCTATATCGCGAACTTCAAGCCGGCCGAAGAAGAGGGCCACAAGGTCCTGCGCGTGTATTTGAAGTACGGCAACAACAACGAGGCGGTGATCACGAATCTGGCGCGCGTGTCGCGTCCGGGCTGCCGCGTCTACGTGCGCCGCACCGAGATTCCGCGAGTCCTCGGCGGGATGGGTATCAATATCCTGACCACACCGAAAGGCGTGATGACAGGACGCCAGGCGCGCCGTCAGGGCCTGGGCGGCGAATTGCTGTGCGAGATCTGGTAGAAAAGCGTTATCAGTTATCAGTCGTCAGTTTTGCAGTGACGGCGGTGTGAGGGGTAACTGATAACTGATAACTGACAACTGAGAGCCAACATGTCACGAATTGGAAAGAAGCCGATCGCGATCCCTAAGGGCGTGACGGTCAAAATCGAAGGCAACACGGTGATGGTCCAGGGCCCGAAAGGCAAGCTGGACACACCGCTTCCGTCCGGCATCACGATGGAGCAGAAGGACGGCAACCTGGTGGCGATTCGCCCGGACGACGCCCATTCGGCGGTCCACGGGCTGGCGCGCGCGCTGGTCAACAACGCCGTCGACGGCGTGACCAAGGGCTGGACGAGGGAACTGGAAATCGTCGGCATCGGCTACCGCGCGGAAATGAAGGGCAAAGGGACGGTGGTATTCAGTCTGGGTTATTCGCATCCCATCGAATATCCGCTGCCGACGGGCGTCGATTGCGCGGTCGATGCGAAGTTGACGAAGTTGACGCTGAACGGGATCGACCGGCAGAAAGTCGGGCAGGTAGCGGCGGAAATGCGTTCGTTGCGTCCACCCGACCCCTATAAGAATAAGGGTGTGCGCTACTCAGGCGAGCGCTTGAAGAAGAAGGTTGGCAAGACGGGAGCAAAATAGCTTTCAGTCGTCAGCTCTCAGCTTTCAGTTTGGCTGAGGTTTAACTGACGGCTGACAGCTGATAGCTGAGGGCTTTATCAAATGCTGAGAATTAATTCCAAGAACCAGACGCGGCAGCGGGTGCATGACCGCATCCGGAAAAAAGTGATGGGTACGCCGGAGCGTCCGAGGCTGAATGTGTACCGCTCGCTGAACCATATCTATGTGCAGTTGATTGACGACCTGAAGGGCGTCACGCTGGCAGCGGCGTCGACGGCTGACGACCGCAAGGACGCGCGGGTAACCGGCGGCAATGTGGCATCGGCGAAGGTGGTAGGAAAAAAGATTGCCGAGTTGGCCAAAGAAAAAGGCGTCACCAAGGTGGTCTTCGATCGGGGCGGCTACATCTACCACGGCCGTGTCAAGGCAGTGGCCGACGCGGCGCGCGAAGCGGGATTGCAATTCTAGTCGTTGGTCGTTAGTCGGTAGTCGTTGGCAAAATAGCTCGCCAACGACCAACGACCAGCGACCAACGACAGATATAGAAATGAGATTTCAGAATGCCAAGAGTGACCAAAAAACTCGATGCGGCTTCGTTCCAGTTAAAAGACCAGGTGGTCTCGATTAACCGGGTGACGAAAGTGGTGAAGGGCGGCAAGAACATGTCGTTCGCGGCGCTCGTTGTCGTCGGCGATCCTTCGGCGGCGGTGGTTGGTTTCGGATCCGGCAAGGCGAAGGAAGTTCCGCAGGCCATCCGCAAAGGGATCGAATCGGCGAAGAAGAACCTGATGCGGATCAACCTGACGCAGACCACCGTGCCGCATACCGTGCTCGGACGTTTTGGCTCGGGAATGGTGCTGCTGAAGCCGGCTCCGGAAGGCACGGGCGTGATTGCCGGCGGAGCGGTGCGGGCGGTGATGACGTCGGCCGGGATTCAGAATGTGCTGACGAAATCGATTGGCACAACCAATCCCCATAACGTGATCAAGGCAACCTTCGACGCGCTGAAGAAACTGAAGAGCCGCGAGCACGTCGCGGAACTGCGCGGCAAGTCGGTGCAGGAGTTATAGAAAGGCTAGTCGTTGGTCGGTGGTCGCTGGTCGTTCGCTAACGACAAACGACTAACGACTAATGACCGATAACGACCGAAGGAAGTGAAATGACAACCAAGACATCCAAGTCGGTGAGAGGCAAGATTCAGTTGAAGTGGGTGCGGTCCGCGATCTGCACTCCGATGAAACATAAGAATGTTGTGAAGGGGCTGGGGTTTACCCGGCTGAATCAGGTGATTGTGCGGCCGGACACGGCTGCCATCCGCGGCATGGTGAAGAAGATCCCGCACCTGGTGGAGATCGTAACTTAGAGGTGTTAGGTGTCAGGTCTTAAGGTCTTAGGAAAATCCGACGGGATTTGGACTTTCCTAAGACCTAAGACCTAAGACCTGACACCTGACAATCAGGATTTCATTATGAATTTATCGACAATACGGGCACCGAAGAAGTCCACGGAAAAGAAGAAGCGAGTCGGACGCGGCATGGGGTCCGGCATGGGCAAGACTTCGACGCGCGGCCACAAGGGACAGTGGTCCCGCACCGGTGCGCGCCTGATTCGCGGGTTTGAAGGCGGTCAGATGCCGCTGCACCGGCGTATCCCGAAGCGCGGCTTCACCAACATCTTCCGCGAGGAATACGATGTCGTGAACCTCGACCGGCTGGCCACGCTCGGCGAATCCGAGATCACGCCCGAAGTGCTGAAGAAGGCCGGCGTGGTCAATGGCAGGCAGCCCGTCAAGATTCTCGGCAACGGTGAACTGAAAACGGCGATCACCGTCCACGCGCACAAATTTTCCAAGTCGGCGCAGGAAAAAATCACCAAGGCTGGCGGCAAGTGTGAGGTCTTGCAGTAATGCTCGAAAAGCTGTCGAACATCTTCCGGGTTCCCGACCTTCGCAAGCGCGTGCTGTTCACGCTCGGCCTGCTGGCGGTGTATCGCATCGGCGGCCACATTCCGACCCCCGGCATCAACGGCGACCGGCTCGCCGCGTTCTTCGATCAGAACAAGGGATCGGTCCTGGGCTTTGTCGACCTGTTCAGCGGCGGCAGCCTGCGGCGGCTCACCATTTTCGCTCTCGGCATCATGCCGTACATTACGGCGTCGATCATTCTGCAGTTGCTGACGGTCGTGTATGAGCCGCTCGCCAAGCTGCAAAAAGAAGGCGAGATGGGCCGCAAGAAGATCACCATGTGGACGCGATATCTCACCGTGATTTTGAGCGCCGTGCAGTCCTTCGGCATTGCCCTCAGCCTTGAAAAAGGCGGCGATTACGTCCTCAATCCCGGCCCAGCCTTCATTCTGATGACCATGCTCACGCTGACCACGGGCAGCGCGTTTATCATGTGGCTGGGCGAGCAGATCACCGAGCGCGGCATCGGCAATGGCATGTCGCTTTTGATCTTCACCGGCATTGTCGTGGGTCTGCCTCGTGGCGTGGCCGAACTGTACACCAAGGTGCAAACCAACGCCTGGGGAGTCTTCACCGCCCCGGCCATCCTGATGCTGCTGGTGCTGATGGTCGCGGTAGTTGCCTTCATCGTGTTTGTGGAGCGCAGCGAGCGCCGCATTCCGGTGCAATACGCCAAGCGTGTTGTCGGACGCAAGGTCATGGGTGGGCAATCCACGCACCTGCCGCTGCGGGTCAATGCCGGCGGCGTGATGCCGGTGATTTTCGCGTCGTCGATTCTGGCCTTGCCGCAGATGCTCGGCGCCGCCTTCCACAACAACAAGGTAATTGGCCCGATGCTCGACTGGCTGAAGTGGGGCGAGCCGCTCTACACCTTGCTCTACTGCCTCGGCATCATTTTCTTTGCCTACTTCTATATCTCGATCGTGTTCAATCCGAACGAGGTCGCGGACAACATGCGGAAGTGGGGAGGTTTTATTCCCGGCATCCGGCCGGGTAAGCGGACTTCGGACTTCATCAACGATGTTCTCACCCGCATCACCCTGGTGGGCGCGCTCTACCTGATCCTGATTTCGCTGATTCCGGAGTGGATGATTGCCGGCATAAAGCTGAACCACCTCTGGCTGGTGGGGCGTGTCTTTGAGAACCTGCCCACCTGGGTAACGAACGGCCTGGGCGTGAATTTTTATTTTGGCGGAACCTCCCTGCTCATCGTGGTGGGCGTCGCCATGGACACGGTTACACAGATTGAGGCGCAACTGATCATGCGGCACTATGACGGGTTCACGCCGCGCAGTGGCCGGATTCGCGGACGCCGGACGTGGTAAGGAAGTTCTCAGTTGTCAGTTCTCAGTTGAACCGATCGGGCTCTCACTGATAACTGAGAGCCGGCAGCTGGAAACTGGCTTTGAGAGTGCGGAGCAGGACAATATTTCCGCGATAGGAAATACGAATAAAAGGGGCCATTTCGATGGCCAACGAGTCGTCTAACGACACCACGCGCAAAATTGGACCGGTGATTCTTCTGGGGCCCCCGGGGGCTGGGAAGGGCACTCAGTCCAGGCAGATTGTCGACCGTTACCGCGTTCCCACGATATCGACCGGCGATCTCCTGCGCGATAACGTGGCCCTCGGAACGGAGCTCGGCATCGCCGCCAAGACGATCATGGCGCGAGGGGAGCTGGTGCCGGACGAGTTGATGTATGGCATCGTGGCCACGCGGCTGCGAGAGACCGACTGTAAGCACGGATTCGTGTTGGACGGCTTTCCAAGGACAGCCGCCCAGGCAGGATGGCTCGACGCTTTCCTGGAAAAAGAGGTCTTTGACAAATCGGAGAAGTGCCGGCTGGTTGTGATCCAGTTGCTCGTAGACTATACTCAATTATTGCAACGGCTTACCGGGCGGCGCTCGTGTTCCGCGTGTGGACATCTCTATAACATTCACTCTCAGCCACCCCTCGTCGAAGGAATCTGTGATGTGGACGGATCGAAGCTGGTAATCCGCGAAGACGATCGCGAAGAAGTGATTTCGGGGCGGTTGGCTGCTTACGAAACGCAAACCAGGCGAGTGGCGGATTACTACCGCGCCCAGGGTCGGCTCGTGGCGATCAATGCGGATCGTCCGATGGCAGAGGTTACGGTGCAGATTTTTGCCGTCATCGAAAGCCATCGCCAGAATGGATGCCGATAGGGGAACAGCGTTAAGAATCTTATGAGTTTTGGAGAGGACCGGATCATCCGCAAGTCACCGGAAGAGATCGAAAAGATGAGGCGGAGCGGGCAGATAGTCCGCCAGGTTCTGAATCACTTGAAAGGTGTCGTGGCGGCCGGCATTACGACCATGGACCTGGAGAAGGCGGCGGAGAAACTGATCGCGGAACTCGGGGCCACGCCAGCGTTCAAGGGATATTACGGCTATCCATGTGTGCTCTGCACTTCGATCAATGAAGAGATCGTGCACGGCATCCCGTCGGAAAAGCGGGCGCTGAAAAAGGGAGACATCGTTTCCATCGACTGCGGCGTGGTTTGCGATGGATATTATGGAGACGCTGCCATCACGGTGCCGGTGGGCGGCGTGGTGAGTGCGGAATTGAAGAAGCTGCTCGAGGTGACCGAAGCTTCGCTGTACAAAGGCATCGAGCAGGTAAAGATCGGGAACACGGTGGGCCACGTGGGGTCAGCGATCCAGAAGCATGTGGAAGCGAACGGGTTCAGCGTGGTGCGGGAATTTGTGGGACATGGCATTGGGACGAAACTGCATGAAGCGCCGCAGATCCCGAATTTCGGCAAGAAGGGCCAGGGCGCGGAGTTGACCGAAGGCATGGTTCTGGCGATTGAGCCGATGGTGAACTCGGGCGGTCCCGAGACCAGGGTTTTGAGTGACAAGTGGACGGCCGTAACGCTCGACGGCAGTTACAGCGCGCACTTCGAACATTGCGTGGCAGTAACCAGGCAAGGTCCGATGATTTTGACGCAGTAAGAGCTTTCAGCTATCAGCTCTCAGCTTTCAGTTAAGGCGCTGAGCTGAGAACTGGAAGTTGTAACTGAGAGCTGACGGCTGAGAGCTGAGAGCTGATTCAGGAGGGTAATGAGCAAAGAGGACGCGATTGAAGTGATGGCAACGGTCGTAGAACCGCTGCCCAATGCCATGTTCAAGGTGGAGCTTGAAAACAAGCACCAGGTCCTGGCGCACGTTTCCGGCAAAATGCGGAAGAATTTCATCCGCATACTGCCAGGCGACAAAGTCGCGGTCGAACTTTCGCCTTACGACCTGAATCGTGGTCGGATTGTGTACCGCTATAAATAAATTGCTGAGCTTCGCTCAGCGTGACGGCCGAGGGCGGCCGTCGCTACGTGAGGAGTTATGAAGGTAAGAGCATCGGTCAAGAAAATTTGCGACAAGTGCAAGGTCATCCACCGCAAGGGAGTAGTGCGGGTGATCTGCGAAAACTCGAAACACAAACAGCGCCAGGGTTAAGGTTTTGCCGTTGTCTTTACTGAAAACTGACAACTGACAACCGGTTTTAAGAGGGGAATTATGGCACGTATCGCAGGCGTCGATCTTCCGCGTAACAAGCACGCGAATATCGCGCTCACTTACATCTACGGCATCGGCAACGCACGCGCCGCCCGCATTCTGGACCAGGCGAACGTGGACCCGATGAAAAAAGTTTCCGACCTTGCGGAAGACGAGGTCAATCGCATCCGCCAGGTCATCGAGGCGGAAGGCGCGGTGGAAGGCGATCTCCGCAAAGACGTTTCGATGAACATCAAGCGGCTCATCGAAATCGGATCGTATCGCGGATTCCGTCATCGCCGGAATCTGCCGGTTCGCGGACAGCGTACTCATACCAACGCTCGTACCCGCAAGGGTCCGCGCAAAGGCACGGTCGCGCAGAAGAAGAAGACGGCGACAAAGACATAAGAACGGTTGTCAGTTGTCAGTTATCAGTTCTCAGTTACGGCGGAGAACGGTTTTACTGAGAACTGAGAGCTGAGAACTGAGAACTTTTAAAAATGGCCAAACCAGCAGCAGCAGGCGGCGCCGCGGCGCCCGACAAAAAAGGCAAGAAGAAGACGTTTAAGAAAAAGGAGCGCAAGCACATTCCCCACGGATTGGTGCATGTGCAGGCCTCTTTCAACAACACCATCGTGACCATCACGGACATGACCGGCAATGTGCTGGCGTGGAAGAGTTCGGGATCGCTCGGTTTTCGTGGATCCCGCAAAGGCACTCCGTTTGCGGCGCAGCAAGCCGCTTCGAACGCCGCCAGCATGGCGCGCGATCACGGCGTGCGCACCGTGGATGTGCGCGTCAGCGGTCCGGGATCGGGGCGCGAGTCCGCCGTCCGCGCGTTGGCCTCGGCGGGAATCGAAGTGCGCTCGATCAAAGACACAACGCCGATTCCGCACAACGGCTGCCGCCCGCCGAAACGGCGCAGAGTGTAGAAAACCAGGTGTCAGGTCCTAGGTGTCAGGTCTTAGAAAACAAGACCTCCTAAGACCTAAGACCTGACAACTAAGACCTGATTTTTTTCGTCCGGGACGAAGGGTGAAGCCAAACCTGTAAACCGGTCATCTAACAAAGGAGAACAACTTGGCTCGTTATACCGATGCAGTGTGTCGTCTATGTCGCCGGGAAGGCATCAAGCTCTTCCTGAAAGGCACGAAGTGCTTCAGCGACAAATGTCCCATTGAGAAACGCAACTTCGCTCCCGGCCAGCACGGGAAAGACAAAAAGACCAAGGTTGTAGGGTACGGTCTGCAGTTGCGCGAAAAACAGAAAGCCAAACGCATCTATTTCACCCAGGAAGGCCAGTTCCGGAATTACTTCGAGAACGCGGTCAAGTCCAAGGGTGTAACCGGTGCGAAGCTGCTGGAATCGCTGGAACGGCGTCTCGACAACGTTGTCTATCGCCTCGGCTTCGGCATTTCCCGTCGTCAGGCGCGCCAGTTAGTGCGTCACGGCCACGTCCAGGTGAACGGGAAGAAGGTCAACATTCCTTCGTACGAAGTCACTGTCGGCGAAGAGATACAGATTCGCGAAAGCAGCCGCAAGGTGCCGATTCTCGAAACGGCGAAGGAATTTGCCAGTCATCAGCCGGCGCCAGCGTGGTTGGAAATCGATCGCGAAAACTACAAAGGCAAAGTGACTGCGCTGCCGAAGCGCGAAGACATCCAGTTGCCGGTGAACGAGCAGCTGATTGTCGAGTTGTACAGCAAGTAAGTCGATAGTCGTTGGTCGTTAGTCCCTGGCAACCCCCCGCGAACGACAAACGACCAACGACAAACGACCAACGACTTTTTTGGCCCACGATTCGTGCCAGATCAGCCTTTCCTGGTTTCACCTGAGCCGGGCCGCTCAGGAGCAGGATTGAGCCACATGGCCGAGAGGAGAAACATAATGCTGTGGAGAGGTTTTCAAAAACCAAAGCGACTGGCGAGCGATACCAGTTCGCTCACTGACAAATACGGGATGTTCTGGGCGCAGCCGTTCGAGCGCGGATTTGGCACCACCATCGGCAACGCGCTGCGGCGCGTCATGCTCAGTTCGATCGAAGGCGCGGCCGTGACCGCGGTGAAGATCGAAGGCGTCCTGCACGAATTCCAGTCGATCCCAGGCGTAGTAGAAGATGCGACCGACATCATCCTCAACATGAAGCAGGTCCCGTTCAAGCTCGCCGGCGACGGTCCGAAGGCGATTTACCTGCGCGCCGATCAGCCCGGAGTAGTGACCAGCGGCATGATCGAGGCCGACGGCGATGTCGAAGTGCTCGACAAGGAGATCTACATCGCGACGGTCAGCGAAGGCGGCAAGCTCGAAATGGAAATGCGCCTGAAGCGCGGCCGCGGTTACGTTTCGGCCGACAAGAATTTCGAGGACGACCTCGGCATCGGATTCATCCCCATCGATTCCGTGCACACGCCGGTGCGCAAGTGTAACTACACCGTCGAAGCCGCCCGTCTCGGACAGATCACCGATTACGACAAGCTGACGATCGAAGTCTGGACCAACGGATCGATCACGCCCGGCGACGCGCTGGGACTCTCCGCCAAGCTGGTGAAGGATCACATGAATATCTTCATCAACTTCGAGGAAGAGATCGAAACCGCGTCGGCCAGCGAAGAGCGTCGCCCCGAGATCAAGAACGAGAACCTGAATCGTTCGGTCGAGGAACTCGAGCTTTCTGTCCGCAGCTATAACTGCCTGAAGAACGCGAATATTCAGTCGATCGGCGAACTGGTGCAGAAGACCGAAGCCGAAATGCTGAAGACGAAAAACTTCGGCCGCAAGTCGCTCAACGAAATCAAGGAGATCCTTTCCTCGATGGGTCTGAGCCTGGGTATGAAGATCGACGAGCACGGAAACGCTGTCCCCGGCCCGACGTCAAACCAGGTGCTGCCCGCGTCAGCATACGGCGACAACGATCTATAGTGAATTGAGTCATTGAAGCATTGAGTCATTGAATCATTGAAATGACTCGAGAATGGCTCAATGACTCAATCATTCAATGATTCAATGGGGTAATCCATGCGTCACAAAGTTGCAGGCTACAAACTCGGACGAACCACTTCCCATCGGCGCGCCATGCTGCGCAATATGGTCACGTCGATCATCATGGAAGAGCGCATCGAAACCACCGTTATCAAGGCGAAGGCGGTCCGTCCGTCGGTTGAAAAGATGATCACCCTGGGCAAAAAGGGAGATCTCGCAGCGCGTCGTCAGGCCGCGTCTTACCTGATGACCAACGAAGCCGTCACCAAGCTGTTCGATACCGTGGCTCCGCGCTTCGGCGACCGCAAAGGCGGCTATACCCGCATCGTGCGCACCGCATGGCGCAAGGGCGACGGCGCCGAAAAGGCCTTCATCGAACTGCTAGGCAGCGAGCAGGTAATCGACGAAAAGCGCCAGAAGCGCGCAGAAATCCGCGCCAAACGCGCCGAGGAAAACCGCAAAGCCATGGAACACGCCGACGAAGAAGCGCAGGCCCAGGCGAATATGGCCGCGAACGAGGCGGAGGGCAAGACGGAAGGCAGCGACAAGAAAGAGTAAGAGCAGCTTTAATTCAACGACCAATATTTCGGAAAGTAATAAAGGGCGTCCCAATCGGGCGCCTTTTTGCTGCAGACGTGCATCATGGCGGCTAGCGCTAAACAGAAAGCAATTCTGCTGATCCGATGTTCTACCGCCCGTGAGGGAAACGGACGGGACAAACGGGACGCTCCTCAACTTTTCTGAAACAGGCAGCAATCCCGGCCAAGAATCCGGACAGATCCCGTAAAAAATCAAAAGCCCCGCTAGTCAGGCGGGGCTCGGCAAAATTGCCAGTCGGTACGCTATCCATCAAACATAAACATTATAACATGAGCAACTTGCGGTCGAGCGGACGTGCGGAGGACGACGGATTCGAACCGTAATGGCTGACAAGGCCACTCGACTATTTGAAGGACAGCGTCCAGTACCCACTGGCAACGTCCTCCAGACGCGCTCCATCGTGTCAGAGTATCGAATGCGTTCGGGATGAATGCAATCCCACGAAAGTAGCTATCCAGTAAATCCGGTTGGCCAATCCTCCCGGATGAATAGCCGGCTTGCCCGTTTTCGTTGCCTCCGCTCGCATTTGCTTCATGTGTTCACCCTCCCTACAATAGAAGTTCAACCAAAATTCCTATGATCCACTTTCCAGTCCCAGAAGCCCTCACATTCGACGACGTATTGCTCCTCCCGGCGCATTCCCAGGTCGTGCCCGCCAACACCAACACGCAGACCCAGATCTCGCGCAACATCCGGCTGAACATTCCCATCATCAGCGCCGCCATGGACACCGTAACCGAGTCGCACATGGCGATTGCCCTGGCGCAGCAGGGAGGCCTCGGAATCATTCATCGCAACCTGACCATCGATCAGCAGGCCAATGAAGTGGACAAGGTGAAGCGCTCCGAGAGCGGCATGATCGTCGATCCCGTCACCATGTCGCCCGACGCCAAAGTTTCCGACGCCCTCGATGTCATGCAGAAATACAAGATTTCCGGCGTCCCGATCACCTTGAAAGATGGAAAGCTCGTCGGCATTCTTACCAACCGCGATCTGCGCTTCGAAACGCGCTTCGACATTCCCATCAGCAAGGTAATGACAAAAGAAAAACTGATCACCGTCCCGGTCGGAACCACTCTTGAGCAGGCCGAAGAAATTCTGCACGAGCACCGCGTCGAAAAACTTCTCGTCGTCGACGACAAATACAACCTGAAAGGCCTGATCACCGTAAAAGACATCCAGAAGAAGCTGAAGTATCCCGGCGCCGCCAAGGACGATAAGGGACGCTTGCGCGTAAGCGCGGCGATCGGCGCGACCGGCGATTTCCTGGAGCGCGCTCAGGAACTGGCGAAGGCGAAAGTCGACGTGCTCGCCATCGACAGCGCCCATGGACACTCCGCGCTGGTGCTCGAAGCCGTCAAGCGGGTAAAGGCGGCGTTGCCCGAGGTGGAGCTGATCGCCGGCAACGTAGCCACATTCGACGGCGCCTGCGACCTGGTGCGCGCGGGAGTGGACGGAGTGAAAGTCGGCATCGGACCAGGCTCGATCTGCACCACCCGCATCGTAACCGGCGTAGGCGTTCCGCAGATCACGGCCATCGCCGAAGCCACCAGAGCGACGCGCGACTCCGGCGTTCCCGTCATCGCCGATGGCGGCATCAAGTATTCCGGCGACATCAGCAAGGCGCTGGCCGCGGGCGCTTCGGCTGTGATGATCGGCTCCATGTTTGCCGGAACCGATGAAAGTCCCGGCGAAGTGATTCTGTATCAGGGCCGCACCTTCAAGTCCTACCGCGGCATGGGTTCGCTCGGCGCGATGGCGGGAGGTTCGAGCGAGCGCTATTTTCAAAACACAGATGGAGACGCGTCGACCGCAATGCCCGTACTCGGCGAAGACTCGAACCGGCTAGGCAAGCTGGTGCCGGAGGGAATCGAAGGGCGCGTGCCCTATCGTGGATCGGTCGCCATGATCGTGCACCAGCTGGTAGGCGGCCTGCGATCGGGCATGGGATATTGCGGATGCCAGACGGTGGCGGAACTGCAGCAGAAGGCGCGATTCGTGCGCATCAGCGCCGCCGGCCTGCGTGAGAGTCATGTGCACGATGTCATGATCACACGCGAAGCTCCGAATTACGCCGCCGAATGAGGGACGAGCCTAATTTGACCACCGCGTCCCGCCCCAATCTGCTGCGCGCTTGGTTGCCGGCCGCTGTCTGGGTCGGTCTCATTGCATTTGAGTCCACCGATTTCTTCTCAGCCGCGCACACTGGCAGCTGGCTGTACTCCCTGGCGATCCGGTTATTCGGCCATGTCAATCATCAGCAGTTCAATATCTTTCATCACTACCTGCGCAAGACCGGGCATGTGATTGGATACGGAGTGTTGGGCCTTCTGCTGCTGCGTGGTTGGCGCGCAACGTTCGGTCGCTCGCATGCTTTGCTGTGGCGCACGTCGCTGTTGTCCTGGCTGGGGACCGCCTTCGTAGCCTCGATGGACGAATGGCATCAGAGTTTTATCCCGTCGCGCACCGGCACCTGGCGGGACGCTCTGCTCGACAGCGTAGCGGGTTTGGTGTTCCTCTCAGTAGCCTATCTCTGGTTGCGTCGGAGGCCCGAACTCGACCCTCATAAAAAATTGTCATCCTGACCCTGAGCTTGTCGAAGGGGAAGGACCTGCTTTTTGCCGGCCGCAAAGGTACCCGTAACTCGCGTCTTCAAACCAAGCCACCACCGGACACTTCCGGCCGATTCAAGTAGAATGGTGTCATGGCCGACCGCACCTTCTCCCTCGATGAAGCCCACATGCTCCTGCCGATTTTGGAGTCTCTGCTCAAGCAGGCAATCCAAGGAAAAAAGCTAATTGAAGACGTGGACGCCGAGCTGCAGGAAACGGCGCACCGCGTGTTTCTCAACGGGGGCACCATGTTGAATGTAGTCCATCTGGCGCGGCGCAAGGCGGAGCGCCAGACGGCAATCCGCCGCATCAAAGATGCCCTCGCCGAAATTGAGGCGACCGGCGTGCAGGTGAAAGATCTCGACATCGGATTGCTCGATTTCCCCTGCAAGGTGGAGGGCGAAATCCTGCTGTTATGCTGGAAACTGGGCGAGTTGACGATCACCCATTGGCACGGCACCGATGAAGGCTTTTCCGGAAGGAAGCCGATCGACGAGCGCATCGCAAACGCCAGCAAGAAGCGAAAGTAGCTTTCAGCTTTCAGCCCTCAGCTCTCAGCTCTCAGCCCTTCAGCCTTCAATCATCCCTTTTTTTGCGTTGTCATCCTGAGCGAAGCGAAGGACCTGCGCACTCGCCCGCAGCGCCGGAAATCACAAAACCCAGTGCAAGTTCCCACTCCCGCCCCGTTCTTTATAGTCGAGAACGGCTCCAGCCGCGGCATGAAGGTAATGTCCCAAGCCCTGCACTATCGGGGATGGGGTATGGACCGGGTGTTCTGATAAAATTAGGTTATCTGAGGCAATTCTCTATGTGGACTGGTCGTAAACTGGCGCTGACGCTTGCTTTCACCGTTTTGATTGCGCTGGCCGCTGGCGTCAGCTGCCGCGGGTTTTTCCAGGGTGAAATTCTTAACACCTTCACCATTTCTCCAACCACCGCGACCGTGCCGCTGGGCGGCACCTTTCAAATGGAAGCCTTTGGCACGAACCAGGACGGCACCCCGGCAGGCAACGTAACCACAAAATTAACGTGGTCAAGCGATGAGGCCGGTTCGGTGGGCGTCGGCGCTAGCTCGGGGACACTAAGTGGGGTTTCCATTAGCCAAACCGCCGCGACAATCACCGCCTCGTATGAGAACCTTAGCTCGCAAACGGCCACCGCGTCGGTGTGCGTCGAAAATGGGACCGACTTCCTGATCGCTCCTAGCGACGGTTCCATTACGTCCGGGAGTCCGGTGAACTTCACGGCAAGTACAGTGGCGTCGGTCAATAATACGCAGACAATGGTGGATATCACGTCTGCTGTGCAATGGTCCACGAGCAACTCTGCCGTACTATCGATTGCGAGTGGCGCGGACCCGGCGGTCGGCACAACCACCGCGGGCAGCACGGGTCAAGTAGTGGTCACTGCGTCATATACTTGTAACAGCGTGACCAACACCTTCACCACAAACTTTACTGTCGACTAGGCCGCGAGCCCCATCCTAACGTGGGGCTTTTTCGACGTTAGAGCCTGCCCTGCGAAGCCGAAGGGGTGGGATTCCACCGCCGCGTAAAGCTTGGGATTTCCTGCAAGTCGTGGGATCCGCCCACGGGTCGCGAGAACCCAATCTTTCATCACAAACAACTGTGACCGCCATCACAGACCCCTTACCCCGTCATGCGCGACAATGGAGTTTTAGATGGGGCAGTTCAGAGGCGTGCCGGTTCCCAAAACGGTCCTCGAAGCTGCCCCAAAGCCATTTTCAGCGCTGTTTGGCAACCGTAACTCCTTATTCCGGAATATTTTAGCTATAAGTCCTTTAAACCCAAAGATTTTGCGGGAATTTCTCCCTAACTCGATGATTCCACTACGGAGTGAGAGGGGGGGTGGGTCCTAATCCGCCGGTTATTACCTCATCAGTTAATGGGCTGGAACATGAACCGGAGCCTCTATCAGACTGCACCGGAAG
>Ga0182018_10001799_pt1 | contig 23216 bp, 24 predicted proteins | sample 812P2MmetaG_FD_120490 | JGI IMG/M metagenome (GOLD analysis project Ga0182018, IMG submission 120490) | Permafrost microbial communities from Stordalen Mire, Sweden - 812P2M metaG | ecosystem: Environmental > Terrestrial > Soil > Wetlands > Permafrost | place: Sweden: Stordalen | collected...
ATTCACTCCGGGAAGGGTGTGTGGAGCCATCGTTGCTTCATTCGGGCCAGAACGCGAGTACCCCGCTCACACGAACGCGCTGGTCGCGGGCGTTTTTCACATCGACTTTTTCAGGGGGAAGTAACTAGAGGAGCAATCAATGGGCACCAAGAACAGAGCACCAAATAGAACCCAAGACGCCAAAGGGCCGCTGAAGGAAGCCGCAGGTCGCATCACCGGCAACCGCCGAGTAGGGGAGATCTGACATGTTTCGCCTAATCGGAATCGTTGTGGTCGCCCTCATCGTGCTTTCCCTCCTCGGAGTCGTTGTAATCCGCTGAACGTCACAGACCGTGAGCGTCGACGACCCGGTACTTCGGTGAAGTCGGGCGTTGCCACCGCCAGAGGTGGGCGTTGGTAAGCCTCGACCATTAGGCATGTCCTGCGGTCTGTTGAGGTCGATAATGAGTTGGCGAAGATCCGGTCAGGAGTTCCCGAATAGGTGGCCACTTCGTATTGGCCACATATCCCCCCATCTCGCCGTTTCTCATCGCCACGGGACTCTGGCAGGTGTCGTAGTAGGTTGGTCTTTCGCGTAATCGGATAAGCCACAAACGGGTTCGCGCTAGGAGCGCCCCCCCTAGGCACTTTCGGGGCGATGCCCCATGTCGACATGTCCGCGCTTTCGGGCACACCCGGAGCCCGGCGGGGCGCGCTCTGAACCGTCGATCAGGCCGGCCCGCCCCGCGTGTTCGGGGCCTCTTCGCTTCGGACGGCTACGCCACATGGCGGTCGCTGGGGAGGATGTCTATCGCGCAGTCATCCGGTTGAGCTTCTGGAGGGTGCTTGTCCATGCCGGCTCGGATGACGGGAGCGCGGACTTGCTCGAAGTTGTCTCGAAGTCCCTTGAGCATCTCGTCCTGCAGGTCGCCGAAGTCGACCTCGACCTCATGCACGAAGCGTGTTCCATCGCCTTCCGGCGTGAAGTGGAACCACCACTGCACTCGGCGGAGCCGGTCCGCCAGGACAGGGTTGACGATCCACGAGAACGTGGTGGGCGTGTCACAGATGACGACGATGGAGTCCGCTGTTACGTCCATCTCGCTGCCGTCGGCGAGTTTGACGGACTCCTCAGCAAGAAAGCGCGTGCCCGTCTCGACATCACCGGCCGGTTTGTGCGTCACCGTCTTGAGCTCGCCGCTCCCCGCGAGCTCGACATGCAGCGATAGGTCGCTCACGATGTCGAACAGCATCTCGGGAGGGGCGTCGATGGTGGCTTCGGTGCGATACGCGAAATCGGGCATGTTCTGCTCTCCATTCCTCGACGGCCGACGAACATCCTAGTTTGGCCGCGGAACGAGTGATCCCTCGGAGCCGGCTCCCTTGGCGCCCGTTCGTACCATAGGGGTCGCCCCGTACATTGCCGGGACTGCGATCATCGGGTTGTAGAAGACTGTCAGACTATGGGTCTCTACAACATGTTCCACATCGAGGCTCCATGTCGTCGCTGTGGAGAGAACGTGGCGCGGATCCTCCAAATCAAATATGGGGAGTGCGAACTGTACGACCTGCACCCAGGGGATTCCGTTCGATGGGCAACGGGCAACAGGGAGGTGTTGAACCACGGAACAGAGCCAAGTGGGAAGGCTTGGATACCGGCATACTCGGGCGCTTGTCCCATTTGTGGCGATGAATCGTGGTTCGCTGATTTCGCCGTGGTTGTAGACGGAAGTCAACTCGTCGGAGCGGTTCAAGCCCCTTTGGGTTATCGGTTTGCGGAAGACTCAGAAGTCGTGCGAATCGCGGTTGTAGAAGACCCGACTCCGGAGTTATTGCCAAGGTAAACCGCCCTGCGGACTGGGGCACCCTCGAATTCCGAATCGTTGTGCCAGCTGCAGATTGATGACGACGGGCAGCCCCGCCGGGATTGCCGGATGAGAGGGCGTGACTCCACAGTCGAAGCAGGGCGGACTCACAGCGGATCCATACCCAGCTGAGATTAAGTTGCTGAATGAGGCTTTCCTTCCCAGGCAGGGGGAAGCGTGGGGTGCTCTTTGCCGTCGCGACGGTCAGCATCTTCGCCGTATGGGTCAGTCCGGCCGCCGGCGCCGAGCAACTCGGGCCAGCCAGCATTCCGACCACGGCCACATTGGTCTACAACAAAGATTTCCCCGATCCGAGCATTCTCGTGGTGGGCCACACATTTTTTGCGTACTCCACCAACTCTGACGGTGAGAACGTTCCCGTCATAGAGTCGCGCGACCTGGTGGATTGGCGCGCCATCGGCGATGTCATGTCCGTGCTCCCGTTATGGGCAACCGAAGGTTATATCTGGTCCCCATCTGTGAGCCGAGCGCCGGGCGGCGGCTACCAGCTGTTCTTCAGTGCGTACGACGAGTCAGAAGGTGTCATGTGTCTCGGTCGCTCGACATCAAGGTCACCGCTCGGACCCTTCGTCGACGACAGCGGGGTACCCTTCTTGTGCCAGGTGAGTGCCGGGGGCTCGATCGATCCTTTCGTGTATCGGTACGATGGAACTGACTACCTCGTCTGGAAAGCCGATGGGGAAGGCGGGCAAACACAGGCGGTACGCTCAGCGCGCCTGACTGCGGGCGATTCTGAGCTGGTCGGCCCGCCGGCCACCCTGCTCAGCGCGAACTTGAGATGGGAAGACGGGGTGGTCGAGCGGCCTGCATTCTTGGACGCATCCGGGGTCCTGAATCTGTACTTCAGCGCAGGTGACTGGTCGAGCGCGGACTACGCCATCGGCACGACCACCTGTTCATCCCCATTGGGGCCTTGCGCAGGCAGCGCCTCCCAACCCGTGACGATCGCATCTAGCGTTGCTACCGGGGCTGGCAGTCCGACGTTCTTCGCGGTCGATGGTTACACGTACCTTGCCTTCTCCGCCTGGACGAACGGAGTCGTTGGTAACGAGTTTGGTCATCGAGCGCTGTTCTTGATGACCATCGGTGCTGATCCGATCGTGGAACACGCGGAGGCTTCGTTATGAACCTGACGAACACGGCTCTGGTCGACAATCAGCAACCGATTGACTGCAGGAGCGCCTACCAACCGAAGTGCCGAGTCGTCCCACCGTCCCGGCAATGTACTGGGCGACCCTACGCAATGCGTCCGTACCGATGATCTGACGTTTAATCGTCCGCCAGTACGCCTTCGACCCAAGCGCAAGTGGTCTCGCTTACGCTATATAGGGGGCCCCAGCGCCGCCTCAAAGTCGACGCTCCTTGGGAGGAGATGGAATGCCAAGAATGGTAATCACGCACCGCGTCGTTGACGTTGAGAAGTGGCTGAGCTTCAAGGCAGAGCGTGCCCAGGCCATTGCTGGTATGGGTGGCTTGAATGCGGTCGATCTGGTGGCACAAGACGGTAGTAATGCGGTTGCTATCATCGGTGACGTCGAGGATCCGGCGGCCGTATTGGCCGCCCTTGCCTCACCGCCTGCTGAACTAGGTGCAGCTATGGAACGACACGGAGTAGTCCCGCCGCTGACGATCTACATCGAGAAGTAGGCGGTACTCCGGACACCGCCGCACCGCTTTGGTGTCCCACCGACCCGGCGGTTGGGGCCACTCAGGGCCGATCTTCCTGGAAGCTTGGTCTAGATACCCAAATTCCGACACTACGTCTGGAAATCTCTCGTTTTCAACCCGTCGGCGACCTGCCGGGCCTTCGCACATGACCATTCGCCAGATTGACATTCGGCCACTTGTCCGAAGAATTGGGTGACCGTCGTGACAACGTTGGGCTCACATAGTGCGGCCCTCCGTAGAGTTCTTCACATAAGAGGGAGAATCTATGGGCATCGTTGGAACGCAAGCATACGCGGAACGAATGCCTCAAGGCGATCCCAAGGTCCCAAGACCTCTCTCGGATCGGATCATCTCCTCGATCACCCTCATGAACTTGTCCGCACCAATGGCACTTGTGGTCATTGCTCTGTTGACCGCCTTGTCGTGGGTCGCTGCGTATTTTCTCGGTGGCGGAACGAACGTGGCACCACACTGGTTCTACATTCCGGTATTCCTGGCTGGTCTGCGATTCGGGCCGTTTGGGGCTTTGACGACCGCGGTGATTTCGATGTTCGTGGCCGGGCCACTCCTACCCGCGGACGTCGCCACCCACACACCCCAGGCGATAAGCGACTGGGTGAGTCGGGGCATCTTCTTTATACTGATCGGCCAGTTCGTGACCCTGCTCTTTGGTGGAGTGCGGCGGATGTCGGTCCGCGAGGTCCACCTACAGACGAAAGTGGAGCTGGGCACGACGGAATTGCAGGCTCGTGAAGCCCGCTACTCAGCGCTCGTTGAGAACTCTTCGGACCTTGTCACCATCGTCGACCGAGACGGGACCATCTTGTTTCAGAGTCCCTCCGTTGCGCGAGTCCTTGGTTGGGATGCGGAGAGTACCGAGGGGACAAGCTTTGTGGCCGCTTTTCATGACTCTGATCAGCAACGTTGGCGCACCATTGTCGATTTCCTGGTCGAGGACTCTGACGGTGAAATGGTTGCGGAGTGGCAAGTCCGTCACGCCGATGGCTCGTGGCGCTTCCTTCAGTCCATCGTCACCAACCTCATCCACGAACCCAGCATCGGGGGATTGGTACTGAACAGCCGGGACGTTACCGATCAGAAGACCCTCGAAGATCAGCTCCGCCACCAGGCATTCCACGACCAGCTCACCGGTTTGGCCAACCGTGCCCTGTTCGCAGAGCACCTTGATCAGGCTCTGCGCCGCCAGAGCCGGGTGGGCGATGAATTGGCTGTTCTCTTTATCGACCTGGACGAGTTCAAATCAGTGAATGACCTGCACGGCCACACGCTCGGCGACGAGCTGCTAAAGCAGGCGGCTGAGAGGCTAAGGACTACCCTGCGTGATGCCGATGCCATTGCCCGCATAGGTGGCGACGAGTTCGCAGCGCTTTTCGAAGGAGTCGCCCTCGGCCTTGATGCCAGTGCAGCGGCCGATCGCGTCATCGAGTCGTTCGCCCAGCCCTTCCTTATCGAGTCATTGGAGGTCTTCGTGACGGCCAGCATGGGGATGGCACTGAACGACTCTGGCACCGAGAGCGCCGAGGACCTAATTCGAAACGCCGATCTGGCAATGTACGCCGCCAAGACGGCCAACAAGGGCCGCTACGAGGTCTTCTCCACCAACATGCATTCGACAATCCTCGATCGCATGCAAATGGAGCTCGACCTGCGACATGCACTCGACCAGAGTGAATTCGAGGCTTACTATCAACCCATCGTCACCCTCCCTTCGGGAAGCATTGTCGGCGCTGAAGCCTTGATTCGATGGAATCATCCCCAGCGCGGCTTGGTCATGCCAGGCGAGTTCATCGGCGTAGCCGAGTCCTCGGGGATCATCGTCCAGATCGGTGCATGGATACTCCATCAAGCCTGCAAGGAGTTCGAGGTCTTGACCCGAGGAGTGTCCGGTGGGCAGAGTCTTGGTCTAAGTGTCAATCTGTCTACTCGACAGCTCAGCGATCCACTCCTCATCGACACCGTCCACCGCGCACTCGCCAACTCTGGTCTGGAGGCGAGACGTCTTACGCTCGAGATTACCGAAAGCGCCATCATGGTCGATGTGCCGAGCACGTTCCGCGTGCTTACCGAACTGAGAAGCTTCGGCGTGAAGATCGCCATCGACGATTTTGGGACCGGGTACTCCTCACTGAGCCTGCTCAGCCAGATTCCTGTCGATACGATCAAGATCGACCGGTCCTTCGTCACTAACGTCGCCAACCGCCCCGAGCCTGGCCGGCTGATTCGGGCGATCCAGTCGCTGGCTAACGACTTTGGCCTTCGCACCGTGGCCGAAGGGGTGGAGGATCTTGATCAGCTCGAGGCGCTAGAGGGGTTGGAATGCCAAGCGGCCCAGGGCTTTTACTTCGCCAGACCGCAGCCTGCAACGCAACTGGCCGAACTCCTCGGACGCGATACATCTATCTCGGTTGTGGCAACCTGATCATCTGAGATTGGTCGAACTGCAACGAGTGACCAGAACGACGAGGGTCAGCGTCATGCCGCCAAGAGCGAAGAGTCACACCAATTGGAATTGGTCCCCGAGACCGGCTGGTTATATCGCTGGGCACGCAGAATCGTTTCCTAAAATTACCGGATGGCCGCCAGAGGGAGGCCCGCCGAATCGGCGTTCTGTCCGTATGACGTAACCCCGGTGTGTACCGGTTGCCGACCACGTTACGGTCCCTCATTATGAGGTCTCGCAGGTGCCCCCAAATATCCCGGCGGCCCGGACTCCAGAACTGCCCCCCTGGCGTCATTGCCGCTCTGGACCGGAGTGAAGGGAGGGAGGCTTCGTCGGCTCCCTCTGAACATCGCCTGGCAAGCCGCCCGCCGGGAACTGGGCCGCCCCGAGATCCACTTTCACGACTTGAGGGGTGCCGGCCTCACGTGGGCGGCTACTCAAGGCGCAACGACCCGGGAGCTCATGGCGGTTGCCGGCCACACCAGCCCGGCTGCCGCGCTCCGCTACCAGCACGCAGCGGAGGACCGCGATGCGGTGATCGCCGAGGCCCTCTCGGGTCTCGCCGAATCGGCCCGCGCCGCGTCAATGTCGATTCCGCCCGCGGGATATTCGCGGGATGAAACGGAAGGCTCGCCCGGCGGCCGTCGCGCGGGAAGTGCCCTGCGCTGCACTTCTGGAGAGAGCGGCCGACCGGGATCGAACCGGCATGATCAGCTTGGAAGGCTGAGGTTCTACCATTGAACTACGGCCGCGAATCGGGGGAAGTCTAGAGCGTCTACCGTCGTCGTTGTGGACGCACTCTTCGCACGGGTCGATGGCGAGCAATTCTTCTACGAGCTGGTGGACCGCTTCTACATGGGGGTGAAGGGCGACCCCTTGCTGCGGCCGTTGTACCCCGAAGATCTCACCGACCCGAAGAGGCACCTGGCGCTCTTCTTGATGCAGTATTGGGGCGGTCCCGCCACCTACAACGAGCAGAGGGGTCACCCCCGCCTGCGGATGCGGCACGCCCCTTTCGTCGTCGGCCCGGCGGAGCGCGATGCGTGGCTGCGTCACATGCGAGAGGCGGTGGATCACATGGTCGAGACGGGCCGCCTCACGCCGCCAGACGCGGACGAGCTGCTCGCCTATTTCGACATGGCCGCCCATTCCTTGGTCAACGCTCCGTAAGCGACCGGCGTGCTGTTCAGTCGAGGAAGACCGGAGGGCGGTGCTCGCGGCGGGCGCGCACGGACTCCTCGAAGTTCTGCGTGGTGATGCGGACGAAGAGCTGCGCCGTGCCCTCGGCGTCCATGTGCGTCTGCAGGCTCGACGCGTCGAGACTGTTCCAGAGCTGCCGCTTCGTCAGCTCGACGCCGGCACGGCTCCACCCGATGATGCGATCGGCGATTTCGAAGCAGGTGTCGAGCAGCACGTCGCCCTCGACGACATGGGACACGAGCCCGATCCGGTCAGCCTCGGGTGCGGACACGTCCCTGCCGGTCAGCATGATCTCGGCGGCACGCGACTGCCCGACGGCTCTCGGGAGGAGGAAGCTGATCCCCAGTTCTGCGGCGGTGAGGCCATTGTTGATCCCGGCGGCCCTGAAGAAGGCAGACGCTGCCGCGACGCGGATGTCCGCTGACAGGGCGAGACAGAACCCTCCGCCGATGGCCGGGCCGTTCACGGCGGCGATCACCGGCTGGTGCAGCCGCCGGATGGTGCTGATGACCTCGTCGAGGAGTTCCATGGAGCGGAGTGCCATGGTGGGCAAGGTCAAGCCATCGACATGGGGGATCGTCCCGGGGTCCTCGAGATCGGCGCCCGAGCAGAATCCCTTGCCTGCGCCGGTGATGACTACGACCCGTACCTCGTTGTCGTACCCGATCTCGCGCAGCCGATCGCGGAACGGGATCATGACGTCGAAGGCCATGGCGTTCATCCGCTCGGGGCGGTTCAACGTCACCAGGGCGACATGGGGATGGGGGGTGGAGACCTCGACGAAGGACATGTCCGGCATCGTAGGCAGCGCGGGCCGACCGCACCGCCGGCGCTCGACCCGCCGGCTTGTGACAGTTGCGGTACGGCACGAGCAGGCCTCGTGGCCATGGGGTACCTTCGGTCCTGGAGTCGTCAGGACGACAGGAGATTTTGTCCCATGGAGTATCAGCGCTACGAGAACGGTGTCCCCTCCTGGGTGGACCTGGGAAGCTCCGGCCTCCCAAAGGCCAAGGAGTTCTACGGAGGGTTGTTCGGGTGGAACACGCCCGAAGGCGCCCCCGAAGCCGGTGGGTACAGCGTCTGCGACATCGGTGGGAAGACCGTGGCCGGTCTGGGGCCGAACATGAATCCTTCGGCCCCTCCCTACTGGTCCACCTACGTGAACGTCGACAGCGCCGATGACACGGTGGCCAAGGTGGAGTCCAACGGCGGCACCGTGTTCGTGGCCCCGATGGATGTCCTCGAAGCCGGCCGGATGGCCGTCTTCGCTGACCCGGAGGGAGCGGTGCTCGGCCTGTGGCAGCCCAACCAGCACATGGGAGCCCAGCTGGTCAATGAGCCAGGCACCTACTGCTGGAGCGAGCTCATCACGGACGATCTCTCCGGAGCGACTGCGTTCTACCGCGGCGTGTTCGGCTGGGAGGCGGAGGCCCAGGGGCCTGCGGGTCCGGGCGGTTACACGGAGTGGAAGCTCGGTGGCAGGTCCCTCGGCGGCATGATGGGTCGGCCGCCGGGGATGCCCGCGGAGGCCCCACCCTTCTGGGGTGTCTACTTCGCGGTGGCCGACACCGATGCCTCGGTGGCCAAGGCCACGGAGCTCGGGGCATCCGTGATGATGCCGCCGACCGACATCGAACCGGGTCGCTTCGCCGTGCTCGTCGACCCGGTTGGGGCCATGTTCAACGTGCTGGCCCTCAAATCCGGCGCTTCTTCGTAGCGTGGAGCGCCGGCGTCTGGGGAGAACCGGCCACGAGAGCAGCGTGGCCATCCTCGGCGGGGCCGCCTGCTGGGCGGCCACCCCCGAAGAGGCGGGGGACTGGTTGCAGCGGGCGCTTCGTCGCGGCGTCAACCACCTCGATATCGCTCCCCAGTACGGGGCGGCCGAAGCGGTCGTCGGCCCGCACTTGGCCGCCGTCGGGGCGGAGCTCTTCGTCGCCGGCAAGACACTGCGGAGCAACCCTGACGGGGTACAGGATCAGTTCGACTCCACCCGGAGGCTGTTGCACCGCGACGTTCTCGACCTCTACCAGGCCCACGCCTTCACGACGGCAGCAGAGCTGGACAGCCGTGCAGGCGCGCTGGAGAGAATCCTCGCGCTCCGCGAAAGGGGGCAGGCGCGCTTCGCCGGGATCACCGGTCACGGCCTCGATGTGCCCGGGGTGTTCCTCGAGGCCTTGCGGCGCTTCGATCTCGACACTGTCATGTTCCCGGTCTATCCGGCACTGTGGGGACGCCCGGAGTATCGCGAACCCGCCGATGAACTGCTGACCCTGTGCGCTACGCGCGACATCGGAGTGATGGCCATCAAGGCGGTGGCGCACCGGCCCTGGGCCGATCGCCGGCCACTGGGCGACGCCGCAGAGGAGGAGGAGGCGGCCGCGGAGCGGTGGGCCACCTCGTGGTACGAGCCGGCGGCGTCGCAGAGCGACATCGACCGCGGGGTGCACTTCGCGCTCTCCACGCCGGGCGTGCACGCCTTTTGCACGCCCGGCGACATCGCCCTTCTGCCCCGCGTACTCGACGCGGCGGACCGCTTCCGCCCGCTGCGCGCGGCAGAACGTCAGGCCGCGGTCGACGCCATGGCAGCGGACGAATTGATCTTCCCCATGCCCCGGTAGCTCAGGCGGCCCGCAGCGCGGCGATCACCTCGCCGAATTCTCCGTCGTCGGCCGGGTCACCCGGGGGCGTCACGACTATCCCCTGGCCGAGGTGCGCGTAGCGCGAGATGAGGAGGTCCGGCAATGCGGCGAACGTGGCGCACGGAACCAGGGCGTCGAGCACGTCGTCCGGCAGGACCGCGGCCAGGTCTTCCCATCGGTCGTCCCGGATCAGCGCGCGCAGCTGCGGGCCGAGCGCACCCCAGCCGTAGAGCTCGAGCGTCGGCCGGTAGGCCGGGGTGGAGTACAAGAAGGCGAGGAGGCGGCGCTGGCGCTCACGCTCGTCGCGCACGGCCTCTGGGGAGGAACCGGTGATCACCTGGGTGCCGATCACCAGCTCGAACGTTGCGTCGGTCAGCGCGCGCCGGCCGCGGGCCGCTCCCTCCGCCAGCCCGGGCCGGCAGACCGATTCGAGGTAGAGGGGATTCGAGTTGGTGGGATGGGTGACGAAGCCGTCGGCCACCTCGCCGCCGAGCGCGCAGGCCATGCGCTGCACGCCACCGATGTAGACCGGGGGTACCGCCGTGGTGGCGTCCGGACCCGGATTGAAGTACGGCTGCATCCTCGTGACGCGGTAGTGCGCGCTCTCGTAGTCCGGGCGTTCGCCAGTGCGAAAAGAGGTGAAGGCGGCCCGTACGGCGCCGATGTAGTCCCGCAGCCGGCCCAGCGGGTCGCCGCCGAACGGCATGCCGTAGCGATCCTCGATGTTCTGGCGTATCTGCGTGCCCAGTCCCAATTGGAAACGGCCCTGGCTGAATTTGGAGAGGTCCCAGGCGGCGTAGGCGGTCAGGGTGGGGCTGCGGGTGAAGGCCAGGGCCACGCTGGTGCGCACGGTGAGCCGGGTCGTGTGCTCGGCGACGAGCAGGGCGACGCCGAGGGCATCATGGACCGTCTCGGCGACGTGGAGGCCGTCATAGCCGAGCGCCTCCACCCTTCTCGCGTGGGCAACGATCTCATGGAGGCCGAGCCGCGGGTCCATGCCGGCGTACACCTTCATGCCGGGCCGCGACCCTCCGCGTTGCTCGAGCTCCTGCCGCGGGCGATGATGGCGTCGCGTTCGCCGGCCAGGCGTGCCTGGTCGAACCGTTGCTCCATCCATTCGCGCGCGATCTTCGCTTCGGCCGCCCAGGCCTCCTGGCCCGTCAGCTCCTCCATTGCGGCGTAGAGCCGGCGGACTTCGCGTACGTACGCCGCCGGGATGGAGGTGATGGCCGCCGCCACCGCCCTGGCCCGTTCCATGAGGCTCTCGTGGGGCACTACCTCGGTCACCAGTCCCCACTCGTACGCCGTGGTGGCACTGATGAAGTCACCGGTGAAGGACATCCGGCGGGCGCGGTCCGGCCCGATCAGTTGCGGCAGGCGGATGGACATCCCGCCTCCGGGCACCACGCCCACGCGGGCGTGGGTGTCGGCGAAGCGGGCCCGATCGGAGGCGATGAGAAAGTCACAGCACATGGCCAACTCGAGGCCGCCGGTCACCGCGGGGCCGTTGATCGCCCCGATGACCGGCGTGTCGTGCGCGGGCATGAGACCGAGATGGCTGAGGGGGCTGCGCTGACGCTGTTGTTGCACCGAGCGCAACTCCGTGGAGAGAGCCTTGAGGTCGAAGCCGGCGCAAAAGGCCGGGTCGGCTCCGGTCAAGATGATGGCGCCGACGTCGGCCCGGGCGTCCAGTTCCGTGATGGCGCGGTCGAGGAGCTGGGTCACCTCGCCAGAGAGCGCGTTGCGGGCCTCGGGCCGGTTGAGGGTGACCGTCGCGACGAGGTCGGCTACTTCTACTTCGACCAGTGCCATCGCGTCCTCGCCGTTCAGTCCTGCGCCGGGTCCGGTTCGTCGAACAGGACGATCCGTGAGATCTTTCCCTCACCATCCACTGAACCGAAGCAACAACCCCGTAGGACGACGCGGGTTCCTTCCCATTGCTCCCAGTCGAAGCGAAAGTAGGAGTGATGGAGGTCGACGCCGCTCGTGCGCCGCAGTGAGGTCTTCCGCCACGCCTCACGGCGAAACCGGCTGTAGGCCTCGCTGAGTCCCTGCGCCCCTTCCTCCACCGCACTCGGGGTGATGTAAACGAAGTCAGGAGTCAGGTGTTCGGCCAGCCGGGGGATGCGCTCGCCGTCGTCACTGACCAACACGTCGATCATGAGTTGGTCGATACGGTCGGCGAGGCTCTCTGTGTGGCGGCGATGCAGCACACCGGCAGTTTCGCAGAATCCCGCCCCCGCCGTTCAGTCCGGCCGCACGGCTGAAACGTAGAGTCGCTGGGTGGGGTGCTCTCCCTCATAGGGGGCGCGCTCGTGCGACTCGACCACGGTGAACCCCGCGTCTTCGACCAACCCGGCCAGCTCGTTGAGCGAAAAGAGCGTGACGTTGAGATTGGCCGGAAGCCCCAACATCTCATCGGCGTGGAGCGTTCCCTCCCCGCCGTGCACGGCCAGCAGGAGTGCGCCACCCTGCGCCAGGACCCGGTGCATCTCGTAGAGGGCGGCGGGCACAAGCCGGCGCGGCAGGTGAATCAGGGCGTAGAAGCACACGATGCCGTCGAGCTCGCCATCGGACAACGGCAAGGAGGTCATGTCTCCCTGGAAGAACGTCAGTGCCGGGTGGTGCCGACGGGCCTGGGCCACCATGGCGGCAGAGAGATCGATGCCGATGACGTCGACTCCCAGCCCGGCCAGGAAGGCCCCGACCTGCCCGGGTCCACACCCGAGGTCGCACACCGGGTTGGTGGCGCGCCCGTCGGGGAGCCCCGCCGCAAAACGCAGCAGCAGCTCCCGGTCGAAAGGCTTGCCCTCGAGCTCATGGAGGAACCTGTCCACGTACGCCGATGCCACCCGCTCATAGGTCGGGGTCGGGTCGGCCCACGGGGACGGGTCGCCGACCGGGCCCGATCCGCGCGCGCTCAGAGGAACTTCCCCCCGCCCCGCCCGGGCGGGCCCGCCGCCCTTTGGTCGCGGTCCCGCGGCCCCTCGCGCGTGCGCCTTTTGACCGATCGTCCCGCGAGAAGGAAGAGCAGCGCGCCCACCACGATCAGCCCGAGGATCGAAACCGCCACGGCGACCGCCCCCTGCGTGTGTTTGGCGCTACGGCTGTGACCGTGGTCCAGGGCCGCCGAGACCGTCATCTCGGCTCGGTGGACATGCCCGCCTGGCGCGGGCTGCGCCGAGACAGGCACGCTCACCGCCGTGAGGCAGAGCGCCAATGCGGCGAGGCCGAGGACGAACCGCGTGACGAGGTGGGGAGGACGCGCGTGCACGCCGTGCTCAGACAGCCTGGCCACCGGGGACGGCCCGGGTTCCCGGCCGGGACGAGTTCCACTCCTGGCGCAACAGCGCATAGGCGTACATATCTCGCTGCGCATCGTCGATCCGCTCCCAGCCGCGCAGGTGCGCCTCTCGGTCGAAACCGGCAAACTCGGCGGTGCGCTGTGACGCGATGTTCCACGGTTCAACGAAGAGATGCAGGCGCGGAATAGCCAGTACCTCAAAGGCGAAGGTGACCGCTCCCCGCAGGGCCCACCCCGCCAGGTTCTTGCCGCGGGCGGAGGGAGTGATCCAATAGCCCAGCGCGGCGCGTCCGTTCTCGATCTCGCGCAGCCACAGCCCCAGGCCTCCCCATCCCCGGACGGGGGTTGACCGATCGGCCACGACGAACGAGTAGCCGTCCCCGTCCTCGGCCTGACGCTGCTGGCGTTCGATGAAGGCGCGCCCCTCGTGGTCGCTGTAGTGCGCGGGCACGGACGTGACGGCCGGAATGTAGGGATCGGCCGCCGCCTGACGGATGAGCGGGAGGTCCGAGAGGGCGAACGGCCGTAACAGCACGGGCCCGCTGGGCAGTTCCGGCACCGTCAAGGGTGCTGCGAGCGCGGCGAGGTCGAAGGGTGTCACCGGAGAGGAAAATACCCCGGGACCAGGTGATGGAGCGTATCGAGATACCCCTTGGCCTCGGGAAGACCACCAAACCTCCCATGGCTCCAGCGCACCTCGACGTGCCCCGCTATCTCGTGGACCCGGCCGGAGGACCGCTCGCGGACCTCGGCCAACCAGCCGACACGCGGTTGGCCGCCCGCCTGGGGGAAGACCTCGAAGCGGACCAACCCGAAGAGCTGCCTCCAGTCCCAGGGAGTGGCGATGCGCAGGCGCAGCGAGCGCGCCGCGCTGGAACCGAGGACGAAATACGGCGCACTACCCATACGCAAGAGGCGCCACAGCATGGCTTCGGCGCCACCGGGTCCCGCCGAGAGGGCAGCGTGCCACCGCGCGGCCGACGCGCGTGCCACCTCGTCCGAGAGTGCGCCGTAGGCCACCTTCGCCTCGGCGGGCCACCCGGGGCGCAACCGCTCGGCCAGGGCCTCGCGCTGCGCCGTGGACAGCTCGACGGCCAGTGACGGTAGCTGGCGCAGGTCAGCCGCGCGCGGCGGGGCGACGGTGCCGTTGCGGGTGGGGGCGCCGGGGCCTGGTTCGTCGAGTCCCGGGAGCGCCACCATTCCGGTGTCGCCCGCCCCGCGTGAGGGCCTCAGGCCCGCCCGCTCGTCGCTCGCCCCGGCGGCGGCGCCCACGGCGTTGCGGACCACCTCGTAGAGGCGCTGATACTGCGACGGTGCGGTCTCGGCGTACCAGTCACCTCCGGCACCGCGCCCGCGCCGGGCCGGGCCGCCGACCAACAGTGTGTCGAAGACGTGTGTCGGGGAGGCATTGAAGAGGATTTTGGACAGGTACTTGCAGCTCACCAGGTACACATGGTCGATGCGCAGGTCCACCGGGGCCACCTCGTCGCCGCTGCCGCGTACGGCACCCTTCCACTCCACCATCTCGGGTCGCCGTCGCCGGAGCCCGTCGCCCGCCGTGAAGAAAGCGCGCCCGTTCTCCCAGGCGGCATGGAACTCGGCGTCGAAGGCACCGCCTTCTCGTACCGACGCCAGGCGCTCCCAGTCCTCGGGTGAGAGGTTGTGCATCACCGGGGAGCGGTTGGTCAGCACCTTGTCGACGTCGTCCTCTCCCAGCATCCCCAATCCCGTGCCCAGCTCGGTCACCATGGTGCGCAGGTGTGGCACCCCCGCATCCTTCCACGCCCGCTATGGGGCGCTCCATCTCCCGAACAGGGCGCGGGTGCGCGCCACGGAGGACGCCGGCGTGACGCCCCCGGGGGCCCACCCGGGTCCTATCATCGCTTCGAACGAAAGGGGTGCACCGGTGCACGAGACGCAGGCGCGTCACTCAGGGATCAAGTTCGCCCTTGTCTTCCTCGGGCTCTTCGGCGCTGCCTTCGCCATCACCGGGCTGCTGGTCGCCCTTCCGCCTCCAGCGGTCGGCGGCACGTGTGGCCCCGGGAGGTCCTCCGAGTCGGCCCTGGTGGCCTTCTTCGACCCGGTCACGATCGGCGCCGAACAGGAACCCCCGGCGACCGACACCGCGGGCCGGGCCGATTGGTTGGCCTTCGTGGGCGAATGCCAGTCGTCGGCGGACAGCCGCGTGCTCGCCGTTTTTGCCATTCTGGTGCTGTCCGCCGCCGTCGCCCTGGCGGGATCGGCGTTGGTCCTGACGGGAAGAAGGCGGTCGTCGGCCCCCGCTGCCCTCGCCGTGTGAGGCCCGTCCCGTCCCGGCGTGCCCCGGCGCGGCCTATTGCCGGGTCCGGCGCCTCCCGCTGGCACGGCGACCGTCAAATTTCTGACGTATCTGTTTGCGCCGGGCTTGGATCTCGCGGTGCGTCAAGCGCTCGGTCGTGTCATCGAGGCCGAAGCTCGCTTTCATGCTGCTGAGGTTGGGTTTCCAATCCTCTTGACGTTGGAGGCCGAGCTGCTGCACGATCCGCTCCCCGTGCTTCTCTGCGAACATCAACGAAATGGCCTCGATTTCGCCGAAGAGATCGAGATCCGGGGCCAGCGAGGCGATGGCGCCGTCGAGGAACACCAAGTTCTTGACGTACAGCATCAACTCCTTGGGCATGCGGGCACCGAGCGAAAGCAGCGTCTTGATCGACCGTTGCAACTCGGCCACGAGCTCCTCGGGGGTGAGGGTGGTTGGATCCACCGGAGGCCGGTCGAGGCCCAATCGGTCCATCACCACGTCCACGTTGATGTGCGCGGGCAGGGCGCCCAGGTCGCGTAGGGCAGCCACCTGGGAGGCTATGTCACCGTTGGAAGCGCCCACGACGAGCGAGAGCAAGGCCAGGCGCTTCGGCTCGGAGAGCCGGGCCGTGATACCGAAATCAAGGAGGGCGATCTTCCCGGTCGGGAGGATGAACAGGTTCCCCGCATGGAGGTCGCCGTGAAAGATGCCGTGCATCATGGCTCCTTCGAGAAAGCCGATCATGCCGCTCCGCACCACGGCCTCCGTGTCGATCCCCGCCGCTCGCATGCCGTCCACGTCGGAGAAATTGAAGCCGCGCAGGCGCTCCATAACGAGCATTCGGCGGGTGACCAGGGTGGGATGGGGCCGGGGGACCACGAAGTCGCGCTGCCCGAGCTCGGCGAATGTCCGCGCGATGTCGAGCATGTTCTCCGCCTCGAGCCGAAAGTCCAGCTCTTCGACGATCGTCTCGGCGAACAGCTCGACCAGGGCCGGTGGATTCGCCAGGGCGGCGATCGGGATGCGTCCCACCAGGAAGGGAGCCAGCCATGCCATGACGGCCAGATCCTGGCGGACGCGCTGCAGCACCGACGGTCGCTGCACTTTGATCACCACTTCGGTGCCGTCGGCCAGATGCGCGCGGTGTACCTGAGCGATGGAAGCGGCCGCCAACGGGTCGTGATCGATGGACGCGAAGACCTCGGACGGTGGCCGGCCGAGCTCCTGGCGGATCACCGCCTCGATCACCGGCCAGGGCTCCGGTGGCACCTGATCCCGGCAGCGCTTGAATTCGGCCACCAGCTCGGGTGGGAATATCCCCTCACCCGAGGCCACGATCTGCCCGAGTTTTATGTACGTGGGGCCCAGGCGCTCGGCTGCGATGCGCAGCCGGCGGGAGATGCCGGCCATCCTCTCCGTCCCGCCGCGGCGCCGCTCCGTGAGATACCACAGCCCGAGCGCGCCGCCCACGTGGCGCACGGTCGTGCCCACCCGCTTCCCGGGGGGAAGCCGCCGCCGCCGGATGAGGGCGGGGAGCGAGGCGTGGAGATCGGCGCGGGCGCCGGCCAGGTCGACCTTCCAGGCCAGATCGTCGAGATCGACCACCCACGGCCCGTTTTCGGTGAAGACACCGAACGCGGTGTCGGCTGATGCCACGAAACGAGCGTACTCATCAGTCGGCAAGATCAACCGGCGCGGTCATGACGGACGCACCAATCCGGTTTGGAACGCCAACACCACCGCCTGCACGCGGTCTCTCAGGCCCAGCTTGGCCAGGACGCGCCCGACATGCGACTTCACCGTGGCCTCGGAGACGAAGAGGCGCTCTGCGATCTCGGCGTTGGACAGGCCGTCGGCCACCGCCACCAGGACCTCTCGTTCACGCGCGGTGAGCCCGCGCAGCGCGGCCGGGATCTCGTCGTCGTCCTGGTCACCCTCGGAGAGGTCCGGCAGCTGATGGGCGTACTTCTCCAGCAGCCGCTTGGTGATGCGCGGGGACACGACCGCATCGCCTCGGGCCACGGTGCGGATGGCCTGCACCAGCTCATTGGGCGGCACGTCCTTCAACAAGAATCCACTCGCTCCGGCCCGAAGGGCGCTGAAAGCGTACTCGTCGAGGTCGAACGTCGTCAGGATGAGCACGTGGCTCAGGGACCCCGATGCCGTGATGGAGCGCGTGGCCTCTATGCCGTCGAGTCCGGGCATGCGCACGTCCATGAGAACGACATCGGGGGAGTAGAGCTCGACCATTCGCAGCGCATCGTTTCCGTCCGCCGCCTCGGCCACCACCGAAATGTCGTCCTCGGCTTCGAGGATCATGCGGAAGCCCTTGCGCAGGAGCCCCTGATCGTCGGCCAGCACCACCCGCACTTTCATGCGTGCGCGGGCGCCCTACAGCCGCGCAGCGTCGCCGCCACCCGCCAGCCCCCGTCGGAGCCGGGACCGGCGGTCAGGATCCCGCCGAAAGCGGCCGACCGTTCGGACATGCCCACCAGCCCGTGCCCGCTTGCGCTCGCGACGGGTCCTCCGGAGGAGTTCTTGAGGAGGACGGGCGCCGCCACTCCGTCGTCGACAATCAGCACGCCGACTTCGGGATCGTCGAAGGAGAGCTCGACCCTCGCCGAGCGCGCGGACGGCGCGTGCTTGAGCACGTTGGTCAACGCCTCCTGCACAATCCGGTAGACCGTCAGCTCCGCGGCTGCGGAGAGGGCGAACGGCTGTCCCGAATGCTCGACCGCCACCGCCAGCCCGGTGGAGCGCACCCGATCGGTCAGGGCCTCGAGTTCGGTGAGGCCCGGTTGGGGAGCGAACATCTGGGCGTCCGGCTGGTGGCGCCCGCCAGTGCCGACGCCATCGGTGACCGTGCCGTCGCGCAAGAGCCCCAGGAGGCGGCGCATGTCGCTCAGCGCGTGGCGGCCAGTCCCGGACACCTCAGCCATGGCTTCGGCGGCCCGGTGCGGGTCCGAACGCTGAGCCACCGCGGCTGCGTCTGCCAGGGTGACCATGACCTGAATGTTGTGCGAGACCACATCGTGCATCTCTCGGGCGATGCGCGCCCTCTCGGCCGCGGCAGCGAGGAACGTCTGCTGGTCGCGCTCGATCTCGAGCCTGTGGGCGCGTTCGGCCAACCACCCAAACTGGCTGCGCAGCGTCCGCACGACGACCCCGGCCAAGAGCGCGGCCGAGGCCATGCCGGAAAGAAAGACCAATGACTTGAAGTAGCTCCCGACGGGCGTCCAACGCGCCGTGGCCAGTATCACGCCGATCTCGACGATGAGGGCCGCCGCCACCACGGCGATCCAGTCGCACTCGGCTGCCACGGTGTAGAGCGCCACCAGCAGGGCGGAGTCAGCCAGCAGCGGGCCGGTGATCGACCACTGGAGCAGGCTGACCACGGCCAGGACCAGGAAGACGGCGATCGGGGCGCGCCGCCGTAGGACCAGGGGAAGGGTGAGCCCGGCCACGAACCACAGATCGGGATGCGAGGCACGGCTCACCACGAAGAGCCAGCCCGAGCACAGGACGAAGAGCCCCGCCGCCAGCGAGGCGTCGACCATGAGGGCGAAGCGCTGGTCCCAGCCCCGCAGCGTCTCCCAGAGCCGCCATGCGCCATCGGCAGGCCGGGTGTCCTCGGTGACGTCCGGCCCCGGCTGCTTCCGCATCCACCCGGGGTGCGTGCGTTCGACAATCTGGGACATCGGGTCTTCCTTCGTTCCCGTGGGCGAGAGCAATTGTACTGCGACCAGGATGAGCTCCTTCCGCACACGATCGAGACCAGGCACCATGGACCTGTCTATTCGCCGCGCTCACCTGCGACTTCATCCGTGGGGATGAAGTCGCAGGATCGGGCATCATCCCTACGGGGGTCCGGCTCGGGTCAGCGCTCGGTCCGAGCGGCCGCCTCCCGGCAGGCTTCCAACGCATCGAGTGCCGGGGCGACGTCAGCCGGGCTGAAGCAGAAGAACAGCGCCGCCACGGCGTCGGCGCCGGCTTCGGCATACTGCTCGACCTTCTCCGGCGTGAGCTCGTTGAAGTAGGGGCAGATGGTGATGCGCAGCTCGTGACGGTCCCGACCAGCCTCTTCGAGCAGCTCGTCCAACTTGCGCAGACCGGCAACGAGCTCTTCGGGGGAGCGGTTGAAGGTGTGCCAGCCCTGCCCGACGCGGGCGGCGCGCCGCAGGGCGGCGTCGCTCTCCCCACCGATGTGGAGGGGGGGATGGGGCTGTTGGATCGGCTTGGGGAACATCTCGCACGGGGGCAGCGTGGTGGTTTCGCCCTCGAAGGACGAGGTGTCGTCGCACCACAGCGTGCGCAAGACTTCTATGTACTCGTCGGTGCGCGCCCCGCGGCGCTCCCAGGGAACGCCGAGCGCGTCGAACTCCTCCTTCAACCAGCCCACCCCGATGCCCAGGTCGACCCTCCCGCCCGACAGCCAATCCAAGGAGGACACTTCCTTCGCGACGTACACCGGACTGCGCTGCGGGAGCAACAACATTGCCGTGCCGAGCCGTACATTCTCGGTGCATGCGGCCAGGTACGACAACGTCACCATCGGATCGAGGAGTCCCGAACCGGGGGGCGCCGGGATCTTCCCGTCGGCGGCGTAGGGATAGGAGCTGGCGTACTGCGCGAACAGCACGACATGCTCGCCCACCCATATCGTCGAGATGCCGCGCCCTTCGGACTCGGTTCCCACGGCATGGAGGAGCTCGCGCGTCGTCATGGGGCTGGCCGTCGGGAGCCACAGGTCGAATTGCATCTCAGCGCCCCAGACCATGGAGCACGAAGCGGCATATCTCATCGCTGGCCACCTCTGCGGGCACCGACGAGGGCTCGCCGGCCCGCACCGAAAGGGCGCCGAATATCTGCTGGCCTATGAGGACCACCGCCCGGTCCTTGTCCAGGTCTGCACGGAAGATGCCGGCATCCTGGCCTGCGGTGACGACGTCGTCGAGCAAGCGCATCATGTCGAGCCCGATCATCATCAGCGCCCCACCGACTGCAGCAGATCCGGCTGCAGTGGTGGCGCCCTGGGTGGCCATGGCCACGCGGAAGAAGGCAGGGTTCTCGTCGACCCTATCCAGGACGCCCTGGATCACGGCGCGCAGCCGGTCCATCGGGGGAGCGCTGTCCTCGAACATCTCGACGACGGTGTCCTTGATCGTGTCGTACATCGACTGCACGCAGGCCTGCAGCAACTCGTCGCGCGTGGCGAAGTACACGTAGACGGTCGATCGCGCCACCCCGGCCCGGGTGGCGATCTCGTCCATGGAGACCTCCGTCGTCTCTCGCTCGCCGAAGAGGCAGCGGGCCGTATGGATGATCTGGTCCCGCCGGAAGTCCCGGATCACCTCTTTCAACGCGTCAGGAGCCCGCCTCGCCATCTGTCCCCCTTTGCTCCGGCTCAGCGGTGGCGCGGCGCCGAAGGGCTGAACGCTACCGGCAGGTGCTTGACCCCGTTGATGAACTGCGACTGCAGACGCTGCACGTCGCCGGCTGGGCGCAGGTCCGGGAGCCGGTCGAGGAGATGCTCGAACATCACCCGGATCTCCATGCGGGCGAGGTTGGCGCCGAGGCAGAAATGGGGGCCGCCGCCTCCGAAGGCGATATGCGGGTTGGGGTCGCGGCCGATGTCGAAGACGTCGGGATCCTCGAAGACATCCTCGTCGCGATTGCCAGAGGCATGGTAGAAGACCACCTTGTCGCCCTCACGGATCGCCGTCCCGCTCAACTCGGCGTCGCACATGGCCGTTCGCCGGAAGTTCATGACGGGAGTGACGTAGCGCAGCATCTCCTCGACTGCACGCGGCAACAAGCTCCGGTCCTGGCGGAGGCGCTCCCACTGCGCTGGATTCTCGAAGAAAGTGTGCATGGCACCCGACATGAGGTTGCGTGTCGTCTCGTTTCCCGCCACGGTGAGCAGCAGGAAGAACAGCTCGAGCTCCATGTCGCTGAGGCGTTCGCCCTCCACCTCGACCGTGGTCAGCACGCTCATGAGGTCGCTGTGCGGATCGACGCGCTTTTGCCCGAAGAGCTCGGCCGCGTAGGCATAGAGCTCCATGGCCGCGGTCATCGCCATCTCGGCCGCCAGCTGATACTCGGCGTCCTCGCTACCGACCATCCGGTTGGACCAGTCGAACATCTTGTGACGATCGTCCTGCGGTACGCCGAGCAGCTCGGCGATCACCTGCAGGGGGAGCTCAGCCGAGAGGTCGGTCACGAAGTCGGCGGTACCCGCCTCGCACACCTGGTCGATGATCGAGTCGGCCGACCGATGAATGCTCTCTTCGATGTCGCGGACCATGCGGGGCGTGAACCCCTTGTTGACCAGGCGCCGGTAGCGCGTGTGCAGAGGAGGGTCCATGTTGAGCATCATCAGGCCCTGTTGCGCGATTTCGTCCTCGCCCAATTCGAAGGGCATGGTGCCCTTGGCGGCCGAGCTGAAGCGATCGAACTCCCGGTTGACCGTGACGCAATCGTGGTACTTGGTCACGGCCCAGTACCCCGGCCCGCCGCGCTCGTCCTGCCAGTGCACCGGATCGTGCCGTCGCAGGTAGGCGAGCCAGGCGTGCGGCACTTGGTCGACGAACGAACGGGAATCCGACAGGTCGACTGGTTCGACGGCGGGTGCGGTCTCGGTCATGGTCGGACGGCTCCTCTTAACAATCGGACATCATGTCTGATCCACGAGATGCTACGTCTTGTCTTCGCGCCGGGTCAATCGCCTCGGGTCGGATCGCGGACATCCTTGGGCGGAAAGGCCCTTGACTTGGTGGGATCGTCAGGGTCGAGGATGACCCGCAGTCTCTCGCCGGCGTCGGGAGGGTCACCCGGCGCGACCGCCGTGATGACCGGCTCGTTGTTATCCGGCTGGAAGATCTCCTTCAGCCCGAGGGCGATGCCGGTGGCGATCCCGCCGATGGCTGTGCGCCGGCGCCAGGCGTCGAAGCGCCGCGAGGGCAAGTTTTCGAGGGACTCCGGTCCCGGGTCGGGCTCCTCGGGCAGCTCGGTCGGTTCGATGACCCATGATCGCAGTTTCTGACCTGGCGTCACCGTCACCCGCGAGATGCGGTTGCACCACGTGATTCTGGCGGAACGCCACCCATGGCCCGGGACTACCGCTCCCGTGGGGTGGAGCTCCCCAAATGCCACCGGGAGCAGAAATCACACTGGTACACGTCCAAGTCGTCCCCCCACTCGAGGCGCCTGCCGTCGGCCGCGCGCAACGCGTCACTCTGGGTGCGGAAGACGGCCTTGGGCGCACCGTCGGCGCGCCAGTGCGAGCCGAGCGAGAGCGGACGCGGCTCGTCATGGCGCCGCCGCACTCCTCTCGGTGCCCGCTTTGACCGGCCCATCTCCCTATTTTGGCCGTTGAAGGCGCCTGGGATTGGCCACCGTCACGACGACCGTACGAGACCGTGAAGGTGGCAACGGACGCGCCCCGACGCGCCAAGATCCGACGGAGGGGGAAAAGGGGTCGAATCTGACGCGCCAGGGCGTTTGGAAGCCTACGAGAATCGCACCCCACTGACGAATGATGCTTGGAAATTTCCCGGTCAGGCACGCCGAAGACGCCGCCGGGGCAGCGGCGCCTCTCCCCGACGAGACGGATCGCCGCCCCTGGCCCGCCCCGGCGCCCACGGGCCGGTCCCCGCACGGCAATTTTAGCGACAGTTTAGCTACTTCGCCCTGAAAAACCCCGATTCGGTGCCGACGGCCAATCGTCCTGAGTGACCGCCGAGGTCCAGCAGGGCCTCTCGCTCCGGCCTCTCCAGTCTTTTTTGACCCCATTTTCCGG
>Ga0182018_10001800_pt1 | contig 23212 bp, 21 predicted proteins | sample 812P2MmetaG_FD_120490 | JGI IMG/M metagenome (GOLD analysis project Ga0182018, IMG submission 120490) | Permafrost microbial communities from Stordalen Mire, Sweden - 812P2M metaG | ecosystem: Environmental > Terrestrial > Soil > Wetlands > Permafrost | place: Sweden: Stordalen | collected...
CACCGAGCCCGGGCTCGGGAGCGGTTCGCCGTTCAAGGTGTTGGAGGTTGCTCCGACACCGAGAAACTGGTCGATGACGTCGAAGTCCTGGGGCTCGGTCGGGAACTCCACGTTGCCGTACGCGCCGCCCTCGTAGTCGTACTGGTTGATGTCGCTCTCCATGACCGGCACCGTCAGCTCGGGCGCGTCGAACGGGTTGATGCCGTGGTACGTGATCACGAGGTTGGCCATGTTGGGCGTGGAAAGCGTGCTGTCGACGGTCAGGTCGGGGGCGACGCTCGAGACGATCTCGAGATCGGTGATCGGGTTGCCGAGGCCCTGGGCGGCGACAGCCGAGGCCAGTACCCGCAGGAACTCGTGGTCTCGCCGGATGCGCGCGAGGTCGCTCTCGCCCTCCTGGGGCCAGTAGTAGGGGTCCGACGTGGTGATCCCAGGGGCCCGGTACTGGAGGTGTCGGGCGCGGACGACCTGGAGCGCCTCGACCCCGTTCAGGTGGATGCAGCCGGTGGAAGTGACGTCGAGGCCCGAGTAGGCGTCGAACACCGGCTCGGGGAAGTACATGCTCACGCCGCCCAACGCGTTGACCACGTCCGCGAACGTGTCGAAGTTGAGCTCGACGTAGTGCTGGATCGGGATGCCGAAGTCCTCCTGGATGGCGGCGACGAGCTGGCTCGGCCCCTCGTAGAGCGCCGCATCGATCTTGTTGGCACCCGTCTCGCGTGCGTTCGGGATGAAGAGGTCGCGCGGGATGGACAGCACGCTTACGGTGCGCATCGACGGGTTGAGGTGCAGAACCATGATCACGTCGCTGTTCACCCCGGTGACCCCCTCCGAGCACAGCCCGTAGGCCGGGTTCTGGACGGTGAGCGCGCACCGGGACGTGGACCCGACCATGAGGATGTTCTCGGTCCCGACGTCGGCCCCCTTCTTCGGGGCCGGCTTGAAGTGCAACACGGTGATCCGGTGCACCCGGCCGTTCAGGTAATAGGCGTAGCCCCCGACGGCAGCGACCAACACGACGAGGACGAGCGAGAGCGTGAGCAGCACCCGGCGGAGCCACGGGTGCTTCCGGGCCCGCGCCCGAGCCCGCCGTCGGGAGCGCCGTGTGCTCGCGTGCTTGGGGCCGCGCCGGGGCGCGATCGGGGTGTCGGCGGTGGCGGTTGTCCCCGGGAGATCGGACCCGCCGGCGTCGGGATCGTCCGTGCTCACGACGTGGCTCGGTCCTCGACCGCGGTGGCCCCACGGTGCTCGGTCCTGGCACTGCCGAACTCGCGCCGGGCGGCCGCCTTCGGGACGTCGCGGAACGGCACGTCGCGATCGGTGGCGGCGTCCTTCGGCAGGCCCAAGATGCGCTCGCCGATGATGTTGCGTTGGATCTGGTCCGAGCCTCCGCCGATCGAGTTCATGAACGCCATCATGAGGCTGGTGTTGGACGAGTAGGCATCCGGCTCGGTGGGGCCATAGAGGGTTCCGCCCGGCCCGAGCAGCGCCGACGCCACCCCGGCCGACCGATGCAGGACCTCCGACATGGCCAGCTTCCCGAGCGAGGCCGCAGGCGAGAAGCTCCCCTGCCCGGCCGCCACCGCGGCACGCTCGGCGTTCCAGGTGATGACGCGGCGGAGCGCATAGAGCTCGGCGAGGGCCTGGCGCACCAGGGGGTCGCCGTTCTTCCCGACCCGGCGGGCCAGCTCGATCAGGTCGACCGTGGCCCCAACCGGCAGCCGGCGGTCATCGACGCCCGGCCCGCGGGCGGACCCCATGACCACCCGCTCGTGCGCAAGCGCGGTTCGGAGCACCCGCCACCCGTCGTTGAGCTCGCCGATGAGGTGGTCGGCCGGGGTCCGAGCGTCGGTCAGGAAGACCTCGTTGAAGTGCGCCTCCCCGGTCATCTGCTTGATCGGGCGGACCTCCACCCCGGGCTGGTGCATGGGGAGGATGAAGTAGCTGATGCCGCTGTGCTTGGGCTGGTCCCAGTCCGTCCGCGCGATCAGCAGGCCGAAGTCGGCCCCGAAGCCCGCAGTGGTCCAGACCTTCTGCCCGTTGACCACCCACTCGTCGCCGTCGCGCTCGGCCCGGGTCTGGAGCGCCGCCAGGTCGGAGCCGGCGCCGGGCTCGCTATAGAGAAGACAGCCTCGAAGCTCTCCCATCAGGATGGGGCGGAGCATCCTCCGCTTCAGGCTGTCGCGGGCCAGGGTCACGATCACGTTGCCGCCGATGTGGAGCTCGATCGGCAGATGCGAGGGGGTCGCGTCCAGACCGCCCGCCGGTGCACCGACCCTGGTGAACTCCTCGACGACCACGCCCGAGAGCGCCCGATCGCGGCCCCGGCCGTACCAGGCCTCGGGCCAGCTCGGGCAGGCCCACCCGGCGTCGACGCTCAGTCCCCGCCATTCCCGGGCGTCGATGCCGGGATCCCAGTGCTCGGCCAACCACGCGCGGACCTCGGCCCTCACCTCGTCTCGGTTCTGGTCGGGTGCGACGGTCACGGCAACTCCTCGTCGCGGGCGCCGGCCGACCTTACCGAACGGCTCTCCCGTTGTGCCTGCGCCGGGTGCACCGGGGCACCGCCTCATCCGGGACGACCGCCACCCACCGGTACGATGGCTGGACCGTGACCTCCGCATCGCAACACGGATCGGTCGCGACGGAGCGAATCCGAAACTTCTCGATCATCAGCCACGTCGATCACGGGAAGTCCACCCTCTCGGACCGCATCCTCGAGCTGACCGGTGCCGTCGACCCCCGATTCATGCGCGAGCAGTACCTCGACTCGATGGACATCGAGCGCGAACGAGGCATCACCATCAAGGCCCAGAACGTGCGCGTCTACTACCGCGACCACGTCCTGCACCTGATCGACACGCCCGGCCACGTCGACTTCGGATACGAGGTGAGCCGGTCGCTGGCCGCCTGCGAGGGCGCCGTCCTGCTGGTCGACGCCTCCCAGGGCATCCAGGCCCAGACCCTCGCGACCTGTTACCAGGCCATGGAGCACGACCTCGAGATCGTTGCCGCGCTCAACAAGATCGACCTGCCGGCGGCCGACCCGGAGCGCTGCGCCGCCGAGATCGAACAGGTGCTCGGGATCGCGGCCGATGAGATCCTGCGGATCTCGGCCAAGACCGGCGAAGGGGTAGCGGAGCTGCTCGACGCGGTGGTCGACCGGGTGCCGGCGCCCGTCGGGGTGCGCGACGCGCCGACGCGCGCGCTCATCTTCGATTCCTCCTACGACCAGTACCGGGGGGTGGTGAGCTCGATCCGGGTCGTCGACGGGGTGATCAAGACCGGGTCCCGGCTGTCGTTCATGAACGTCGGCGCGACCCACGACGTCGAAGAGATCGGGATCCGGACCCCGGCCATCCTCCCGGTGGCCGAGCTCGGGCCCGGCGAGGTCGGCTATCTGATCGCCGGCATCAAGGACGTGGGCAGCGCCCGGTCGGGTGAGACCGTCACCTCGGCGGAACGGCCGGCGCCCGAGGCCCTGCCGGGGTACCGGGACCCGAAGCCCATGGTGTTCTGCGGCCTGTACCCGATCGACGGCGACCAGCTGCCCGACCTTCGCGACGCCCTCGACCGGCTGAAGCTCAACGACGCCAGCTTCACCTTCGAGCCCGAATCGTCGCACGCGCTCGGCTTCGGGTTCCGGTGCGGGTTCCTCGGCCTGTTGCACATGGAGATCGTCCGGGAACGCCTCGAGCGCGAGTTCAACCTGTCGCTCATCGCCACCGCGCCGTCGGTCGCCTACCGCGTGTCGCTCACCGACGGTTCGGTCATGGACATCGACAACCCGACCGAGCTGCCGGACGCGAGCCGCCTCGACCACATCGAAGAGCCGATCCTGAGCGCCACCATCCTCACCCCGAGCGAGTACACGGGGACGGTGATGGAGCTGTGCCAGCTCCGCCGGGGCGAGCTGTTGAAGATGGAGTACCTGTCTCCGGAGCGGGTCGAGCTTGTCTACCGGATCCCGCTGGCCGAGGTGGTTGTCGACTTCTTCGACCAGCTGAAGAGCCGGACCAAGGGGTACGCGAGCCTCGACTACGAGCCGTCGGACTACATGACCGCCAACCTGGTCCGGGTCGAAGTGCTGATCAACCACGTCCCGGTCGATGCGTTCTCGACCATCGTCCATCGCTCGGCGGCCGACAACTACGGGCGCCGGATGACCGAGAAGCTGCGCGAGATGATCCCGCGCCAGCTCTTCGACGTCCCCATCCAGGCCGCCGTCGGCGGACGGGTCATCGCCCGGGAAACGGTCAAGGCCAAGCGCAAGGACGTGCTGGCCAAGTGCTACGGCGGCGACATCACCCGGAAGCGCAAGCTGCTCGAACGCCAGAAGGAGGGGAAGAAGCGGATGAAGAACATCGGCCGCGTGGAGATCCCTCAGGAGGCCTTCATCTCGGCGTTGCGCATGGAGGACTGACCGCTTTCCGCGATCAGCGCTCCGGTGATCGCCCCCTGTGCACCCGTGCGCAAGGTTGGGCGTAGCGGCGCAACGCGATAGCGGACCAGACGATCTCGACGGCCCCGAACGGCCACGCCCCGGAAAGGAACCCGTAGGCGCTGGAGAGGAGGCAACCGAGCGCGAATGCGAGGACGAAATGCCGGCTCCGACCCTCGAGCGCGTACATGGCCATCATGAACGTGACGGCGCAGACGCCGTACAGGGTGACGGCGAGGCTCGACATCGGGTCAGTTCGGCGATCCGTCCGTCACGAACCGGGTGACTCGACGACCGCCTTGATCCGCTCGAGCGTGGTCCGCATGCCGCGCACATTGGCGGGCCCTCGGAGCCACCCGGCCGTCATCCAGTAGATGCGCAGGAGCGGGTTGTCGTCGAGCCGGAACGACTCAGTGACGTCGGTGCCGTCGCCTTTCCGCTCCAACGCATACGACCAGCTGTTGACCACCCGGTCGCCGGGCCCGCTGACGGCGAAGGTGAACTCCTTGCCCGGGTCACAGGCGGTGATCTTGCAGTTCGTCCAGTAGACCGGGCCCCGCCCGTTGCGCTTCACATGCCCCTTGAACCGGGCGCCGACCGCCGGGCCGGTCGCGCCGTCGAGCCACTCCGCCTCGAAGGTCTCGGGGCTGAACTCGCCGATCCTCGTGACGTCGCTCACCAGCTCGAAGATGCGATCGGCGGGAGCCTGCATGTGGACGGTCACCGAGTCGTGCATGGGCCCGAGGCTAGACACTGCTGCCGGCCCGGGTCGGCCGGCGCTCGGCCACAGGCAGGGGAATTGGCCCTCCGTCCAAAGAAACTGGCAGTCACTAGAATCAACTGCCAGATCAATGCCCTCGAAATTTCCCTCTCCCTCGGCGGCCGAGCAGCGTCCACCTCGGGCGGAGCTCGAGGCTCGCCGCGCCGCCATCTTGGAGGCCGTGGTGACCGAGTACATCGGCACCGCCACCCCGGTCGGGTCGGCGTACGTCGCGGGAGCGCCGGGGGTCAATGTGTCGTCTGCGACGGTCCGCTCCGACATGGTGGCCCTCGAGCGCGACGGGTACCTCGTCCAGCCCCACACCAGTGCCGGCCGCATCCCGACCGACAAGGGCTACCGGTTCTTCGTCGACCACCTGGCCCCCCCGGGGGTGCTCGGGTCGGGACAGCGCCAACGGGTCCATCGGTTCTTCGACCGGGTCCACGGCGAGATGGAGGAGATGCTGGAAGTCGCGTCCACCCTGCTCTCGGAGCTGACCCCGTACGCGGCGGTCGTGATCAGTCCGTCGCACGAATCGGCCGCGGTGCGCTCTGTCCAGCTGGTCGGCCTGGCGCCGCGCCACGTCCTGTTGGTGGTGGTCCTCTCCGACGGTTCCGTCGAGAAGCGGACCCTCGAGTCCGCCGAGGAGATTGACGAGGACGGCCTCACCGATGCGAGCGCTCGGCTCCATCGGGCGCTGGTCGGGGGCGAGCTCTCGGCCGCGGCGGACCGGGTGAAGATCGACGGGCCGCGGTCGCCCCTGCTCGGCGCGGTGTCGAAGGCGCTCGGTGAGATGGCGGTGTCAGAAGAGGGCGACCACGTTTTCATGGGCGGGCCGTCCCGGCTCACCGAGTCGTTCGACGCGGTCGAGACCGTGCGATCGGTGTTGAGCATCCTCGAACAGCAGTTGGTCGTCGTCACGTTGCTGCGGGACGTGCTCGATCGAGGTCTGTCGGTGGCCATCGGCACCGAGCACGGGTTCGAGCCGTTGGCCACGTGTGCGGTGGTGGTCGCGCCGGTGTCGATCGGGGACAACGAGACCGGTGCCGTGGGCCTGCTCGGTCCGACCCGCATGAACTACCCCCAGGCATTGGCGGCGGCGCACCTGGTGAGCTCGGAGCTGAGCGACCGGATGAACGAGACGTGGGGGCACAGCCCGCGCGACGGCGAGCGGAGGCCCCCCCGTGGCGGCGACTGACGGGCTCGACCTCTATGCGCTGCTCGGCGTCCCGCACGATGCGAGCGACGACGACATCAAGCGGGCCTATCGGGCCAAGGCACGCGAGCTGCATCCCGACGCGAACGGTGGCGACGCCGCCGCAGAGTCGCGGTTCAAGGAGGTGAGCCTCGCCTACGAGGTCCTGCGCGACCCGGAACGGCGGGCCCGCTACGACCGCTATGGGCCCGAGGGCGTGTTCGGCCAGGGCCCCGGCGGCATGAACTTCGACTTCGAAGCCGGGCTGAGCGACATCTTCGAGGCGTTCTTCGGCTCGATGGGCGCCCGCGGCGGCCGTCGGGGCCCGATGCCCGGGTCCGACGCCGAGATCGGATTGCGCCTGAGCTTCATCGAGTCGGTGTTCGGTGCCGAGAAGGAGATCTCGGTCCGGCTCCCGGTCGGGTGCGAGGTCTGCGGTGGATCGGGCGCGCGGCCCGGGACCCAGGCCGTCACCTGCCCGGATTGCCAGGGTGCCGGAGAGACGCGCCGGATCCGCCAGTCACTGCTCGGCCAGGTCGTCACGTCGGTCGCGTGCGGCCGCTGCCAGGGCCTGGGCGAACTCACCCCGTCGCCGTGCGAGAGCTGCGGCGGCGAGGGTCGACGGATGGACCACCGGACCTTCACGGTCGACGTCCCCGCGGGCGTCGAGGACGGCTCCACCCTGCGGCTGGCCGACCGGGGGCCGGCGGGGCCCCGTGGCGGACCGAACGGGTCGCTCTTCGTCCAGCTGGAGGTCGAAACCGACGAGCGGTTCCAGCGGATGGGCGACGACGTGCACGCCCAGGTGCACGTGGCGATGGTCCAGGCCTCACTCGGGGCCAAGGTGAGCATCGACACCCTCGACGAGCCGACGGACATCGCGGTCGACGCCGGGACCCAGAGCGGCCACGTCATCCGGCTGAAGGGCGGCGGTGTCCCGCATCTGCGTGGCCGCGGTCGGGGGGACCTCTACGTGCATGTGGTGGTCGACACCCCGACCGAGCTCACCGCCAAGCAGCAGGAGCTGCTGGTCCAGCTGGCCGCCGAGCGGGGTGAGGAGCTCGGCTCCCTCGAGGGCACCGACGGCGTGTTCTCCCGCATCCGTTCGGTCTTCGGCTGAGCGTGGGCGCGGCGGTCCCGCCGCGGGCGGCCGCACAGGTGTTCGTCGCCGATCCGACCGCGCCGGAGCTGACCCCCGAAGACCGTCACCACCTGGCCCGCGTGTTGCGGCTGACCCCCGGCGAGGTCGTGATCGCGTCGGACGGGCACGGCGCGTCGACGGTCTGCACGTTCACCGGGGACGGCCCGCTCCTCGAGCCCACGTCCGCGGTGACCCGGCACCCGCGACCGGTGCCGGCGCTCACGGTCGGCTTCGCGCCGGCGAAGGGGGATCGGCCCGAGTGGGTGGTCCAGAAGCTGACCGAGCTCGGGGTGGACCGGATCGTGCCGCTCGCGACGGACCGCTCGGTGGTGCGGTGGTCGGGCGACCGAGCCGAGCACGCGCTCGAGCGGTTGCGCCGGGTGGCCCGGGAGGCGGCCGCGCAGAGCCGTCGGACCTGGCTCCCCGAGGTGGCCGAGCCACTCGGCCTCGGGGCGTTCGCGCAGGAGGTGGGGGCTGGTGGCGGCCAACTCGTCCTGGCCGATCAGGACGGCGACCCCCCGACGCTCGAACGCCCGTCGGTGGCCGTCGGCCCCGAGGGGGGCTGGAGCGACGCCGAGCGGGCCATGGGTCTGGCTAGGGTCACGCTCGGTGACGGGGTCCTGCGGGCCGAGACGGCGGCGGTGGCGGCGGGGACCTTGTTGGGCGGGTTGCGGGCGTCGCTCGTCGCCGACGCGGCCGACCACCACAGGTGACGGTCCGCCGGCCGGTTCTCGTAGGCTTGAACCGAATGGACGGTGGATCTTGATGCCCCAGGGCGTCCGATGGATGAGTACCAAGGAGGCCTCGACCCGGCTCGGGGTGACGCTGCGCAGCCTGTACCGGTTCATCGACGAGGGTGAGCTCACCGCCTACCGGTTCGGGCGGGTGATCCGTTTGATGGAGAGCGACGTCGACGGGTTCATCGAGTCCAGGCGCATCGAGCCCGGGACGCTCGAGCACCTCTATCCCTCGCGCAAGGGGGTGGCAGCCGATGGATGACTGCCTCTTTTGCGGGATCGTGGCCGGTCGGGTCCCGTCCGAGATCGTGCACGAGAGCGAGCGGACCGTGGCCTTCCGCGACATCGCGCCGGCGGCCCCGGTGCACGTCCTCGTCGTGCCGCGCCAGCACGTCGAGGACGCGTCGAGCGTCGGCCCGGAACACGCAGAGGATCTCGCGGCCATGGTCGTGGCGGCCCGGGAGATCGCGGAGGCCGAGGGAATCGGCGGCGAAGAGCGCGGATACCGGCTGGTCTTCAACGTCGGTCGCGACAGCGCGAACTCGGTGCCGCACCTGCACCTGCACGTCATCGGCGGTCGGCAGATGAGCTGGCCCCCCGGGTGAGCACGACCGGGCGCACCTCGAGCGGCGAGGTCGGGGCCATCATCGAAGCCGTCGACGGCGCCGACCACGCCGAGCTGTTGGTCGCCCACAACCACCTGATGTCGGGGTTGCTGGGTCAGCAGGACGAGCTGCTCCGGGTCATCGAGACCGCGTTCGGCGGCACCCGCATCGCCGTGCAGGGCAACCGCATCTCGGCAGACGGGCCCGACGCGACCCGGGTGGTGCGGCTCTTCGACGAGCTGGTTCGGGTGCTCCAGTCCGGCCAGGGCCTCGACGCCGAGAAGGTGGCCCGCACCGTCGACATGGTGCGGGAGGACCTGTCCCCGTCCGAGGTGCTCAATGCGGAGCTGCTCCGCTCGGCCAAGGGTCGGATGATCCGCCCGCGCTCGGCCGGCCAGAAGCGCTACACCGACGCGATCGCGCGGAACGTCGTGACGGTCGGGATCGGCCCGGCCGGGACCGGCAAGTCGTACCTGGCCGTCGCCCTGGCCGTCCAGGCGCTCCAGTCCCGCCAGGTGAAGCGCATCATCCTCACTCGGCCGGCCGTCGAGGCGGGCGAGCGGCTCGGGTTCCTTCCCGGCGATCTCATGGCCAAGGTCGACCCGTACCTGCGGCCCCTCTACGACGCCCTCTACGACCTGCTCGACCCCGAGGGGGCCCAGCGGTTGCTGGACCGGGGAACGGTCGAGGTCGCGCCGCTCGCGTTCATGCGCGGCCGCACGCTCAACTCCTCGTTCATCATCTTGGACGAGGCTCAGAACACGACGCCCGAGCAGATGAAGATGTTCTTGACCAGGATCGGCTTCGGGTCCAAGTGCGTCGTGACCGGCGACGTGACCCAGATCGACGTGCCCGGCGGGCGCTCGGGGCTGGTCGGGCTGGAGCAGGTGCTCGGCTCGGTCGAGAACTTCGAGTTCGTGCACCTCACCCGGGGCGACGTGGTGCGCCACAAGATCGTGGCCGACATCATCGACGCGTACGAGCACGCGGAGCGCAGCCCGAAGCCTGCCCCCGATGGCGATTGACGTCTTCGCGGCCGACGAACAGTCAGCGGTCCCGGTCGACCTCGAGCGCTGGAGCTCGCTCGCCCGCGCGGTCCTCGAGTCCCGCGGCATCAAGGGGAACGCCGAGGTATCGGTGCTGTTCGTCGACGAGGTCGCGATCGCAGCGTTGAACGAGCGTTTCCTCGACAAGTCGGGCCCGACCGATGTCCTCGCCTTCCCGGTCGAGGACGACCCCCTGCCGCCGGGCCGCTTCCCCGACATGGGCGGCACCGGCCCCGGCTCGGACGTGGACGACGAGCCGCCGCTTCTCCTGGGCGACGTGGTGGTCTGCCCCTCGGTGGCCGAGCGCAACGCCAAGGACCGGTCGATCCGTTACGACGACGAGATCGCGCTCCTGGTCGTGCACGGGCTGCTGCACCTGCTCGGCATGGACCATCAGGTGGACGCGGAGGCCGAGGCGATGGAGGCCCTGGAGCGCCAGCTCCTCACCTCCTTCTACACGAGCGCGCCATGATCCTCGCCGCGTCGGGTTGGAAGCCGATCGACGGGGTCCTGCTGGCGGTGATCGTCCTGCTGCTCGCCGGCTCGGGCGTCCTCGCCCTCGCCGAGACGAGCCTGGTCCGGACGAGCCGGGTGAAGGCGAGGTCGCTCGCCGACCAGCACCGTCGCGGCTCGCGACCCCTGGTCCGCCTGGTCGAGCGGCCCGAGCGGTTCTTGAACCCGATCCTCCTGCTCGTCCTGGTCTGCCAACTGGTCTCGGCGACGCTCGTCGGCGTGCTGGCCGAGCAGTGGTTCGGGCCCATCGGCGTGGTGGTCGGCACCGTGTTCGAGGTCGTCGTGATCTTCGTGCTGTTCGAGGCGGTCCCGAAGAACTGGGCGGTGCACAACCCCGAGCGGGCGGCGCTGTTCAGCGCGCCGCTCGTCGCGGGCCTGGTCCGGTTCCCGCCGGTGCGGGCGGCCTCCAAGGTGCTCATCGGATTGGCCAACCTGATGATCGGCCGGGGGGGCAAGGACGACTCGACGGCCCAGCAGGTGACCGAGTACGAGCTGTTGGCCATGGCCGACGTGGCCCACGCCGAGGACGTCATCGAGCCCGAGGAGCGCGCGTTCATCCACTCGGTCATCGACTTCGGCGACACCGTGGTGCGCGAGGTCATGATCCCTCGGCCAGACATGGTCACGGCCGAGGCCGCCTCGTCGGTGTCCGAGGCGCTCCGGGGCGCGCTCGCAGCCGGATACAGCCGCATCCCGGTCTATCGCGACAACATCGACGACGTCGTCGGGATCGCCTACGCGAAGGACCTGATGCGCAGCGAGCACGACGGGCTCGACGCCGAGCCGGTCGGCGACCACATGCGCCCGGCCCGCTTCGTCCCCGAGACAAAGCGGGTCGCGTCGATGCTCCGCGAGATGCAGGACGCGAAATTCCACCTGGCCATCGTCGTCGACGAATACGGGGGCACGGCCGGCCTCGTGACCCTCGAGGACCTCATCGAGGAGCTGGTCGGCGAGATCGTCGACGAGTTCGATGTGGAGGAGCCGGGCATCGAGCGGCTGGACGGCGGCGGCATCGTCGTGACCGGCCGCATGCCGATCGACGACGCGTCCGAGCTGCTCGGCTCGGAGCTGCCCGAGGGTGGTTGGGACACCGTCGGCGGGCTCCTGTTGGACATGGCCGGGCGGGTGCCGGCCCAGGGCGAGTCGGTGATGGTCGACGGGTTCCGCCTGACCGCGGACCGGGTGCAGGGCCGGCGGATCGCGCGGGTGCGCATCGAGCCGGGCGCGGCCGACTGAGGTGAAGAGCGGCTTCGTCGCGATCCTTGGGCGTCCGAACGTCGGGAAGTCCACGCTCCTCAACTCGATCATCGGCACCAAGGTGTCGATCACCTCGGCCCGGCCCAACACCACCCGCTTCGGGGTGAAGGGCGTGCTGCACCGAGCCGACGCGCAGGCGGTCTTCGTCGACACCCCGGGGTTGCACCGCCCCCGCAGTGCGCTCGGGGGCCGGCTCAACGACACCGCGATGGGCTCCTTGCGCGACGTCGACGTCGTGGTGGCGGTCCTCGATGCGACCGGACCGGTCGGGCCCGGGGACAAGATGGTGCTCGCCTCCGCCGTCTCGGCGCTGGCGGGCCCCGACGCCACCGGCGGGCTGCTGGTCGTGGTCAACAAGCTCGACCGGGCCCGGCCCGAGCAGGTGATCGTGCGGCTGACCGAGGCCGAGCAGGCTGTCGAGGCGCTCCGGGACGGCCGCGCCGAGTCCGTGGTCGAGTCGGCCGAATACTTTCCGGTGTCCGCCGTGAGCGGCCGGGGCGTCGACGCGCTCGTCGAGGCGGTGGTGGCGCTGCTCCCCGAGGGCCCCGCCTACTTCCCCCCCGAGATGGTGAGCGACCTCCCGGAGGCCATTGCCGTGGCCGAGCTCGTGCGCGAGCAGCTGCTCGTCCGGGCCCGCGAGGAGCTGCCGCACTCGATCGCGTGCGTGGTCACGGAGTGGGAGTGGCCCCGGATCCGCTGCGAGATCCTGGTCGAGCGGGAGTCCCAGAAGGGCATCGTGATCGGCGTCGGCGGCGAGGTCCTGAAGGAGGTCGGCACGGCGGTGCGGGCCCAGCTCCCCGAGGGGGCATTCATCGAGCTCTTCGTCCGGGTGGACCCGAGGTGGCAGCAGCGCCCCGAGGCCCTCGACCGCCTCGGCTACTGACCCGATGCCGAGGCGAAACGGCTGCCGGGAACGTTCCCGTGGCGCGATCGTCCCGGGTGATCGACAATAGCTGCGTGTCCGATCGACCCCCGTGCGGCGACCCGTCGCCCGGGCCCCCCGGCCGGCCCGGCTGACCAGCCGCGAACGAAAGGAGCCGCCCATGCCTCCGGGCAGCACCCTCGACGAGTTGCGCGACCAAGCGGACGCTTGGATCGACGCGCACTGGGACCTCGACCTGACGGTGGGCGAGTGGTGGGAGCGCCTCGGTGCGTCCGGGTGGGGCTTCCCGACCTGGCCGACCGAATGGTTCGGCAAGGGGATCGACAACGACGGGCTGGCCGCGATCGACGGGGCGTTCCGGGACAAGCGCGTCCTCGGCGCGCCCGGTGGGCTGGGCCAGATGATGGGCGGCCCGGTCCTCATGCGCCACGGCAGCGAGGACCAGCAGCGCCGATACCTGTGGCCGCTGGCCTCGGGCCTCGAATCGTGGTGTCAGTTCTTCAGCGAGCCCGGGTCGGGATCGGATCTCGCCAGCGCGCAGACCCGGGCCGTCCGGGACGGCGACGAGTGGGTCGTCAACGGGCAGAAGGTGTGGACGTCGGGGGCCATGACGGCCGACCGCGGGATGCTGGTCGCGCGTGTCGACATGGAGGCGCCCAAGCACGCCGGGCTCGGGTACTTCATCATCGAGGTCGACCAGCCCGGCATCGAGGTCCGCCCGCTCAAGCAGATGACGGGTGAGTCCCACTTCAACGAGGTGTTCTTCACCGACGCCCGGGTGTCGGATGCCGACCTGGTCGGTCGGGCGGGCGACGGGTGGGCCGCAGCGGTGACCACGCTCGCCTTCGAGCGGAGCGGCCGGGCCGGCGTGGTCGGCGCCGGGTTCAAGCGCGATGCGGAGTTCCGGACGCGGCGCAGCGAGCTGCGCACGGCCAAGCTCGGCGACGTCGTCGACCAGGGTTCGGCCGGCCGGACGATGACCGTCGACACCCGGAACCCGGGCATCGCCGGGCGGCTCTCGCCGCTGGCGCTCCTGAACGAGCCCGGCCACAACCGGACCGACCCGATCCGCCAGGACGTGACCCGGTACTACATCTTGTCCCGGGTCAACTCGATGACCATGCAGCGCGCCCGGGCCGCCGCGGCCGCCGGCAAGGGGGCCGGCCCGGCCAGCTCGATCACCAAGCTGGCCCGTTCGGTCGCGACCCGGATCAACCGCGACGTCGGCCCGGCGATCCTCGGTGCGGGCGGGATGCTGGCCGGCCCCGACGCTCCCTACGGCGGGGCCGTCGCGCACGCGACCGTCCAGGCGCCGTCGACGTCCATCGCCGGCGGGACCGACGAGATCCAGCACAACATCATCGGCGAACGGGTGCTCGGGTTGCCCCGGGAGCCCCAGGTCGACCGGGACGTCCCGTTCCGGGATTTGAAGGTGGGAACGGTCCGAAACGAGCCAAGCGGGGGGAAAGAGACATGACCGAGGCAGTGCTGAGCGAGGTCCACGAGGTCGACGGGTTCCTGTGCGGCCCCGAGCGCGCGCCGCGCAACGCGGCCCGATCGGGTCCCGAGCACGGCCGGCCGTCCCGAGCCAACAACATCCATGACGACGCGACGGCCCAGAACCTCGGCTTCCGGGGCGGGACCATCGCCGGGTCGGTGCACCTCGACCAGTTCCCGCCGGTCCTCGTCGCGGCGTTCGGCCAGCGGTGGTTCACCGAGGGCGCGATCTCGCTTGTCTTCCGGAACGCCACGGTCGACGCCGAGCCGGTCACGGCGATGGTGCGCCTGCCCGACGGCCCGACCCCCCAGGTCGAGGCGCGGATGGAGCGCACCGACGGGCTGCTGGTGGCCGAGGGCACCGCGTCGTGCGGCAGCGGCACCGAGCCCACGTACCTGCACGGCATCGACCTTCGCCCGAGCCCGCCCGGGGACCTGCGCATGCTCGAGGGGGTCGAGGCCGGTTCGCCGCTGTCGACGCGCTCGTTCACCGTCGACTCGGCCGAGCAGAAGTCGCGGATCGAGGCCAGCGCGATCACCGAGCCGCTGGCCTGGTACACCGGGCCCTCCCCGTGGGGGGAACCGATCGTCAACCCGTCGCTGATCGTGCAGCTGATCCGCAACGGCGCCGGGGACTTCGGGCGCAACGTCGCCGACGCAGTCGGGCTGTTCGGGGCGATCGAGCTCCGCTTCTGGTCCGGGCCGCTGCGCTGCGACACCGAGTACCAGGTCGCCGGCGAGATCGCCGCCGTCGGTGCGAGCCCGAAGACCGAGTACGTCTGGTACGACAGCCGGGCCATCGACCGCAATGGCGACGTGGCGGTGTCCATGCGGATGCAGCTGCGCTGGATGAAGGCGTCGTCGCCGCTGTACCCAGAGGGGGAGTGACATGGCCGGGGCGCTAGAGGGCATCAAGGTCCTCGAGTTCTCCGAGATGATCGCGGCCCCGTTCGCCGGCATGCATCTCGGCGACATGGGGGCCGACGTCATCAAGGTCGAGCCCCCCGAGGGGGACCCATGGCGCCACGGGGTGGAGTTCGCGCCCAACGAGAGCAAGACCTTCCTGTCCCTCAACCGGAACAAGCGGGGGATCACCCTCGACCTGAAGCAGCCCGATGCCCAGGCGATCGTGCACCGCATGGTGCCGTCGATGGACATCGTGACGGTCAACTACCGGCCCGACGTCCCGAAGCGGCTCGGCATCGACTACGAGACGCTGTCGGCGCTCAACCCGCGGCTCATCTACCTGCAGAACACCGCCATGGGCGGGCGCGGGGAGCACAGCCACCGACCCGGCTACGACCTGATCGCCCAGGCCGTCACCGGCCTCATGGTGACCGGCGGGCGGGTCGACCTCGACGGGGTGCCGATGCCGCTCACCCCGGCCATCGGCGACTACGCGACCGGGCTCATCATCGCCATGGCCGCCTGTGCGGCCCTGTTCGAACGGGAGCGGTCCGGGGTCGGCCAGAAGGTCGAGACGACCCTGCTCGGGACGTCGTTGGCCCTCCAGATCGCAACGTTCATGCGCACCGAGATCGCCACCCCCCCGCCGACCGAGGGGAGCGCGTCGAGCGCCAGCCCCGAGGCCCGGGCCATGAACGCCTACTACCGCGTCTATCGGACCAAGGACACGATGATCGCGGTGGCCTGCCTGACCCCGACGCTGCGCCGGAAGATGGCCGACGCGCTGGGCGTCGTCGACGTCCGCCACGAGCGCAAGATCCCCCGGGATTCCGACGAGGGTCGCGAGGCGGCGCTGCGGTTCACCGAAGCCGCCATCGAGCGGTTCTTGGAGAAGACGACCGCCGAGTGGATCGACGACCTCGACGCGGCGGGGGTCCCGGCGGGGCCGGTGAACAACGTCATCGACCTGCTCGACGACCCCCAGGTGCTGGCCAACGACCTGGTCGTCGACTACGCGCACCCGGTGGCCGGCACGGTGTCGATGGTGGGCCCGGTCATCCAGATGGCCAACACCCCGCCGAGCGTGCGCCGCCCGCCGCCGACGCTCGGCCAGCACAACGGCGAGATCCTGGCCGAGTTCGGCTACTCGCCCGAGGAGATCGACAAGCTGCGCGAGGTCGGTGCAGTCGCCCACTGAGGTGGGCGCACCAGCGGGCCGCACCCCAATACCCGGTTTGTGACCGGCCGGTAGCTACGATTCGTTCGTGCGCAATCGAAGGGTCAGGCACCTTTCGATGGCGCGGCTCGTCCTCACCTACGCCGCCGTCACCCTCGTGCCGGTCGTCCTCCTCGGCGCCGCGCTCGTCGTGAGCTACCAGGCCGAGGCCCGCGGACGGGGCCTGGCCGAAGGCAGGTCGGAGGCCCTCCTCGTCGCGCAGACCGCGGTCGAGCCACGGCTCACCGGGCGTCCACTGAGCGACGGTCTCACCCCAGACGAGCTTGCCTCGATGAAGGCCCTGGCCAAGAGGTCGGTCGGGGACCACGACGTGCTCCGCCTCCGTCTCCGGAACCTGTCCGGGCAGGTGGTCTTCTCCGACGATGGTTCCGGCTTCAAAGACCGGCCCGAGGACGAGGCGCTCGACGCGGCCCACGGGGAGGTGGTGGCCCGCCTCACCCACCTGAACGCCGACTCGGATGACGTCGGGCCGATCGGTCCCGAGGCGGTCGAGGTCTACGAGCCCCTCACCGCGGGCTCGCCCGAACGGCGGGTCGGGGTCCTCGAGATCTACCTTCCCTACGGGCCCATCAGCGCCGACGTCACCGCCAGCCTGCACGGCCTCTATCGGGACCTCGCAGCCGGGCTGGCGTTGCTCTATCTGGCCCTGTTCGCGATCTCGATGTCGGTCAGCCGACGACTCCGCCAGCAGCTCCGGCGCAACACCTATCTGGCCGAGCACGATCCCCTCACCGACCTGCCCAACCGCACCGCGTTCCATCGTTCCGGCGAGGTTGCGTGCGAGGCCGCCCGTCGCGACGGGAGCTCTCTCACGATCGCGATCGTGGACCTCGACCGATTCAAGGAGGTCAACGACACGCTCGGTCACCACAACGGTGACCGACTCCTCAGCGAGCTGGCCCGGCGCCTGTCCGAGTTCGTGCGGCCCGGGGACGCCGTGGCCCGGCTGGGCGGTGACGAGTTCGGGTTGATCCTGCCCGGGATCGCCGATCCCGAGCCGGTTCTGTGGCTGGTCCGGAGGGTCATCGCGCACGAGGTCTCGATCGGTGGTCTCCCGCTGTCGGTCGATGCGAGCATCGGGTACGTCGTCGCCCCCGAACACGGGACCGATGTCGACGAGCTCCTTCGGCTCGCCGATGTCGCCATGTACGTGGCCAAGGCCCAACATGCCGGCGTCGTGCGATACGACCGGGCCCAGAACCACTACGACCCGGCCAAGCTCACGCTCATGGGGGAGCTTCGTCAGGGCATCGAGGCCGACCAGCTGGTGCTGCACTATCAGCCCAAGGTCAGGGTCGACGATGGGCGGATCGACTCGGTCGAAGCCCTGGTTCGTTGGCAGCACCCTGCCCACGGGCTGTTGGCTCCCGACCACTTTGTGCCGTTGGCCGAGCAGACCGACCTCATCGAGCGGCTGACCGGATGGGTTCTGACCACGGCCCTGCGCGACCTGGTGGCCCTGGGGCCGGCGGCGGCCGGGCTGACCATGGCCGTCAACGTCTCGGCGCGCAACCTCGGCCGGGCCGGCTTCGCCGACCGGGTCGCCCAGACCCTGGCCCGTGCCGGCGCCCCGGCCGATCGCCTGGTGATCGAGATGACCGAGACGGCGTTGCTGACCGACCCTGCCGGCGCGGCCGCCGTCCTTCGCGAGGTCAGCGCCCTGGGGGTCAAGGTGAGCATCGATGACTTCGGGAGCGGCCAGACGTCGCTCGGGTACCTCTCGACGCTGCCCATCGATGAGCTGAAGATCGACCGGAGCCTCATCGCAGACATGCTGGTCAACCGGGCTCACGGCGCGATCGTTCGATCGGTCGTCGACCTCGGTCACAACCTGGAGCTGCGGGTGGTGGCCGAAGGGGTGGAGCGGGCCGACATCCTGGCGGCGCTCCGATCGAGCCGCTGTGATCTCGCCCAGGGCTACCTCTTCGCCCGCCCGATGCCCATCGGGCAGCTAGCGAGCCGGCTCACGTCGGGTTCCCCGCCCCGCACCCTCGAGCCCTCCCGCTGAACCGGCGGCGGGGCCGCCTGGGTCCTCCCGCCCAGATCAGCGAGCCAGCGCGTCGGCCAAGAAGCGCTCGACCTCACGCCGGTCGGTGGTCCGCCGCATCGGCGGCAGCGCCTCTAGGAGCGACGAGCGGTAGCTGGCCGTGGCCAGCCGCGAGTCGAGGACCGCGACGACGCCGCGGTCCTCCGAGCTCCGGATGAGGCGCCCCACGCCCTGCGCGAGCAGCGTCGCGGCGCGAGCCACGTCGACCAGCGCGAAGGCCGCGTCCCCGGCGTGCTCGCGCCGTGCATCGAACACCGGGTCGCCGGGTCGGGGGAACGGCAGCCGGTCCAGCGTGACGAGGGAGAGCGAGCGACCCGGCACGTCGACGCCCTGCCAGAAGCCCAAGGTGGCGAAGAGGCACGACGACTCGTCCGCCGCGAACACCTCCAGCAGGCGCGGCTTCGGGAGCTGGTCCTGGACGAGGAGCCGGTACGGGAGCCGCCCGGTCAACGCCTTGGCCGCGGCGTCGGTGGCCCGGCGGCTGGTGAACAGCGCCAGCGTTCGCCCTCCCGCCGCCTCGATGAGCGACTTCAGCTCCTCGACCAACGCCTCCTCGGCCTCGGGCCGGCGCCGGTCGGGCAGGTGCTTGGCCACATAGAGCAGCGAGTGGTTGGCGAAGTCGAACGGGCTCCCGACGTCGACCCGTTGCGCACCGAAGCCGTCGAGCCCGAGGCTCCGCTCGATCCCGGGCGGGATGGTGGCGCTCGTGAGCACGGCCGTCACCTCGCCCCACAGCATCCCCGCGAGCTCGGGCCCGACGTCGATGGGGGCGAGCCGCAGCGCCGGCGCGCGACGGTCGCCGTCGACCCACGTCACCTCGGTCGAGCTCGGCGCGGACAGCCGGGCCACGTCGTCGGCGAGGTGGCCGGCCGCGCTGAGCGCCCTCGGCAGCGCCCCCTCCTCGTCGCGCCCGCCGTCGCGCTCGGACGACCGCAGCGTGCCGACCAGTGCGTCGAGCCGGCTCCGCGCCAATACCAAGAGGTCCGCGACGGCGCGGTCCGGGCGCTCGGCGTCGGGCCCGAGCCCGACCCGGGTGCCGATGTGCCCGGCCAGGACGTTCACCATCCCTTCGGCCACCTCTCCCACCGCCTCGGCGATCTTGGCGTTGTCCGCGCCGAGGAGCGAGCGCGATGCGGCGCCCAGCGCCCGGAACCGTCCCGGGGTGAGCTCGACCCCGAGGCTGTCCGTCATGACCTCCTCGAGCTCGTGGGCCTCGTCGAAGATGACCATGTCGTGCGGCGGGAGCACCCCGCCCCCCGCGGCGAGATGGGCGCCGTAGAGGTGGGTGTTGACGACGACGATGTCGGCCGCCTCGGCCTGGTCGCGGGCCGCCTCGGCGAAGCAGCGGTTGCCCGACGGGCAGCGGAACGCGCCCGGGCACTCCCGGGGACCGACGCTCACCATCGACCAGGCGCGGGGCGACGGCTCGAACGGCAGGTCGGCCCGGTCGCCCGACCCGGTCGCGGTGGCCCAGCGCAGGATGCGCCGGAGCTGGTCGGCCAGGCGACCCGAGTCGACGACCGCCTCGGTCTGCTCGCCCTCGTCTCCGGGTTCGACGAAGGACTGCTGGTCGGCGCCGTCGGAGAGCTCGGACGCCCGCTGCCGGCACAGGTAGTTGGAGCGTCCCTTCAAGACGGCCCAGGAGAACGGCCCCTCGAGCGCCTTCGCGACGAGCGGGAGGTCCTTGGTCGCCAGCTGGTCCTGCAGCGCCTTGGTCGCCGTTGCGATGACCACCGGCCGGCCGGACCGGCTGGCCGGGGCGAGGTAGGCGAGCGACTTCCCGGTCCCCGTGCCGGCCTGGATCACGAGATGGGTCCCGGTGCGGATGGCCGTCGCCACCCTGGCCGCCATCTCCGCTTGTCCGGGGCGCTCCTCGCCGCCGCCCGGGAGCTCGGCCACGATCCGGGCCAGCAGCCGGGTGGCGCCCTTGGCCGGGTCCTCCTCGGGCTCGCTGCTTCGGGGCGCGACGGGGCGCGACCGCTCGCCACCTCCAGCCTCCGCCACAGGGCCGACCGTACTTCGGAGCGGTGACCCGGCTCGCCCGGATGACGGCCCGCGCATCGATGGGGGGGTCCGGCGGTAAGTTCGACTGATGATTCGGCGTGGGAGTCCCAAGAGCGCGGCAGCGCAGGGGGCCTCGTCGAACGGGGCCGGCGGCGGCCCGTCGTTCGGCCAGGCGCCCGCCGAGGTCCCGGCCGAACTGGACCGGACCAAGATCCCCGCCCACGTCGCCTGCGTCATGGACGGCAACGGACGGTGGGCGGCCCAGCGCGGCCTGCCCCGGACCGAGGGGCACATCGCGGGAGAAGAGGCGCTGTTCAACGTCGTGAACGGTGCCCTCGAGATCGGTGTGCGCTGGCTCACCGTCTACGCGTTCTCGACGGAGAACTGGCGACGCCCGCCCGACGAGGTCCGGTTCCTCATGAACTTCAACGAGACCCTGCTGTCGCGCCGGCGCGACGAGCTCCACCGGCGCGGGGTGCGGATCCGCTTCGCCGGCCGCCCGGATCGCCGCGTGCCCCGGCGGGTGCAACGGGCCATGGACGAGGCCACCGCGCTCACCGAGGGTGACCGCACCATGACCCTCACGCTGGCGTTCAACTACGGCGGCCGGGCGGAGATCATCGACGCGGTGCGCGAGCTCGTGGCCGATGGGGTCGCGGCGAACAAGGTCAACGAACGCGCCATCGCGTCCCGCATGTACTTCCCCGACATGCCCGACCCCGACCTCGTGGTCCGGACCTCGGGTGAGTTCCGGATCTCCAATTTCTTGCTGTGGGAGCTCGCCTACAGCGAGCTCATGTTCTCCGATCTCTTGTGGCCGGACTTCCGCAGCGCCAACCTCTACGAGGCCGTGATCGAGTACCAGCGGCGGACCCGCCGCTACGGCGGTGTGTCGTGATCTTCACCCGGGCCGCCTGGGTGCTGGGCGTGGCCCTGGTCGGCTTCTTGTGCTGGCTGGCCGTCAACGGGATCACCCAGGTCGTCCCGTTGCTCGTGACAGCGTTCGCGCTGCTTGCGCTGATCGGCGGCGGCAACTTCATCAACGGCCGCTCGCCCCCCTACGGCGGCCACGGTGCGCGCCGATCGCACGAGCCCGGCGGCCCGCCGAGCGCGGGGTCGCCGTGAGCCTCTACCGGGACTCGGGCGTCGTGCTGCGCACCTACAAGCTGGGCGAGGCCGACCGGATCATCGTGATGCTCACCGCGGCCCACGGGAAGGTTCGGGCCGTGGCCAAGGGCGTCCGCCGGACGTCCAGCAAGTTCGGCGCCCGCCTCGAGCCGCTGAGCCATGTCGAGCTGCTCATGTGGCACGGTCGGGGCGAGCTCGACATCGTCAACCAGACCGAGGTGGTCGATCACTTCCGGGCCGTGCGCGAGGACCTGGCGCGCATGGGCCAGGGCCTCTCCATGTTGGAGGCGGTGGACCAGCTGGCCCAGGAGGGCCATCCAGATCCCCGGCTCTATTCGATGCTCGTCGGCGCGCTTCGGGCCCTCGCCGACCCGGGGCTCGACCCGACGCTCGTGCCGGCGGCGTTCTTCTTGAAGGCCCTCGTGCTGGAGGGCGCCGGCCCGGTGCTCGAGGGCTGCGCGTCGTGCGGCGGGAGCGAACCCGAGGTCGAGCTGGTCGCATTCGACCTGACCGAGGGGGGAGCGCTCTGCCGGAGCTGTCGCCGCGGCCGCCCGATGAGCGCCGGCGCGCTGGGTCTCATGCGCCGGATCCTCGGCGGCGCGCTTGGCTCGACGTTGCGAGAGACGCCGCCCCCGTGTGCCGACGAGGTGGTCGGGCTGGCCACCGAGGCGATGGAGGCCCACCTCGACCGCCAGTTGCGGACCGTGCACACCGCCAACGGCCTGTAGCGATGGGCGAGCCGTTCGGGGTCTACGTCCACGTGCCGTTCTGCCGGCGCCGTTGCGACTACTGCGCCTTCGCCACCTACGTCGACCGGGACCATCTCATGGCGTCCTACGTCGATGCCCTCCGCCGGGACGTCACCCGGGCCGTCGAAGCGGGCGAGCTCGCCAGAGCGACGGCCGTCTTCTTCGGCGGCGGCACGCCGTCGCGTCTCGCCGCGGAGGACCTGGCCTCGGTGCTCGGGCTGGTACCGCTCGCCCCCGCGGCCGAGGTGACCGTCGAGTGCAATCCCGAGGACGTGACCGCGCCCCGCCTGGCCGAGTACCGGTCGGCCGGGGTGACCAGGATCTCGCTCGGTGCCCAGGCCCGGGCGCCCCACGTGCTGGCCAGCCTGGGCCGGCACCACCAGTGGGACGAGGTCAGCGCGGCAGCGGGGATCGTCGCCTCGGCCGGCCTGGCCAGCTGGAACCTCGACCTCATCTTCGGGGCGGCCGCCGAGACCGACGCCGACTGGGACGACGCCCTCGCCGGCGTCCTCGGCCTGGATGACCCCCCACCCCATGTCAGCGCGTACGCGCTGACGGTCGAGCCGGGAACGGCCCTCGCAGCCGACCCGACCCGACACCCCGACGACGACGTGCAGGCCCGCCGGTATGGGCGTGCCGACGAGATCCTGACGGCGGCCGGCTACCGGTGGGAGGAGATCTCCAACTGGGCCAGGCCGGGGCACACCTGTGCCTACAACACCATCGCCTGGACGGGCGGCGACTACCTCGGGTTCGGCTCGGCGGCCCACTCGCACCGGGACGGCCGCCGGTGGTGGAACGTGCACACCCCGGAGCGCTACATCGCCGCGATCGCATCCGGCGGCACCGTCGTCGCCGGAACCGAGACCCTCAGCTATGACCAGCGGCGCTTCGAGCGGCTGGCGCTCGCGCTCCGCACCCCGGCCGGGGTGCCCGCAGCGGTCCTCGCCGAGGCACCCGAGCTCGACGGCCTGGTCGAGTGGCGCGACGGGCGGGCGGTGTTGACGGTGGCCGGGCGCATGCTGGCCAGCGAGATCACCATGCGGCTGCAAACCCAGGTCGA
>Ga0182018_10001801_pt1 | contig 23211 bp, 21 predicted proteins | sample 812P2MmetaG_FD_120490 | JGI IMG/M metagenome (GOLD analysis project Ga0182018, IMG submission 120490) | Permafrost microbial communities from Stordalen Mire, Sweden - 812P2M metaG | ecosystem: Environmental > Terrestrial > Soil > Wetlands > Permafrost | place: Sweden: Stordalen | collected...
CTTCTACGGCTCCCGGGGCGGACAGGCGCTGAACCAGCCGGTGGTCGGCATGGCGGCCACGGCCGACGGTGGCGGCTACTGGTTGGTGGCGAAGGACGGAGGGATCTTCACGTTCGGCGACGCGCCTTACCTCGGCAACGACCTGAGCGGGCCGACGGCGCCCGCCGTCGGCATTTCGAGCGGCGGGGCCGCGGCGGGTCCCGGCGGCTATCGGGTTGCCTACGGCAACGCGGTCGACCCCCTCGGTCCCGCGGTCACGGACTACCTCTCGCAACGCGCCGGCAACGTGACGGCGGCGCTCTACGACGCCAACTCCGGCGCCACCTTCGTGCTCAATCCCGGCGACCTCGAGAACACAGCCAGCATCGTGAAGGTCGACATCATGGTGACCGCGCTGCAGGAGGCACGGCAGAACGGAGGATCGGTCCCGGCGGCCGAACTCGGGCTCATGCCCCCGATGATCGAACAGAGCGACAACGATGCAGCCACGGACATGTGGAACGACGTCGGCGGCCCCTCCGCCGTGGCGCGCTACAACGAAAACCTCGGCCTGACGTCGACGACCCCGAACGACGCGTGGGGGCTCACCACGACCAGCGCGGCGGATCAGGTCAAATTGGTCAAGGCACTGGCCTATCCGAACACGACCCTGTCGGGGCAGGCGCGCGCCTACGGCCTCTCCCTCATGGAGAACGTCGAACCTACCCAGGCCTGGGGGGTAACCGGAGGAGTGCCCCCCGGGGTGACGGTCGCCCTGAAGAACGGGTGGCTCCCGCTCTCACCCGGTGACTGGCAGGTCAACAGCATCGGGTTCGTGGCCGGCGCCGGGCGCGACTACGTGCTGGCCGTGCTCACCGACGACGATCCCACCGAGGCCTACGGGATCGCCACCATCGAGGGCGTCTCGAGGCTTGTCTTCGCCCAGCTTTCTTCGGGCTGATCCCTCACTCCGCTCACTCCGCTCGCAGCACGAGCGCGGTCGGCGTGCGGGCCGCGCGCCGACCGGGGAGTGCCGCAACGAGGTTGGCCAGCACGAGCGCGGCGAGGGCAATGAGCACCAAGGAGACCACCGGCACCGTGGGATCCGCAACCGCCGCGAGCTGGTGGGCGAAGAGGTCCCAGAGGAGACGGCCCAGTGCGATCCCGAGGGGTATGCCGAGGATCAGCCCGACCGCGGCGACGACGGTCGACTGCCAGGCCACGGCCGCCGCCAACTGGCCCTGGGTGAAACCGAACGTCTTGAGGAGGGCCATCTCGCGTCGGCGTCGCTTCACCGACGCCATCAGGGTGAGTCCCAGCGCCGCCACCGCCCCCACGGCCAACCCACCGGCGAGCAGCGCCGGCGTCGCGCCCATGGCGCGGTAGTTGACGATCGCCGCCGGCCGCTGGGCCCCCAGGAGCTGGATGATGACGCCGTAGGCATCCGGCCCGCCGGCCGCCAACGCCTGAGGCGTGCGGAAGGGTTGCTCGAGCTCATGGGCGATCCTGGCCAGCGAGCGCTGCGCCGCGACCGGATTCGCCCCCGGCCGCAGCCGGATGAAGAGGGCGTTGGGGCCGGACTCGGGGCCGAATTGGTCGAGGAGAGCCTTCGGGACAGCCGACGTGGGCATGAGCGCCCCGGTGCTCATCGACGGGTGGACCCCGAGGACCGTGCCGATCGCGGGCAGGGTCGCCGTCCCGACGATCCGCAGGCGGACCGTGGGGATGCCGTCGCCCTGTACCGTCACCATCTCGCCGATCCGCTTGTGCAGCTGTGCCAGCGTCGCCGCCCCGAGAACGATCTGGCCGGGCCCGTCGAGTGGATGGCCGGAGAGCACCGGCGGGGCGACGGCGGCGTGTGCCGCTTCGGCCAGGAAGGGCGCGACCTGGCCGTCGATCTGCAGCGTCCCGAAATAAGCACCGGTCGTGCTCTCCACCATGTGGTCGCGCGCCAGGAGTTGCGACGCCGCCGCCGTCGGGACGGGTCCGTACCCGTCCGTCGAGTACAGGGCGTAATTGAAGTTCCAGCCGTACAGATCGGAGTGCGAGATGAGGGTGTTCAGGCTGGAGCCGAACGTGATGGTGGTTACCACCACGGTGATCGCCAGCACCGCCCCCACGATCACCGATCGCACGGGCACCGTGTTGCGACCGCGTCCGGGCTCCAGTGCGAAGCGCAGGCCCATCACCCCCGAGAGCGGAAAGCCCGCTCCGAGCGCACTCTGCACCACCTTGGAGTTGCGGGTTTCCGGGCGTCCGCGGTTTTGTATGCGGTGGGGGGCCTGCCGGTAGGCGATCACCGCGGCTGACCCGCCCACCACGACCACGATGATCAAGAAGCCCAGGCCGAGAACCGTCCAATCGAAGTTCACACCCGACGACGGCTCGACGGAGCGCACGGGTCCGAAGGGCGCCAGCGGGGACAGACCGACCGCCACCCCGACCGCCAGGACGGCACCCGCCAGCACCGCGCCGAGAACGCCGAACAGCCCGTCGGTCGAGGTGACGGCGGCCCAGGCACCCACGGCCCGCAGCACGGCCAGCTCGTCGCTGCCCGCCCGGAGCTGGCGGGAGACGGCCTGTACCCCGATGAGCAGCGCGGCCAGCCCCGCGATGACACCGAAGACGCCGAGGGCGATGGACTCGGGACGGACAGCACTCTGTGCCGCCGCCTCGATGGCAGAGGTCACGTAGACCTGGAGCTCCTGTGATCCGCCCGCGACCCGCAGATATTTGCTCGTCGACAGAAGGTGGGCGTACTCGTGCTCGACCGCGGCGTCGTAGCGGCTCCCGCCCGCGACCTGCACACCGTCATAGGTGCCGGCCTGACAGCAGACCTGCAGCGACTGGGCCAGCGCGGATGTGCCGAGCAGAAACCCGGTGTCGTTGCGGTCGATGTCGTCTTGGACCACCTGGGTGTTGAACACACCGATCCCGACCACCGTGAAACGAATGACCCGGTGGAAGGAAAGGCTGGTCTGGTCGCTCGTCCAGATCCCGATGCGGACGTGTGAACCGACGTGCAGGCCCAGAAACGCGGCGGCAGTGGGTGTGGCCACGATCTCGTCCGGATTGGCCGGATTGGCCGTCCGCCCGGCGGTGATCGTCACCCGGTCCAGGCGCGAGTACATGCCGTCCTGGCTGGCGATGAGCTCTACCTGGGCGAGCAGCACGGTGCCCAACCCCCCAGATGGCGTGGCGGTGGCCGCATTGAAGGACACTGCGCACCCGACGTGTCGCACGTGGGGCAAATGGGCGATCTGGGGGATCAGGCCGGAGGCACAATCGACCGAAATGCTCGGTTGCACAATCAGATCGGAGGGGTTGGTCCCGCGCAGGAACTGGGGGTACGACGACTGCGTGCGCCGCGCTCCGGCGAGGGAGCCCATCCCCAGGCCACCCACCAGGCCGACGAGCAAGACGACGGCCAGATAACCACCCCACCGGAGTCGGAAAGTGCAACGGAACCTGTACCAGACGACCCGGAGTAGCGCTGTCATCGGATACCCAGCGTCACGGGGGCGGCAGTGCCGTCAAGACAGCCATGTGATCAAGGACTCCCCCACCCTCCGATGACCGGTCGCGGATGCAGCCCGGGCATCACGGCGACGTGGAACATCCCTCGGAGTCTGGGGCCTGGCCGAGCCTCTGTCGAGGAGGGTACCCGCACTCTTCCGGCTCGTATTAGCACCCCGTCACTCGAGCTCCCGGAGAGCGACGGCGCACCCGTTAGGATCGGCCCCCGGGCCCGGATGGCGGAATCGGCAGACGCGGCGGCCTCAAAAGCCGTTGTTCGAAAGGACGTGCGAGTTCAAGTCTCGCTCCGGGCACACGGCTTTGGGGTGCATTTTCTGTTCAGACTGCGTCACTCGGCCCGAAGGACCGACGCCGTCGGTGTCCGGGCTGCAGCACGGCCGGGTGGCAAGGCGACAATGTTGACGAGGACCAGCACCGCTACGCCAACGAGCACCAGCGCCAGTCCGGGCACGGTGGGTTCGGGAACGGCGTAGATCTGACGGGCGAAAAGCACCCACAGCCAGCGTCCGAGGGCGATCCCGGCCGGAAGGCCCACAACGAGCCCGGCGACTCCCACCAACGTCGCCTGCACAGCCACGGATGCCGACACCTGACGACCGGTGAAGCCAAGCGTCTTCAAGAGCGCAAGGTCTCGACGGCGTCGGCGCACCGAAGTGACGAGAGTGAGCGCGAGGGCCACCACGGCTCCCACGGCCAGGCTTGCCGCCAGGAGGGACGGGGTCGCGCCCATGGAACGGTAGTTCACGATCTCGGCGGGGAGGAGATCCGACGACACCACGACCGTGTCGCCGGCACCGTCACCGTTGGGGGCGCGGACAAAGGCCTTGTTGCCGGCCAGAGCGATCCGCCGGATATCGGTCCGGCCGCCGGCCTGGCTCACGCCGTGGCGCATCCGGACGAAGACGAACTCCGGACCGTTGAGGGTGGGATCCGGAGCGGCACTCAGGGCCTTTTGGAAGGCGGCCGGGATGATCCCGTCGGGCAGCAGGGCGCCGGTTCCCATCGAGGTGTGATCACCTTCCGAGCTCGGAAAGCCGATAGCCGGCATGGTGGCCGTGCCGACGACGTGGAGCACCGTCGGTGGGACATAGTACGGAGCACTGCTCTTGCTCCCGTACGTGACCGTCACCGTGCCGCCTACATGGGAGCCCAGCTCGGCCACCGTGGCTGCGCCGAGGACGATCTGGTTGTTTGCCTGTGGAGCGTGCCCGGACAGGATGGGCGGGACGACGGGGGCATCAGCCCGCTCGAAGATGGACGGAATGATCCGCCCATTGATCTCGGGATCGGCCAGCGTGGCATCGGAATAGGCGGCCACGTCCGGGTCATGTCCGAGCAACGCCACGGCTTGAGGGGGGACGTCCGGACCGGTCTCCGAGAACAATGCGTACGTCCAGTTCCATCCGTAGAGAGCCGGATGGGCGACCAGGGTCGAAAGACCGCTCCCGAACGTGAGGGTGGCGGTCACGACCGTCACGGCCACGGCGGTGCCGAAAAGGACCGAGCGCACCGGCACGGCACCACCGGTGTCTCCCGGGTCGAGGGCGAAACGGACGCCGACAACCACGGGAGGCGGAAGACCAACCCTTGCCGCCGCGTTGGCCAGAACGTGCCGACGGGTGGGCGCAAGTCCGCGCCGACCGCTAATTCGGCTCGGCACCGACCGGTACGCGAGGACCACCGACAGTGCGCCGAGAGCGCCGATCACGACAGCCACCCCCACGCCGAGCACCGTCCAGTCGAAGGCGATCCCTGGCGTCGGGTAGACCGCACGCACGGGGCCGATCGGTGCGAGCGGTGACAGAGCAATAGCCACCGCTCCCGCCAAGAGCGCGCCCAGGACCACCGCACCCAGAGCGCCCAGGAGCCCGTCTCCCACAGTTGCCAACGGACCGGCACCGAGAGCTCTGAGAACTTCCGATTCATCCCGGCTCGCCCGGAGCTGGCGGGCGATCGCCTGGCCACCGATAACGAGGGCCACCAGAGCGGCGATCACCCCGAACACCCCGAGGGCGATGGACTCGGGCTTGATCGCGCGTTCTGACTTGGCCGCCACCAGCGAGGTGATGTGGTATTGAATGGTGTCGCCCGGGGGTGTGACCCCCTCGAACGCTCGCTCGACTGCAGCGACGTCCCGATTGCCGTCAGCCGTCTGGATTCCGTAGTAAGTGGCAAACGTCATGCCTCGTGCCACCAAGGTGTCAGTGAGCGCCGGCGTGAACAGCGCAAAGGTCGGGTAGCGGTCAACCTCGTCTTGAACCACGCCGTCACTGAACTCGACCAGGCCCACGAGCTTGGCATCCACTCGGATCGCTGGGGTCACGCCTCCCGATGCGAAGTTCGCCGCGGTGATCTGTGCTTCGGTGTAGAAGCCGAACGGCACCATCTGTCCGACATGCCAATGCGCAACCTCGGCTCCCGCCGGCGTCGTCACGAACTCGTTGGTGCGCCTTGGGTCGGCCATCCGGCCCTCGACCACCCCCGGGCGATCCATGTTGAATGACAGCCCGTCGACGCTGCCGACAGCCGTCACATCCGACAAAGCGTTGGTCTGGGGAGCGCCGTTCGACCCCAGCGTCAGCCCAAACGGCTCAACCCAGCTCTCCACCCGCTTCACGTCGGGCAGACCCCTCAGGGTCCTCGTAAGACTGGCCGAGTAACCGCCCGCATTTCCCGCCGTCACATTGCCCGGGGGAAACACAGCGATAGTCAGATCCGATGGGCTCGTGCTGGCCAGGAAGGTGGGGAATGACGACTGGGTCCTCCGGGCTCCGGCGAGAGACGCCATGGCCAAGCCGCCCACCAGGCCGATGAGGAGGACAACGGCCAGATAACCAGACTTCCGACGGCGGAAGGTCGTTCGGAACCGGTACCAGACGACTTGGAGCGATGAGCTCATGCTAAATCTGGACCTCCGAGGACATCGCTACCGGCGAGTTCTTCTCGGAGTCTGGCGAATCTCCTCTGAGTAGTCGAGGGGGGTAGTCCCACTCGCACCACTCGTGTCAGTACCTCTACGTGCGCTGCTTCACGACACCGTTCATGCGGCTGTGTGGTTGTCCCAGAGCGCGACCGTGGTCACAACTTGGTCACAGGCGCTTGCGGATTGCCCTGGACGGAAGAACATGTGGGGATCGCGGGCACGGGACCCCTCCATTTGGCTAGGGTCGGAAACAACCGTTTTCATCCAAGGCCGCACGAGACTCCGTGGAGGACGCCATGACCCAGCAGGCAACAGGGGAGGACCCGGGGGCGGCCCTTCCCGAGGGCGGGTTCGGGACCGAGGACGATCGGGCTTTGGAGGCCATGCTCGACATGGCCAACCCGCAGCCTCGCTACGAGGGGTGGATCGAGGACGGCGGGCTCCTCTGCCCGATCGAGGGGTTCGCCATGGCCACTGGGCGCAGCGCGGTTGACGAGGTGCTCCGCCACCCGGAGCTCTTCACGTCGAAGGGCATCGTGCAGCTCGGCAACATCAGGCCGCTCATCCCCCTGAGCATCGACCCACCCGACCACCTCGGCTATCGCAAGCTGCTCGACCCGCTGTTCGCCCCCAAGCGCATGGACGCCATTGAAGACGACGTCGCGGCGCGCGCGAACCGCTTCATCGACACGTTTGTAGACCGCGGAAGTTGCCACTTCACCGACGAGCTGGCCGTCCCCTTCCCCTCGGCCGTCTTCCTCGGCCTCATGGGGCTGCCGTGGGAGGATCTCGGCACGTTCCTCCGTATGAAGGACGGGATCATCCGGCCCGGCGGGGCCACGATGATGGAGGCCGAGAAGGTCGACCCGGAGGAACGGACGCGCATTCAGAGCGAGACGGCGCAGGAGATCTATGACTACTTCAACGCCATCCTCGACGAGCGCGAGCGGGAGCCGCGCGACGACATCATGTCGGGCTTCCTGAACACCGAAATGGACGGCAGCCGCCTCACCCGCGAGGACATTCTCGATATCTGCTTCCTCTTCCTGATCGCCGGGCTCGACACCGTAACCGACTCGCTCACCTGCTTTTTTGCCTTCCTGGCCCAGAATCCCGAGCACCGCCGCCAGATCGCGAAAGATCCCTCGGTCATCCCCGCCGCCGTGGAGGAGCTCCTCCGCTGGGAGAGCCCGGTCCCGGGCGTGCCCCGCATGGCCGTCGCCGACACCGAGGTGGCCGGATGCCCGGTGAAGGCCGGCACGTTGATGATGGCGTCCCTCGGTGCCGCCAACGTCGACCCGGCGCAGTTCGGCGACCCGATGACGGTGCGCTTCGACCGAACCACCAATCCCCACATCGGATTCGGGGGCGGCGTCCACCGGTGTCTCGGCTCGCACCTGGCCCGCCGGGAGCTCCGGGTGATGATGCGTGAGTGGCACAAGCGCATCCCCGACTACTCGCTCAAGCCGGGCAGCGAGCTCCATTACGCCCGGGGCCTGCGCAGCGTGGAGAACCTCGAACTCGTCTGGTAGCGGCCGCGCGCCGGGCCGGCGCTCTCCGATCGAGGACGAGAAGCAGGCGAATCCAGCGCTGCGGAACACGCGACAGAGGGATCGATGATCAGGACTTTTGGCCTAATGACATCCGGGATCCGCTCCGCGATGCTGGTAGCAGGGGGTGTGAGTGGTCGTCCCTGGCCACAAGCACGGAAGGGTGTCGGAGCCCATGAGCAGAACCAAAAAGGTCCTCCTGACCGTGTTCGTGGTCGGGATCATGGTTGGAACTGGGGAAGTGAGCCACCACCTCAATGACGACCCCGCGACGTCGCTGATCATCCCCGGTACGTCGACGAGCACCACGACTACTCCGACGACTGTGGCTTCTGTGGCTCCTGTCTCACGCTAGGCAGCGCCGGCTACCTCGAGTCCCCCCGCGGCAAGACGCCGAGAAGAGCCGCCCGGTACGCCACTGGTCGTACCGCCCTTTGGCCGTGCGGACAGGCACGTTCGCCCGGCCCGGAGACGGCCACCGCCCAAAAGGTCGTACCTCAGGTAGGAACGCCTGGGTCGGATGCGGTCCCCGAACGCGCCCACGTGCAACACTGGGCTTCCGCAGCCGTGCCCGACGAATGGAGACGTCGCCGCAGTGTTGGTTTTCACCTTCCCAGGACAGGGTTCGCAAAAATCCGGCATGGGCGAGCCCTGGACGGAACACCCTTCCTGGGAGTTCGTCGCGGAGGCGTCGGAGGCCGCCGGGCGCGACCTCTCCTACCTTCTCCTGGAAGCACCGATTGAGGAACTGACCAGGACCGACAACGCCCAGTTGGCCACCACCGTCCTCAGCCTGGTCGTGCTCGATGCCGTTGAGCGCCTCGGCCTCTCCCCCGCTGCCTGTGCCGGGCATAGTCTCGGCGAGTACACGGCGCTCGTGGCCAGTGGTGCCCTGACCTTCGAGGACGGGATCCAGCTGGTGGTGGCCCGCGGCAGCGCCATGGCGCGGGCCGGTGAGGAGTCACCGGGCACCATGGCGGCGCTCCTCGGAATCTCCGACGACGACGCCGAGGCGGCCTGTCAGCGCGCCGAGGGCGACGTCTGGGTGGCGAACTACAACGCACCGGGCCAGGTGGTCATCGCGGGCACCCACGAGGCGGTGCGTGTGGCCGGCATGCTCGCCAAGGAGCTCGGGGCCAAACGGGTGATGGCTATCCCCGTCTCGGGCGCCTTCCACACGCCTCTGATGCAGGCAGCGCGGGCCCCCCTGCGCGCCGCGCTCGCCGAGGTGTCCTTCCGCACCCCCGAGGTGCGGGTGGTGGCCAACGTCGACGCCCGCGTCCACGACGATCCCGCCGACTGGCCCGGCCTCCTTTCGGCCCAGCTGTGCAGCCCCGTCCGCTGGCGCCAATCGCTCGAGACCTTCGCCGGCCTGGGCCTCACGTCCCTGATCGAGCTCGGGCCGGGCGGGGTGCTCAGCGGCCTGGCCAAGCGCAGCCTCCCCGAGATCCAGTCGCTGGCGGTGGCCAAGCCGGGCGACCTCGACACGCTGATGGACCAGATCGCCGAAGTGGGCACGTGGCGGGCCGAACCCGCCCACCACCAGGGAGAGCACCTCTACATGTCCGAGCGGGTCGTGGTCAGCCCGGGCGGGGGCATCTTCACCCCCGAGGAGTCGCTGCGCGCCCCCGGGGCCGGCCTGCTACCTGGCACCGAGGGTGATCCCGGCGCCGATACCGAAGCCATCTCGGTCGTGGCCGTGGGCGACCTGGTGGGACGGGTCGGCGTGACCGAGGTCCGCACGCCGTTCGCCGGCCAGGTCATCGGCTGGCTGGCCGCCGGCGGCGAGCGGGTCCAAGACGGCCAGCCCCTGGTCTGGATGCGCGTGCCGGACCGCGCCTGATGTCGGTGGTCCTGGTCACCGGCGGCAACCGCGGCATCGGCGCCGCCTGCGTCCGCTGGTTCCTCGCCAACGGGGATCAGGTGGCCACCACCTACCGGTCTGCCGAGGCGCCTGCGGCACCCGAGGGGTGCGACCCGGCACGGTTCCTCGCCGTCCCCTGCGACGTCACCGACACCGCGCAGGTCGAGTCGGCCTTCGCCACGATCGAGGACACGTGGGGGCCGGTTGGCATCGTGGTGGCGAATGCCGGCATCACCCGCGACGGTCTCATGCTGCGGATGAGCGAGGACGCCTTCCGGGAAGTGATAGAGGCCAATCTGACCGGCTCGTTCCGGGTGGCCAAGCGGGCGATGGCCAAGATGCTCCGCCTCCATTCGGGCCGCATCATCTTCCTCTCGTCGGTCAGCGCCTTCGTCGGCCTGCCGGGGCAGGCCAACTACGCCGCCTCCAAGGCCGGTCTCGTGGGCATGGCCCGGGCCATCGCCCGGGAGGTGGGGAGCCGCCAGATCACGGTGAACGTGGTCGCGCCCGGCCTGGTCGAGACCGACATGACGGCCGCCCTCGGCGCGGAGCGGCTCGCCGCCATGACCGGCCAGGTGCCGCTCGGGCGGGTCGGCACCGTTGACGACGTGGCCGGCGTGGTGGGCTTCGTGGCCTCCGACGCGGCGGCCTACATCACCGGTGCGGTGATCCCGGTCGATGGCGGCCTGGGCATGGGCTTGTAACGTGCACCTAAACGAAAAGAATCCGACACGGACAAGGAGCAGATTGTGGACAGCGACGCAGCGTTCGAGAAGTTTCGCGAGTGCGCCGTAGAGGTGCTGCAAGTGCCGGCCGACAAGATCACCAAGGAGGCCAAGTTCGCCGAGGATCTCGACGCCGACAGCCTCGACCTGGTCGAGTTGGTCATGGCGCTCGAGGAGTCGTTCGACATCACGGTGGAGGAGACCGAGCTGGAGGACGTCACGACCATCGGCCAGGCCTTCGACCTGATCTCCTCCAAGCTCTGATGCAGCTCGGCACGGGTCCTGCCGGGCCGATCCCGGGCCGGCGCGTCGCCGTGACCGGAATGGGCGCGGTCACCTGCTGCGGCGTCGGTGTCGCCGCCCTGTGGGACGGCCTCTTGCACCCGTCGGTCGTCGGCGGCCCCGTGCGCGACTTCGAGCCCGAACAGTGGTTCGGCCCCAAGGAGGTACGCCAGATCGACCGCTTCGCACAGTTCAGCATCGCGGCAGCCGACCTCGCGGTGAAGGACGCCGGGGCCATTGAAGCCGACCCGGCCAAGTCCGGTGTGATCTTCGCAACCGGGGTCGGCGGCTTCGACACGCTGGCCGAGCAGGTCGGCGTCTACAACGAACGGGGCGCCCGCCGGGTCTCGCCCCGTCTGGTGCCCATGATGATGGCGAACGCCGGTGCCGCCGGCATCTCCATGCGGCTGGGCTGGCGCGGTCCCTCCGAGGTCATCGTCACCGCCTGTGCGGCCGGCACCCATGCCATCGCCGCCGCGGGCCGTCTGGTCGCCTCCGGCCGCTGCGACGTCGCCGTGAGTGGCGGGGCCGAGGCCGGCATGCACCCCGTGGCCGTCGCCGCCTTCGACAACATGACGGCCCTGTCGACCTCAGGACACTCCCGCCCCTTTGATGCCCGCCGGGACGGCTTCGTCATGACCGAGGGCGCGGCCGCCCTGGTCCTCGAGGACTGGGACCGCGCCGTGGCCCGCGGCGCCACCATTTACGCGGAGTTGGCCGGATCGGCCAGCACGGCCGATGCCCACCACATCACGGCGCCCTCCCCCGACGGCGCCGGGGCCGTGGCCTGTATGGAGCTGGCCATGGCCGACGCCGGGATCTCGACCGACGACGTCGGGCACATCAACGCGCACGGGACCTCGACGCCGCTCAACGACCTGGCCGAGTCACGCGCCATAAAGAAGGTCTTCGGCGAGCCCGGTCCGCTGGTCACCTCCACCAAGGGAGTCACCGGGCACGGGTTGGCCGCCGCTGGCGCCATCGAGGCCGTGGCGGCGGTCCTCACCATTCATCATTCGCTCATCCCCCCGACGGCGGGGTACGAGGAGCCGGACCCTGAGATCACTCTGCGCGTGGTGCACGGCGAGCCGCAGCCGTGGGAGCCCACTGCGGTCCTGTCGAACTCGTTCGGCTTCGGCGGCCACAACGGCTGCCTCATCCTGCTCCCCCCGCACTGAGGGCACTCCACCACCAGGTGGCGGGACGCGATCGCTTCGCCGGCGGTGACCAGGACTACCTCCGGGACGTCCAGTACCGGGACCCGTCCCGGCTTACGGCCCGGGCCAACCTGCACGCCCGCTACTCGACCTCCCCGATCGGCTGGTTCGACTGGGTGGTCTCGCAGATCGATTGGCCGCAGTCTGCTGCCGTTCTCGAGGTCGGGTGCGGGCCGGGTTGGCTGTGGGCGGCCACCGCGCCCCGTCTCCCGCCCGGTCTCCGCCTGACCCTGACCGACCTCTCACCGGGCATGGTCAGCGTGGCCCGCGCGCGCGTGGCAGGGCTCGCGCACTTCGATGCGCTCGAGGCACGCCAGGCCGATGTCGAGCAGATACCGTACGACGACGGCGCGTTCGACGTGGTGGTGGCCAACCACATGCTCTACCACGCCCCCGATCCGGTGCGGGCCGTAGCGGAACTTGCCCGTGTCCTGCGACACGACGGGGTCCTCGTCGCGGCCACCATCGGCCCACGACACCTACGCGAGTTGGACGAGATCCGATTCGAGATACTCGGGGGTCCAGTGCGCAAGGCCACAGCCGAGGCATTCGGTGCGGTCAGCGGTGCGACCATTCTCGGTCAGAGCTTTGGCGCGGTCACCTGGCGCGACTACGAGGACGAGCTGCACTGCACGGATCCGGACGACGTCGTCGCCTTCATCACCTCGACCCCGCCCGGCGAGAGTGCGACACCGGCCCAGCGTGCCGCCCTACGCCATGCCGTCGACGTGCGTATGGAAGCCGGCGACGGCGTGCTGGTCGTGTCCAAGCAGACGGGCCTCTTCCTGGCCCGAGCACCGCGCTAGCCGACGAACGCCTTGATGTCCTTGAGGAGCTTGTCCTCGATCTCGAAGTTCCAAGCGGATTCCGCGGTATCGACGACGAGGAACAGCTCCGAGACGAACAGGGTCTCGAACGCGGCCACTGCCAGGTGCTCGAGCCACCTGCCTATCCCGATGCGGACCGTGAAGTCGCCGGGAGTCCCGGTGATCGTGACGGTCAGGGCCCTGTCGGCATCGATCAGGCCCCGCAGAATGCCGGCCTTCTGGGCCTGGAGAACGGTGCCCTGATCGTGCGGCGCTGACGCCTGCACCTTGAACCCTTCCGCCTCGAGGTATGACTCGATATGCGAGCGGAGCGCTCCCAGATCGGTCGTCTTGCCCTCGTAGTGCAACTCCTTCTGGCCGATCATCGTGTCCTCCGTGCTCCGGGCGCGCAGCCTAGAGCGGGCAGCCCACTCCGTCAGCCCAACCCCAGGAATTTCATGGTGGCGTCGATCGCACCGAAGTCCGACGGTGTGGCGAAGTGGTCCACCCCCGCCAGCGTGACCAGCGAGGCCGACGGCAGGGCAGCCATCAGCCGATCAGCGCTCCCCACCATGTCGCGATCTCCGAGAACGACCAGAACGGGGCATCGCAGCGTCGACAGATCCGCCTCCGTCAAGGGGTGGCGGGGCCGGCGGATGAACGCGGAAAGGGCCTTCGGATCGTTCCCCGCTGTCTGCGCCAACCGCCGGAACAGCCTCGCCTGCACGTTCTCGGGCTCATCCGCGCTCTCGAGCGCCTCGACGATCACGCTCGGGTCCCCGCCTTCGAAGACGTTGTCCCCCAGGCCGAGCAGGGCCACCCGGTCGAAGCGGTCCGGGTGCTCGATCGCCAGCCGCACCAGCAGATCGGCACCCGCAGAGAATCCGACTCCGGGAGTAGGACCGAAGGGAGGCAGGGCGTCGAAGAGCTCCTGCTCCACCTCGGCGTAGTCCAGCGGGTCTGTCGAGCGCGCCGACGCGCCGTGCCCCGGGAGGTCGATGACCGGGGCGTGGCAGTCGAAGTCGGCGAGGATGTCCACCCAGCCGGTCTGGCGCCAGTTGTGCTCGAAGGAGGAGGCGAAGCCGTGCAGCAGGACGACTGAACGGGGCGCTCCGGGCATCGTGGGAGGTCACGCTAAATGGGTCCCCGGTCGGGCCGCAAAAGGACCGGGCGGATCAGACGCCCAAGCTGCCCTTGGCGGCGCGCTCGAAAACCCGGTAGGGCATGAGGCGCTTGGCCAGCAGGCCCACCCGCTCGCTCGCCTTGCCCACCGAGACACGCCGGCGCGGGTGGGGGCTCCGCAGTGCGCCGGCGATGACCTTCGCCGCGTCGAGCGGATCGACCCCGTTCGCCTCGTCCCGCTCCATCATACCGATCGCCTTGCTGACCGACGCTGCGTAAGGATCGTCCCCGTCGGGCGGAGCCACGTGGCGGCGGCTCGTGGTGAAGTCCGTGCGGACGTTGCCCGGTTCGACCAGTGTCACCGCAATGCCGAAGGGCGCGACTTCATAGGCCAGAGCCTCGCCATAGCCCTCAAGGGCGAACTTGCTCGCGCTGTAGAAGGCCTGGAAGGGAATGCCGATGATGCCGCCGATCGAGCTCACGAGGACCAGGTGACCGCCGCCCCGGCGACGCATGTGCGGCAATGCCGCCTGCACGACCCGCACCGCGCCCCAGAAGTTGGTCTCGACCTGCGCTCTGGCCTCCGCGATCGGCGTCTGCTCGACCGCGCCCGCCAGGCCCCACCCGGCACAGGCCACCACGGCGTCGAGCCGGCCGTGCTCCGCGGCAACCCCGTCCACGCCGCGGCGCACCGATTCGTCATCGTCGACGTCCATGACCAGCGGACTCCAGCCCGAGCCGACCACGCCGATAGCGGGGTCCGTGGCTACCCCTCCACGCCGACTGGCTCCGATGACCGTCCAATCCTGTCCCTGCAAGTAATCCGCAGTGGCGAGCCCGATGCCAGCCGAGGCACCGGTGATCAGCACCACTCGCTGTGCGGCTGCCGGCATCTGCACGCTCGGTCCTCAGTCGAGGGCGCGCCGCAGCGAACCGACGAATTCGGCGGCACCCTCGGGCCCGGCGCCCGCGAGGAGGCGGCGCACCAGCGCCGAACCCACGACGACGCCGTCCGCCACTTCGCACACCTCGGCCGCCTGCTCCGGAGTCGACACACCGACGCCGACGCACACCGGCATATCGGTGTGGCGGCGGACCCGCTCGACCACCCGCCGCGCCTCCTCGCCCACGTCGGCCCGTTCCCCCGTCACTCCCATACGGGCCACGGCATAGACGAATCCCCTCGCGCGCGCACAGATCCTCTCCACGCGCTCCTCGGGACTCGACGGCGCGACCAGGAGCACCGTCTCCACGCCTGCCGCATCCGCTTCGGTGGCCCAGGGGCTGAGCTCTTCGAGCGACAGATCGGGGATGATCGCGGCGCTGACCCCGGCAGCGACCATGGAGTGTGCCATGCGCCGGTGCCCGGCCCGGAACACGATGTTGTAGTAGGTCATCACCGCCACCGGCACCGTCACCTCGGCGCGCCCGATGTCGTCGAGCACCTGATCGGGAACCGTCCCGCGCTGGAGCGAGCGCAGGGCCGCCTCTTGGATCACCGGGCCATCCATCATCGGGTCCGAGAACGGGATCCCCACCTCGACGGCGTCCGCACCCGCTGCCACGACAGCCGCCAGTGCCTGGCCCCAGTCGCCGGTCATCCCGCCCATGAGGTAGGGAATCAAGAGCTTGCGGCCCGCGGCGCGCTGGGCGCGCAGAGCCGCTTCCATCGTTCCAGGCTCGGCGCGTACGACGGGCACCGCAGCGCGCGTCGTCATGACTGGCCGCCGCGCCCGAGGATTTCACGCACCTGGGCCACGTCCTTGTCGCCGCGTCCAGAGAGCGTGATCAGCACGGTCGAGCCCTTCGGCAGCACGTCGGTGCCGGCCACCCGCGCCACCCATGCCACCGCATGCGCTGACTCGAGTGCCGGGATGATGCCCTCGGTGTGGCTGAGAAGCTGAAAGGCCTCGAGCACCTCGGCGTCGTTGGCCATGGTGTACTCGGCCCGGCCGATGGCGGCCAGGTGCGCGTGCTCGGGCCCCAATCCGGGGTAGTCCAGCCCGGCCGAGATCGATTCCGCCTCCTCGATCTGCCCGGCCTCGTCCTGCAGCAGGCGCGAATACATCCCGTGGAGCACGCCCGGAATCCCGTTCGTGATGGCGGCGCCGCCGGCCGCTTCGACGCCGACAAGGCGGGCGCGGGTGTCGACGAAGCCGGCAAACGTGCCGGCGGCGTTGGAGCCCCCACCGATGCAGGCCACCACCACGTCGGGGTCCGCCCCGGCGAGGATCTCCCCGCATTGCGCACGTGCCTCCTCGCCCACGACGCGCTGCAGCTGGCGCACCATGTAGGGGAACGGGTGGGGGCCCATGACAGAGCCCAAGCAGTAGTGCGTGTGCTCCACCGTGGCCACCCACTCGCGCATGGCCTCGTTCACCGCGTCCTTCAACGTCCGGCTCCCCGAGAGGACCGGGCGCACCTCGGCGCCCAGCAGTTCCATGCGGAACACGTTGAGCTCCTGGCGCTTGGTGTCCACCTCGCCCATGAACACCGTGCACTCGAGCCCGAAGAGGGCGGCGGCCGTGGCAGCTGCCACTCCATGCTGCCCGGCACCGGTCTCCGCGATGATGCGCCTCTTGCCCATCCTCCGAGTGAGCAGCGCCTGCCCCACCACGTTGTTCAACTTGTGCGACCCGGTGTGGGCCAGGTCTTCGCGCTTGAGCAGCACCCGGACCCCCAGGCGCGCGGACAGGCGGTGGCACTCGGTCACCGGAGTGGGACGGCCGCCGTAGTCGCGCAGCAGCCCATTGAGTTCCTCGTGGAACGCGGGATCGTCCCAGGCCTCCTTGAAGGCTTGTTCGAGGTCGAGACAGGCCGGCATGAGCGACTCCGGGACGAAGCGCCCTCCGAAGTCGCCAAAGCGGCCGTCGGCTCCGGGTTCGGCCATGAGACTCATGGGATCCGTCATGGTCTCATCCGTCCCGCCAGTCGTAGGGCTCTTCCTCGGACGAGGCGGGCGGGAGTGGGTCCCGGGCTTCGATTTCCGCCACGGCGGCGCGGGCGTTCATCACGAAGTCGCGCACCTTCAGCGGGTCCTTGCGCCCGGGCGCCGACTCGACACCCGTGGAGACATCGACACCGGCGGGTTGGAGGTGGGAGATGGCCTGGGCGACGTTGTCGGGGCGCAGGCCACCCGAGACGATCAACCGGCCCGGGTCGGCCACCCCCTCGGCCAGCCTCCAGTCGAACACCTGACCGGAGCCGGGGGTGTCCCCGTCGATGAGGAGGTAGTCGGCTCCGAATTCGGTGAAACGGCTGATGGTCCGGTCCCCGGCCGGGAAGGCCTTGATCACGAGAGGGAGCCGAGCGCGGATCCAGGCGGTCTCCTGCGCCGATTCGTGCCCGTGCAGCTGGGCCGCGCCCAACCCGGCCTGCTGAACTGTTTCGACCACTCGCTGCGGTGCCTCATCGCGGAAGACCCCGACGGTGAGGATCTCCGGCGGAAGCCGCTTGGCGATGTCGCCCGCCATCTGTACCGAGATCTGGCGCGTCGAGGGGGCGAACATGAAGCCGACGGCGTCCGCGCCGAAGCTCACACAGAGCAACGCGTCGGCCTCTGATGTGATGCCACAGATCTTGACCAAGAGATCCTGGTCGGCCCTGGTGACGAAACTCATCTCGGGTAGCCGATGAGCGCGCGCAGCGCGGCCGCGCGATCCGGTGCGCGGACCAGTGTCTCGCCCACGAGAACGGCGGTGTAGCCGGCATCGGCCAGCCGCCGGCAGTCCTCGCCGTCCCGGATCCCCGACTCGGCCACCGCCACCACGTCGGAGGGGATACGCGCCGCGAGGGCACAAGCACGTTCATGGTCGACGATGAAGGTCCGCAGGTCGCGCTGGTTCACCCCGATGAGGCACGCTCCGGCGGCCAGCGCCCGTTCGATCTCCTCCTCGTCGTGCACCTCCACCAAGGCGGCCATCCCCAAGGAGGTGGCGCGAGCCAAGAAACGAATCAGTTCTGCGTCACTGAGCGCGGCGACGATGAGCAAGACCGCATCGGCGCCCATGAGGCGCGCGTCGACCACATCGGCTTCTTGCACCGTGAAGTCCTTGCGCAGCACCGGCAGGCCCGAAGCCTCCCGGGCGGCCCGCAGGTCGTCGGGCGAGCCCCCGAAGTACTGCTCGTCCGTCAGCACCGAGAGGCAGGACGCTCCCCCGGCCACATACTCCTTGGCCAACAGGTCCGGCTGGAGGTTCGGGTCGAGGTCGCCCTTCGACGGCGAGCGCCGCTTGACCTCGGCGATGCACGAGAGGCCCTCTCCCTGCAGCGCACCGGTGAAGTCGCGGAGCGCGACCGAGACCTGTGCCGCCAGCGCATCGGGATCGCGGTGGTCAGCGCGCGCCCGTGCGCGGTGTGCATCCAGGATGTCCGCCAGGTAGGAGGGCATGACGGCCCAGCGTAGCGGGGCACCGCCGATGGACCGGCCCACTACTACGCTCAGGCCATGAGCGATATGCACGGTTTCAACCAGTCCGTCATCGACGAGTTCCGGGCCAACGAGGGCAAGGTCGGCGGCGGGTTCGCCGGGGCACCTGTGGTGCTCCTCACCACCACGGGCGCCAAGTCGGGCAAGACCCGGATCAACCCTTTGGTGGCCCAGCCCGGTGACGGAGGGACTCTCTACATCTTCGCTTCCAAGGCGGGCGCACCGACCAACCCGGACTGGTACCACAACCTGTTGGCCCATCGAGAAGTGGGGGTCGAATTCGGCGCCGAGCACTACGACGCCATTGCCACGCCGGTCACGGGGGCCGAGCGCGACCGCATCTTCGGCCGCCAGAAGGAGCTCATTTCCGCCTTCGCTGACTACGAGAAGAAGACCACGCGCACCATCCCGGTTGTCGCGCTCACCCGTAAGGAGGGCGGTTCGGACCAAAACTGAGCGGCATGGGAGGCGGCCCGCGGGCGGCCTTGGGGCGGGCACCGAGAAGGAGGACAACCGTTGGCGCACGTGCGCCGTGAAGAACTGTGATGGCAATCGTCCGAACGACAACGTGCGTGGTGGGTGTCCTCGGACTCGGGGTGCTGCTCGTCGGGTGCGGCGGATCGAGCCCTCTCCAGGCCATAAAACCCCCCACCCATAAGTCGTCGTCAACGTCGACCACAACCGCCACTTCGACCACGAGGACCACGCCAACCACGTCCAGGCCGGTCACGACGTCAACGCTCGAACCCTTGTACCTGGGCAACGGCATCGGGATCATCGCCGAGGACCCCCAATCCGCGAGCACCTGTCCGCAACTCTTCTCGACGGTCGATTCCGTCTATTGGCACAACATCAGCCCGCCACAGCCTTCGAGCGCGGCCGAGCCGTGCCCCTACTTCTGGCAGAGCGCGTCGTTCATATCACCCACGCAGGGGTGGGTCCTCGGGCGCGACGGTGGCAACACGACCACGGTCCTCTTCAGCACCGATAACGGCGGCACGTCGTGGACCCGGGAGATCGGGAGCAGCACGGGCAGCAATGGCGGGGTGCAGGTGATCGGCTTCACGAGCGAGGGGGATGGCTGGCGCCAGCAGTTCGCCACAGGCTCCAACGCCCCCTACCTGCTCGAGACGACGGCCGACGGTGGAGAGACCTGGAACGAGCTCCCGCAGCAAAGCGGCAGTGGAGGGTGTCCGTTCGCGATGGACGTGTTCGCCGATCCGATGGACGGCTTTGCGGGCAACGATTTCACTCCGGGAGCGATGGGCGCCCCACCGCCCCAGGCTTTCATCTGGCAGACGACCGACGGCGGGAGGTCCTGGCGGCAGGCCGTCGTGCCTCGACCGCCAGCCTTCGTCGATGCCGACGCCTTCTACGGGCTGCCCACCTTCTTCAATCCGACCAACGGAGTCCTCCCGGTCGACTACGAACTCGACGGCGTGGCGACCATGGCGTTCTACGCCACCGCAGATGCCGGCATGGCCTGGACGCTCGAGTCGACGGTGAAGACCACGAGCACCGCGGACACCTCTCCTCGGGCGACGGCCTGCAGCCCCTCGGAGACCCAGGGCGACCTCCCCGCCGTGGGCGTGGCCGATGCCCCAACGTGGTGGGTACTCGGTGCGGGCGGAACGGATGTCGAGGTGACGTCCAACAGCGGGCTCTCATGGACCGATGTCAACCCGGCGGGGATTGGGTCAGCGGAGACCGCAGGGGCGGACCTATCCTTCGTCGGCGCGATCGGCTCGACCGTGGCGTGGATCACCTTCTCCGACGAGGCTACCGGGTCCCGGTCCTTCCAGACCACCGACGGCGGGCGCACCTGGTTCCCGATCGACATTCCACCCAGCGCTCCGCCACCCGCACCGTCCTGCGGCAACGACCAGCTCGCCATCGCCCTCGGTGGTGCCGGTGGCGGGCTCGGGCACGAGGGGCAGGCGCTCCTGATCACCAACGTGAGCTCGGCCACCTGCACGCTCTTCGGCTACCCGGGGGTGGCCGGACTCGACGATGCCGGGCAGCAGGTCATCCAGGCTGTCCGCACACTCAGCGGCTACCTCGGCGGGTTGTGGAACTCGCCTGAGGGCCCGCCGCCCACCGTGACGCTGGCGCCGCAACAGACGGCGTCTGCACTCGTCGAGTGGACGGACGTCAATATTGGATCGACTCCGTGCGTCCAGTTACACGGACTCCTGGTCACCGCGCCGAACACCACCCGGTCGGTCGACCTTCCGGTCGCCGCCTCCCCGTGCTCGGGAATGGAGGTCCACCCCGTAGTGCCCGGAACCAGCGGCACCGTCGGTGACTAGCCGCGGTGACGAGCCGCATCAGCGGGCGAAGGTGTGCCAGCCCAGCCACATGAAGCCCACGACGAGCACGACCCGCGCCACCGGGTTCGTGGCGAGCTTGCCCACCACCTGCGCGGGATGCGCCGCCGCCCCGGGTCGAAGGTAGGACAGACCCCACAGGCCCAGGGCGTAGGCGAGGATGAGGACCCAGACGACATAGGAGACCGTGCTGGAGCTCATGGTGTCCTCATGGCCCGGCTTGTGAGCTTGGCTCAGGCCGCACTGCCTGGTCCAGCGCCCGTGAACCCCGGCGCACGATCACCCACCCGAAGGCCAGCCAGACCAAGAACAGGAGGGCCTTGAGCACGTAGTCGCGGTCGATGGCCTCGGTGATGGAGCTGAAGGTCGGGTGCGCCGCCCGGGACCCGTGCGCGCCGTAGTTGACCAACTCCCATGCCGTGAAGGCGACGAGGAGGACGAGCCACAGCAGGTAGGGGTGGCCGGGCGTCGCGGCCGGCTCGGACCGGGTCCGCCGGGGCCAGCGCCACAGCATCACCACCGCCATGGCGCCGATGGCCAGTCCGGTGAGCACGTTCGCCGGCAGGGTGAACGGCGTCGTCGCTGCCGCGCCGAGCGAGTAGGCGACCCCTCCGACGAGCAGGACGGCGGGCCCGGCGCGCACGGGAGCTACGGCTCGATCAGTGGCAGCGGTCCCACCTGCGCCGGTTCGGCTCCACCCAGCCCGTCGCCCGAGCGCACCCGCACCGGGCCCGGCGAAGCCACCGTCCGGTGCAGGTAGCCCAGGCCCACCCACGAGCCCACCTCGGGGCTCCAGGCCGCGGACGTGATGCTCCCCACCACCTTGTCCGCGGCGACGTCCACCGGTGCGGTGCCCGCATGCAGGGTCATGCCCGGGGCCAGCCTGGCCGTTGCGATCACGCCGACCAGCCGGCGGGGCACGTTGGAGCCGCGCGCATCGAGCCGGGCGACGAGCTCCTGACCCGTGTAACAGCCCTTGGTGAAGCTCACCGTCCGCTCCACCAGGCCCGCCTCGGCGGCGATGGTCTTGTCGGTGAGCTCGCTCCCCATGGCGGGGATGCCCGAGACGATCCGGCACGCCTCGACAGCGTCGCCGGTGCACGGGATGATCCCCTCCGGGAGGGGTCCGGCGGAGGGGTCGAGGACAACATCTTTGGGGCCCAACAGATCCGTGCCACGCCACCCGTTCCATTCGAACGGCAGGGCGGTCACGCCCGCCTCGGCCAGGACGTTGAGCAGTCCGCCCGCCAGCGGCCCGACCAGCGCGCCGCGCAGGGCCAGGCAGCGCCATTCCAGGCGCTCGATCTCCACCTTCGAGCGCAGCAGGAACTTCTTGAGCCGGGCCACGGCGGCGTCACCGAAGCCGGCATCGGTATCGAGCACGAAGCCCTGCGCATCGAACCGGGTCACGCGCAGGAGGGCCGAGAGCTTCCCGTCGGGCTGGAGCAGGAGCGAGTCCGTGGTGCCGCCGACGGCCAGGGCGATGATGTCCTGGCTGAGCTGTCCCTGCAGGTACGCCTCGGCATCCACTCCCCGGACGGCGAACACGTCGCGCGGGAGCGCGAACGCGCCCGCCCCGCGGCGCAGGGCGGCGACCTGGTCGTCGAGCGCGCTCATCGTGCGCCCGCCACGCGGGCCGCCGTCATCTCCCGCGCCGCTGTCACCGCCACCAAGAGGGCCCGCACCTTCTGCGCGCACTCCTCGTCCTCGCGCACCGGGTCGCTGTCGGCCACGATTCCCGCGCCCGCCTGCACGCTGGCGCGACCGTCGGGCGACACCACCATGGTGCGGATGGCGATGGCGGTGTCGACGTTGCCGGAGAAGTCGATGTAGCCCACCACGCCCCCGTACACGCCGCGTTTGGTCAGCTCCAACTCGTCGATGATCTCCATGGCCCGTACCTTGGGGGCGCCCGAGAGGGTCCCGGCGGGGAGGGTGGCGCGCAGCACGTCGATCGGCCCCTTCCCCTCGGCCAGCTCCCCCGAAACCTGCGAGGTGATGTGCATGATGTGGCTGTAGCGCTCGATCGTCATCAGCTCATCGACCTTCTCGGTGCCGAAGCGGACCACGCGGCCGACGTCGTTGCGGGCCAGATCCACCAGCATGATGTGCTCGGCCAACTCCTTGGGGTCCTCGGACAGCTCGCCCTCCATGAGCCGGTCGTGCGCCTCGTTGTCCCCGCGGGGCCGCGAGCCGGCGATCGGGCGCGAGGTGACGATGCCGTCGCGCAGGCGGACCATCGGCTCGGGGGACGCCCCCACGACCGTGACCTCGGGGAAGCGCAGGAAGTACAGGTACGGGCTCGGGTTCAAGAGGCGCAGGGCGCGGTAGACGTCGAAGGGCTCCGCTTCGAGCTCCAGATCGAAGCGCTGCGAGAGCACGACCTGGAAGATGTCCCCCGCCGCGATGTACTCCTTGGCGATGCCGATGGCCCCCTTGTACTCCGCCGC
>Ga0182018_10001802_pt1 | contig 23207 bp, 24 predicted proteins | sample 812P2MmetaG_FD_120490 | JGI IMG/M metagenome (GOLD analysis project Ga0182018, IMG submission 120490) | Permafrost microbial communities from Stordalen Mire, Sweden - 812P2M metaG | ecosystem: Environmental > Terrestrial > Soil > Wetlands > Permafrost | place: Sweden: Stordalen | collected...
ACCATCGCACGGACTTCGTTCCGGTCCAGCATCCGTGTGCCGATGTCGCCACTTTCGTTGTGCATGCGCCGCACGAGGCTGGCGCGGTTTTCGAACTCCTCGTCGCTCAGGCAGAACATGAAGCCGCCGGGTTGGCGTAGCCCGACATCGACGCCGGTGGAGTCGGCCAGGGCTCCGGCCAGTTCGGGCCATAACTCGGACGAGCGGCGGGTCCAGTGGGCGTAGGGTGGCATTCCGGCGCCTTTGCTCTGCACCCAGACGAGGCCGAAATTGCCGCGCGCGGCGCGAAAGGCGATGTCGCCTTCGTCCAGCAGGGCGACCGAGGCTCCCTGCCGCGCCGCGCCCCAGGCAATGGCGCCGCCGACAAGTCCTCCGCCGATAACGATCAGGTCGTAAGCCGTTGGCACGTCGCGTTCTCCTGCGCCGCAGTCTGTGCCGGAGGGGCGCCGGAGACAATGCGGGCGGTCAGGCCATGTGCACGCGGCCGAGGATGCCTTTCGGATGAGGTGAGCTCAGTTCGAACGAGCCGATGAACAAAATGTCGCCGTCGAGTTCGACCGCGTCGGTGATGAACTGGGTTGGCACATCGACGATTTGCTTCAGTTGTCCGGTGCGGGAGACGATGAGAAACCGGCCTCCGCCGTAGTTCGGAACGATCAAATCGCCGTTCGCGCGGAAATGTAGATTGTCAGGTCCAATGCCGAAGAACGGCGGAACGTTGGGGGCGGGAAGGGGGCTGAGGTCAAAGAACACGCGCCGCTCGCGAATGCTGAATACTTCGTCCAGGACGAACAGCCAGACTTTGTTCGCGAAATGCTCGGTGACGAAAAGTTCGCGCTTCACGGGGTCGTAGGTTATGCCGTTGGCATAATGAAACCGTTCCGCCATCACGGTGACCTGCGAGGTACGCGATACATGCATGACCGCACCGGTCGCCGGTGCGTTTGGATCGAAGACGCCCGAACTGGTGATGAAGACGCCGCCGTCTCCGTCGGAGGTGCTGTCATTGGGCCATGGGATTGGGCGATTGTTGATCGTGCTGACGATGTTCTGTTTGAGTTCGCCGCTTTTTGTCAGGATCGCCAGATGTGCGGTCATATGGCAGTCCACCACGATTTGATCGCTCACGAACGGCGCGATCGCGGTGGGGCCGCAACTGGTCAGAGAGATCACATTCTCCCGTTGCAATCGCGCGCTGTCGAAGACGACGATTTGTTCCCGTAATATATCGGCGACGTAGAGTTTGCCGTTGTCGAGCAGCACGCCCTCGGGATAGCTGAAATCGGAGTCGATCGTGGTGATCTTCGGCGTGGCTCCCTGGGCGGCCGAGAGCTCGGGTCTGGCGATCAAAGTGGCCGCGAGCGATCCCAGGGCGGTGCGGCGATTGATGGCTCGGGACATGGTGATGCTCCGTTTTACCTTGTCGCTCCGGGTTGCGCCGCTGTCGCGCGTGTCACAGGTGAGGGGATGCTGAACAGCATCACGGCGCAACCGGCCAGGATGATGGAAAACAGGTAGGTGATCTCTCGGGAGCCGATGGTGGGGATCAGAAAGAACGTGGTGCCGAGCACGCCGACCACGTTGCCGACGGTGGATATTCCGTAAACGAAACCAGCGATGCGCCCGGACTCGGCGGTGGTGCGCACCAACAGGCGAATGCCAATCGGGGACAGCATGCCGAGTAACGACATCGGTATCAGCAACAACGCGGCGGCGGCGGTCAGCACGCCGGATGGTCCGTCTCCGCAATGGTCCAGCAGCCAGGGCATCACGGGGCCGGACGCGGACGGAATGGCGGCGAGATAACAGGCGGCGATGACGATCGCGACCGCGGCGACGCGGGTTGAGGGATAACGGTCGACGATTTCTCCGCCGCAGGAATAGCCGATGGTGAGCGCGATCAGCACCATGGAGATCAGGCCAGCCCAGGTGCCGATGCCGCTTCCGAACCAGGGGAAGAGGTAGCGGCTGCCGAGCATCTCGAAGCCCATCAGGACGCTGCCGACGATGAAGGCGTTGAGGTAGAGAGCGGCCGCGGTGATCGCTCTCACTTCTGGTCCGACCATTTGCGGTTGTGCGCCTGGATGGCTTTGAGCGATTCGACCGGGGAGAAGTCGTCAGTCAGCAGCTTGGCGGTTGGGGAAATGGCGTCGGGGTTGGCGGCGAGGCGTTTTCGCGCGGACAGCATGGTGTGCAGATCGTAACGCAGGTGGAATTCGTCCTGGCGTTTGGCGGCGGTGGCGTCGAGGTCGGCGTCCGACTGTTCCGGCCCGTCATAGCCGACGGTGACGATGTTGCCTTCGGCGGTGTAAAAGTCGATTTGCGGGAACACCGCGTGCATCGTTTTTACGGCCGAGTCGAAAAGCATTGTCGAGGGCTCGACATTTTGCGCCATGACGCCGCCCTCGGCCAGGTGGTCCTTGATGATCTGGTAGAATTCCTTGGTCAGCAAATGGAATGGCACGAAGGGTCCGCGATAGGCATCGACCAGAATGATGTCGTAATGGTCCTTGGAGTTGGACAGAAAGATCCTGCCGTCGGAGTTGATGGTGCGGTAATTGGTTTCGTCCTTGATACCAAAATACTCGTGCGCGAGATCGATGACGGCCTGGTCCAGCTCGACCGAGGTGATGGAGACGTTGGGCAGGAAACGATGCAGGTACCAGGAGGTGCGGCCTCCGCCAAAGCCGATTTCCAGGATGGAGTGGATCTGCTTCGGATACATCAGGCTGGCGGTCATGAACCGGGTGTAGACGACCGGGAGATCGCGATCGTCCTGGGTGTTGAAGATGCTCTCGGTGAAGATGTTGCGGTTGAAGCCGAAGGTCATGCTGACGAGGTTGTCTTCCTTGAAGACGTAGATGTTGTTGTACAGCGACTCCTTGGAATCAAGCAGTTCTCTCGACTGGGCCGGCGCGGTCAGGAGCGCGCAGGCGAGGGCGATCGCGGCGAGGCTCGACAGGAGGCGGCGGGGGAGGGGCGGTCGGGTTTGGGTCACGGCGGTGCCTTCGGTGTTGGCTCGCGGCCTGGCCGGGCGGACGTTTCCCGCATCACGCCGCACGGGCTTGTCGTTCATGCTCGGATCACCGGTTCAGTAGGGTGTGGAAGGCCGCCGCTTTCGGCGGGCGCATCCATGCCGATGCGTATGGAGGGCTGTCAAGGCGGTCTGGGGGAGGGGCGGAGAGGGTGTGATTGAGTTCGCCAATTACGGGTTGCCTGTCCATACAAAATCTTGTATAGTCATGTCTGATGGAGGGACGCGCCAGGCCCGTTGAGTTTCGCGGAACCGCCCTGGGCGATCTCCGGGACTTTCCCTCTGCCGCGCGGCGTGAGGCGGGACATCAGATCGATCTGGTTCAGCAGGGCCTCGATCCCGACGATTGGAAGCCAATGAACGCCGTCGGGCAAGGTGCCCGCGAGATTCGGATACGGGAGGAGGACGGCGCGTTCAGGGTGATCTACGTCACCCGGTTCGAGGACGCTGTCTATGTGTTGCATTGTTTTCAGAAGAAGACGCGGAAAACCCGGCAGGCGGATATCGACCTCGCCGCGAAACGCTACCGGGAACTGGTCAGGGAGTTAGGCCGATGAGCAACGAACGCTTCGACAGCGTGTGGGACGCGATCGAGGATACGCCAGCCCAGGCGGAGAATATGCGGCTGCGGTCGTCTCTGATGATGGCGCTGAAGGATCATATCAGGCGCGAGGGGCTGACCCAGAGTCAGGCCGCCAAGGTGTTTGGCGTGACACAGCCTCGGGTGTCGGATTTGATACGGGGGAAGATCGAGTTGTTTGGGCTCGATAGCCTGGTGAACATGGCGGCCGCGGCGGGGTTGCATGTGGAGATGCGGGTTGAGCCGGTGGGGTAACGGGGACGTAGGACGCGCTGGGCGCGGGCTCAAGACTTCCGCGCGAATGTGAGGACGGCGGCAACGAGGCGCTTGCTGGACTCGAAGTCCTCGTCGGTATCGCCGTCTTCCCGGATAGCGAAGAACTCTTGATCCAGGAGGCTGGGCACGATGACCAGGGAAACCGGCGTTCCCGGTGGGGCAAGCTCCTCCTCGGCGGTTAGTGGCTCGGGTGGGGTTGGCCGGTTCTCGCTCATGATATGGGCAGAATCGGGTTGTTGGGCCGGGTTTGCAAGGTGGCGATGAGTAACGGGCGATTGCCCGCGGTCGGAGGGGTATTTGGATGATCACGCTGAAGGAGGGCATCGCAAGCTGTGAGGAGATGAAGTCTCGCACGATGCGGATCGCGCGTGGGGAACAGCGCGTGTCGCCCAGGGAACCTCGGGTTTGGTTCACCTCGACGGAGTCGTTCGCCAAGGTGCTGTCGGCGGGCAATCGGGACCTGCCGCGGGTGATCGCCGAGAAGGCGCCGGCCTCGCTGGACGAGCTCGCCTCGTTGACCGGGCGGAAGAAGTCGAATTTGTCGCGGACGCTGCGGACGATGGAGGGGTACGGGCTGGTGCGGCTGGAGCGGGGCGAACGCGGGCGGATCGCGCCGAAGGTGGGGTATGATCGGGTGGAACTGGAGTTGCCGCTGACAGGCCCACCGACGTTCACCCGATCAAAACCATCCTAAATTATTTAGGAGCTGAATGTACCCCGACGATATCTCCTTGAACCGGTCAATCGATCCGTCGAAGAAGCCCGCCTTGAGTGCTCCCCAGTTCGTGCCATGTTGAGCAGCGTCCGCCACAAACGCCACGTAAGGGCTGTCTAAGCCTCCTCTGCTATTCCTGTGTTTCCACGCAAACCGTCCAGGCGGTCCCCATACATGTCCCGTCAAGCCTGTCCCACGCTGATCTGCAAATACGAGTGCTAGCAGAATCTCAAATTTATCGAATAAAACTTCATATTCCCGACCAAGCAAGAGTTCGTCCTCCAGGATGGGTTGGAGTACCTTGAACAAATGGTCACTTCGAGGTGTATAGTTCCTCTCGTAGCCTGGAATGAGCTTGAAGAGCTCAAGGGCATCAGTCATCGCGCTCACCATAGGGATTATCATCTTGTCTCTGCTTGAATTAAGATTGCTTACGACTGGCGCATACAACCATGAAACGATGGAATCGTAGCGATTAGAGGACAACGCAGAGATTCCTGCCGAATATGTAATTAACAGCATAGGGTACCAACCGAAATTGATCCAAGCCATAAGGCCGGCACTCCCCTTGTCAATTTCACCCAGGCGCGAGGAAATCCGCTCCAACATAGCAAGCTGATTTGGTTCGGCCCACTTCGCAAGAATCATTGCAATTCTTTGGACATCTGCTGAAGCTGCCTCATAATTAGTCAATCGCGCAGTCAACACGTCTGGCGTAAAAGTCGGCGCTTCAGGGCGTTGGACTGGAAACGCCTTGACGCTCAAAGAGTCAATCGCCTTCCGTAATTGGCGGTTCACTAAGCCGTCTACCTGAATTCTGTCCTGGGGGTTCCCAATAAGCCTTTTGAAAGTGTCCGCAAGCGTCGGTTCGCTTAATATTTCCGATTGGATACCCTGAGTTGGAAGTGGACTTTGAATTGGACCGATCGGGGCAAGAATGTCATTGTCTTCTTTCGAATCGCTCTCGATACTGGCAAGCAAAGACAAATCGAAAATAAAGTCCCCATCTCCTTCAAAAGATCCAAAGTGGGGTGTCTGATGAGAGTCCGAGTCATTACCCACCTGTTGATAAACGTAAGACATCATAGTGCTAGCAGACAAGACCTCCGGAGCGAACGAAGCGTTACCATACATCGCATCCAAGACATGCGACGTGAAAATTGAATGGCCGATCCGTGTTCCTCCGCTGTCTGATACTACTTCATCTCCCTTTCCGGCAGTAAGTACTTGCCGTGAACGACGTTGAAGCATGTCTTTCATAAATCGCATTCTACCGGCCTGCGATGGCTTGCGTGTCAAAGCCAACCCACCATAGCAAGCGTCCATCAGGAAGAATATATGCTTGGCAGGGATCAGGTCAGCATTCCGCGTGAGTTCATCCCAACGTATTAAGGTTGCAAGATCCTCAACTCTGCCGTCAACCGGAACGAGATAGCCAACCTCGCGAGAATACCCTGTCACGGTGTGACCATGCCCAGCAAAGAAAACCAGGACGCGATCATTTGGTCCGGTGACGTTCTCACTCGCCAATCGAAGAAAGGCTGTCGAGATCGTCGCGCGTGTCGCGTCCTGATCTAGCAAGACAGCTATATTTTCTGTTAGAAATTTGAAACGGTTATGAAGAACTTGCGCAATCGCCTCCGCATCATTACGAGCGTTCGCCAGGGGCGGCGCTTCTTTGTATCGGTTAATGCCGATTACGAGTGCGTGACTATTATCGTAGCGAGGGCTGTAGACTGGTTCGTTGACCATTTGCTATGATACCGATCTTCTTGCCTTTTCAACGAGCATCGAATGTTAAGCGCCGTAGCGGAGTCGCGCAACATGACGCGGCGCGACTTGGAGGGGGCCCTCCTTCCGGCTTACCTTCCTCCTTCCGGTCTCTTCTCCTCCTGCTATCCCCACGGAGCCCCCCATGCCCCAAGCCCTCTCCGGCATCCGCGTTCTCGAACTCGCCCGCTACCAGGCCGGCCCGCGCGGCGGCATGATTCTCTCCGACCTTGGCGCCGAGGTCATCAAGATCGAGCGCCTCGGCGGCGAGGAAACCCGCAAGAACCCCCCCGTCGTCCGCGGCCAGAGCATCTACTTCACCGTCTACAACCGCGGCAAAAAGAGCCTCTGCCTCGACATGCGCACCGCGGAAGGCAAACAAATCTTCACCGATCTCGTCAAAAAATCCGACGTGGTGCTGGAGAATTTCCGTCCCGGCACCATGGCCACCATGGGCTTCGCCTACGAGCAACTGAAAGCCATCAACCCCGGCATCATCCTCACCTCCGTCTCCGGTTTCGGCCAGTATGGCCCATACACAACAAGACCCGCCTTCGATCCGCTTGGCCAGGCCATGAGCGGCCTCATGTCCCTCACCGGCCAGCCCGTCGGCCAGCCACTGGGCGTTGCCTCCTCCGTCGTCGATCGCTACACCGCGCTGCACGCGACCATCGGCACGCTCGCCGCGCTGCGCCACCGCGACCGCACCGGCGAGGGCCAGATGATCGACGTCTGCCTGCTCGATTCCGCCCTGACCATGGTCGAAATCCCCGCCGCCTATTACCTGCAAACCGGCGAGGAAGGCGGCGAGGGCGGCCGTCCCCCCTACAAAACCAAAGACGGCCACGTCGTGATCTCCGCCACCAGCCGGGACATGGCCACCCGCCTGATGACCCTCGTCAGTGGCGCCGCCGGCGATGTCAGCCCGATCAATTCCTCCACCGCCGGCGACCGCCGCCGCCTGCTGGAGGAATGGTGCGCCACCCAAACAACGGACGACGTCGTCGCCGCCCTGCTTGAACAGGGCGTGCCCGTCGCCCCGGTGAAAACCATCCCCCAGGTGGTCAAAGATCCACACATGTGGGCACGCGAGATGATGGTCAAAATGGACGACCCCGTGGCCGGCGAGATCTACGCTCCCGGCGTCACCGTCAAAATGTCCGCCACTCCCGGCCATGTTGGCCCGGTTCCCACCCCGGGCCAGCACACCGACGAAATCCTGACCAGCATCCTCGACTTCGACGCCGCGAAACTGCAGGCGTTGCGTCAGGCGAAGGTCATCGCCTGACGCAAACCCTCAGTGCGGTAACCCATCGCCTTTCGTTTCACGAGCGAATAGCATCGCGATGATGCTGAACACCGCGAAGCACGTCATGAACGCGGTGACATTGTTGAAGCTGCCGCCGAACGCGCCGACCATCAGCCCGGCGACCAACGGCCCGAAGCTGGTGACCACCCGAGCGGTCCCCGTGGTGAACCCAACCCCGGTCGCGCGCACCTGAGTCGGGAATATCTCCGGCAGGTAGATCGCGAAACCCGAGAACGTGCCGAACACGAAAAAGCCAAAGATCGGCAGCACGATTGGGTAGTACGGTTCGTATGTGCTCAGCCCCAGATAAAGCGTTAATCCGGCGGCGATGGTGCCGACGCTGTAAAGGATGATCGTCCCGCGCCGGCCGATCGCGTCGGCGATGAAGCCGAACGCGATGTAACCGGCGATACCGCCCAGACTCCAGACCATGATGCCATGGCTGACGAAGGGCACCGCGTCGGCGCCGGTCACGCCGCCCCTCTGCACCATCAGCGACAGGATCGTCGGCAGCCAGATGTTCGTCGTCCAGATCGCCAGCAGAGATCCCAGCCCGAACAGCAACCCAACGATCGTATTCCGCCGCAGTTCCGGCGTGAACAATTGCAGCGGCACGAAACGCATGAATTTGTGATCGTCCTCGGCGACGCTCTGTCCGGAACGGACGATCTGCCGGCGTTCCTGCACGGCGGCGAAACGATCCGGTTCGATCATGCGCCGGCGCACGACCGCCAGCAGCAGCGCCGGCACGACGCCAACAAAGAACACGTAACGCCAGCCATAACCTCCGATCATCCCGTAGGTCCAGGCGCCCAGGAAGGTGCCAAGCGCGCCGCCGGTCATCATGCAGCCGGCGATTTTGGCGCGGTGTGTTTCGCCCATGGCCTCGGCCAGCAGAGGAATGCCGACCATCAGTTCCGCCCCGGTGCCAAGACCGGCGATGAAGCGGTAGATCGCGAAGTCCCAGACGCCCACAGACACACCCTGCAACGCGGTGAACACGCTATAGATCAGAATGCTGGTGGCGAGCGCTCGCACCCGGCCGATGTAATCGGCGTAAATGCCGAACACGAAGCCGCCGACGGCCCACCCCAGCAATCCCATCATACTCAGCAATCCGCCGACCTGACCGATCCGCGTCAGCGGAGGATTGCCGCCCAGCAACTCGGTCAGCGCCGGGCGAAGCACCAGCGAATACAGTCCGAAATCCGCCGCATCGAGAGTCCAGCCAAGCCAGACCACCACGAAAACCAACCATTGATACTTGCTGATGGCGGCCAGGCCGCCAACGCGGCTGTCCGCCGCGACACTTCTGTCCATAAAGCCTCTCCCATGCGTTGACGCGAGCCGGTATCCGTGAGGGAAGAGGGCGCAAAGCACTTGATATTCGAGCAAACGGCGCGCCATCCCCCCGCGCCCGAACGCGTGCGTCGCATGGGGCGGGTCCGATCGTCGTCGGCCAGTCGCCGGCGAACATTCGCCGACCGGATCAGCTAAATTGGGATTCAGCCAAACGTCAAGACGGCGACGCGGTCCACCGGACAAGTCGGGGGATGACGATTAAACGTCACCGGGAGATAACGGCCACGGTTTCACCAACTAACGACACTTACAGCTTCACCAGCTTTTGCATGCACCGCACGTGCTGTTCCGGCGGCACCACCACGCCTTTATTCCGCAACGCCGTGCGTGCCACTTCGCCAACGTAAATATCGCCGCGCGAGTCCACCGCGACACCATGCGGCGAGGTGAACTGACTCTCCGCCTGGCGCGTCGCATCTCCGACCGACGCGATATGCTCACCACCCAACGTCCACAGGCTGACACGAGGCCCAATGCCGGGAACCTTCGCGTTCACCGCCAGGCCAGGTCCGCTCTCGCCGATGTAAACGACCGGCGTCGCGCCACGGGTCATGCACAATCCACACGGGCGGTGCATGTTGTTCCACTGCGTTTCGAAGCGCCCGTGTCCATCGAACACCTGAATGCGATGGTTCTCGCGGTCCGCGACATAAACCCAGCCGGCCTCGTCGCAGCACACCTGATGCACGATGTTGAACTGACCGGGCTTCGTGCCGGGCCCGCCCCAGGAGAACAGCAATTTCCCGTCCGGACTGTATTTATGCACGCGAGCGTTGCCGTAGCCGTCCGACACGTACAGGTCGCCCTCCGGCGAAAGCGCGGTGTGCGTGCAGCGGTTGAACGGATCGCCGCTCATGTACGGCGCCGGTTCGCCGGGCACGCCGATTTGCAGCAGCATCTTGCCCTCAGTGGTCATGTGCCGGACCGTGTGGTCGCCGTCATCGGTGCACCACAGCGTGTCGTCCGGCGCGACATGGATGCCGTGCGCGCGGGCGAACAAGTCCTCGCCCCAGGAGCGGAGGAACCGCCCCTCGCGGTCGAACACCATCATCGGATGCGCGCCACGATTGAACACGTAGACGTTGTCGTGGCTGTCGATGCCGACCGCGGCGACCTCGCCATAGGACCAGCCCGGTGGCAGAGTGCCCCAGTCCTCGATCACCTCATAGCGGTGCGCGCCGTCTTCAAGGATTTTTGGCATTGGGCGGTCCTCCGGTTCCGCGGATGGTGGGCGCCGGTCCTCGCCGGCGTCAATGCCTTCTGGGCCGGTTCGCGGCGCCGGTTGACCATCGCATTGAAGCCGGCCCTCCGATCGCCCAGGCCCAGCCGGATTTGAGATGCCTACGACGGGTGAATCGTGGTATTGCATACGGATGGAGACCGGCGATGGATGACATGACTCTTCCCGGCGCGACAGCGTCTGGCGGCGGCATTTCCGAAGCGGAAAAAGCGCGCCGCCGGGCGGCGATCGCTTACGCGCGGGGCAGTGTGCGGCTGGAGGGGTTTTCTCTCGCCCCAGACATCGAAGACCTGAACCGCCGCTATATCGATGGCGAGATATCCGGCGCCGAACACTCAGCCGCCATCCGGAGCCGGGCCGGCGTGTGAGCGATGGCGGGAATGATCGGCGCGAGGGCTGGCTTGTCTTCGCGCGGATCAGGGAACTGCATGAAAATCCTGTCGCGGGCGATTTCGACCTCGCCCATCTGCGCGCGATCCATGCCTGGCTGTTTCAGGACCTGCCGCATCACCAGCCCGGCGTGATCCGATACGGACGACGGTTGGATTAAGCGCCGGATGCTGGAGGACGAGACACTCGTTTACGCCGTGCACTATCTTCATCGCGGCGTCGCGGCGCGGATCGCCGTCATTCTGAAACGGTTCGGCGGCACGGGAGCGCTGTCTGGCCGGACGCCTCGGGTGGCGGCGCGGCGCCTCGCGGCGCTGTATGCCGATCTGGATCACGCGCACGGGTTTTACGAGGGCAACAGCCGGACCTTGCGCGAATTCACCCGGTCTCTGGCCGATGCGGCCGGCTTCACCCTGGACTGGATCGGGACCGGCGTCGGGGCGGCCGAGCGAAACCAACTCTACATCGCCCGCGACGCCGCGGTCCTGGAACGCGCCTTTCCCGGGCTGACGGAGCAGCGGGCGATGGAGACCGATAACCGCGCGGAATACGAGGCGTGGTTCAGGCTGGAACGATTGCGCGGGATGCTGGGCGAGAGGACGCTCGAGGCGATCCTGCGGGAGCGGTTGAGCCGGCCGAATTGACCCCGCTGACGGCTTCGTTTGCCGGTGACGTGCGGAGGAACCCACGGCTGCGCCCGGTTTATGGAACCGGCCTGCATCGATTCCGCTTCTCTGAGTGCTCTGAGTCTCTGAGAACTCCCAGGTGAATTCTTGCGGTGCTGATGGAGGAGTTGGCCTGGCCGGTGGCGGCACAATTTTCTGGGCCGGCGTGCGCGAGGGAAAGAATTTATCTGGGAGTTCTCAGAGACTCAGAGAGCTCAGAGGGTTCTTTGTGTTGCGCGGTCTTGGGTCGCTGATCGGCAGGCCGGTTTCGCTTCGGGCGGCCGCGATCTCGGCATCGATGGCGGGCTCCGCCTCGCCTTGAGCCGCGAGAAAGGCGCGATAGTCTCGTTCCGCCTCGTCGTGCCAGGGATGCGCGCGGCCGATGGCCCGTACCTGCGCCGCCAGAATGGCGAGCGCGCGACGGAACCGCTCGCGCGCTTCGGCGGTTTGGCCGATCCGATCCAGAACATCGGCGAGGTTGGCGCCGATACGGCCAGTCAGCGGATGATCCGGTCCAAGGCTCGCCTCAAGGATCGCTAGCGCACGGCGGACCAGTGGTTCCCCTTCCTGCCCGCGATTGGTGGCCTTGAGCACCCTGGTAAGGTTGCTGAGCCGGATCGCCACGTCCGGATGATCGGCGTCCAGGCTCGCCTCGTTGATCGTGAGCGCACGGCGCATCAGCGGTTCCGCCTCTGCCAGACGGTTGGTGGCCTGGAGCAACACAGCGAGGTTGTTGAGGTTGCGCGCGACGTCCGGATGATCGGCGCCCAGGCTCGCCTCGTCGATCGCAAGCGCACGGCGCATCAGCGGTTCCGCCTCTGCCAGACGGTTGGTGGCCTGGAGCAACATAGCGAGGTTGTTGAGGTTGCGCGCGACGTCCGGATGATCGGCGCCCAGGCTCGCCTCGTCGATCGTGAGCGCGCGGCGCATCAGCGGTTCCGCCTCCGCCTGGCGGTTGGTGGCCTGGAGTACGGTGGCGAGGTCGTTGAGGTGAATCGCCAGGTTCGGATGATCGGCGCCCAGACTCGCCTCGTCGATCGCGAGCGCGCGGCGATACAGCGGTTCCGCACGGGCGAACTGGGCTTTGAATTGGCGCAGCGTACCAAGCCTGTCCATCAAACTCGCGGTCGGGTCCGCGATCCCGGCTTGGTCCGCCGCATCCGCCAGCGCCTCGGCATGCGGGGCGAGCGGGGTGAGCCGGGGCCACGTCCGCACGTCCTTGGGGGTCACCCTCGAACGCGGCGTTGATCCAGCCCAGCGCTTCGGTCAGACGGGTTCGGTGCGCTGCCGGATCGGTGACGAGGCGGCGGTTGGTCACGTCGCGGACGATACGGTGGATGGTGAAACGATCCTCGGCCGGATCGCGCGCGATCAGGGAAAATCGTTGCAGGTCCAGCAGTGGATCCAACCCCTCGGCCGTGTCGGCGCCCGGAACCGCCACGTCCAGCAAAAATTCCGGCTCCGGATCGTTGGCGCAGAACGACAACCGCTCCAGCAACGCCCGCCCGGGGCCGGTCAACCGGGCCATGGAGGTGAGCCAGGTCGTGGCGAGGGATTCAGGATACCGCGTCACCGCTCTCGGCGCGAATTCCAGCACGGCCTCACGGTTCGCGGTCCAGTCCGCCAGATACCGGCCGAAGGTGATCCGCCGCTCGTTGACGTAAGCGCCGGCGATCACCACCGCCAGAGTCAGCCCATCCAGCGCCCGCGCCACCGCCAGCACTCGCGCCGCTTCCTCCGGCTCCGGCCGCCGTTTCGGCGTGGCGGTCAGCAGATAAGCGACCGCGTCCGCCTCCGCCAGCAAGCCGATATCGAGAATTTCGATGCCGTGCTCGAACCCGCCATCCAGCCGGCTGGTCAGCAGCACATGCCCCTTCTCCAGCCTGGGCCACAGCGTGGCGGCGGCTTCCAGAGCCTCCGGCGTATCGACATTGTCCAGGATCAGCAGCCAGTCGCGGTGGGTCTCCAGCCAGCGCAGCACGGCGGCGAGGCGGCGGTCGTGCTCGGGCACCGCGTCCTCCGGCAGGCGCAGCACGCCGGTCAAAGCGGCGAGGTTGGTTTCCAGGGCAGCCGCATCGGCGGCGCCAACGAACAGAACCGCGGCGTAATCGCCACGGTGCCGATGCGCGTATTCGACGGCGGCGCGGGTCTTGCCGACGCCGCCCATGCCTTGCACCGCGCGAATGACGACCGGAGTGTTGGCACTGCGAAAGCTCTCCCGCAGCCGTGCCATGAACGGCTCGCGCCCCATGAACAGATTGGCGATCGAGGGGAAGGGCACGTTGAACGGCGTCCCCTCCGCCGCGATCAGCCCCATGGCCCGCAGCACGATCAACTGGGCGTGATGCGCGTTCTCGGCCGAGCGAGTCAGGTCGGCGCCGGTATGATCAAGAAGCGCGAGGTAAGCCGCCTGGCGCGGGTCGGGCGGGCCGGGCAGCCAGGACTCGATGGCGCGGACGCGAATGGTGGGGCGATGGTAATGCTCGGCGAAAAACCCCTCCCACTGGGTATAGGACCAGGGCTCGCGGTCCACACCGTCGGGCAGCAGATTTCGAAAAGGTTCCTCCGCGCCGGGCGGCGCCATGAAACCGCTGGTCTGGCCGAGCAGGCAGATGACCGTGTCGCAGCTTTCGATATAAGCGCGCAGCTTGCCCAGAAGGGTTGGGTTGGCGGGCTCCAGATCGAAGTCGGCCTGCTCCATGACCTCGCAGCCGGCCTTGCGCAGTTCGCGTGCCAGGGCTTCCCGCGCCTCGCGAAACTCGCCGGAGACCGCGGACAGGAAGACGGTCTTGCTCGTCATGATGATTCCACGATCGCACAGATCGCCGCCCGGCGACAAACACGCGTGTCAGGGCAATCGCTTGAACCGGGAAGCGCGAGGGCTCCGCCCTCGGACCTGCCAGGGGCTTTGCCCCTGGACCCCATCAAAGGGCGAGGCCCTTTGAAATCTGTCAATTGGGAAGGGGGTTGGGGAGGGCCGACCGCGACCTCGCAAGGTCCGTGTCGGCCCTCCCCAACCCCCTTCCCAAATTAATAGGTCCCAAGGGGCCTCGCCCCTTGGCGGAGGTCCAGGAGGCAGAGCCTCCTGGTCGGGGTCCGGGGTGAAACCCCGTGCCTTCCCGGTTCAAGCGATTGCCCTGACACGCGGGCGACCAACCATTGCATCGCGTCCCGATCCGTGCTTCAAGCCGCGCCTTCCCTGCCGGGACGGCGGCACCGCTCCCGGCTATGCCCACCCTCCATCCCGGAGGCCGGCCCGATCAAGGCCTGGGCTGATACAAGCCAGAGGGAGACGCATATGCCGTTATACGAAACCGTGCTGATCGCACGGAACGACGTCACGCAGCAGCAGGTCGAGCAGATCGCCGACGACATCGCCACCGAACTCACCACCGAGGGCGGCGAAATCAAGAAGCGCGAATACTGGGGCCTGCGAGGCCTCGCCTACCGGATCAAGAAGAACCGCAAGGGCCACTACATGCTGCTCGGCATGGACGCGAAGCCCGCGTTCATCACGGAAATGGAACGCAAGCTCGGCCTGAATGAGGACGTGCTGCGCTACATGACCATTCGGCTCGAGGCGATCGACGAAGCCCCATCCGCCATCCTGTCGCGCAAATCCGACGAACGCGAGCGCACCTTCCGCGGTCCGAAGCCGGCCGGACGCTTCGACAGTGGCCGCCGCCGCGGCTACGACGACCGCGAGGAATTCCGCGCGCGTGACGAATTCGCGCCCGCCTTCGGCGGCATCGGGGAGGACGAATAAGCATGTCCGAAACGGAAGTTTCCCCGGCCGGCCGCCGCGCCGCGGTTGGCGCTCGCCGGCCGTTCTATCGCCGCCGTAAGTCCTGCCCGTTCTCCGGCGCCAACGCGCCAAAGATCGACTACAAGGACGTGCGCCTGCTTTCGAGATTCCTTTCCGAGCGCGGCAAGATCGTGCCAAGCCGGATCACGGCCGTTTCGGCCAAGAAGCAACGTGAACTCGCGACCGCCATCAAGCGCGCGCGGTTTCTGGCGCTGCTTCCCTACATCGTCGTTTAAGGAGGCGGGACGCCAATGGCCGCCGTTGAACTGATCCTGCTGCAGCGGGTCGAAAAGCTCGGGCAGATGGGCGACATCGTGAAGGTGAAGCCTGGTTTCGCCCGCAACTATCTGTTGCCGCAAAAGAAAGCCCTGCGTGCGACAGCGGAAAATCGCGCCGTCTTCGATACTCAGAAAGCGCACCTGGAGGCGCAGAATTTGCGCCGCAAGGAAGAAGCCGAACGCGTCGCCGAGCGCGTCGCGGGCCTGTCCGTCGTCATCATCCGTCAGGCTGGTGAATCAGGCAGTCTCTACGGCTCCGTCTCCAACCGGGACATCGCCGAAGCCAGCACCGCCGCCGGACTGGGCGTCGACCGTTCGCAGGTTGTACTGAACCATCCGATCAAGACGCTCGGCCTCTCCCAGGTGCGGGTCGTGCTGCACCCCGAGGTCTCGATCGCCGTCACCGTGAACGTTGCCCGCAGCCCTGAGGAAGCCGAACGTCAGGTGCGCGGCGAAAGTGTCGGCGCCGCCGCCGAACGCGAAGAAGCCCCCGCCGCCGAGGCGTTGTTTGACCCTGGAGCCGGCGACCAACCCGACGTGCCCTGAGTTCAGGACGACCGCACTACCGCTCGTCATCCCCGGAAACCGCGACCTCGTCGTCACCGGGCTCGACCCACAGCTGTCCGGTCGCGTCATGGCCGCCCGTGTGGTGGCCATCCACGTCTTTGGCGCGGTCAGCAAAGTCGTGGATGGCTGGGCCGAGCCCAGCCATGACGGGCGAAAGGTACCGGGTCGTCAACACGACGAGATGCACGACGCCGCACGAGGTCCCTAGGTCAAGCGGGGGAATGACGGGGGAACAAAGCCGCGAAATGGCAATGGCTCACGACGGCCTCGCGTCGATCTGTCCCGATTTGATCGCCGCGCGTAGCAGCTTCCAGTCCTCCTGCGTCTGGTCGGCGTAAGCCACGCCAAAGGCCGCGATCGCCGCGTCGAACGCGCCACCGCTGCCCATATAACCGGCGATGGCCGCCGGATCGCCGGACCGTGCGTGCGCGCGCGCCAAAGTCAGCCCGCACAACGTCGCGTGGTGCGACAGGCTCGTCTCGGCCAGTTCATCCGCCACCCGCGCCAGTCGAGGATCCTTGAGTTGCCTGACATAACAATGCTGATCGTCGCGCGACTGCTCGGTCCAGCCCAGAAAGATGTCGCTCTGCGCCTGCACGATCCGCTGGCCGGTCACGACCCGCTTACCCTGGTTCGGATACTTCGACGGCCGCGCGTAGGGCGCCAGGACGGACGTCCGCGCTTCCTTGATCTGCAACAGTAACGGTGCGTCGTCCGGGCTCACGAACAGGCCGATGGCGCAGAACGTGCCGACGCTGCCCACGCCCACCACCTTGAACGCGACATCGACCAGGTTGTAGCGGTCGAACAGCAGCGACCGTTCCTCGGACAGCGATCGCCGGTACGTTTCGAACGCGGTACGGGCGACAATCTCATACGTATCGTCGCCCGTACCCGTGAGCGGAAAGATCAACGGCGGTTTCGGGATGATCCGCCAAGTGCCACGCCGCCGTTCGACCAGATGCGGGTAACCGGCATGCGCCGCCTCGGCTCCGGCGGTGACCTGCCTTGCCTCCCGATCGCGGACCTTCGGATCCTCGATCGCCTCGACCACTTCCGTCACGTTGACCTTGGCGCGCCAGAGTTCCAGCGGCGGCAAACTCACCAGGGATCGCAGATGGACCCGATAGGCCAGCACGGCGATGCGCGCGAGCTGACGGCCGATCCGGCCGGACAGACCGCGAGTCTTCGCCTCCAGCACAAAACTGGCGGCGAGGCGCTTCAGGTCCCACTCAAACGGCGCCGGCAAGGTTTCGTCGAAGTCGTTGATATCGAAGATCGGGGTGCCCTCGGGTGTGGCGAAGGTGCCGAAATTATGCAGATGGCAGTCGCCGCAGGACTGCACCCAGAGCCCGCTGGCGGGCGTGTGCGCGAGGTCGGCGGCCATGATGCTGGCGGCCCCGCGCAGGAATGTGGCGGGCGAGGCGCTCATCCGGTCGTACCGGATCGGCAGCAAATGCGAGATGTTCTGCCTGAGGCTCTCGGTCAGCGCGGTGACCGGGTCGGCCCGATCCGCCGGTTTGTCCCAGACCGCATGGGCACCCCTGGGGACTTCCTTCCTAAGAGCGCGTCCGGCGGCCTGCCGATCCTTGGCGGGAAGGTGACGATCCATGGCGATTGGTTGCGAAGGCATTCCGTCCAGTTTGCGCGGGAGCGGCTATCAGTTCAAGCACGGGTGGTTACGAAAGCAAATTGGGAAACAGATTTGTCATAATGAACAGGATCGCCGCCGCGATCAGGCCGGCCACAACGTCGTCGGCCATGACGCCGATCGCCCCGTCCTTACGGTCCGCCCAACCGACCGGGCCGAGTTTGGTGATGTCGAAGAAGCGGAACAGGACAAAAGCGGCGATCAGGCCGAGCAGGCTGACATGCGCCAGCCCGATCATCGCGATCCACTGTCCGGCGAATTCGTCGATCACGATCCAACCTGGATCTCCTGCTTCATGGGTTTCGTGCACAGCCCAGACGCCAACGACGCAGGTCGCGATCGCGAGCAAGGTGAGCAGCCGGTGATCCAGCCACAGCGCCAGAGCGCCGATCAACACGGCGACGAATGACGCGGCGGTGCCGGGCGCGAACGGGACGCGGCCGATACCGCCGCCGCCGGCGATCCAGTGCGCGGGAGTTGTGAACATCGGATTGTCCGCTCCGTTTCGCGGCGGTCCGCCGCGGGCGCGAATGGTCGGTCATTCCTGGCGACAGCGCCAGAGGACCATTCCGGAATTGTCGCGGAAGGCCGCGCGTCGCCGCATTGTTGTCCGGCCCGCAGGGTTAACCGAATGTCAATGGGTCGGGTCTACGAGCGGTCCATCCAACTTTGAAAGAACCCCGGCGATGTCTCGTGGCAGCTTACGTGGAATTTCAACCAGGCTGTCCCTGCTGTCGCTCACTTTCGCGCTCCCGACCGCGTACTTGTTGTGGTTGCTGATTGGCGCGCGGCAGATCGCGATCGACTTCGCCGCGCGGGAGGTGGACGGCGCGCGAGGGCTCGCCGCGCTCGTGCCGGTGCAGACCGCGGCGTCGCGGGCGATGCTCGCGAATCAGGCACTGATCGGCGCGGCCGGAATGTTGCGAGACGCCCGGTCCGGATTCGCAGCCGGACTGGACGCGGAACAGGCCGCCGAGGCGGCGGTCAACGCCTTCGCGGCAACCGGTGACGTCGACGCGACCACCAAGGCGCGCGGTAGTTTACGCGACCTCATCACGCGGATTGGCGATCGTTCGAACCTGATCCTCGATAACGTGCTCGAAACGTACTATCTGACCGATGTCGTCCTTAATCGCATGCCCGAGGTCATGGATCGTGTCACCGATCTGGCCCGCGCTCCACCCAACGAACGGCGGGCGCCACCATTCCTGATCGCGGTCGGTGCGTTGGAGGGTGCCATCGACGGCCTGGATGCCTCGCTCGCCGCGGCCGAGGAGGACAACGCCGACGGAACGATCAGGAACGCGCTGAATCCCGCTTACCAACCCGTGCATGGTACGCTCGGCCAGTTCGTCAAGGACATCGCCGACGGCGGTGTCAACGCGGCGGCGGAGGACCGGCTGGTCGCCGATCTCGCCGCTTTTGACCAGAAAGCGATCGCCGAGTTGCACCGCTTATTACGTAATCGTGTCGAAATGCTGTCATCGTCACGCCGCGACCATGTCGCGATCGCCGGCACGCTGTACCTCGTGTCGTTACTGCTGGTCTTGTGGACGATGCATCGCGGTGTCACCAGGCCGATCGCGAAGTTGGCGGCTCTGACGACACGGCTGGCGGGCGGCGAACTATCGGAAGAAATCCCCGCGGCCCGGTCGCACGACGAGGTGGGGGCTCTCGCCAGCGCGTTGTCCATCTTCAGAGACAGCATGCTCCAGGCCGAGCGGCTGACGGCTGAACGCGACGCGATGCAAGAGCGTGCCGCGGCCGAAAAGCACGCGGCGCTGGTCGACATGGCCGAACGCATCGAGGCCGAATCCGGAACAGCGATGGCGGCGGTCGCCGCACGCACCGCGGCGATTGCCTCGATCGCGGAAGACATGAGCGCTTCCGCCCGAGACGCGGGCGAGTCCACGCGGTCAGCCGCGGCGTCCGCCGAGCTGGCGATGGCGAACGCCCAGACGGTGGCGAGTGCCGCGGAACAGCTCGCCGCCTCGATCCGAGAGATCGGCGGCCAGGTCAGTCAGTCCACCGCCGTGGTTGCTCGCGCGGTCGCCGCCGGCGGCGAGACGCGCGCGACAATCGAAGCATTGAACGAGCAGGTTGGCCGCATCGGCGTGGTCGCCGAAATGATCAGCGAGATCGCCGCGAGGACCAATCTGCTGGCGCTCAATGCCACGATCGAGGCCGCACGCGCCGGCGACGCCGGTAAAGGGTTCGCTGTTGTCGCCTCCGAGGTGAAGCAACTCGCGGATCAGACCGCTCGTTCGACAGCCGAAATCACCCGGCATATCGCGGAAGTGCGCGCCGCCACGAGTGCCTCGGTTCAGTCCGTGGGCCGCATCGAACAGACGATCGGCGAGATCAGCGCGATCGCCGGCTCGATCGCGGCGGCGGTTGAAGAACAGGGAGCGGCGACCGCCGAAATCGCGCGCAATGTCGGGCAGACCGCCGCCGCCGCCGACGATATGAGCCGGTGCATCAGCGAAGTCTCGGCTGTCGCTGAATTGACTGACCAACGCAGTGCTCAGGTGCGCGAGGGTACCGCGTCGTTGAATACCATGGTCGCGGAACTGAAGCAGAGCGTGATCCGTGTCGTGCGCACATCGACCGCCGAAGTGGACCGCCGCGACGAAGTCAGACGGAAGCTGGACCGCGGTTGCGGGTTGTCAGCGACAGGCCGAGAGACGGTTGACGCGCGGATCGCCGATATTTCGGCTGGAGGTGCGTCCATCGCCTGTGCTCCGCCGCTGCCTCCCGGTACGCGAGGCACGCTAGAGGTGGACGGCATGCGGCTGCCGTTCATCGTTCGCGCCGCCGAAGCGGAAACAATCCATGTTGCTTTTGATACGATGAGTGAGGCTGACACCGCGAGGGTAGCGCGAATGCTTGAGCGGACCGAATCTCGAAGGGTGGCGTGACGGTGCGCGGCTGAATGATCATTCCACCTGCCGGGCCGACATGGTCGTTTATGTGAGAGCGGTTTCCGATGAGGTTGCATCGAGCGCCGCCGGCATTCCGAAGTTGTCATCCCCGGGCTCGACCCGGGGATCAGTACCAGCACCATCCCGAGATTGATCCCCGGGTCGAGCCCGGGGATGACGACATCGCGAGAATAACGCAACATCATCGAAAGCCGCGCTCGACTCTCGGCGCATGCCTCAGGCCGCGCGAACATCCTTGATGAAACTGTTCACTTCGACCGAAAGACGTTCAGCCTGATGGGCCAGATCTTCCGCGGCCCGCGAAATCCCGGAGTGGGTCGCGCCGGTCCGCGTCGCCGCCTCGCTGACCCCATTGATATTCGCGGTGACACCCTGGGCACCCTGAGACGCGATTTCGACATGGCCGGCGATCGCGTTGCCGGCGGCACTTTGCGCCTCCATCGCCGCCGCGATCGTGGCACCGATCTGATCGATCTCGCCCACCACCTTTCCGATCGATCCGATCGTCGTGACAACCTGGGTCGCGGCGCGTTGCATCGCGCCGATGCGCGTGGCGATCCGTTCAGTGGCCTGCGAGGTCTGGTTCGCCAGCCCTTTCACCTCCGCCGCGACAACGGCGAAACCACGTCCCGCTTCGCCCGCCCGCGCCGCTTCGATCGTAGCATTCAACGCCAACAGATTCGTTCGCCCGGAGATGTCGGCGATCAACTCCACCACCTCACTGATCAGCCGCGCGTCGTCAGTCAACGCGCGAACCGCCGTGTCGGCACTGCTGACCTCGGCCGCGGCGCGCGATGCGATGCGGGTTGAGTTGTCCACCTGCCGGCTGACTTCTCCGATCGAAACCGTCAGCGTTTCGGTGGAGGCCACGACGTTTCGCACCGCCTCGTTCGATCCCGCCGCCGCGGTCGCGGCGAGCGATGCCTGTTCGCCGGTTCGGATCGCGATGGAAGCGAGGTCACGGGTGCTGGCTGCCAGATCGGATGATGCGTTGGAAAGTTGACTGACCATCGCGCTGATCATGCTCTGAAAAGCATGCACCCGCGCGGCCAGAGTTTCGGCCTGGTGCTCCTTCGCGCGGCGCTCCGCTTCCCGTTCCGCCGTGAGCCGATCCGTCTCGATGATGCCGGAACGAAACACCGAGACGGCGCGCGCCATGGAGCCGATCTCATCATGTCTCGCGGTATGCGGAACCTCATCGGAGACATCACGCTCGGCCAGGCGTGCCATGAGCGCGGTCAACATCATCACTGGCCGCGCGATGAGCCGGCCGGCTCCGATAGCGAGTATCATCGCGGCCAACGCGGCCGCCGCCCCGATCGCCACGTTCAGCCGTAGCCTGGTCTCCAATCGCGTCCGTGTGTTTGCCTCCAGGTTCGCGCGCGCCGTTTGCAGCGACGCGACGGCCTCATCCAGCAATCCTCGTGCCGCCTCAAATCGAAGGTTCATTTCGCTCAGAAACATGGCGGCATAGGTGACGTCGAGTTTCATCGTTTCGATAGTGGAGCGGGCGGACTCGAGATATGACGCCAGCGCCGCGTTGATCGCCTTCGCCTGCTCCTCGGGCAGATGGGCTTGCCAGGTCTCGCCTTTGCTGGCTGCCTCGATACGCGTCAGTCCCTCAGCGATGGCCGGTGCGTTTCGCCCGTGGCCGGCCGATGCCGTGTCAGTGGCGGCGAGCGATACCGCGGCCAGCAATCGCGCATGGGTCACGGTGATCTGGTCCTTGAGGTCTTTGGCCTGCTGGACCGGGATGACAAATCTCAAATTGATATCTTCAATCGTACGCTCGGCGTCGCGCGAACCGAGGACCAACAGAACCGCGACCATGGTCATCACGATGATCGCGAACGCCGGCGCGGCCAGAACCTTCCAGATGAGTGGCAAATTGAGCAATGCGCGCATGGACGTCATGCCTCCGGCGGATGTGACGGGGAAAGTCGTCCGCTCATGCTCAGGCGCGGCGGCGGGCAGGGTGATTGAGGTTATCCCTTGTAGTAGCCCGAGCCACAGACGGTGTTCGCGTCGACCTTGATTACATACGCCGACTTCGCTTCGATCTTCTTGCTGACCGGATTCGGCCAGCGGAAATCGACCCAACCGGTGCCCTTCGTGAGGCCGGTCTCGATGATCTCCCTGTTCGCCAACTTGCCATCCGGGTCGCGGATATCCAGTAAATTCTTGCCGACAAACGCGGGGTTGCCGCCATGCGCGAGATTGATTCCATCCGCCGCGTAGCAAAACATATAAAGTTCACCGTCAACATAGCCACCGTCAGGGCGCGAGAAATCGGCGAACGCCTTGTCCCGGCCAACGTCCTGAATATGGGCGACAGCGCGTTCGGCGAACGCTTTCGCTTCATCCGCCGTTCGGCCGGCGAGGCTGACGTTAACCGGCCAAAACGAAAGCGCGGTGGCGAGAACGGCGCAAACGGGTAACGTGGCGCGGAACATGGGGGGACCTTCCTGGCAATTCCGAGCACCGTTCTGCGGGAAATCTATGAACCTAAATCCGGCAGTTCACTCTTGAGTTCTCTGATCGACACCAGGGTCATTCAACCCATGGCTGTAGCTCCGTCCGCCTGAATTCGCCGTGGCGGTTCAAGTCGCCGGCCGTGGAGGTA
>Ga0182018_10001803_pt1 | contig 23191 bp, 21 predicted proteins | sample 812P2MmetaG_FD_120490 | JGI IMG/M metagenome (GOLD analysis project Ga0182018, IMG submission 120490) | Permafrost microbial communities from Stordalen Mire, Sweden - 812P2M metaG | ecosystem: Environmental > Terrestrial > Soil > Wetlands > Permafrost | place: Sweden: Stordalen | collected...
GCCCCAGCCGGCGGGAGGAAGGTCGAAGCCGGTGGGCTCGGGGTGTACGCCGTGAGGGTGACCGTGACTCCGCTGGTGTTCGTATGGGTGAGGATCCCGCTGGAGTTCGCCGCACAGAAGGTGGCCGGGGTGGGCTGGGCCCGGGTGCTGGCGGTGACGCAGGTCGAGGCCAGCCCGCCGTAGGTTCCCGATGAGGTGGTAATGCTGACTCCGGCGGTGTGGGCCTCGGCCTCAGCCTCAATGGCGCTCAGCGATTTGGCCAGGACGCCGGGCGAGAAGAGATCGGTGAAACCGTCGACCACGTCGCTGGTGCTCGACGGCACGCTGCCGCAGGTAGTGCTGCTTCCCGACGCCTGGCACGAGATCACCGACGAGCCGTTGATGTAGAAGCTCCCCGTGGGAGTGACCACCGCCGACTTCGGCGGCGATTGGGCGAAGGTGACCGATTGGCTCGGGCCGGCGGCACCGTGAGCAATCTGGTAACTGACGCTGAACGTGGCCCCTGTGGTCCTGGTGATCCTGTCCTCTACCGCCTTGAGAGCGTTGTCCGCTCCCCCGGTGGTGGCGGTGGTTGCCGTGGTTCCCGCGGGGGCGGCCGAACCGGCGGTCGTCGGCGAGCTCGCCGATCCGGAGCTGCAGGCGGTGAGGATGGCTCCCGCGGCCAGGGCGGCAACGGCTGTCCAAGCGGCCCGCCGTGCGGGCGGGACCCGCTTCGTGCTGGTACTCGTGCTCATGTGGCGCATCGTGTTCATCCCTTCGGGTTGACCGAGAATCGGGCCCGGAACGAGTTTCTGAACGAACCGTTCAGGCCCGGCAATTGGGTTCATCGGTACGGCCGGGGCGCGACTTGAGTGCTGCCGGCCCAGTGCCGGGCCCGGGAGCAGGCTCTCGACCCTGGAATCGCCCTTCTTCTGCGGCGGGCACCGCTGTGCCTCGCCCTCAGTGAGGAAGGCTTGACTGGGAAATCAACCGCTGGGCGACTTACGCCCGATCGTCGGCTGAGAGAAGCGCGCCAGCGGGTCCGGTCGGCGCCCACCGGTCACGCCGATGGCGCTTTGGTGGGGGAGTTGAAATATGGTCCCGTTGCTTTGGGTGCCAACGTTGCGGCCAGACTCACGGCGCCCGGAATTCGCCTCAGCTCAGAACTTCACGCCGCGCTTCCCAAGGTCAGCGAGCCGGCGAAGCGATCCTCCGGGGTCGGCACTTACGCACCTGCAACGGCGCCCCGGAGCGGCTCAATCCGCCGTACTCCGGCGGATTGTGTGAAGCCGTCTACAGTGGGTGACTCTCGAAGAACTTCCATAGCAGCTTGTCCGCTGAAATGGAGAAGGTCGTCTTTCCCACTACAGACGCAATCCCGGCCATCGCTTCGCTTCCGGCCCATATATGGCCATCTCCGTTCTCCCGGTACAGCTCAACCGTGGCATTGTCCGGACAGTTGTAGGCAATCAGAGTGACGTCACTCGTCACCGTCGAAGTCTTCGGCGATTTCGAGCAACCGTTCCTAGCAGCCCAGCGAGCCTCTTCCACTGGAATCGGCAGGTCGTTCTGTTGAATGCTCTGGTTAGCCTTCGAATTGAGTTGGGATCCGATCGTTCCATTCCCATTTACTGCGGGCAGTTTCTTGGCGGCTGGGCCGATCCCGCCCTTGTATGGCACAAAGGGGTCCGCCGTACCGTGGAACGCAATCACCGGAACACGCCGAGAGGGATGGCACCCCGAAGTAGCTTCGATCCCGGCCACGGTGGCCACCGCAGCGATCTTGCTGGCATCGCTGCAGGCCAGGGCGGACGCCATGAACGCCCCGTTCGAGTACCCAGCCACGTAGACCCGGTGACTGTCGACACACATTGTGCTTGCCAGGTGCCCGATGAGCGCGATCAGAAACTTCTGGTCGGAACTCCCGGGCGAGGTAACCCAGTGTTGCACCAGTTCATTCACTTGGGGTGTAACCGTGATGAATCCATTTGTGGCCCCGTAGTTGCCAAGCTTTGTGATGTCAGTTTGTATCGCAGCGGTCTCGCTATAGCCGTGAAGGTCGATGATGAGAGGGAGCGGGTGGCTTGCGCTCTCATCAGAAGGCACCTCCACGATGTAGCTACCAGTTTCTCCAGCGGTGGAGAAGTTGAGGGTCTCCCCATTTTGAAGGGGCGCTGTCCCCGGTTGACAGCCAGCCGAAGGCTGCGGCCGCACTGCAGCAGCCGCTGGAGGAGCATTCGCCGCCAGCATCGAACCAGCGAGCACGGATACCAATACCGAGAGAGCCAGAATGCATCTCCTGATGGACATGGCGACACTGTAGGTCTCCCGGAAAAAGATCACAGGACGCTGAGTTCGACCTACATCCCGAGCCTGCCGGACACTCCCCTCGGTCGCTTGTCCCATCCGACCGCTTTCCGGGCCTCGGGTCCGGTGCCGACGTAGGCCGCTAGGTGCTTGCCGGTGAGAGTGGAGCGGGCGCCGACAAGGTCGGCGGGTGTGCCCTCAAAGACGATCCGCCCGCCGTCGTGGCCGGCGCCGGGGCCGAGGTCGATGATCCAGTCGGCGTGCGCCATGACCGCCTGGTGGTGCTCGATGACGATGACCGACTTGCCGGAATCGACGAGCCGGTCGAGCAGGCCGAGCAGCTGCTCGACGTCGGCGAGGTGCAGGCCGGTGGTGGCCTCGTCGAGGACGTAGACGCGGCCCTTGTCGGCCATGCGGGTGGCTAGCTTGAGCCGCTGTCGCTCGCCGCCGGACAGCGTTGGAAGCGGCTGGCCGAGGCTGAGGTAGCCGAGCCCGACGTCGGCGAGCCGATCGAGGATTGTGTGCGCGGCCGGCGTGCGCGTCTCGCCGGCGCCGAAGAACTCCGCTGCCTCGCTCACCGACATCGCGAGCACCTCGCTGATGTCGCGGCCGCCGAAGTGGTGGTCCAGCACCGATGCCTGGAACCGTTTCCCCTCGCACTCCTCGCAGGTGGTGGCGACGCCGGCCATCATCGCGAGGTCGGTGTAGATGACGCCGGCACCGTTGCAGTTGGGGCAGGCGCCCTCGGAGTTGGCGCTGAACAGCGCCGGCTTCACGCCGTTGGCCTTCGCGAACGCCTTGCGGATCGGGTCCAGCAGTCCGGTGTACGTCGCCGGGTTGCTCCGTCGCGAGCCCCGGATCGCTCCCTGGTCGATCGACACCACACCAGCGTCGGCGGGGATCGACCCGTGCACGAGCGAGCTCTTGCCGGAGCCGGCGACGCCGGTGACGACGACAAGCACCCCGAGCGGGATGTCGACGTCGATGTCGCGCAGGTTGTGCGTCGTCGCGCCGCGGATTTCCAGCGTTCCGGTGGGCGTCCGCACCGTCTCCTTGAGGACGGCCCGGTCGTCGAGATGGCGGCCGGTGAGGGTGCCGCTGGCCCGCAGGCCCTCGACGGTGCCCTCGAAGCAGACGGTGCCGCCCTCCGTACCGGCGCCGGGACCGAGGTCGACCACGTGGTCGGCGATGGCGATCGCCGACCACGGCTTGTGCTCAACCACGAGCACCGTGTTGCCCTTGTCCCGCAGCCGCAGCAGCAGGTCATTCATCCGCTGGATATCGTGAGGGTGCAGGCCCGTGGCGGGCTCGTCGAAGACGTACGTGATGTCGGTGAGCGAGGAGCCGAGGTGGCGGATCATCTTGACGCGCTGCGCCTCGCCGCCCGAGAGCGTGCCCGACGGCCGGTCGAGCGACAGGTAGCCCAGCCCGATCTCCACGATTGAGTCGAGGATCTGTTGCAACGTCGCCAGCAGCGGCGCCACCGATGGCTCGTCGACATCGCGGACCCAGCCGGCCAGGTCGCTGATCTGCATCGCGCAGGCGTCGGCGATGTTGATCCCGCCGATCCGCGACGACCGGGCCGCCTCACTGAGCCGGGTGCCGCCGCACTCGGGGCAGGCGGTGAAGGTGACCGCCCGCTCCACGAACGCGCGGACGTGCGGCTGCAGCGAGTCGACATCCTTGGAAAGCATCGACTTCTGGATCCGCGGGATCAGGCCCTCATACGTCAAGTTGATGTTGTCGACCCTGATCTTGGTCGGCTCCTTGTGGAGCAAGTCGTTTAGCTCCTTCTTTGCGAATTTCCGGACCGGCTTGTCCGGGTCGAAGAAGCCGCAGCCGCTGAAGATGCGGCCGAACCAGCCGTCCATGCTGTAGCCGGGGACGGTGAGCGCACCCTCGTTGAGGGACTTGCTGTCGTCGTACAGCTGAGACAGGTCGAAGTCGGTGACCGAGCCCCGTCCCTCGCAGCGCGGACACATGCCACCGGTGCGGGTGAAGGTCTGTCTCACGGTCTTTTTGGCACCGCGTTCGACGGTGATGGCACCACTCGCCCGGACCGAAGGTACGTTGAAGGAGAATGCGTTGGGCGAGCCGATGCGCGGTTTCCCGAGACGGCTGAAGAGGATGCGCAGCATCGCGTTGGCGTCGGTGGCGGTGCCGACCGTGGAGCGGGCGTCGGAACCCATCCGCTCCTGGTCGACGATGATCGCGGTCGTCAACCCTTCGAGTAGGTCGACCTCGGGCCGCGCCAGCGTCGGCATGAAGCCCTGCACGAAGGCGCTGTACGTCTCGTTGATCATCCGCTGCGACTCCGCGGCGATCGTTCCAAACACCAGAGAGCTCTTGCCCGAGCCGGAGACCCCGGTGAACACCGTCAGCCGGCGCTTCGGGAGCTCGACGCTGACGTCCTTCAGGTTGTTCTGGCGCGCACCCTGCACGCGGATCACATCGAGGCTGTCGGCAGCGTGCGGCGCGGGCGACTGCCTGTCCGTCCTCGTGGCCTTGCTCATCGTGGTGGTAATTGTTTCCGAGGGTGAGAACTCCTACGCACCGGCTGGCGGTTGCCTCAATCCGATGTCGTTGCCGTCGACGTCGCTGACTTTCGCCACCAGCAGCCCGGCGCCCACGTCGGTCGGCTCTTGAACCACCTGCGCGCCGGCGGCCTGGAGGGCGCCGATGGTGGCGGAAATGTCATCGACGTCGAAGAATGGGACAGGCCCGGTCATGCCTTGGTCGTGTCCATTGGGGAGGAGGCCGATCTCGGTACCGTTGACGGAGAAGCCGACGTAGTAGGGCGCGTCGGCGTGGGGATCCGAACCGAACAGGGCAGCAAAGAGGGCCTTCGCCTTTTCGAGATCCTTCACGGGGTAGAGCACGGTATTGCACTGGACTGGCATGGGGTCTCCTCCTGTCACGTTTCACCAGGCTCGTGGGTCATTGTATATGACACCGAAACTCAGGAGATTGTGACACGTGGATCAGAAAAGTTCGCTGGCGGACCAATTCGAATCCAATCGACCGCATCTCCGTTCCGTGGCGTTTCGGATCCTCGGCAACGTGGAGGACGCCGATGATGCTCTGCAAGAGACCTGGCTCCGCCTGTCGACGACCGATGCGGGTGATATCGAGAACCTCAGGGGCTGGTTGACGACCGTCGCATCCCGGATCTGCCTCAATTTGCTCCGGAGCCGACAACGGCGTCCCTCTGAATCCATCGATGATTCCGCCGACGTCGAGCAGTTGTCCGTGCGAGCTGCAGTGACGCCCGAGGAGCAAGCCATCCTCGCCGACTCGATGGGCCCTGCGCTCCTCATCGTTCTCGACAGACTCACGCCGGCCGAGCGGATCTGCTTCGTGCTCCACGACATGTTCGCCGTCTCCTACGAGGAGATCGCCGGGATCCTCGGCAAGTCACCAGAAGCCTGCCGCCAGATTGCTAGCCGGGCTCGTCGGCGGGTTCGCATGACAGAGGATCCAACCTCTGATCCGCAGCGGCAGCGCGAGATCGTCGATGCGTTCCTCGCCGCTGCAAAGACCGGGGACTTCCAGATGCTGCTCTCGCTCCTCAGTCCCGATGTCGAGCTCGTGGCCGATGCAGCCGCAATCGGCATGGGTGCCCCGGCCAGCTTGGTTGGATGCAACGACGTGGCATCGAGGTTCTCCGGTGGGGCGAAGGCCGCCCGCACCGCACTGCTCGACGGGCTGGCTGGGCTGGTGTGGTCGCAGGGCGGCACCGTGAAGGTCGCCTTCGATTTCACCGTGGTGGCGGACAAGGTGACCAAGATCGAGATGATCGCTGAACATGACGTCCTCGGGGAGATTGACATCGAAGTCCTCCGTTGCGGGAGGGATCAGTGAGCGGCCCATCACATCCGATCGCGGTGTTGGGAGTCGAGACGTGCGGGGCGCTGATGAGCGAATCGTCTGCTGGCATCCCCCAAACCACCGCCTCAACAGCGCGACCGAACGGGGCTCGCTCACTCAGCCAACGTTGTGTCCTCTGGTTCAGTAGTCGGAGGTTTTCCCGAACGCGGTGTGCTTACCTCGAGCCGGCCGACACGACATGTGGGAGACCAAGGACCGCCTCGAGCGGATCGCCCGATTCCTGGCCACTGGCGCGGCGGGCAAATGTCGCCAGCGCCTCCTCGTGAGCAACGTACGCCTTGGCGACATCCAATTCGGCGCCATCAACCGCCAGGTCCACCAGTTGGTGATACTTGGCGAGAAATTCCGTTGTAACAGGAAGGATCGACGCCGCAAAGTCCGCCCACGCCACACCGTCAAACGCGTCGGCAAATGCCGTCGCGTTGGAGACGGACCCTGCGGTGTCGCCGCGGTCGAGTTTCCGATTCTCCAGTACTGGCTCAGCCAGGACTTTCGTCGACCGCTCGAGGAGCGTCAGCACCTCCAACTGATGACGCCGAGTCGGATCCTCCTCACGCTCGGCCAACAGGCCGAACAACGTCTCACCGAGCACTTCTCCTTGATAGGACTCAACCCACAGCTCGTCTGCACTCATGCCCAAACCGTACTCCTGCGAGCGTTCTCCTACATTCCCCCATTGGCACCTCTCACACCTTCCTGACCAGCGCGTACGTGGCGGAACTCATGTATCGGTGTAACAGACAACGCGGAAAGACCTTGGCTGGGTTCATGACCGAGCGTTGCTCTGGATTCATGACCGAGCGTTGCTCTGGATTCATGACCGAGCGTTTGTTCTGGGCCGAGGACCGGGAAGGATGGGGCCGCCCGACGGACGGCACCGACCGGGCACAACCCCTCTCGCCAGGGGATATCCTTCCGGTCAATCAAGTTGCGTCGGCGGAGGTGGGCATCATCGTGACAATCGGAAGGGGCGGATCCTTACCCGGTAGTGCCAGCCGCACTGGGCCCCGTTGGTGGCGTCGAGCCTCAGCGGCCCTACGGCCCCTCACCGTGCTGGGGGCTACGGCTCTTGCCGTGCTCATCTGCATGACCGGTGCGCAAGCAGCCGGCCTGCCACCGGCGGCCGCGGCTTCACCCCAGCGCCCCAGTACCCCAACCACAACGGCACGACCGATCCACTTGGGAACCGACCTCGGGCCCACCCGCGTATCGGAGATCACCTTTCCGATGCTTCTCCGCTCAAACGCCAGGCCTTCCTGCCTTGAAGCGTGGGCACACCAGGGGGGAATGACCCTGCGTTGGTCGCCAGGCCAGCAGTGGGTGATGATCACCGGCGCACCCGGACGGATCGATCGAAGCCTCGGCGTGACGGTCAACAGCTACCGGGGCGTTGACGGACGCGTCTTCTTCTCGGAGAACCACCCGGCGGCAACCCCGGCGGACGTCTGCGACGAGGTCGCCGGCGTGGGGGTCATCCGCTCGTTCCAACGTCCCCGCAACTACGACGTCCCCGGATCCGGCCTCCTTCCCCAACAGCTCCTCAACGCCTATGACGCCACGCCGCTCGCCAGCCAGGGGGTGAAGGGCCAGGGACAGACCGTCGTCTTCTTCGAGACCGACGGCTTCAGCACGAAGGACCTCCAATCGTTCTCGAGTCTGTTGCCCCCCGGCAGCCAGTCGGCGCCAAATGTGCAGGTGGTCGGCGGAAATCCGAAGCTCACGGCAGGCCAGGGAAGCGAGAGCACCATGGACATCGAGACGGTTCATGAGATCGCCCCGGCCGCCAAGCTCGTCTACATCAATCTCACGAGCTCACAGTTCAACGCCACCTCGGATGCGGGAGTCTTTCTCAATGCGTTCCAGCTGGCCAATAAGAACTGGAAAGGAGCGATCTGGAGCATGAGCCTCGGGCTGTGTGAATCCGATCCGACCCTGTGGAACTCCTCTGACCTCACGATGATGGACGACGCCATCGGCACAGACGAGACAACCAACAACACGACGGTGTTCGCCGCCAGCGGAGACTCGGGCGGCCTCGACTGCGCGCCTGACAACGCTGGCGGTCAGGTGCCCGAGAGCTCGTGGCAGGGAGTCAGTGCTCCGGCCTCGTTGCCCAGTGTGACCGGCGTGGGGGGGACCAGCCTCAGCACCACTGCCAACGGCGGCTACGTGGGCGAGACGACATGGTCTGAACCACTGCTCTCCCAAGGTACCGGCGGGGGCGTCTCGTCGACCTTCCCCCAGCCATCGTGGCAGACGGGAACGGGGACGGGCGGCCAGTATGACCCCAACCGCATGCGACAGGTCCCCGACGTTGCCGCCGATGCTGACCTCAACACGGGGACGGTGGTCGTCAACAACGGCCAGCCAGTCGGCGGTGGCACGTCGTTGGCCACACCCATGTGGGCCGGGTTCACCGCCCTCATTGATCAGTACCTGACCAGCCACGGCGGTCATCCCGTCGGTTTCTTCAATCCGCTCCTGTACTCGCTGGCCAACGGCCGTCCCAGTTATCCGCCGTTGCACGACATCACCGTCGGGGGCAACGATTTCTATCCGGCAGGCACCGGGTACGACATGACCACCGGCCTGGGTTCGCCGAACGTGTGGAACCTGGCCCGCGACCTGGCGGCTGGCGGGGATTGAGGTGACTTCTCCGTTGCCCTCCGATCTGCCTGTGCTGTCGACCGTCGAGTGCCCCTACTGCGGCGTGGTCGTCCCGGATGCCGGGTTCTGCGGGGCCTGCGGGGCGCACCTCACCGCCGACGGCCCCCGGGGCTCCCGACGGCTCCATTCCTACGCCGCATTTCCCGACGAGCCGGTCCTTCGAGTCTCGCAGGTGAGCACGCTGTTCCCGCACCTCTCGCACCGGGCCAAGGCCCCGTTCCGCGCCGCCCTCGGCGTGATCATCGTCCTCCTGGTCGTCTTCGCCATCGCCGGCACGGCAGCGCCGCTCATGGCCGTCTGCGCCCTCGGCGTACCCCTGCTGTTCGTCCTCTACCTGTTCGAGGTCGATCCCTACGAGCGCAGTTTCCTGATCCCGACCGGCATTTGCGTACTGCTGGGCGCGGCCCTCGGAGCCGGCTGGGCTTTGGTGGCCAGCCCCTATGTGGACCGGGCCCTTCAGCCCTCGGTGTTCTCCTCCCTCACCAGTGGGCGCTCCCTGGTTGCCGCGGTGATCGTCCCTGGTGTCGCCCAACTCCTGATGAGTGTCCCCGTTGCCATCGTGTGGATCATGCAGCGGAAGGCCATGGAGTCGCTCGACGGCTTTGTGGCCGGCGCCACCGGCGCGCTGGGATTCACCCTGGCATCCACGATCACGCTGCTGTCGCCCTGGCTCGGAAACGGGCAGTTGCTCCACCAGTCGGTGACCACCACCTTGGCCCAGGCGATGATCCGCGGACTGTCGTGGCCGCTCGTCAGCGCCATGGTGACCGGATTGATCGGTGCCTCCTGGTGCGTGACCTTGGGGCACGGACCGACGGCAGCGCGAGGCCGGTGGCTCGCCTCGCCGATCCTCGCCCTCTCCATTGCCGTCGCCGTTCAGATCGGCCTCGGCTTCGCCGCCATCGCCGTGCTCCCACAGACCGCCCTCATTTTGACCAACCTGCTCGCCATCGCCGCCATCATCGTCGTCATGCGGGTCGCACTCCATCACGTGCTGTTGCACGAAGCGCAGGACGTGGTGGTGGGGCCTCCCCGAGTGTGCGCTCAGTGCTCGCACCTGGTGCCCATCATGCCCTTCTGCCCCAACTGCGGGGTGGCCGACCGAGCTGTCGCACGGCATCGCCATAGCGCCGTCGAACCACCCGCCAGGCAAGAGGCGGGGGAAGCATCGTGACCGACACCTCTGCACCTCGACCGCCGGACGGGTGGCCGACGGCACCGCCGGGAAGCGACCTGCCCCGAGTGGGATTCCCCGAAATGAGCCGGCCGGCCTCTCCAGGCCACCGGTTCTCCCATGCCACCATGATCGTGTTCCTCGCAGCCGGCCTGGCCATCCTCGCCGTGATCCTGGTGGTGGCGGCCTTGCTGAGTCAGCCTCCAACGCCCCCGGTATGCCCACCGCTCACTTGCCAATCACCGCCGATCCGCAATCCGATGATCGGTGGGTCGAGCGCAGTGACCGGGACGCCGGTCGAGCACGGCCAGCTGTACACGAACAGCCAGGGATTCACCGTCCGGTACTACTCCCCGTTCGGCATAACGCCGCAAGCGTCGACCGCGGCAGACGGGATCACGCTCACCTATGACTTTGCCTCCCAGTACGGGGGCACATCGCAGCTGGCCGTGATCGGGGCACCGGCGGGGAACACCACCAACGTCGGACTGGTCCAGAGCATCATCGGGCAGATCGCCCCGAATGCTCAGCTGGCATACCAACTACCCGGCGCGCTGGTCGGGTACCAGCTCGGGGTGGGTGGGGCCTACAACGTGCAGCAGGTCAGCTCGTCCGGGTCCACCTACACCGACCGCGTCATCGTGATGGCGGCGATTGTCAACGGGTTCGGTATCACCGTCATCGCCGACGGACAGCTGCTCGCCCCGGTGACGGATACCTCTCCGTTCTGGAACGGGCACGCCTCGCCGGCCAACCTCAACATCGCCTACGGCGCCGATGAGACGGTCAACAGCATCCGATTTCCCTCCTAGGCCCGCCCATTCGTGCCGGCACGCGTCTATCGCCACCGGGTGCGATGCCGGAGCCAGGCCACGGCGGCCAGGCCCTGGCCTTCCTGAAAGGACCGCAAGGTGGGTAGGCCCGGCGGGGGAGGCTGACAGGAGCCCCAGATGAAGAATCCGGCGAGGGCGGCCAACACCGAGTCTGCGGCCTCCCCCGGAGCCTTGCGGCCCAGGGGATGGTCGTCGAACAGAACCCACGGATCGGGACCACCCTGCATGGCGACGCTGGGCAGGAACAACAACAGGTCGAGCCATTCCGCTCCCAGGCTCGCCCAGGGCCAATCCACGAAGACGACGCCATCGGCGGTCAGGAGGATGTTGTCGGCCCGGATGTCGCCGTGCACGAGGGACTCACCCCTGGCCCCCTCCTCCCACGATGCTTCGAGCGCGGCGAGGCGCTCCAGGTTGTGAGCAGCCCATGGCACCACCCGGGCGATCTGCTCCCGCGCCCCGTCCCCGGTATCGAGGGCGTGGCGCCACGCCCGGAACTGCACCAGGCCCAACCTGGTTTGGACCGTGGGCACCGAGACGGGAGAAGGTGTGAGCGCCTCTCGCAGATCGGTGAGGGCGGCGAGCACACGGTGGAGCTGCTCGGTCCTCCAGGGCAACACCGGCGTGGTTCCTTCGATGTCCTCGAACGCCAGTGCCACCCATTCACTGTCGTCATAGGACCACAGGAGGCGGGGGACGGGAACCGACGTCGGCAGCTGACCCGCCACCACCACCTCGGATCGGTAGATGGTGGGGGCCTCGGGATTGGGGTTCGGCCCGGCCGCCTTGAGGAAGAGCCGGCGGCCGTCGGTCAGCACCACTCGGGCGGCAATGGCCGGGGAGAAGCCCTCGGTTTGCGTGGTCGCTCCCGCGATCGACGAGCCGAACTCGGCTTCGACCGCCTCGGCGATGGCCGGCGGAAGGCTGCGCCACGGAAGTCGCTCACCCCTGGCCGAGGGAAAGGGAATGCTCAGCTGGCCCTGCCCACCTGATGCAGCTCTACGGCGTTCCCGGCCGGGTCGTTGATGAACGTCTGACGGTTGGCCCCGACGGCGACCGGGTCGCCCACGTCGAGCCCCTTGGCCCGCAACTCCCCCACCACGGAATCGAGATCGCCAACCCGGATGGCGAAGTGCTGTCCCAAGTTGCGCGGTACGGGAGCCTCCACCAGGTGGACCTGCTGGGAACCAAAGTCGATCCAGGCACCGCCGATGCCGAGGTCAGGCCGGTCGTCCCTGACCGTTCCCCCGAGCACGCCGGTGTAGAAGGCCACACCGGCATCGATGTCCGGCGCGTTCACCGACACGTGATGGATGGCCAGGGGTTCCATGTGATCGATTCTGACCGCTCCGGAGGTGGGGCGCAACGGACTGACGCGCCCGGCCGCTCTGCCGTGAGGGCCGACCGTGCCGGCGCTCAGGTCGATCTGGTCGCCGACCCCGACGGAGCCACCGCGGCTTGGGGACGGAGCCCGTCACAGATGATGTCCACCATCCGCTCGCGGGAAGCCACGTCCAGCGCTGACCGCTCCGAGGCCTGACAGACGCCCACCAGCAGCCCGATCACCTCCTGGGTGGCCATGCCACCACGGACCGCGCCGACCGCCTCGGCTCGCTCCAACATCCGCTCGACGCCCGACTCCAGCTCACCGACCATCTCGGAGCAGCGTGACTTGATGTCGATGCCGGCCGCACCGAGGGCGTCGATGAGATCATGCTTCCTCGACACTTGCCTGGCGAAGAGCCTGAGGAATGAGAAGAACGCCTCACTGGCATCATCGGCCTGGGTGCAGACGGTGGCCGCCGAGGCCAACTCCTCCAATCGGGACAGGACGATGGCTTCGAAGAGCGCCTCTTTGGTAGGGAAGTGGCGATACACGGTCCCGACCCCGACGCCGGCCCGCTCGGCCACCATGTCGATGGGCGCCGACACTCCCTGAAGGGCGAAGACCTCTTCGGCCGCCTCGAGGATGCGCCCCTGATTCTTCAGCGCGTCGGCTCGCATCGGTCGCCGGCTGCCCTCGGTCCCCCCACCGGTCGACGTCACCGCCGTGCTCACCTCCACATCGCCTTCATCCACCTGTCCCCTATTCATGCTCGTTGCCCAATCTGCTCGGAACGGGCGTCCGGCCGGCTTGACAACCGGAACGACCGTTCCGTATAGTGTCCCATAACCGGAACTTCCGTTCCGACTATAGCGAGTTCCCTTCCCCATGGCCAGGGTCCGCCCGGGGCCGGTCGAGGACCATGACCGCGGACGGCGGTTCGACACAAGGAGGCACCGGTGGCAATCGACGTGATCACTCCCCCAGCGGAAGACCAGACCAGCGCACCCAACCCCCGTCGGTACTGGGCCCTTGCCGTGATCGCGGTGGCCCAGCTGATGATCGTGCTCGATGCATCGGTGGTCATCGTGGCCCTGCCCTCGGCCCAACGGGCGCTGCACATCTCCGTGGCCGATCGCCAGTGGGTGATGAGCGCCTATACCTTGGCCTTCGGAAGCCTGCTGCTCCTCGGCGGCCGGATCGCCGACTACCTGGGACGGCGCAAGATGTTCTTCGTCGGCCTCCTCGGGTTCGCCACCGCCTCCGCCCTCGGTGGCCTGGCGCAGAACTCGGCCATGCTCTTCGGTGCCCGCGCCCTGCAGGGTGCCTTCGCTGCGGTCATGGCGCCCGCCGCCCTCTCGCTGCTCACCGTCACCTTCACCGAACCCCACGAGCGGGCCCGGGCCTTCGGGGTCTACGGCGGCATCGCCGGCGGCGGCGCCGCCATCGGGCTCGTCCTCGGCGGGACCCTCACCCAGTTCGCGTCGTGGCGGTGGACGCTGCTGATCAACGTTCCCATCGCATTGATCACCGCATTCGCGGTGACCCGGGTCATCGACGAGAGCAAGGGAACCACCCGCTCCGGGTACGACATCCTCGGCGCGGTCACCGTCACCGGGGGCCTGTTCCTGTTGGTCTACGGGTTCACGGTTGCCGCCACCGAGGGGTGGGGAGCACCGCTGACCGTCGCCATGCTGGCCGGAGCCGTGGTGACCTTGATCGCCTTCGTGGCCATCGAGATCCGCTCGGCCCATCCACTCCTCCCCCTCCGGGTGATCCTGGACCGAAACCGCGGCGGCGCCTACCTGGCCGCCCTTTTGGTCGGGAGTGCCATGTTGGGGACGTTCCTCTTCCTCACCTACTTCTTCCAGGGGACGTTGCACTACACGGCCCTGCGAACCGGCTTTGCATTCCTCCCCTTCTCCGGTGGGATCATCGTCGGCGCCGCGGTGGCCAGCCGCCTGCTTCCGAGGTTCGGTCCGCGTTCCCTGATGGTGGTGGGACTGGGGTTGGGCTCGGTCGGGCTGGCCTGGTTCACCCGACTGGGCGTCGACAGCACCTATCTCGCCCACGTCCTCCTCCCCGAGATCGTGGTCAGCTTCGGCATGGGCATGGCATTCGTCCCCATGAGCAGCACCGCCCTGGTGGGCGTCGACCCCACGGACGCCGGTGTGGCCAGCGCCCTGGTCAACACCACCCAGCAGGTCGGGAGCTCGCTGGGCACCGCCCTGCTCAACACCATCGCCGCCTCGGCGGCAGCGACATTCTTGGCCTCCCATGCCCACAGCTACAGCGTCGGCCGGGCTGCGGTGGTCCACGGCTACACGACGGCATTCACGGTCAGCGCCATCCTGTTGCTACTGGCCGCGGTGGCCGCGGGCACGCTCATCCGCGCCTCTCGCCACGATGTGCCGTCCGACCAGGCAGCCGACGGCGAGACGGCCACCGCCGCGATGGCCACGGCCTGAGGGCGGCCATCCACCGGGCCCACGGCGGAGCGGCGGGATCGGGTGAGGGGAATTACAATCTCCATCGGGCGTGATGACGGATCGAGACCCCATACCTTGTGGAGGTGGTGGGCCACCGGTCCGAGGTTCGTCACCTGAACAGATCCGCAGGAGGACGCCGTGGCAGCACTGACCTGGGTCACCCATCACCGTTTGTGGGCGTTGGGCGGCGGCGTCATCATCCTCGTCGCCGCCGTCGCTGCCGCGCTGTGGTTCTTCGTCCTGCGAAGTCCGGCAACCACGGTCGACCTGCGCCAGGCCCTCAGTCTCTATCGACAGGAACAGCGCCAACGGGGCCAGGGGACCAGCGGGCGGATCCCCCCGCCCGGGGTGTACCCCTACCGGACGTCCGGCGGCGAGCAACTGAGCGTCGGTGGCATCAGCCGCTCGTTCCCGACCGACTCCGAAATGATCGTGACCGACGCCCGGTGCGCCACCATGAAGTGGGAGCCACTCGAGCAGCACACCGAGGGGTTGGTGGTGTGCCCGGTGGCCGACGGCGCCCTCACCATCACCTCGGCCCTGTCCTACGAGCAGATTGCCGGCACCCAGACCACCAGCGTCATCCGTTGCCCTGCCCATACCTACCTGGTGCCCCCCGACCCGACCGTCGGTGCCCGGTGGCACACCACGTGCCACTCGCCGGGCCAGAACGTCGTCTTCTCCGGTGTGGTGGTGGGGGCCTCGTCGGTCGACGTCGGCGGGCATGGGATCCCCGCCCTGCACACCCGACTCTCACTCACCTTCTCCGGTCCAGAGACCGGGACCAATCCCAACGACTATTGGATCTCCCTGCAGGACGGGCTGATCCTGCGGCAGAAGGAGACGGTCGCCGTCTCCCAGGCGGCGGGGCCGCTCGGGTCGGTCCACTACACCGAGCAGATGGCCATCTCGCTCACCTCGGCGTCGCCGATACGCTGACCGCCTGGCGTGGGGAGGAACCCACTCGGGGACCCTGCCGTCAGTGCGATCCGTCACGCGCCGCCAGCCACGGCCCGAGGTCCAGGCCCGGATAGCGCTTCGCCACCCCGGCCAGGGTCTCGTCGGTCCAGAAGGGATGGCCCGGTGAGGGGAACCCGAGGACCGTCAATTGCCGAGGGGTGGCGTGCTGGACGAAGTTGTGCCACTCGGCGGAGAACCCCTTGAAGGGCCAGGCCTGATAGCCGCCCCATTCGGCGGTGGCCGGCCGGTAGGCGACATGGAGCATGAACCGGGCCTGGGTGGGATCGGTGAAGTCGACCGAGCGGTGGTAGACGTCGGGGCGATACGAGACGATCGACCCCGCCGGCGCCGAGGCGTCGGCCCGATCGTCGTACAGATCGCCGTAGCGCTCATAGCTCAACGTGTGCTCCTCCACCGGGACGCCATGGGTGCGGGTGCGGGACACGAATCGGGTGGCGCCGTTGTCCGGTCCGACGTCATTCAGATAGACGAATGTCTCCAACTGGTGGTAGCCCGCCTCCGGGCGTGGAACGGTGAGGGTGTGGTTGGGGAAGTCGACGTGGAGGAGCTGGTTGTAGTCCGACGGCTGACCGGCGTACTTGGCGGAGGCAATGGCCATGTACATCCGGACATCGCTGGTCCCGAGCAGCTCCTGGGCCAGGTCGATGAGCGCGTCGCTGACGGCGATGGCATTGAGCGAGCTGCTGTGGAAGGGGAACTCGGGCCAGACAGCGTCCCAGATCCGCCACCGGGCCGAGGCGTGGTCGGCTCCGTTGTCGGGCGCCTCGGACATCCCCGCCGCGCTCGGGAACAGCTTGGAGACGGCCACCTGGGCGGCGGCCAGCAGGTCGGGGGGGACCGCATCCTCGAGCACGCACCACCCGTCCACCTCCCAACACCGTCGCTGCTCGGGGGAGATGACGCCGCTCATTGGCCAAAGGGTACCGGCATCGACCGCCGCGGAGCCGGCCTGGCCAGGGGCGCCGGGGCCATCGTCGCACTGTCACAATCGCCGGTCCGCACTCCTCTGACCAGGGACGACGCTGTCCCAGTTTGTAACAAACCGCCGTCGGCGGCTAAGTTCTCTCTCCATCGTGTTTCACGCCCGGTTCTCACCGAAGGCGGAGTTAAACGCACGAGTGCACCGCCGGTTCGTCCTGTCGGCCGTGCTTCTCTCGGCTCTCGTCACTACGACCTCCCTCACGGTGGTCCTCGTTCCCCGACCCGTGGGGGCCGATCAGATCACTGATCTGCGAGCGCAGGCGACCGCCCTCTCGCAGCGATTGGTCGAGGAGCAGCTGCAGGTCGGTGCCTATCAACAGCAGTACTCGGTGGCATCGGCAGCGGTCGCCTCCGACGCCCAGGCCATCGCCCAACTCGGTCAGCAGATCCAACAGGACCAACGGGAGATCAGCCAGCGGACCGGCGATGTCCGCAACCAGGCGATCCGGTCCTACACCGACTACGGGACCGGGTCCTCGGGCTCGGACGCCTCGATCTTCTCCGGGAGTGAGCAACGGGTCCAGGCGGCCAGTGAGTACACCGGCATCGCCATCGGGAACATCACCACCGATCTCGACCAGCTGACATCTGCCCGACAGACCCTGCAGGCCGATCAGTCGGCGTTGCAGCAGCAGCAGGCACATGATCAAGCCGACCTGGCCAGCCAGTCCAACGATCTCAGCCAGGCCGACGGCACCCAGTCCCAGTTGGAGGCCTCGCAGGCCCAGGTGACCGGACAGCTGGCCACCGCCGTGGCCCAACAGGTGGCGGCACAGAATGCGGCGGCGGCGGCGGCGGTGGCGGCGGCGGCGCAGAAGGCGTCGGCGGCCAAGGCGGCCACCATCGCGGCGTCCCGATCGGCATCCAGCGCACCGTCGGGGTCGGCGGCACCGCCGGGGGCTCCCGCGTCGACGGCGCCCGCCGGCGTGGGATCGGTCACCATCCCCGACCCGGCCCTCAACCCGTTCCTCCAATGCGTCGTGCAGGCGGAGTCCGGTGGGAACTACGGGGCCGTGTCTCCCAATGGGCTCTACATGGGCGCCTTCCAGTTCAGCCAGTCGACGTGGAACTTGGCGGCCCAGGCCGCCGGATTGGCCTTTCTGGTGGGAGTGGCCCCCAACCTGGCCACCAAGGCCGAGCAGGACACCGTGGCCGTCGCCCTCTATGCGCTCGATGGGCAGCGCCCGTGGTTGGGGGACCGCTGCAGCTGAGGCCTCCGGCGCCGGTCGCTCCCGCCGCGCCGCCTTCCCGACCGTGCCCGATCACCGCAGACGGCATCGCCCGGTGCCTGCGCAGAGCTCGCACTCGGGCGCCTTGCCCCGGGCGTGGGCGACACAGTGCTCGATACGTTGGTCGACGATGAGGCCGAGCAGCGGATGGGGGCCGAGTGGGGCGGTGACCAGGTAGCGGACCCCGGGATGGCGCTCGCAGGCGGCGGACGCCAGCCGGGGGAGGTCGGTGTCCCAGTGCCTGCCCGGCCACAGGAAGTAGGGGGTGATCACCACGGTGGTGGCGCCGGCGCCGGCACACGCATCGAATGCCGACTCGATGGAGGGCTCGGACAGCTCCATGTGGGCCGGCTCGACGATCCGATGAGGACCGCGCTCCTGCCACTCCCGCACGAATGCCTCGTGTTGCCGGTTGGCTTCGTCACGCCGGGACCCGTGGTCGACGATCACGATGCCGAGCACCTCATCGGGAGGCGACGCGTCTCCCGGCCCCAAAATCGTCACGTCCCGAGACTAGGCGCAGGCCCTCCAAGGCCCGGCCACCAACTCAGCGAGCGGTGATGTACTCCATCAGCTCGTTGCGATCCTTCTCCAGCTCCTGAATCCGGCTCTTCACCACGTCGCCGATGCTGATGATGCCGCTCAGCTGACCACCCTCGACCACCGGGACGTGCCGGATCCGGTGCTCGGTCATCAGGTTCATGATCGACTCCACATCGTCGGTCGGTGCGCAGACCCGCACCTCGGTCGACATGATCGACGCCACCGGCTCCTCGAGGAGCTCGGTGTGGAGCTCGCTCAGGTGTTGGACGATGTCCCGCTCGGACACGATCCCCTCGATCTGGAGTCCGTCAGGCGACACCACGAGCGCTCCGACCCGGTGGCGGGCCAGGTCAGCCACCACCGCGGCCACGGTGGCATCGCTGGCGATGGTGGCGACCGCACTCCCCTTCCCTTCGAGCAGATCCGAGACAAGCATGAGGCTCCCCTTCCCGAGGCATTCTGGGGCCACTCCCCTTTCACCGGGGGCGCACCCGCTCCGCCATCATCGCGCCGACGCGTCGGGAAGGGAACAGGAGCGGCAAAGTTGCGTGCCCCCAGCTGCTCGTCCTCCTCGTGGCCAGGCTCGGAACGGGGAGACCGACGATTCCGGCAGAGGAGGGGAAAAACCCCATTTCAACAGCGCTCTCTTCTACGATGGCCACGATGTCCCCGCCGCCGGAGCCCGCCGATCCCACCGTGAACGGGGCGAACCAGGTGAACGGGGCGACGAGCACCGACACCCCCGCACCCCGTGCACCCACCCGCCCCCCGGCGCGACGGTGGGTGCAGCGGGCCGAAGGGGACCGTCGGGAGCGGACCCGCCTGCAGATCGTCGAGGGGGAAGGCGTGGTCGTCCTGAACGATCGCCGCATCCCGGGATCGCGGGCCAGCATCAAATTGATCGCCGTCTCGTCGGCTGGTGTCTTCGTGATCGACTCCAAGGGGTACAAGGGACTGGTGCACACCAAGCGCCCGGGACCGATGGGGGACCTCGGGCCCCACGAGCTCCATGTCGGTCGGAGGAATTGCACGTCCTCGGTCGAGGAGGTGGCGCGGCAGATGGACATCGTGCGCGCCGCCCTGGACACGACCCCGTGGGGTGCGGAGGTCCCCGTTCACGCCATGCTCTGCCTGACCAGGGCAGAATGGGGTTTCGCCTCGGCGGTCGAGATCGGCGGCGTGTGGATCGGGTGGCCCAAGCTGATCGCCCGACAGGTGCAGGCGGCAGGGGTGATGGACTCCCCGGCCGTCCAGGAGGTCTCCGAGATGATCGCCCAGCAGCTGCCGGTGAGTTGATCGCTCCCGACACATGGCGGTTGCCCTTCGACCGCGGCTGGGACAAAGCGGCTGGGACAAAGCGGACTAAGGGGTCCGCCCACCGTCGGGTTGGTCAGCCGGCAGCCGACCGGTCGTCCACCGCCCTCCAGCAGTACCAGGCCACCAGGCTCCGGTAGGGCCGGAACGGCTCACCGAGGACCATGAGCTCGGCGGCCGTGGGGACCTCAGCCAGCCCCCAGGCGGCGGCAAAGCCGGCACGCACCCCGTAGTCGCCGGTGGGCCAGACATCGAGTCGGCCCAGGGTCCCGAGCAGGAACATGTCGGCCGTCCAGGGACCGATGCCCCGCACCTGGGTGAGGTGCTCGACGACGGCGTCGTCCGACAGCCGTCCGATGCGCTCCAGGGAGACCTCACCGGTGACCACCTTGTCGGCCAGGTCCCGGATGGAGGCAGCTTTGGCCCCGCTCAGGCCACAGGAGGCGAGCATCTCGGGCGATGCCGCCAGCACCCGCTCCGGCGTCACCTCGGCACCCAGTACCGCCACGAACCGGCCGTGGATGGTGGCGGCAGCCCGGCCGGCCAGCTGTTGGTAGACGATGATCTCGGCCAGGGAGGCAAAGCGGTCCGCGGCGCGGACGGCGCGTCGGCGCGGCGCCGGGCCGTGGCGCTCGATGAGGGCGGCCAGCGTCTTGTCGCGCTGCGAGAGGACGCGGTGCGGATCATCCCTCGCCGATGCGATCACGGTGCTGATGATGCCACGAGCGCGGTTCGGTCGGTCACGGTGGCGCCACCCACCCGCCCGTCCACCGGGTGCGCCGGTAGGATCAGCACCGTCATCGACTCCGAGGGCGGAGGTCGGTGAGTGGCACCGCCGAGACTCCGCCCGACTGGAGTGACATGACACTCAAGGGCAAAGTGGCCGTGGTGACCGGAGGCAACACCGGCATCGGGGCGGCGGTGGTGCTGGCGCTCGCCGCCCAGGGCGCCGACATCGTCATCGACTACATCTCCGCCGAGCAGGCCGAGCACGACCTCGAGGAGAAGGTGCGGGCCCTCGGCGACAAGGTCGTCGGGGTCAAGGCCGACGTCAGCAAGGTGGACGACCTCAAGACCCTGGTCTCCACCGCGGTGGACACGTTCGGTCGCCTGGACATCATGGTGAACAACGCCGGCATCGAGACCCGCACCTCGGTGCTCGACACCACCGAGGACGGGTACGACAAGGTGCTCGACATCAACTTGAAGAGCGCCTTCTTCGGCACCCAGCTGGCCGCCCAGCAGATGATCGCCCAGGGCGGGGGTGGGCGCATCATCAACATGACGTCGGTGCACGAGGACTGGCCCATGCCCGGAAACACCGCATACTGCCTGTCCAAGGGGGGCATGCGCATGCTGACCCGCACCGCAGGCGTGGAGCTGGCCCCCCACAACATCCTGGTGGTCGGGGTGGGACCCGGTGCCGTCGACACGCCCATCAACAAGGCCACGGTGGCCGATCCGAAGGCACTGGCCATCCTCGACGCCGCCATCCCCCTGGGCCGACTGGCCGAGCCCGAGGAGATCGCCAGCGTGGTGGCCTTCCTCGCCGGGGACGGCGCCTCCTACATCACCGCCACCACCATCTTCACCGACGGCGGCATCATGCAGTCCAGCCCGGGGCTCTGAGCTCCCACCGTCGGGGGAAGGCGGCGGCCCGGCCCGGCGTTGCACTGAGTATGGTGCCGCTCTCCGTCCTCGACCTGGCCACGGTGGCACGCGGGTTCACTCCTGCCGAGGCCCTGGCCGACACCACCCGGCTGGCCCCGGTGGTCGAGCGGCTCGGCTACCACCGCCTGTGGGTGGCGGAGCACCACGGCATGCCGGCGGTGGCCAGCTCGGCGCCGGCCGTGCTCATCGGCCACCTGGCTGACGCCACCACCACCTTGCGGATCGGGGCCGGTGGGGTGATGCTGCCCAACCATTCGCCGCTCGTGGTCGCCGAGCAGTTCGCCACCCTCGAGGCCCTGCACCCGGGGCGGATCGACCTCGGCCTGGGCCGCGCCCCGGGCACCGACCCGGCCACCGCCCGCGCCTTCCGCCGGCACGGGGACCAGGGGGCCGACACCTTCCCCAACGACGTGGTCGAGTTGATCAACTACCTGGTGGCCAGCGACGGGCCGCCCACCCGTCCGGCCCCGGTCCCCGGGAGGGGCTACCTCCCCGAGACCTGGCTGCTCGGATCCTCCACCTTCAGCGCCCAACTGGCCGGCCTGCTCGGCCTCCCGTTCTCCTTCGCCTACCACTTCAGCCCCGCCCAGGTCGACCAGGCCCTGGAGCAGTACCGGTCGAACTTCGAGCCCTCGATCCTGCTCGACCACCCGCACGCCATGGTGGCGGTGTCGGTGCTGTGCGCGCCCAGCGACGAGGAGGCCCGTTGGCTGGCCGGGCCTTCGGCGCTGACCACCCTGCAACTGAGGACCGGCCGGCTCGGGCCCATCGCCACGCCCGAAGAGGCTGCGGCCTACCCCTACACGCCCGAGGAGCGGTCCCTGGTGGAGGCGGCCACCGCCACCCACCTGATCGGCGACCCGGCCGCCGTCCACCACGGCCTCGTCGACCTGCACCGCCGCACCGACGCCGACGAGATCATGTTGTCCACCCGGGTCCACTCCTTCGAGGCCCGGGCCCAGTCGCTCACCCTGGTAGCCGAGCAATGGGCGGGTGCGACGACGACGCCCACCTCGACGTCTACGTCTGCCGCTTGAACCCCGGGCGCCTCACAGTGCGGCGCAGTGGGGCAGGACCTCTCCGGCGATGAGGGCCAGGTGGTCGAGGTCGCCCAGGTCGAGGATCTGGAGGTAGGCGCGCGCCGCCCCTGCCTGGGCGAAGGTGGCCAGCTTGGCCACGACCTCCTCCGGCGTGCCGCACAGCCCGTTCTCACGCAACTCGTCCACCTGGCGGCCGATGGCCTTCGCCCGGCGGGTCACATCGGCGTCGTCCCGGCCACAGCAGACCACCTGGGCGGCCGACAGCACCAAGGTCGCCGGATCGCGGCCGGCCGCCTCGCAGGCGCCCCGGACCACGTCGAACTGGGCGCCGGTGTCGGCCAGCGAGCGGAAGGCCAGGTTGAACTCGGCGCCGAAGGTGGCCGCCAACCTCGGGGTCCGCTTGGGCCCGCCACCGCCGATGATGATCGGTGGGCCGGGACGCTGATGGGGCTTGGGCAGGGCCGGGCTGTCCTTGACCTGGTAGTGACGGCCCTCCCGGCTGAACCGCTCACCGACCGGGGTGGCCCACAGCCCGGTGATGATGGCCAGCTGCTCCTCCAGCCGCTCGAACCGCTCACCCACCGGTGGGAACGGGATCCCGTAAGCGGTGTGCTCGTCGCCGAACCACCCGGCCCCGATCCCGAGCTCGACCCGGCCCCCGCTCATGGCATCGACCTCGGCCACCGACACGGCCAGGGGACCGGGGAGCCGGAAGGTCGCCGAGGTGACCAGGGTGCCGAGGCGGATGCGGCTGGTCTCGCGGGCGATCCC
>Ga0182018_10001804_pt1 | contig 23180 bp, 23 predicted proteins | sample 812P2MmetaG_FD_120490 | JGI IMG/M metagenome (GOLD analysis project Ga0182018, IMG submission 120490) | Permafrost microbial communities from Stordalen Mire, Sweden - 812P2M metaG | ecosystem: Environmental > Terrestrial > Soil > Wetlands > Permafrost | place: Sweden: Stordalen | collected...
GGCCGACAAGGCTGGACTCGCAGCGTCGTTGATCACCGCGTCCTTTCAGCTCGGGGCCGCGCTGGGGCTGGCGATCTTCGTCTCCCTCGCCACGGTCCGCACCAACCATCTACTCGCAGCAGGCACCCAACCGTCCGAGGCGCTCACGCTTGGCTTCCAGCGAGGACTGCTCGGCGCCAGCATCGCACTCGTGATCGCCGCGGTGATCGCATTACGGGCACCCAACGTGCGTGTCGCCGACATGGCCCCTGGCGCGGACCACGATCAGGGTGTGCGCGTCCCCGTGGCCGGGTGATCGACACTGAAGCGCCGCATTTCCCACCACGACTCGGTCGAACGACGAAAGGACCCTGAAATGGCCACGTTCCCCGCTCCCCAAACGGGCATCTTGCTTACCAACTTCATCGTCTCGCGGGACATCGCTCGCTCTCGTCGTTTCTACGTCGATGTCCTTGGTGGCGAAGTCGTCCTCGAGGGAGAGCCGACCGTCGTCGCCCTCGCCAATGGCTGGATCATCATCAACGAGGGCGGTCCCCCAACCGAAGACAAGCCGACGGTAACCCTCATTGCGCCCGACCCCGACACGACCACCAGCTTCTTGAACATTCGCGTCGCCAACATCCACGAGATCTACGAAGACTGGACCTCCAAGGGCGCCCAGTTTCTGACCCCGCCACTAGATCGTGGCCCAGAGCTCCGCTGCTACTTGCGCGATCCAGACGGTCACCTGATCGAGGTCGGCGAGACAACAACTGACTTCCTTGAGGAGCAGCGCTCGTCCGGCTCAGCGGACGCATGAGTGGAGCCAAGGTGGTCACCGTGGACGGAGCCACCCAGATTCGCACTCGGCGCCGTGCTCCGTCGGGGTCGGGGTCGGGGTCGGGGTCGGGGTCGGGGCGGTGCCTACAGGCGTGAAACGAACCAATCGGAGACGTAGTCGGCGGCGATTGCGCGGTTGTCGACCTGGCAGTGCTCTGCGCCGCCTTCGCTGGCGGTGAAGATCTTAAGTGTCTTGTCCGCGGCGGCGGTCCGTTCGAAGGTGCGTGTTGCGTGTGCGAGTGGAACCTGCCGGTCGAGCTCGCCGTGCATGACGAGGAGCGGACAGGCGATCTGTTCGACGACGCCATCGAGATCCATCTTGGTGAACACCACTGCGAGCTCGTCGATCGTGTTGGCTCCGAAGACCCAGAGCGCATGGTTCAGCGGTGACGGAACCGACGGAAGGGAGGCGTCGCCGTCACGACTTGCTGGCAAGGCGAGCTCGATGGCGTTGTCCGAGAAAGTGGACGCGGCGCTGGTGACGTCTGGTCCGTACCAGTACATTCGAAATCCCATCTACTCGGGAATCATCGTCGCCGCCATCGGAACGATGGTGGCCATCAGCTGGTATTGGCTAGTCATCGTCGCGCTGATGGGCACGTACTTCGTCTACAGCGCAATCGTCGAAGAGCAAACCATGGAGCGCCTCTTTCCCGACACCTACCCGGAATACAAGCGCTCGACCAAGAGGCTGATTCCCTTCATATTCTGAATTGTCGGGTCTGTTGTCGGATCCGTTGGGCCAGGATGACGCCGGTACTCCCACAGATCGTCAACGCCGGCGACCTACCCATTGGCCAAGGATATGAATCGGCCATCGCCCGGGAGCCGATCGATCAGTCAAATGGAGGTCCGAAGCCTTCGACTGGACCAAAGGCGCCAACGAGATCATCGACCCGCTAGCGACATCCTGTTGGAGGTCATCTCACGGAATTGCAAGGTTCGGTTCGGGGACGGCCAGCTCAGCGAATCGAGCGGCGGCAGGGGAGAGGGTGCCGCCCCGATACACCAGGGCCAGTTCCCGGACGGCCGGCGGGTCCGGTCGAGCGATCACCGCGCCGAGCTGTTCGGCGACAAGGGCCATCGATTCAGGCACCAGCGCAGCACCAGCGCCGGCCAGAACGAGAGGAAGGATGGCGTCGCGCTGCGCTGAGACGACCGCCAACTTCGCATCCAGACCAACCGAACCCAGCCGCTCGTCGAGGAGACGACGAGTCGAGGTCCCGGCGGGAGATGCCACGAACAGAGTGTCTTCGAAGTCGATCAGCTTCGCCGAGGTGGTGACGCTGCTCGTCGTGCCCGGGGGAAGGATGAAGACGAGCGCCTGCGACCCGAGTCCGGTCGACTCGAGCGCGCCGGGGACCCCCAGGGCGTCAGTGAGCCCCAGCTCGGATGTTCCGGTCTCGATCAGTTCGAACAGTTCGCGAGAGTCCTCGGGAGCGGCGAGGTCGACGCGAACGCCCGGATAGTGACTACGGAACCGACCGATGAGGTTCGCCGTGGGGTCAGCGGCGAGGGTCGGAAGGCACGCTAGAGCCAGGACGCCTGACTCCAGGCCAGCGACGGCGGTCACCGCAGCCCGACCGGTCTCGAGGTCACGAAGGACCTGGCGGGCCGGACCGAGGAGGGCGGTCCCGGCCGCGGTGAGCTGGACTCTCCGGCCGATGCGATCGAAGAGCGGTGTGCCGAGGTCGGCCTCCAGCTCCTTGACGGCCAGAGAGAGGGCAGGTTGGGAGACGTACGTTGCCTTGGCCGCGGCGGTGAAGCCGCCATGGTCCACTACGGCCACGAAGTGTTGGAGGCGGCGCGTATCCATTTGCAAAGCTTATCGGTACAACAAGAAATATCTATTATCTTTGTCGAAACAAGACCGGCACAATCGAGGGAGTGGACGCACTCGATGAGGTGAGGCCGGTGGGTTGGCAGCACCTGGTCGTCGAGCCGAGGCGCCCCGAGGTGATACGGCGCCGGCCTAACGCATTCTGGCTGGCCGTGGCCGCTGTGTGCATCGGAGCGTTCATGGGCCAGCTCGACGCCAGCGTCGTGACCGTCGCCCTGCCCACCTTGCAGCGGACGTTCCACGCAAGTGTCGGTGCGGTGACCTGGGTGGGTTTGAGCTACCTCCTGGTTCTGGTGGCCACGGTGGCCGCCGTCGGTCGGTTCGCTGACATGTGGGGACACAAACTCCTCTACGTCTACGGCTTCGGGATCTTCATCGTCGGCTCGGCTCTGTGCGGCTTGGCCCCGAACCTGGGCATGCTGGTCGGGTTCCGGGCGCTCCAGGCCGTTGGAGCCGCCCTCCTCCAGGCCAACAGTGTGGCCATCATCGTGCTGGCGGTGCCCAAGACATCGCTGGGCAAGGCCATCGGGATCCAGGGCGCAGCCCAGGCTGTCGGCCTTGCCCTTGGCCCAACCGTCGGCGGGTTCCTGTTGGCGGCCGGGGGGTGGCGGCTGATCTTTTTCGTCAATGTGCCCTTTGGCATTCTCGGGATGATCGCCGGGCTGCTCCTGGTTCCTCGGAGCCGACACCTCCAGGCCCGTGTGCGGCTCGACTGGACCGGTCTGGCCCTGTTCTTCCCGGCCGTGGTCGCCGTCTTCTCTGCGGTCTCGTTCGGCAACTCGAAGGGGTGGACCTCTCCAGCGATTCTCGGGCTGTTCGTGGTCGGGATCGCTCTGGTAGTCGGATTCGTCCGCCGTGAAGCCCGATGCAGCGAGCCGATGCTCGATCTGGGACTGTTCCAGAGGTCTCGGTTCAGCGCTGGGATCGCCAGCGGAATGCTCTCCTACCTGGTCATGTTCGGCGTCCTCTTCCTCGTTCCCTTCTACCTGGAGCGTGGCCTGCGCTTCGGATCGGGAAGGGCCGGCCTCGAGCTGATGGCGATGCCATTGGCTCTGGGTATCACTGCGCCGTTGGCCGGCCGCCTGGCCGATCGACTCGGTGCCCGGCCACTGACGATCGCGGGCATGGGTCTCGCTGCCGGTGCGCTGGCCGTGTTGGGTGCGCTCCGGCCGTCGACCCCTGTGTTCCTGATGCTCCTGGCCGTCGTGGGGATCGGGCTGGGCCTCTTCACGCCTCCGAACAATGCCGCCATCATGGGTTCTGTGCCCCAGGGACAGTCGGGCCTGGCCTCGGGCGTGCTCAACATGACAAGGGGAATGGGCACCGCCCTCGGCCTGGCGCTCACTGGGCTCGTGTTCGACGTCGCTGGCGGAAGATCTTCGGCTTCCCCGCCGGCCGCTCACGCCTTCACCGTCACAGCGCTATTCCTGTCGGCAGTCGCAGCAGTGGCTGGCATCATCGCCGGTTTGCGCGAGGGTGGTCCTCTGGAGCGGTCGATCAGCGCCCGTCTGGAATAGGCGACAGAACAGGGGATTCAGACTCCGACTGGTAGACCCTGAAATGATTGAGTGCATGTACATCTCCGCCAAGGTCGACTACGCCGTTCGGGCCCTGTGCGGACTGGCCGACAGCGAGCGCGCCATGACTGCTGCTGCCCTGGCTTCCAGCCAGAATCTGCCCGAGAAATTCCTCGAAAGCATTCTGAAAGACCTTCTTCGGGCGAACCTTGTAGTCAACAGGCGAGGACCTGATGGTGGTTACCTCCTCAGTCGGCCGGCATCAGAGATCGGGCTGGCCGATGTCATCCGACCGATGGAAGGTCCCCTTGCCGAAGTGCGGGGCCTCCGCCCGGAGGCGGCAACCTACGAAGGTGCGGCCGAGAGTCTTCAGACCGTACGGGTGGCAGTCCGGGCAAGTCCGCGCTCCGTGCTCGAGAAGACCACGATCGCCCACATCGTGAGCGGCCGACTCCCGAAGTCGATTCGAGCGCTGACTGCTGACCCCGACTCCTCGATATCCCGGCCGCCTCGGTACTAATAGTTCTCACTCGATCCGGGTCGCCTCGATGTGTTGGTTCTCGGGGCGGTCCGTAGCGCTGGAGAGTGGAACGCCGCTCCGCCATGGACGCACATAGGCCAGCCAAATGACTGCAGCACTCAACAGCATCGCGCACAGGACCCAGCCCAGTGCCGTAGTGCCGAGGCCCACGTACTTCAGGCCGGAGGCGAGGATCACGAAAGTGATGGCCGGTCGGATGTATCTGTCGGGTGCCCGCGAGGAGATGAACGAACCTGCGATGACCGCCGGAATGCTCCCGATGATGATCGACGTGGTGACCGAGAACTCGATATGACCGAAAGCGAGGGCTCCTAACGCAGCAGCGACAGTCAGCGGGACGGCCTGGGTCAGGTCCGTGCCCACCAATTGATTGGCGCCGAGCATCGGGTAGAGGAAGAGGAGCATCACAATCATCAGGGACCCGGACCCGACCGAGGTCATTCCCACGATGAGCCCTCCGACGGCGCCGATCACTACCGTTGGGAACGGCCTGACGGTGAGGTCGTGCACCACCGCTTTGCGCTCATTACCACCTTTGCGATCGAGGAAGTAGCGGACCACCATGGCTGTGGCTCCGATGAGAAGAGCGACCCCGAGCGCCTTCTCAATGTTGGCCTGTGATGTCTTGGCGTGCCCCATCAGATGGAGTAGATAGGCACCGAGGAAGGCCATGGGCACCGATCCGGCGACCATCCATCCGACCAACCGGAAGTTCACCGTCTTCTTGGTCATGTGCACGGCTGCCCCGAACGGGCGCATGAAGACGGCGGCAACCAGATCACTCGAGATGGCCGTCGACGGTTTGACGCTGAACAACAGGATCAGCATCGGCGTCATTAGTGCTCCGCCACCCGCGCCCGTGAGCCCAACGAGAAAGCCAACGACAGCACTGCCCAAGACGATGTAGGGATTGATGTCCACGAATGCCCCCCCGACGGATCGGTACCGCCGGCAATCAGGCCAGCAAGCCCAATGTAGTGGGAAATGCGATGCAAAGTCTACGGGATTACTTGGGTGCCCTTTCCGCATCCAGGTCGGCCTCCTGTGCCGACGCAGAATCCCACTTGGATGGGAGCGCAGCCCAGAGGCTTCAGCCACATGCCAGGGCCCTGCATGACATTGAACCGGCTATCAGCCGACTGCTGGACGTCGAGATCGAAGGAGCAGCATGACCTGGTAGATCAATCGGCGGGCCAACGTCTAGCTTCGCGCTGGGTCTCCAGAGGATGGCATCTCACAAGCTGTCACCAGGTTGGCCGCAGCTGACCCGGCTCGCCAAGTGCCTGGAGGGCTGCGGCTGCTCGATGGTGAGCTGCGTCTACTCGCGATGGAGTGAGATTGCCAAACTGGGGACAGCGAAGGATAAGAGAAAGATCGGCAAGATGCTCTTTCCGCTGCATCGGAAGGCGACGATCTCATCCTCAGTGGCGTCGAAGGTCTTGGTCCGGCTGGAGTTTCGGCCATTGCGGATTTGGAGGTTGTGAGGTCCGGGTACGACGGGCGTCTCGAACGTGGTGTTCATTTCGAGCGATCCGACACGTACGCCGTCGAGCACGACATCGTACGTGCCACGGCGGACCTCGACTCCGATTGCTCTGTGCGTTACCTTCAGCGTTGCCGACATCTTGAGTCTCCTTTCATTGAACCATTTGGCTGGTTCCGTAGTTACAACGTGAGGGTGTCAACTACGCGAACCAATAACGAGCCGTTCCCGGTCGGACATGGTGGCAACGACACGCCATAGCCGGTCCGTCGATGAGGAGGAGGGCCGCGGCGGGTCCCAGGGCGAGACCGATAGCGACGAATAGCGAATGAGAGGTACCCCGAAGCTAGATGGATGGGGGACACCCAGTGTTGTCAAAACCTTCTGATTCGGTCTTTCGGGAGCCAACAAAAAGCCAACAATTGGATCCCAGAGCGTCCCAATCCGTCCGAGCCAATTTCACGGCCCGAAGATCAAACCTCATCTCACCTGCACATTTGAGACAATTTGGGACTCGGCGGGACCCGGTAAAACGACCCGAGGGCGCGCTACGGATGCGAAGGATTGGCCAGCGACAAGGCCGCTTGAGCGGCTTCTGCGCTTGCAACAGATTTCGTGAGTGAGCGCTCCGGTTGCGGCACTGCAACTCAGTGAACTCGGGGCAACGGTGGCCTTTTCAGCATCTTGAACTGCGGGTTCACCGCTCGAGGGCGTGTGTCTCGAAGTCCGCTCAAGAGACGTGGGGTAACTGAATCCTCAGGAAGCTGAGGATTGAATAAACCTGTGTCTCGTCCCGGAGACTTCAATCGGAGTCCGTCAGGCACGGTGAACTGCCATGGAGAGGAAAACGGGCACTCTGATCACCCATATAACCCTACCCAGGCACAACTGGACACCCTTCCCGTCATTTTTGGCGCGGGGTCATGTTGGCGTGCATTTTGACGAATTGCATCACGGGAACGGTTTCAATATGGGTAAGTCCATCGAGGGTGGTCATTTCGTCGGCGAGGTACTCATAAAGCGAGCGATCGTCCGGGCATACCAGTGCAGCGACCAGGTTGGTGGATCCGGTGGTGGCGGCGACGAAGGGAAACTCGGGGCGGCTGGCCAAGGTTTGTCCGACGACTCTCAGATTCGAGGGGGCTAAGGACATCCACAACAGAGCCTGAGAGCGGTTCCCAAAGGCTTCACTGGCGAGGTCCAAGTCGAAGAACAGAACGCCCGTGGCCGTCAGTTCCTCGACTCGCCGTCGGACCGTCGACTCGTGCCAGTGAGTGCACGCGGCTAACTGCCGATAGGGAGCGCGGCCGTCGTCCGCAAGGGCCTCGACGAGCGGCCAATCGGAGTCCTGCAGCTTGGCCTTCGGGTGATCGATCGACGCCCTGTCCCGTGTCGGAGAGAGGAGTTGGGCGATCTCCCCGTCGCTGAGGGCGCTCTGGCCAGGCGGAGCCGATAATCCAGTGGCGAAGAGGTGGATGAGACAGTAGGCCTCAAGGTCAACGACCTGTCGACCGACCGAGAGCTGGCTGAGGAGCAGTGGAGTTCGCTGATCGCCATCGCGTGACTGAATCAGGCTGAAGATCTCGGTTCCCCCCGAGGTCAGCTGCACCCAAGAGGTGTCTGGATGCTGCGCGAGTTTGGCGGCAACCGTCGCTGCGAACCCCGGAATGCAACGGATGCGGACGGCCCAGTCGTACTGGCCGAATCGCTGGGAGTCGAGTTGGCCCACCACACGAAGGACGCGATCGTCGAAAAGACGCCGATAGCGACGGGAAACAGTCGGCTCGGAGGATCCGAGTACCTCAGCCAAGCGGCTGAAGGGCGCACGGGGGTCGACGTAAAGTGCGTGAATGATTCTTCGGTCCAATTCATCGATTGTGATTGATTCCATGCATATCACCATAATCTATGGTCGAAAGCAGGCAGATATCTCCAAACCTGTGGCGGCCTGGGCGCTCGCACCGCAAGCTACAAGCCATGGAAAAGAAGTGGTGGACCTTGCTCGTGGTGTGTGCAGCCACCTTCATGTTGCTGTTGGACATCACCATCGTGATCGTCGCCCTGCCGACTATCCAATCGGAACTGCACGCCAGCTTCAGTGACATGCAGTGGGTCATCGACGCCTACGCCCTGACGCTGGCGTCGGTGCTGCTGACCGCTGGTTCGTTGGCCGACCGTTACGGGCACCGATTGCTGTTCACGGTCGGTCTCATTGTCTTCACCCTTGGCTCGCTGCTCTGCGGGATAGCCCAGTCGCCGCTCATGCTGATCGTGTCCCGCAGCGCCCAAGGCATCGGCGGGGCGATCCTGTTCGCCACCTCGCTGGCTCTTCTGGCTCAGAGCTTCCACGGCAAGGAGCGGGGTATGGCCTTTGGAATCTGGGGTGCGGTCACTGGGGTGTCCGCCGGACTCGGACCAGTACTAGGCGGGGTCATCACCGACACCATCAGCTGGAGGGGCATCTTCTTGGTCAACTTGCCGATCGGTGTGGCCGCCCTTGTCGCCACGCGCTGGCAGGTCGATGAGTTCAAAACGCCACATGCGGCCAGGCCGGACTGGGCCGGGTTCGCGACCCTCACTGCCGGGCTAGTCAGCCTGGTCTACGGATTGATCCGCGCCGGCGAGATCGCCTGGAGCGACACCGGGGTAGCTATCTGTCTCGCACTCGCCGTCGCGTTCTTCGTTGCTTTCGTGGCGTCGGAGCGCCGAGCTGATCACCCGCTGTTCGACCTGTCGCTGTTCCGTATCCCTACCTTTAGCGGTGGATTGGCTGCGGCCTTCGCCTTGAACGGTTCGCTCTACGCGATGTTCTTGTATCTCGTCCTCTATCTCCAGGACGACCTCGGCTACTCCGCTATTGCGACCGGTAGCGCGCTCCTGCTCATTAGCGGGACGTCTATCTTCTCGTCGATCTTTGCCGGGGTGTTCAGCGATCGCATACCCGTCCGTTGGCTCATCGGGCCGGGCCTCCTGCTGGTTGGGGTGGGTCTACTGCTCATGACCGGGCTGGACGGCAGCAGTTCCTGGACCCACTTGATTCCAGGCTTCATCGTGGCCGGCGTCGGCAGCGGGATAGTCAACCCGCCACTTGCTTCCACGGCCGTCGGGGTCGTCACCCCCCAACACTCCGGCATGGCCTCAGGCGTCAACACCACCTTCCGCGAAATCGGCATCGCCGCCGGAGTCGCCGTCTACGGGTCGGTCTTCGCATCCGTTCTCCACCAGCATTTGGGCCAGGCCCTCGCCAGGCTCCCGTCGCTAGAGCGGCACCTGCCCGGAGTCGTCGCCGCCATTCAACAGGGCAACGCCGCTCAAGCCATCAACGCCGTGCCTGCCCCGTCCCGAGCGCCACTCGTCGCGGCCATTCACGCAAGCTTCGCCAGTGCGCTCGACGTTCTGCTTGTCGTCAGCGCTGTGTTAGCCCTTGTCGGAGCGGCCTGTTCCGGTGTCCTTATCCGACGTCGGGACTTCGTGGTCTCACACCACCAACCCACACCAGCACCGACACCGCAACTGGGCTCGGTTGCGTGATGAGAACAACCTCGGTGACGCACCTCACCTATCCGCGCACGCTCTCTGATTACGCGAGTGGGAAATGGCCCGCCGTTCAGTACCTACCACTCCCTAGCCCTGAACAGATGCACCACCCGCTCGACCGAGGAGAGTAAAGATGGAAGCAGTCATCACGACGGAGGATCTTGGCAAGAGCTTCCGCGACAGGAAAGCAACCGTCGAAGCGGTCAAAGGCGTCAGCTTCGAAGTCGGTCGGGGCGAGATCTTCGGCTTCCTCGGACCGAACGGAGCCGGAAAGACGACGACCCTCCGGATGCTCACGACGCTGTTGCCCATCGACTCGGGCACGGCGAGCGTGGCCGGCTCCGACGTCGCCCGCGAGCCGAAGCAGGTGCGTCAACGGATCGGCTACGTCAGCCAAGCGGGTGGCGCCGACGACCCGTCGACCGGCTGGGAGAACCTCATCCTCCAAGGCCGCCTCTACGGAGGGGCTCTCGACTCCGTGCGCCAGCGGGCGAAAGAGCTCACCGAGGTGCTCGACCTCACGGAATTCGCCGATCGGAAGGTCGCGACCTACTCGGGAGGCCAGCGCCGTCGGCTCGACGTCGCCCTCGGACTCATTCACCAACCCGAGGTCCTGTTCCTCGACGAGCCCACCACCGGCCTCGATCCGCAGAACCGGGCAAACCTGTGGGAGCACATCCGGGCCATCCAAGAGCGCGGATCGACGGTCTTTTTGACCACGCACTATCTGGAAGAGGCGGATGCCCTCTGTGACCGGCTGACGATCATGGACCACGGGTCGATCGTCGCCGAGGGAACCCCTCGCGAACTCAAGCGCGAGGTCATCGGCGATTCGGTGGTCCTCGGCCTTGTTGACGACCAGCTCGTCGAACGGGCAAAAGCGCTCCTGCGAACCGAGCGGTTCATCCGGGAGATTGGCGACGAGGACGACGGGCTGCGTCTCTACGTAGAGGACGGCAGCGCCGCGTTGCCTGAGCTGCTCCGACTGCTGGATCGGGAGCAGATCGCGCTGAAGTCGATCAGCCTCTCGGAGCCCACGTTGGACGACGTGTTCTTGCGGTATACGGGCCGGTCGTGGCGAGACACGGGCAATTCCCCGGAGGTGGCGGCATGAGAATCCTGGAAGACACCGGTCTCCTGTTCCAGCGGCATTTCACCCAGCAGCTGCGCAATCCGATATGGCTATTCGTCGGGCTCTCGTCGCCCGTGCTCTATCTCGTGCTATTCACGCCGCTCCTCAAGCACTTCACGCGAGCTGGGTCGACCGGAGCGGTGCTCGACATCTTCTTTCCCGGCATCCTCGCGCTCCTCGCGTTCGCGAGCGGTAGCGCCCAGGGATTCGGCACGATCTTCGAGCTTCGATCCGGCGTTATCGAGCGCCTCCGGGTGACCCCGGCGAGCCGCTTCGCGATTCTCGCCGGGCCGCTCGTCTCCGCGATGACGTTTATGTATTTCTTCGACGCGATCGCTGTCGCAGTCGCGTACGGATTCGGCTTCCGGATCCATTGGGGCGGACTGCTCTTGCTCGCCGTGCTCATCGGGCTCTTCATGGTGATGATGTCGGCCTGGTCGGTCGCGCTGGCACTCACGACCAAGGAGATTGACGCTTTTGCTTCCGTCGTGAACGGCCTGAACCTGCCCGCCCTGCTCCTCGCCGGCGTGCTCTTGCCGATCTCGCTCGGTCCGCCGTGGATACGAGTGGTCGCCCACTTTGATCCCCTGTACTACGTCGTCGTAGGCGCACGGGCGCTCGCGGCCGGCGCCTTTTCGAGCGAACACGTCTGGCAGGCGTTCGCGGTCACCGTCCCCCTGTGTGTAGTGGTTCTCGGCTGGGCGACGAACGTGTTTAGGAAGGCGGTCGCGTGATTCTCCGACGATCGACATGTCGACCCAGATCACCCCACGCCGCCACATGAAGGAGTGCTGAATGTCTGAACCCCGTCCCGTCAGCACGCGTCGCCCTGTTCCCGACGACATGTTGGGCGGGCGTTTGAAAGGGTCCTATCTGCTCGACCTCGAACTGGTCGGCGTGGACGAGATCGCGCCGCACGTGCGACTTATCACGATGGCCTCATCCGATCTCGTGGGATTCGAGTACACGCCAGGGCAGGACCTCTTGTTCGAGGTCCCCAATGGCGACCTGACCCTCCGTCGTCGCTACACGATCCGTCGGTCGGATCCAGCGAAAGGCATCGCCGACTTCGAGATCGAGATCCACGATGGCCGCGGCCCTGCTACCCGCTGGGCAGCCAAGGCAGAGTTGGACGACCACCTCGAGGCCATCGGGCCGCGAGGTGGGATCAGCCTGCGACCAACGGCGACGTCGCACCTCTTCGTTGTCGACGACTCCGCGATGCCAGCTGCCTTCGCCATGCTCGAAGCGCTCCCCGAAGACACGAACGCCACCGTCCTGCTCGTGACGAGTCATGGCGCGCGGTCGCGTCCGGCTGCGGCTGGCGGGCCGGCGGCATCCTTCGTCTGGCTGGATCGAGCAGAGGTGCTCGAGTTGCTGAGCGACCTGCACCCGGCAGCGGGCACCGCCGCGTACCTCTTCGGTGAACGCCACCTGGTCCGATCAGCAGAGGAACTCCTCATCGCGGGCGGTCTCGATCGCGATGCCATCGCGACCAAGGCCTACTGGCGACGGGACCAGCCAAACGCCAGCCACGGCGAGCCGTCGTACAACTGAACTCGGGTTCCAGTTGCACGGACGTCGGATCGTGTCGATGGACCTTTGGACTGGACTGAATGCTGCGATTGTGCCTTGGGGTAAGGACCAGCAACCCGGTCGAGATTACGGGGCAAATACCCCAGTCCATTGATACTTCTCTGAGGGCCACCCGCTCACTCGGTTCTGAAATGCACCGCTGCAGGAGAGCGCCGTCGGCGCCTGGGGCACTGCAGTTTCCTCCTGACTCTCATGGCAACGAGCATTGCTTATCAACGCCAGGACTGCCCAACGGTTCGGCTGCTGAGTGGCTCGGCAGAGGGAACCCGTCGGCACCAGTCCCTTGTGCGATCGTTGCGTTGCTAAAGCCATTCCATACGGAACCTCCGGAGAAAGTCTTGCTGCGAGAGCCAGATCGCGCCACGGGCACGGTTGGGCGGGTGTCCTGCAACAGCGGGAGGGGGACCTACTTGCGCCTGGCTTCTTCAACGGCATCTGGGATTCTTCCGAGGTAGAGGCGGAACCCCTCGGCCTCGGGCTCAAACCCGAGTGACGTGTAGAGCCGATGGGCCCCGTCACCCGAATGCCTCTTGTGCGAGAGAAGCTGGACCTTGTTGCAACCTGCGGAATTCATGTCCCGCAACAAGTGGCGAGGCAGGGAAGTCGCAAATCCCCTACGACGATACGGACATGCAACCACGACGGCTTCGATGATCGCCGTCGGGCGACAGTCGTAGGTGATGTTGGGGGATATCATCGCTGATGCCGTACCCACGGTGTCTCCATCCAGCTCGGCCACGTAGACGCTCAATCCCGCTACTGCGAGCATCTGCGTCCAAGTGTCGGTCTCGAGTTTGGAGGCCCTCGACGGGAGCGGGTCGTTCGAATCACGTCGGGCATGCACTCCGAGCACGGCAAGAAGATCCTCGGGTCCTGCAAGACGCACAATGAGATCTGAGCCCGTTGACTTCACACCACGGTCTTGCCACCTGCCCCTCAACCGGTTCGCGGCGAGGGCAATGTCGCTCAACGCCGAGCATGCTTGCGGTCCGCGAGCACGACCGACGTGCCGTTCTGCGCTGCGGCCACGCTGGCGGTGGCCGTCGTTCTGGCGCGCCGTTCGGAGCCCGAACCGGCACGCTCGATTGCGGACCCGGGCGCGGTCGGGCATACCCACAGCAACGACTGGCGAGCGCTGATCCCTGTGTTTCCCGGTCAGTCGGCTGACCTCCGAGCTTGCTCCTGTCGCATGCGGTCGGAACGGTACATTCGAGCGTGTGGATAACTAGTGAAGGGCCACGCCTGGGTCGGCGAAACGGGATCGTGCGGTCCTCTGACTGATCGTCGACCTCAAGAGTGAACAACAGTCCGACCGGCTGGATCCACCCAGTCGGCAAAGGGGGACTTGTTCAGCGATGGCTTCACTGGGTGTTCGGACGTTCGGTTCGGATAACCGTACCGAGAACTCGGGTGGTGGCACCATGGATTCTTGGCCCCGGCCAGCCGACGATGGGGAGATGAAGCGATGCACGGCGACGGCTTGATCAATGAAGGTGAAGCCGGAAGGAATTGGCGGATGGTTGCTGGTCTACACGATTGCCTTGGCGATCCAGCTCGTGCACGGAATCGGACTGACGATTGGAGCGACCATCATCTACTCGGATCCCTCGCTTGCCAGCCTCCACACGTTCATCCCGCTATGGGCACTCTTGTTCTACGTGATCACCAACCTCATTGCGGCTTGCTACGCGATCGTCCTGTTCATCTTGATGTTCAAGCATCGACATTCCGCCATCGGCAACAACATCGCATTCAACATCCTGACCATCTCGTTTCTGGTCTCGTGGCACGTCTTGGGAGCGAAGTCCAATGTCGGCACCGTGATCGATGTGCTCCCCGGAGTCATCGGTCTCTGCTACTTCCTCGTATCGAAAAGGGTGCGCAACACCTTTACGGTCGGAATCCGATGACGGAGGTGCCCGTCCGACCGTCAGCAGACCCTGATTCGAGATTGAGAACGGATGCCACTGGTGCGGGGCTTTCGTTCGCCATAGGCCCGCGGCAAAGCAGAATACTCGTGGGATCTTGATTCCGTCACCAGCGCCCAGTCGGCGACCGACATGGGCCGCTTTTGTCCGCGAGCCGTTCAGTCGCCAGGCTTGGCGCGAGTTCCTCTACGGCGTCGCCGCCCTTCCGGTCGCCGTCGCCGGATTTGTCTTTACCGCCGTCTCACTCGTTGCTAGTGCCATCTTGACGGTGATAGTGGTGGGACTGCCGCTCTTCGCGCTGAGCTCATTCGGCGTCCGCTGGCTGGGCGCAGTCAACCGGTCTCTCGCTCGACGGCTTCTTGGCCTGAGGGTCGCTCCTCCTCCCCGGCTTCTTCTTGAACCGGGCTTGGTCGGATTGGTTCGATCTGGCGTTGGCGACAGACCTAGTTGGAGAGCTCGCGGCTACCTGATCGTGAAACTACCGATCGCCATCGTCGAATTTGTTGTGGCTTACCTGCTGCGTCTCGGCGCCGTGTGGTTCGTGCTGGCGCCGTTGCAGTGGGCCGCAAACCTGGGCACCGAAAGAGTCGACGACCACGGAATGGTCCGGCATTACGTCTTGAACTTCGGGTCGTTCTACTTTGATACCTGGTCCAAGACATTCATTCTGGTAGGGCTCGGTGTCGTGGCGTGGTGGATAGCCCCGTGGGCTCTTCGTATGCCGCTGTATCTGGATCGGCAGCTACTCGCTGACCTACTCGGCCCGACCTCTCTCGCGTCACGCGTCAGTCAGCTGGAGCGTTCCCGCGCCGAGGTCATCGATGACGCCGATGCACAGCTGCAGCGCATCGAGCGAGACCTGCACGACGGCGCGCAGGCCGAGCTGGTCGGGTTGGCCATGAAGCTCGGACTCGCGAAGGAGAAGCTGGCGGCAACGGGAAGTGCCGGAGATGACCAAGACCTCGCTCGGGCACGTCAACTAGTCGATGATGCCCATCGGAGTGCGAAGTTGGCAATCACCGAATTGCGAGATCTCGTTCGCGGCATCCATCCTCCGGCGCTCGACGAGGGCATCGAGGTGGCACTGGCTACGCTTTCGGCTCGTAGCTCCGTTCCGGTCGATGTGACCGTCACGCTCGCTGCCAGTCCGTCTCCAGCGATCGAGACGACGATCTATTTCTGTGCGGCAGAGTTGCTGACCAACGTGGCCAAACACGCCAAAGCGTCGGTCGTTCACATGGAACTTGTGCAGAGTGGCGATTTGCTCAGATTGGGCGTAGCCGACGATGGGGTCGGGGGCGCGCACCTTGCTGGGGGAGGGTTAAGCGGGCTCGCTGACCGATTGGACGTCGTCGATGGCCAGCTCGAGGTTTTGAGCCCTTTAGGTGGACCTAGCGTGGTGACCGTGACAATCCCCCTCCAACCTTGAAGGATGTGACTGGGTGCGAGTGGTAATCGCCGAAGACTCCGCGGTAGTCCGAGCGGGCCTCATCGAAATCCTCCTCGACCGTGGCCACGTGGTGCCGGCCGCTGTTGGTGACGGCGATGCCTTGATCGAAGCGGTCGCCCAACACCATCCGGACGTAGCGATCATCGATGTTCGGATGCCTCCAACTCACACCGCAGAGGGTTTGCGTGCCGCGGTCGCCCTGCGACGCACGCACCCCCATCTTCCGCTTCTTGTGTTTTCTCAGCACATTGAAACTCGCCACGTCGAAGAGCTGCTCGCTGGGCCGGACTCAGGTGGGGTAGCGGGTGTCGGCTACCTTCTCAAGGACCGCGTCGCCGATGTCGAGGAGTTCCTCGACGCATTGGATCGCGTAGTGGCCGGCGGAACGGCACTGGATCCTGAGGTGATTGCCCAGGTGCTCGGGGCGAGTCGGCGGTCCCGACAGCTCGAAACTCTCACTGGGCGCGAGCGTGAGGTATTGGCTCAGATGGCCGAGGGAAGATCCAACACTGCGATCGCAGAGGCCCTGGTCATCTCTGAGCGTGCCGTTGAGAAGCACGTGAGCAATATCTTTTCCAAGCTCAACCTGCCACCCTCCCAAATTGATCACCGCCGCGTGCTTGCTGTACTCCAATACCTGAGTGGCTGATGGCCCACAGCACATTCCGGTGAAATCTGATCTCCATGAGGGTTGTCGCAGCAAACCCTACGGAAGTGGCCATCAGCAGAGGACGAACCATCCAATGGTTGCCCGAAGGCCAATCCTCGCCGTGGAGTACCGGCGATCACACCGGTTCGCGGCGAGGAAACAGTTGCCCAGCGCCGATCATGCGCGCAGTGCGGGAACTCCGGATGTGCCGTTCTGCGCTGTTGCCACGATGATGACCGCTGTCATTCTGGGGCGTCAATCGGCGCCCGAGTGGTCGGGACAGCGACACCCACAACACCGACTGCCGAACGCGACTCTGCACGCTCGGCAGTCGGGGCACAGCCCTGATGCTTGCTCCTGCTGCAGCGCTCGGAGCGAGGGACTTCGGTGACGATTCGCAACGCCAGTCCGACGCCGCCTCGACTGGTCGCCGATACTGGTTAGGTGACATCGCTTGCACTATTCGATCTTGACAACACGCTGCTGAATCGAGAAGAGGCTTTCGCTCTGTGGACGCATCAGTTCCTCGAGGCCTACGGACTCGGTGAGAGTGCCGTGTCGACGATTCAGATCGCCGACGCCGACGGCTACAACCCCCGAGAGCAGTTCTTCTCAGAGTTGCGCCGGGAGTTTGGTATTACGACCCCTGTCGATCAACTCCTGGCCGACTACTCCGTCCAGTATCCGTCGCATTACGCAGCGGTGCCCAAGATGATCGATGCGGTGAGATCGCTCCGGGCAGCGGGGTTCAAGATAGGCGTAGTCACAAACGGGCCCCTTCCCAATGGGCAAAATTCGAAGCCGACGGCATCGAAGACGAGTTCGATGCCGTCTGCGTCTCATCGGTCATCGGGGCACGCAAGCCCGATCTGACGATCTTCGAGCAAGCGGCCAGACTCTGTGAGGTTGCACTTGACGGCTGGATGGTTGGAGACTCGCCCGAAGGTGACGTTGCGGGTGGGATCGCAGCTGGTCTCCGGACGATCTGGATGAGCAGAGGGCGAGAGTGGAGTCGCTTCGACTACTGGCCCGAATTCACCGTTTCCTCGATCCCCGAGACGGTTGAGATCATCCTTCGGCTCGGATGATCACATCCCCTGCCGGTGCCGGGTCGTTGACTCGTCCACGGGCGATCTAACGTCTTGCCGATGATACGGGCGGTCCTGTTCGATCTCTTCGGCACGTTGGTTGAGTCTGGCTCGATGCCCGACCGTGAATCTGTCTCGCACCAAGTAGCCGCTGAGCTTTCCGTCGACGGTGAGGCGTTCGCCGAACTCGTGCGCTCCACCTTCGATGGCCGCATGAAGGGCGAACTGGGCGGCCTCACCGATACCTACGTCGAGCTGGCTCGTCGCCTCGGTGGTTCCCCCCAACCAGAGCAAGTCGATCGGGCCATCGAGTTACGACTGAACTACTCACGCCAGCTCCTTGGCGACACCAGTGCTGCTCCGGTGCTGGATCACCTGCGCTCGGTCGGCTTCGGACTGGGGGTCGTCAGCGATTGCTCGATCGAGACACCGACGATTTGGGACGCCACGTGGCTGAGCAGCGCCCTCGATGCGTTCTCGTTCTCGTGCCAGCTCGGAGTCAGGAAGCCGCATCCCGAGATGTACCTTGAAGCCACCCGAACTCTCGGCGTCTCGCCCGATGAGTGCCTGTACGTGGGTGACGGTGGGAGCCATGAGCTGAGCGGGGCCAAGGCGCTTGGCATGCATGCGGTCTTGGTCGCCGACCCCAGAGAGGATGGCAGGGAACGACCAGATGAGGAGATCGACTGGACGGGAGACAAGATCACTTCGCTCACCGAGATCTCTACTCTTCTCGGGATCTGAAGCTTTGGAACGAGTCAGCCATTGCCACCGACCGCCGACTGCGTGCCACTTGCCGATTCACCCCTAGGGACGCCTACCAAGGTGCAAGGTCCGGCGCACGCGCCCGGTCGAGGAGCCAAACGAGAAGATCTGCGTGATCAGCTCGTCCGGGAAGCGTGCGGAGGCGCTTCGCTAGTTCGCCCTCAACGAACTGGGTGGGCCAGTCGGAGGACAAATAGCCGATGTCGAGATCCACGTGATGGACCTCAACGTCCCTCAGGTGATGAGCAATGATCTCGAGCACCTGAGTCGGCCGCCGCGTCGGCATCGTACCCGGCGGGATAGAGGCGTCGGACCTCGCCTACTGCTGGTCCACCGAAGAGCCAGGCATGGGCCCTCGCCTTGTTGGAGAGATGGGCGACCACATGCCCTCGTGTAAATCGAGGCAGGAGACTCGGCGCGCGGAAGTCGTGATTCGCTAAAGGCGCCAGCCCTTCGAACAACCGTCGATGGCTCATCCGGCATACCTCGATGCAGTCGGCTGGCTCCGTCTCGAAACATTACCGGCGATCAGTCGGGCCAATCTTCGCCCTTCCGGCATTGGACGCTCCCCTCACCGGTAGGTTCCCCAGATCACCCGGTTCGCGGCGGGGGCAATGCCGACCGACGCAAAGCATGCTTGCCGCTCGCGAGCGCGCCGGAGGTGCCGTTCTGCGTTGCGGCTGGGGAAGCGGCGCCCGTCGTTATGGCGCTGCGTTCTGTCCCGGCTCGACGACGCAGATCGCCGACTATGCGCCCGGCTCAGCGCCCTTCCGCTCAGACCACGGCTGGTGCAGAACGCCCTGTTCAGTACGGTCCGACAGCGGGTATCCCAGGCGCCGCTCGCGCTTGCCGATGCAAGCACTTGGGCACTCCGGTTTGGCCATCAGCGGCCGACGCACCGAGCCGGGCAGGGGGCTGGCGCATCCCCATTTGGGGATCCCCTATTGAAACTCGACAAGTCGGCTGCTGGCGCTCACCCGACTTCGCTGTGTGTCACCGGTGACTCGCCCATCCACTCGCGCAGTGTGTTCTTGAGTTTGGTGTGTTGGATGAAGATGTCGTGCTCGGGTGGGAGCGCCGGATCGGCGGTCTGCGGGCTCTTGAAGTAGAAGCTGAGCCACTCCTGCACCCCGTGCTTCCCGGCCCGGGCAGCGAGGTCGAAGAACAGGGCGAGGTCGAGCACAAGAGGCGCGGCGAGGATCGAATCGCGGCACAAGAAGTTGACCTTGATCTGCATCGGGTAGCCCATCCACCCGAAGACGTCGATGTTGTCCCACCCTTCCTTATTGTCGCCGCGAGGCGGGTAGTAGTTGATGCGGACGACGTGGTCGATGTTGCCATAGAGCGATTCCCTCCATCTCGCTGCTGATGGGCGCCAGGTCGCGCTCCTCGAGCACACCTGACGTGCGCGCCGCCTCCAGGGCGTTCGGCGAGATCGGATCCCAGCCACCGAACACGAGGTCATCGAGCGAGGCGAGGGGTACAAAGTCTCGGATCAGCGGGTTACGACCCTCGCTGCGGCTGCCCAGGCGGATGTGCGCCATCTGCGAGACCGAGCCGATCGGCGCTTCTCCGGTGCGGCGGGCGGTGAGGACGCCGGCAATGACGGTCGAGGACACCGCGCCGAGGCCTGGGAGCAACACTCCGAGCTTTCCGGTTGCGGGCGCGATCTGATGGGCTTCTGGCATCAGATCATTGTTGAGGACTTCTTCATCAAATACAATCACTGTTCAGCAATACTGAACTAATCTGCGAACCTGGCGAGCAACCTGCCGAACCTCACTGTGCAGCAACTCGACTACCTCGTCGCGGTTGTCGAGGCGCCCACCTGGGCGGACGCTGCGGGCCGTCTCGGCGTCACCCCTTCGGCGCTGTCGCAGGGCATCGCCGAACTCGAGCGGCGCGTCGGCGTCCAGCTCTTCGAACGCGACGGGCGCCGCCGCGTCCTCGCCGCCAGCGCCTCGCCCGTGCTCGAGCACGCTCGCGACGTGCTTGCGCGTACCCGCGACCTGGCCGACTGGTCGGCCCGCACGCGCGCCGGCCGGCGCCGGCGACCTACGGGTCGGCATGATCGACGCCGCCGCTGTGCACCACTACCCCGGCGCACTCCGACGATTCCGCCACGAGCATCCCGACGTCGAGCTGCGGCTCACCGTCGCGCCCTCAGCCTCGTTGCTGGCGGACCTCGCTCGGGGAGCGCTCGACGTCGTTGTGTGCGTCGAGCCTCCATCGCACATCAACGCGCTCACGGTGCTGCGCGTTCGGACCGACGAACTCGCCGTCTACGCGCCGGTTACCTCGCTAGGCGCACCGTCGACGTGGGGGCCTTGGGTGACGTTCCCGGCAGGTTCGCACACCCGCCAACTAATCGATGGCGCCCTCCGCAGGCTAGGCGCACCTTTTGACGTCGTCGCCGAATCGCACCAGCCTGAAGTTCTTCGAGAGATGGTCGAGCTCGGATTTGGCTTCACAGCGCTCCCAACCGTCCAGGCCGGCCGGCTCCGCTCCGTGCACTCGCTCACCAAACGGCCCCTCGTCGTCGCCCGCCGCAGTGCGGCAGCGCCCAACGCCGCGGCCGACGCCCTGGCAGTGCAATTCGGCCGACCGAGTTCGGGTCCACTCGCTGAACGGCGGACTAAGGGGTAGTCATGCGGGACATCCCCAGTTCGATTCGGACTCCATCCTTGCATCGACCCTGGGCGCCCGATAATGCTCACCTGCCCCCGGTCGCGTTGCGTCCCCGGCGACCGGCTGAGGGTCGCAATATCTCGTCGGCTCAGAGCCCGCTCACTAACGCGACCACCTCTGTCGACCTAGCCGCACTTGCGATGTCTGCTTCGGTGATACGGAGCGGGATCCGCCGTTCGGTGTCCTGAGCTGCGGGATCACTGCCTCGACGGGCGTTTGGGGCGCCCACGACGAGGCATGGGTTTACTGAATGCTCTGGAAGACGGGCATCGCCCTATGCGTAAGAGGCTGATGACCTGTTGGAGCCCTGCTGTTGCCAGCCGGCCCTGGTGGCAGTACCAGCGGGTGAGCGACATCGGCGCCGCCAGGACCAAGGAGCCGTCCGACACTAGGGCCCGCCGGCCAAGTCCTTGAGCGCGACCGACTTCCCGTCCTGGGTGGTCAGCCGGAACATCGGCGAGACGCCAGCCATTGCTGCTTCTTACGTAGGCCGGGCGCATCCCACATCGGCGGGGCAGCCTCGGCGAGCCTGTGGCCGGGCTGCCCATATGTTGGCGATTCCGACACACGACAGCCTTCGACGCGGCAAGATGGATCGGCATCAAGAAAGGAGAGGTATCCGATGACGACGACGGCAGAGCGGCTTATTGGCATCAACGAGCAGATCGAAGCCGCGGCGGCGACAGTCGAGGCCGACCCGGGCGCGTCCCCAGTGCTGGGCGCGGTCGTCCGGGAGCTGGCGCACAAAGCCCAGAAGGCGGTGGACAATCTCCCAGGTGCCGACACCCTCGTACTGCGTTTGTCGATCGTAGAGGTGGAGCAGGCGGCGGACAGCGCGAAAGTGGCAGTTGAGGTTGACCTTGGGGCTTCGGACACTACACGTCAGGCCGTTGTCGACGCGCACCTTGCGATCTGCATCCTCAAGGCCAAAATGACCTGACGATCGCAAGGTTTCCGATCGACTGGGGTGCTGATCAAGGCCTTCGGTCGTCCTGCGCAGAATATCCAGGTCAGTCGCTTGGATGGGATATTCGGCACCTACACGCTCTATCAGGCAGGTCGGTCCGAGAGAGCGGGTCATCTCCAGGGCATGGTTAAAGCGATGTTGCGGCCGGGTGTTGGGCACAACAGACGACCTTCACCCCGAAACTTCCGAGCCCGTTCACAGACTGGAAGGTCGCGTGAATCGCAGCAGCAGCTTCGTCTCGTTGTAATATTCGAGCCACTCCAGCAGATTCGGCGTATGTCCGGCTACCGGAATGAACCCGATCCTCAAGCGAGACGCGGCCACCTCGAATCCGGCCGCCGCGAACGAGGCCACCACATCGTCGATGTCGTAGAGCGATGGAAGATCAAGCTCTGCCGAGTGTTCCCGATGCCAGGCGGCCGTCACGGGGCTGGCGGCGTGCATCCCCATGACGGCGTAGTACGAGCCGTCGGGGGCCAGCGCGCCGAAGACCGCATCGGCGTGGGCCCGCAGGTCATGGATCAAGTACAAGACTTCGTGGCTGAACGCCACGTCGAAATCCTTCCAGCCAACGGGGACCGTGTCGGCGACCTCGAAGCGCAACCGCCGCTGACCGGTGAGGCTGCGTGCATCCGCCACCGCCGCTGAAGCCGGGTCGTAACCGAACCCTTCTGCGATTCCACAGCAATCGTAGGCCAGCCGCAGGAACCCTCCACGGTTGCATCCGATATCGAGCACCCGCGTGCTGACCAGGTCGACGACGACGCCATCGAGCATCGCCTTCCAGACGAAGACGTGCTCTTCCTGCATCGACTCATCCTCAGCGGCACTCCGCCAGTAAGAAGGGCGCTCGTCGGTCATCCGTCTCAATCTATTCTAGCTATTCCAGCACACGAGATTAGATATACGGGTGTGCTGACCCCAACTCTTACTCGGACAGCCGAGCGCGCCAGATCGACCGTCGATCGGGCGCCCCGGTCGGTTCCTCCTCCGGGGATCCACGCCGTACCGCACTGGATGATCGGGACGCACTCGCCCCAGTCGGACGTCTTCGTAAGGGGATCCCTGACCGGAGGCCGGCGGACCACTCACGCCCTCGACACCGCCACCCGGTCACAGGACCCGGACTAAGCGATCCGGAATCAAACATTTGTGGATCAGGGTTCAGCCACGGCTGGCA
>Ga0182018_10001805_pt1 | contig 23174 bp, 26 predicted proteins | sample 812P2MmetaG_FD_120490 | JGI IMG/M metagenome (GOLD analysis project Ga0182018, IMG submission 120490) | Permafrost microbial communities from Stordalen Mire, Sweden - 812P2M metaG | ecosystem: Environmental > Terrestrial > Soil > Wetlands > Permafrost | place: Sweden: Stordalen | collected...
ATATGGGAGTCGAGGGAGTCAGGAGTCAGAAGCCAGAAGGCGCGGCGGGCGATTGAATCGAATGGACTTGCCAACACAACGAGAACAAAATTCTCGTTGGGGCCTCTATAACGGGAACTAAAGCGTGCCCTTGATCTCCTGAAAGACGATGGGATTGACCCAGTTCCGGGAAACTAAATTTTCTACGCCCTCCGTTTGCGCCACGCGAAGCCTGCGGCCAGCAACGCCAGGCCGGTCAGTATCATCAGCTCGGGCCCCGGCTCGGGCGCTTGCCCCACCGGGCCTTGAATCACATCGTTGCCGCAGTCCGCCGACGAGAACAGCAGGCCGATCTCGCCATTGGACATGAGGCTCGGCAACCCCGGCGTGGTAGGCACGGTCACGGAGATTACGTATTGTGCACTGGTGGTCCCATTGCGGTTATTGGCCACGCTCACGGTGCCGGAACTCGCGGCCGGGCCGCTGCCCGTCATCAGGACCGTTTCGTCCCTCCGATAGTAGTCGGAACTGTCATTCAGCGCCGTCTGCGCGGTCTCCGTGGAAACGCCGCCCGCGATGCTGTACAGATCGCCGGCCGTGAAGGATCCATGATTCGTCGGCGCAATGCCGTAACGCAGGTACTGTATGGTGCTCGGATCGGAGGGATCGTATACCGTGGTGGGGTTGTAGAAGAAGATGCCTCCTGGAATCAGCGTAACGCCACTATCGTTAAAGGAACCCAGGGTAAGTTTGTTATTGACTGTCTGTACTGCGCCGGAGTTCAAGTAAATCATCACCGAGGCCATACCGCCGCTGACCGAAAAGGTCGCCGCCTGGATGTCGTATAACCGCGGGTTGCCAATCGCGTCACAGTTGCTGTAGGGCGCGGTGTAGCTGTAATCGCAGTTGGCCTGGGGCTGTCCGAACGGATCGGTCAAAGCGCTGGCGGAGCCCAGTGCGGCACTCAGCAGAAGGGAAGAAGCGATCGGTAACCCGAATCTCATGACTCGAAGTTACAATGCGGATTGCCGGCGGAATAAGATCCAGCCGTACCGAAAACCCGTCTGGTACGTTGCAGAGGTGAGGTACGGGTGTACTAAGTATTGGCCCAAAACCAGGGCCACCGGTCATAACCAATTAGCCGTTTTGCGGGCCGCGAAACTTTTGTCCGTTCACCACCGGCTGGTGCTCCACGGGAAACTTCATGGACCGCGCCAGGGCACACACCGCGGAGGCCCGATGGTGGATGGCCACGGCCTCGTCGATCCGTTCGGGCTCCGCTATACTCATGCGGGGAGCGAGCACCACGCGGGTGAATTCGCCGGAGCCGTCTTCATGCTCCGCCATTTCGCCCCATGCCTGGTCCTGGTATTCCGTGACGGTGATGCCGGCGTCCGCGCACAGATGCAGCACCCAAAGCATGTGGCAGGCCGAGAGGGCGCCCAGCAACAGTTCCTCCGGGTTGTACCGGGTGCGGTCGCCGCGGAACGCCGGGTCGGAAGAACCGGGGATCGCCGCGGCCTTACCCGTGCCGCTCAGTTCGTGGGCGCGGCTATAGGCCGTGTATGCCGAAGTCCCCGTGCCCAGATTGCCGGTCCATCGATTGACCATGTGGTAGTGGTGTTTGCGGTCCACAAAAAGCCCCCGAAAAGAATTATGAGCCGCGGATGAACGCAGATAAACGCAGATAAGAAAGGGTTTTGTTTTATCCGCGTTCATCCGCGGCTAAAATCTCTTTCTTCTCGTATTCAGGATACCTAACGCGACCGCCGAGGTGGCAGCGCAGACGGGGGACAACCTGCGCGGGCCGGAAGAATGCAGGCTCTATGAGGCGTGCTCGATTCACGGGGCGTGACGGACGGGACCGCAACGAATGCTCCTCCGACCATCCGTGCGGCCCGCCCCGATGGGCTCGCCCACCGGTCTCTCATATGCAGTCGAGCGGCCAGAGTGGCGCCACAGTTAATTGGCTTGTTTTCAAAAGAAGAGTCATGTTCTTGGTTTTCTGCATAGGGGACATTGCCAAAAAGTAGTCACCCTGTAAACTTTATAGACACCGCTCGCACAATTCAGCTAGACTAAGACCTCCATGGGATCGTTGCAGCCGCCGGAATGGAACGAGAAGCTCGCCGCCATTCTGGCCATCAGCCAGAAAATGAATTCAGAGCGGGATCTGGGCGCGCTGCTCGATTTAATTGCCCGGGAAGCCACCAACGTGCTCCTCTGCGACCGCGCCAGCATTTTCCTGCTGGACCGCGAACGCAACGAATTGTGGTCCAAAGTGGCGTTGGGCAGCGACGAAATCCTGCGCTTCGATGCCCGCGCCGGAATCGCCGGCCAGGCCGCCACTACCGGAGCGTCCATCAACGTCAAGGACGCCTACAGCCATCCGCGGTTTTACAACGCCATTGACGAACAGACCGGCTACCGCACGCATAACGTGCTGGCCGTGGCCGTGCGCAACCAGAAAGGCGCGATCATCGGCGCCTTCGAAGCCCTCAACAAGCGAGTGGGCGCCTTCAGCCAGCGCGACGAAGATTTTCTGGAATCGCTGGCCTCGCACGCCGCCATCGCCATCGAAAATGCCCAACTCATCGGCGAATTGCGCCGCCGCGAGGAGGAACTGGCACAACAGAACGCCCACCTGCTGCGCGAGGTGGAAAGCAAGTACGCTACCCATGGCATTCTTGGCGCCGGGCCCAGGATTCAACAGGTGGTCCGCCTGGTGGAGCGCATCCGCGACAGTCTGGTGAACGTGCTGGTTACCGGCGAAAGCGGCACCGGGAAGGAACTGGTGGCCAAGGCCATCCACTACACCAGTTCGCGCGCGGGCCGGCCCTTTGTAGCGCTCAATTGCGCGGCCCTCCCCGAGACCCTGCTCGAAAGCGAATTGTTCGGCATCGAAAAGGGCGTCGCCACCGGGGTGGAGTCGCGGGTAGGCCAGTTTCAGAAGGCCGATGGCGGAACGCTTTTCCTGGACGAGATCGGCGACCTCAGCCTGCTCGCGCAAGCCAAGATTCTGCGCGTGCTCCAGGAGCGTGTTCTGGAGCGCGTCGGCGGCCGTAACTCCATCCCTGTGGATGTACGCCTCCTGGCCGCCACCAACAAAGATCTGGAGGCGGAAATCGCCAAGGGCGCGTTCCGCGAGGACCTTTACTACCGCATCAAGGTGGTGCACATCCACATGCCGCCACTGCGCGATGTCCGCGAAGAGATAGGCCTGCTGGCCAACCATTTTCTGAAGGAGTATTGCGCGGAAACCGGTCGCCCGGCCATGGCGTTTTCTCCCGAGGTGATGCGCCGGCTCATGACGGCCCCCTGGCCGGGAAATATCCGCCAGTTGCGCAATGAAGTGATGCGTCTGGCCGCCATCGCCCGCCAGAATCCGATCACCGAGGAGGATCTATGGGAAGGCATTCCCACCCCGCGCTACGATCGGACGGGGGACAAACCATCCAAGGCGCAATCGCTGAAAGCGGCCGTGGGCCAACTGGAGAAGCAGATGATTCTAGAAGCTTTACAAGGAACCCGCAACAACCAGCAGCAAGCCGCCAAGGCGCTGGGCCTCAGCCGCCAGGGACTCATCAATAAAATGAAGCGCTATGCTATTTCGGCATAGCTCCCGAGTTTGGCCATGTTCCGGCGAGAGTAGGGCAAGCCTTTAGCTTCCAGCTACGCCATTCCGGCATACCGCCTAGAACTGGCACTCCCCCACGCAGTGCATGCCATCGCACTTCTTGCAGCGATGTTGATGTTGGAGTTGGTACGATTCGGGCGCCTCGCGCCGGGTGTTGGAGCCCAGCGTTGCCTGCGGCTCTTCACTCCGCGATGCGCGCCGCACCACTACCGGGCGCGTCTTTTCCCCCACCAGATCGGATGATCGCGACGTGGCCACCGTTCCCTCCTCAACGTTTCCCGCTAGTTGCAGACATCTTACCAGATCGGATGCCTACCAAAAAAGCACGTTGAGTGCCATCGAGGGCCAGGCACCACCCCAAGCGCTTGTGCCGGCAGGCGGTTGCAGATGGAATCGGAGAGAACTACGCGACTTTCCGGACTTTCCCGTCGCGGATGCAGGATGTGCAGACGCGCATCCGGCGACCGGCACCGTTCACCAGCGCGCGAACCGACTGCAAGTTTAGGTTCCAACGCCGTTTCGTAACATTATGTGCGTGACTGATCCGGTTGCCGAACGCCGGCTTCCGGCCGCATACTTCGCAAACTTGTGCCATTAGACAGAAATCTCCCGCTCGTGTAGAACCTCGAGTATAGCAATCCGATTCGTGACATCGCAACCTTCTTACGCTACCGATGCTACCGCTCTTGACCGTTGGCCAGTCACAAGGACCGTTAGGGGCCCGGCCGGGTGACTTTCGCTACCGCCTGCCTGGCCTGAAGCGCCTCTCTGGCGAGCTTTGGGAGGCCCGAGCGGGCGCCCCCTCACGCCGTCCCGTGCGCGCCAGAACGAAGCACCGCGCAATCTGAAATTGGAGCACGCTCTCCGCCGGAAGTTTCCTTACGTCCGGAGGTGGAACCTGCGCCATGACCGCGGAACGCTTCCGCGATACTGCCCTGAGCGATCAAGGCGCGCGTCAGAACGGCCGCTGCCTCGATCCGATCGCCTTCCCGTCCGGCGGCGGCAAACCCGCTGAGCGCCAGGCGCGCATGCGATGCGGCGTCCGCGAAATGGCTTTCCGCACAACCGCAAGATCGCGGCATGTGCAATTATAAGATAACCAGACTGATCCTTGGACTCGCCATTTCGGAGGCGGCGGGGACATTCAAGGTCGATACAAGCGCCCAAGGCGACTAGGATTCGTACGATGCGTTCCATGGAATCTCGGACTAATACCCGGATCGAAGGCCAGAAGCCGCTGTGGAGAATACTCCTCATGATCCTGTTTGGCGTCTCCCTGTACCTCTCTCTCGGCTTCAGGGACTGCCATGGTAGTCCGCAGGACAACGTTGAGAAGAAGTATCAAGGCGCCAATGGTGTCATCTACACGGTGATCTACAAATACTTTGATGGGTCGTGCGTAGGGTGGACGATAGTGTCGTCCGAAAGTGGGCAAGTCTCGTCCGGTGACAACTGCAGCGCCGCTGTTCCGGCCGTGAGGGCAATGACCACAGTCTCAGGAAGCGCAGGGCCGGGTTCAACACCTCAGGCCGGAAATCTGCGCCCACGGGCGACATCTGGCTCGCAGGGCGTACTATTGCTCGCCGACGCCTTTACCGGCGTTGACGCCTTCGATTTGGCTACCGGCGCTGAATTGGCATCCATGCCGGTGCAGGGAAATCCCATCGATCTGGTATCGCTTCCAGGACAAAACACAGTTTACGCGGTCATATACCCATCCTTCGGCGCCTCCCCTAGCATTGTGGTAATCGACGGCACGCAACTGAAAATCACCGCGAATATCCCCCTGCCGGCGAATACATTTCCGATTAGTGGCGCGCTCTCGCCTGACGGCGCAACGCTATACGTGAGCAACGCCGGCTCGAGCGACTTGGGGCCCAGCCCGAATACCTCCATCCTGGCGATCGATACGGTCAGCCGCACGGTGAAGGGCGCCGTCCCGCTGCCGGCGGCTAATGTAAATCTCTTCGGCTATTATCAACGTCTGGCCGTGAGCCCGGATGGAAGCTTGCTCTACGCCACCGGCTCGGGAGGCTACCTGGAAGCCATCGACACACGGACGCTCTCGCCGGTCAGCTTCATCCTGTTGGCTCCGTTCCTATTCGTAGAGTCGGGCTCACCGGCTCCGCATATCGTTTTTGCGCCCGACGGGAGCGCGGCTTACGTGGCGGTGCTCGGCCCCAAGGGAGCTTTCGTTGTAGTGATCAACCCCGATACCAGTCAGCCGGTGAACTCGGTTCAAATTGGCAGTTCCACTTCTTATCTCTCCGATTTGGCGATCACCCTCGATGGATCGACGCTCTTCGCTCTCGATTTGGCCAGCGGCATCACCTATCCCGTGAGCACCGCCACGCTTACCGTCGGAACGCCCATCCCGCGGCAAAATCTGCCGGGATCTTCAACCGATCCGATTGTTTTTTCGGGGTTCGCCGTTCGCCAGTGAGAGGATTGCCATGATGCGCAAACTAGCTCCCATCCTCCTCTGCATCTCCGGTGCGCTGGCCCAAACCTATGTCGCCCCACCGTATATCAACGGTCATAACGTCCGCAATGGGGCCAGTTACCTGCCACCATCGCTCGCATCGGGCGCCATTGCTCAAGGCTCCATCTTTTCGATCTTCGGCTCCGCCCTCGGTCCCGCCGCCGGCGTGCAAGCATTGACTTATCCCCTCCAAACGGTCTTGAGCGGAGTCTCGGTCTCAATCCTTCAGGGCCAGACCGCCGTTGCCGCGCTTCCCATCTACGTTTCCTCTTCGCAGACCAACATCATTATGCCGTCGAATGCGCCGCTCGGACCAGTCTCGATTCAGGTGAGTTACGGCGGTCAGACCAGCAATCCTTCTCCGCTCACGGTAGTTGCGTCCAGTTTCGGGATCTTCGCCGTGAACAGCGCCGGGGTGGGGCCGGGAATTCTGACGGATTTCGTCACCGCGACTAGTCAGCCGATTAACTCGCTCACCGCCGGCGCCGCGCCTGGACAAGCGGTGATCATCTGGGGCACCGGGTTAGGAGCAGTGCCCTCGGACATCGTGCCCCCCACTGCCGGCGATCTCGCCGTTCAAACCGAGGTCTTTGTGGGCGGCGTGAGTGCGCCGGTGGCATATTCCGGCCGCGCACCCTGTTGTTCCGGCCTGGATCAGATCGTCGTCACTCTTCCACTCAATGTGCCCACCGGGTGCTATGTGCCCGTGGTTGTTCGCACAGCCGGAACCACCGTGAGCAATGCCGTCACCATGGCGATCTCGGCGCAGCCCGGAGTGGCCTGCTCGGACGCATTTAACGCCCTGGAGCAGCCTTTTATTGCGGGTCAGGCGGTGGGCATCGTCGCCCTGGAGCGGTTCAATCAGACGGTGAATGTCATCGTGCCAACCGCGAGCGACACCCTTTCCGATTACGTCACCGCAGCCATGTTCGGAAGCAGTCCGAGTCCCTTCTTCTTCCAGGCGCTGTTCGCACTGCCGCCGCAGGGGAGTTGCACCACGTATGCGGCGGACAGCAATTTGCTGGCCAGCCTCATTTTCCCCGCCGAGGTGGCCAATAATCAGTTTATCGGCGCTCAGATGCTGGACGCCGGAGCTTCCCTCTCGCTCTCGAGCGGCTCCAACGTGTCCGTCCCCGCGACCGTACCAATCGAGAGCTACCTGCAACTCCTCGGCGGCAGCGATCCAACATTCTTCACAGCGCCCCTGTTTTTCAATCCGCCGAGTGCCGTGCTGGTTTCCGGACCGGGAGGAGCCAACGTCGGCGCTTTTTCGGTGAGCGTTCCCACCACTGCCTCGCTGCAGTGGACCAACCAGAGTTCCTTCCAGACTGTGAGCCGGTCTCAACCGCTCACGGTGAAGTGGACTGCCGGCGGTTCGTCCGGCGGAACGGTGTTGATCGCGGGAGGCAACTTCGACACTCCCAATCGCGCCTCGGCAATCTTCATGTGCACAGCGGCCGCCGCGGCGGGAACGTTTACCGTGCCCACCTGGGCGCTCGCCAATGTTCCGCCAACCGCCGGCAATGCTATCTCAGCCAACGGTGCGATCTTTTTGGCCCTGGCGCCGCTCAACTCGCCCACTACTTTTACCGCCGCCGGCCTGAACACGGGCCTCGCGTTTTACGTGTCTTGGATTTCGCAGTCGGTAATCTGGCAATAGCGGGCGGACCTTGGTGGGGAATATTCTTATTGACACGAATGCCGCGCCGCCTATGATCGCGATCACCCGATCTGAATCGCGACGGCAAGCCGGACCCTGATACTGGCCGATTGCCGCGGGCTCAGTGAAGCAAGCTACCTCCTGGGCTACGGCGACGGATTGCCAGGCGGAACGCTGGTTCGCCGGGTTTCCCCGGCCAACGATATCCTTCAGTGCTGGTTCGATATTCCGGTACTCTTGTGGTTCATGCTTCCTTACATTCAACTGCGAGCCCTCCAACTGGGGCCAGTGCGCCTCTATCCGTTCGGCATTCTGATGACCGCCGGGATACTGACCGGCGTGTGGATGCTGCGGGCGCGTGCGACCAGGCGCGACCTCGACCCTGAGATAGCATTGGGCTTCGGCGCAGCGGTGGTTTTTTGCGGCCTCGTCGGATCGCATCTCTTGCGCCTGCTGTTCTTTGAACGGAGTTTGCTGCAACTAGAGCCGTCCCTGCTTTTCGATTTCAATCGAGGCGGCATTTATTCTTTCGGCGGATTGTTCACCGGGTTGGCGGGCGGCTGGCTTTACTTTCGCTGGTCGAAGCTGGGCGCCGTAAAGTCGTGGGCCTACTTCGATCTGTTGGGGTTCGTTTTCCCGTTCGCCTGGATATTCGGACGGGCCGGTTGTAGCATTGTCCACGATCACCCGGGCATTCGGGCCTACAACTGGCTGTCGGTGAATTACCCTGGCGGTCCCAGATACGACCTCGGCCTGATCGAGTTCCTTTTTATGCTGCCGGTGATCGCATCGTTTCTTTGGCTCGACCGCCGCGCGCGGCCTGCCGGTTTCTATCTGGGATTGTTCCTGGCCCTCTACGGTCCCTTCCGCTTTCTGCTGGACGGGTTGCACGAACCGGGCGTGCCGCGTTTCATCCTCACACCCGACCAGGCGTTTGGCTTGCTCGCGACGGTGGCCGGAACCCTGACCATGGCGAAGGTGCTCCGCCGTCCAGAGCCCGCGCATTGACGGCCGGGTGTTCCTCAGAGATTTTATCGGTATGAAAATCACCCTCAAGAATCCGCTGCCCCAGCGGCGCGGACCTGGGCTGCCCGTGGGGCAGACCCCGGTCTCCCCAACCAGACAGAAACATCGGATCGGCCCAGTAGCCCCGGAACGGGGCGGAAGTCTATGCCCCACAGCTTCGCTTCCCTGCTCGTTCACGTCATCTTTTCCACCAAGAACCGTGCCTGTGACTTGTCACTTGAGCTTGCCGCCCGACTGTTCCCGTACATGGCTGGTATTGTCAAAGCGCGAAAAGGTGTTCCGCCGATCATTAATGGTCCGGCGGATTCACGTTCATCTGCTGGTTTACGTCTCTGCCACGGAGTCAATGGCGGACTTGCTTGAGCAAGGGTTTTCTCCAGCGCGCGGCGGGCGGGAGTGGGCGCGGGTTGAAATCCGGTCTTTCCATATTATTACGCCGCCAGCGCCTGTTCCAGATCCGCCGTCAGGTCGTCGACATGCTCCAACCCGATCGACAGGCGAATCAGATTCTGCGGCGTCTTGCTGTCCGGTCCCTCCACCGATGCGCGATGCTCCACCAGGCTATGCGCCCCTCCCAGACTGGTGGCGCGAATGAACAGCCGGCAACCTGCCACCGCCGCCATGGCGGTATCCCGCCCGCCGCGCACTTGGAAGGAGAGCATGCCGCCAAATGCCGACATCTGCCGCACGGCGATCTGGTGCCCCGGATGCTCCGGCAGTCCCGGATAATGCACCACCTCGACCGCCGGATGGGCCTGTAGAAAGCGCGCCACCCGCATGCCGTTTTCCGACTGCGCCCGCACGCGATACGGAAAGGTGTCGAGCCCCCGCAGCGTCAGCCAGCAATCGAAAGGCGACGGCACAGACCCGCCGTATTTCTGGGACCGGCGCGCGCGCTCGAACAAGTAACTGGCGTGGCGGGTGATCAGCGCGCCGCCGATGACGTCGCTGTGACCGCCAATATATTTGGTGGTGGAGTGGGCCACCATGTCGATGCCCAGTTCGAGGGGCTGCTGCAACACCGGCGTGGCGAAGGTGCTGTCGCAGACCGTCATCACCTGGGGCCCGGCGGTATGCGCCAGGTCCGCGATGGCCGCCAGGTCGGTGATTTTCATCAGCGGGTTGGAGGGCGTTTCCACCCAGATCAGCCGGGTATTGGGCCGCAGGGCCGCGCGCACCGCGTCGAGATCGGTCATATCGACATAGCTGGCCTCCACCGGCCACCGCTCGAAGACTCCTCCCACCACCTTGCGGAAACCCCAGTAGACATCGTCCGGCGCCAGAATGTGGTCGCCCGGCTCCAACCCCTGAACCACCGCCGTGGCCACCGCCAGACCCGAGGAAAACGCCAATGCCTCCTTGCCGCCCTCCAGATCCGCCAGACACTCTTCCAGAGCGCGGCGATTGGGATTGTTTTCTCGCGAATAGCTGTAGCCCAGCGGGTAGTCGCCCTCGGGACTGCGTTCGAAGGTGGTGGAGAGGCAAATCGGCGGCGTAACCGCGCCCGTGGCGGGATCGATATGGCGGCCGGCGTGGATCGCGCGGGTTTCAATCTTCATCTCTTCTACTGTAGCGTTTGCGGGTGAAGAGACCAACGTCCACTCCTCAAGTGCGCAGAATGGCCCACCCAGGCGCTGGATGCTGTTGAGTTTCGCCTCCTGTTTTCTGTTATTTGCCAAGGGCGGCGGCTGGCCCGGAAATTGCATTTGCGAAAGAATATGGCATATGTAATCACGGAGACCTGTACCAAGGATGAATTGTGTGTGCAAGCCTGCCCAGTGGACTGCATCCACCCCAAGCAGGACGAGGACAATTTTGCCGAAGTCCCTCAGCTCTACGTAGACCCGGCCGAATGCATCGATTGCGGCGCATGCATACCGGTTTGCCCCACCAATTCCATCTATACGCTGGACGAACTGCCGATGGAGTCGGCCCGCTTCGCCGAACTTAACGCCGCGCATTACAACTGAACGAAGCTATCGGACCGCGGGCGGGGGGACGGCCGCCGACCAATGGGCATTGCGAAACTGCCAACGTCCCCCTTTATACTCCGCGATTCCCGTAAAGTATCCGTTCTCCTCCACTCGCTCGCCCGCGGCCCTCGTCTGGGTTTCGTGGTACGGAGCGGCCATCGCGGCAAGATCCGGCGCGAGCGGATCCACTCGTAAGTCGTCGCCCCAGTCGAGCTCGATCCGCTTGAAAGTGCGCGCGATCTCCGGCATTGCCGCCATCGCGGATGCGCCATTCGGGAATGCCAGACGCCCCTCCAAGCCATGAAGAATTCGGGGCTATCGGCGAAGTATCTGCGCCACGCTAGCGGTCCTTCGTGCGTGACGCCGTGAGCCACATCGCCCGCGAAGGCTCTCACTTCCTTATCGACCTCGGCAGCCCGTGCCGCCGTCAGGTGTCGCGATCCGCTGGAACACCCGGCGGACAGGACGGTCACCGCAAGTAGAACCCACTGCCCAATACGCATGCCCCATCCTTTCACAACAGTGTAACCCGAGCCTAACGGCGCCCCGCGGTACCGTCGGCTACCCCCCTGATTCTCTGCGCTCTCCGCCTCCTCTGCGCGCCAATCCCAGGAAGACGCGGGCATCCCCTACCGGCGCAGGCACCCTCCTTTCCCTCTTCTACCTCTGCGTCTCCGCGTCTCCGTAGTGAACAATTCCCTCCCCGTTGTATCATCGGCACAACAGTGTAACCCGCGCCTGATGATGCCTCGTTGTACTATCGGCTACACCCCCTCCAATTCTCTGCGCTCTCTGCCTCCTCTGCGCGCCAATCCCAGGAAGACGCGGCATCCCCCGCCGACGCAGGCACCCTCCTTTCCCTCGTCTACCTCTGCGTCTCCGCGTCTCCGTAGTGAACAATCCCCTCCCCGTTGTATCATCGGCACAACAGTGTAACCCGCGCCTAGCGGCGCCCCGCTGTACCGTCGGCTACCCCTCCAATTCTCTGCGCTCTCTGCCTCCTCTGCGCGCCAATCCCAGGAAGACGCGGGCATCCCCTACCGGCGCAGGCACCCTCCCTTCCCTCGTGTTCCTCCGTGTCTCCGTGTCTCCGTGGTGAACAATTTTCCTCCCCGTTGTATCATCGGCATTGGCAGCCAAACGACCCGTACCCGCTAGCCCCAAGCGCTGGCCGCGCCATGCGGTGCTCATCGCCACGATCTGGGCGGCCGCCCTTGCAGCCTACTCCAATTCCTTCCAGGCGGGCCTCGTCTTCGATAGCCAGCGCGCCATCCTGGCCGACCCCCGCATCCAGGCGAACACACCCGAAAACATCCACCAAATCTGGACCGGCGACTACTACAACGGCACCGGCTCAAGCGCCCTCTATCGTCCGCTGACCACCCTCACCTACCTGTGGAATTACTCCGTCTTGGGCGATGGCCCGGACGCCGCCGGGTACCACGCGGTCAATTTCGCGCTGCACGCCGTCAACATCGCGCTGGTCTACCTTCTGGGGCTCGTCCTCTTTCGGCAAACCTCGCCGGCGTTCGCGATGGCCGCCGTTTGGGCCCTCCATCCCGTCCTCACCGAATCCGTCACCAACGTCGTGGGACGCGCCGACCTGCTGGCGGCCTTCGGCGTCCTCGGCGGGCTCCTCTGCTATGTGCGCGGCTCAACGGCTCCCGGCTGGCGTCGAGTAGCCTGGATCCTCGCGCTCGCCTCCGCCGCTGCCATCGGCGACTTCTCCAAGGAGAGCGGCGTGGTGCTGGTGGCAGCCATGATCGCCTACGACCTTGCCTTCGCGCCGAAGATATCCTGGGGCGCGCGCGTCGCGAGTTACCTCGCCGTGTTGCTGCCCGCCGCCGGGTACCTCGCAATGCGCAGCCGTGTGCTGGCGCAGGTCTCCTCGCTGCTGATTTCCTTCTGCGACAACCCGCTCCAGCAGACCGGCTTCCTGACCGCTCGCCTCACCGCCGTCAAAGTTCTCGGCGAATACTTGCGCCTGCTGATCTGGCCCGCCCGGCTGTCGGCCGACTACTCCTACAACCAGGTGCCGCTCTCCACCTGGACGGACCCCGGGACCATCCTTGCCCTGCTGCTGTGGATCTCCGTGGCCGCCGTCGCCGTTTTCAGCTATCGCCGCGCCAGGCCGGTCTTTTTCTTCATCGCGTTTTCGCTCGTCACCATCGCACCGGTTTCGAATCTCGTCATCCTGGTGGGCAGCATCATGGCGGAGCGATTTCTCTATCTGCCCTCCATCGGTTTCGCCGGGTGCGTCGTATGGGCCGCGCTCGCTCTGTACCGGTACGCGCCCTCCCACTGGCCGGCGGCGCGGACCGTCCTGCCTGCGGCGTTGACCGTCGCCTGCCTGGCGCTCGCCGCCCGCACCTACGCCCGCAATTCCGACTGGCACGATGAGCGCAGTCTCTGGACCAGCGCCGTCCGGACCTGCCCCGACAGCTACAAGACCCACCAGAACCTGGCGATGGTCCTGCTGGCGCAGCCCCTGCCCGATTTCGCCTCCGCCACCCGCGAAGTGGAGCGGGCGCTCGCCATCCTCGATCCCCTGCCGGACGACCGCGGCCTGCCGTCCGTCTATGCCACCGCCGGCCGCTGCTACCGCGCCCTGGGCGATCTCCCCAAAGCCCTCGCCGTGCTGTTGCGCGGCCGCAACGTCGATCGCGCCTGGAATGAGGCCTTCGCCCTACGCAACCGCCTCGACGGCAAAACCGTGAGCGCCGTCGGCACGCCGCCCCTCTATCTCGACCTCGGTCGCGTCTATGTCGATTTGGGCCAGCCCGAGAAAGCCCTCGAAGCCTTCCGTCACGGCCGCTCGATCGACCCACAACCGGCATTCTTCGAAGAGATTTCCCGCACCTACAGCGGCATGGGACAGCCCGAACAGGCCGCTATCAGCCTGCTCGAAGGCATCGCGGTCGATTCCAGCCGGACCGGCCTGGTTTCCCAGGTGGTGCAACTCTACCGGGAAACCGCATCCCAAAGCTGCGCGATCGTATCCGCCGCGGCGGGCGTTACTCTGAACGTGAACTGCCCATTGGTCCACGCGCAACTCTGCACCGCGGCTCACAACGTGGTCGAGATGTTCACCCGGATGCGCGATCCGCTTTCCGCCGGTGCCACCACGCAAAACGCTGTGCGCAATTACGGCTGCCCGGCCGATATGTTCCGGTAGGCTTGAGTTGGTGCCCCGCGGCTCAGTGCGGGAGGTCCTTCTCACCGAGCCGCGACTGTCAACGAGCGGACTTTTTTCCAAGCTCATATACACCATCAAGAAGCGGTGTGATTAAACTCGTAATTCAATAAGGTTTAACTTGCGCTTGCACACGATCTAGGTGTACACTCATTTCAGATGTCTCAACTGTACGCCAGCTCGTTTAGCGGCCGGTTCTGGTTCTTTACCCAGACCCGGTAGAGTGGCGTTGGTTCGAAGCGGTAACCCCCACTAAAATTGACCCAACCCACTCTACGGAGTGGGTTTTTGTTTGGAGGAAACGGAATGATCATCTCGATGCGGCCACACGCCACGCGGCAGGAAATCGATCACGTTTGTGAACGGATCGGCGAGTTCGGCTACAAAGTCCACTCCATCGAAGGCGAGGAACGGGTGGTCATCGGAGTAGTCGGCGTGGGCGACGTCACCGCTTGCCTGGAATCGCTCGAAGCCACGCCCGGAGTAGAGAGCGCCATGCGCATCTCGGCGCCTTACAAATTCGTCAGCCGGGAATTCAAGAAAGAGCGGTCGGTCATCCGGGTGAATGGCGTGGAGGTGGGCGGCGACGAGCTGATCGTCATCGCCGGCCCCTGTTCGGTGGAAAGCGAGAAGCAGATCATGGAGACGGCCGAAGGGGTGGCTGCGGCGGGAGCGCGCATGTTGCGCGGCGGCGCGTTCAAACCGCGCACTTCGCCCTACGATTTCCAGGGCCTCGAACGGGAAGGCCTCCGCCTGCTGCGCAAAGCCAAGGAAGCCACCGGACTGGCCATTGTCACCGAGATCATGAGCGACCGGGACGTCGACCTGGTAGCCGAATACGCCGATTGCATGCAGGTGGGCGCACGCAATATGCAGAACTTCGCGCTGCTGAAATCTCTGGGGGCCTGCGGCCGTCCGGTGCTGCTGAAGCGCGGCATGAGTTCCACCATCAAGGAACTGCTGATGTCCGCCGAGTACATTGTGGCGCACGGCAATCCGAACGTGATTCTGTGCGAGCGCGGAATCCGCACCTTCGAAACCGCCACGCGCAACACCTGCGATATTTCCGCCGTCCCGGTATTGAACGAGCTGACGCACCTGCCGGTGATGCTCGACCCCAGCCACGCCACCGGCAAGCGTAGTCTGGTGCCGGCCCTGGCGCGCGCCGGCGTGGCGATCGGCGCCGACGGGCTGGTGGTGGAGGTACATCCCTGCCCCGAAAAGGCGGTCAGCGACGGCGCGCAATCGCTCACTCTCGCGGGCTTCCGCGAAATGATGAGGGAGTTGGCGCCTTACATCCGGCTGTGGAAGGACGCGCGCGCGGTACCGGCGGAGGCCGTCGCCGCCCGGCAATAACAACCCCGGCGCTGGTCGCCCGCCGCGCCGGTGTGTGATACTGCGAAAGTGAAGTTCAAACCACAGCCGTGGCAGCTCATTCTGCTGATCGCCGTCGTTTGCGGTCTTTCGGTGGGAGGAATGGTTTGGTACCACTCCACCACACTGACTCCGGCAGCGCTCCTCAAACGCATGCCGGCGTCCGACGCGTTCGTGATGTGGATCGATTTCGCCGCCTTGCGCCGCGCCGGATTCCTGCAACTGCTGTCCGGCGCGAAGGCCGCCGAAGAGGCCGAATACCAGTCGTTCGTCTACGCCACGCGGTTCGACTATATGAACGACCTCGACAGCGCTCTGGTCTCCTTCCCACGCGCCGGCGGCTTTTACGCCCTGGTCGAGGGGCGGTTCGACTGGAAGAGCCTGCGGGCGTATGTCGCCCGCGAGAACGGTCAGTGCGTCAACTCGCTCTGCCGCGTGACCGGGAGCACTCCCGATCGCCACATTTCGTTTCTGCCGCTGCGCCGGGACTTGATGGCCCTGGCCGTAGGTCCCGATGCCTGGGCGGTAAATGACTTAGCCGCCTCACAGCCGGGACCCTATCCGGCGATGCCCGAAGGTCTGGTTTGGATGAGATTTCCCGGATCGCTGCCCAAGTCCTCCACGAACCTTCCCGATGGCGCCAGGCCATTCGCCCGGATCGTCGAAAACGCGCCCAGTGTAACGCTGTCGCTTGTGCCGGAAGCCGGCCGGCTGGCGGCGAAGTTGGAAGTCCGCTGCCGCACGGAACAGGAAGCGGCGGATCTGGCTGCCCAGCTTACATCCACCACGGAACTGGCGCGAAGTTTATTTGCGCGGGAGCATCAGACGCCAAATCCGGCCGACTTCAGCGGCGTGGTGACGTCCGGCGTTTTCCACGCCGAGGGCGTGCGTTTGTTGGGCTACTGGCCGATCGAACGGGCGCTGGTGCAGAATCTGCTGGGAACGCAATAGGGTGGGGTTGCTTTAGCTGCCCTCGCCCGCTGGCGTTGCCGAGCATGACTCACGAAATATCGGTATTCGCCTGTTCTTCGCCCTATAGGGCTTTCCCGAAGGCCGCGCCGATGTCCGATCGATCAGCCCTTCGGCACCGCCGGGAGCGGCTCCCCCGCCAGCCCCTTCGTCACAAGGCACGCCAGGAAATCCGCGAAAGGAACGATATTCTCACCGACGCTCGCCTCCTCCAGGGTCTCCATGTAAGACTGGCGGTCGCTAACGGGTACGACAGTCCAGGGATATCCGCCCGACGCCATCATTAAGTTCATCAGGAAGCGCCCCATGCGCCCATTACCGTCCATATAGGGATGGATGTACACGAACACGAAATGCCCCAGCACGACCCGCACCGCTGGATCACTCTCCGCGCGCAGCAGGTCGAAAAAAACCGGCATCGCGTCCCTGACCGCCTCGCGGTTTAGCGGCACATGCAGGGACCGGCGGATATAGACCTGGCCGTTGCGGTAACCGGCAAGGTCGGCGGGTTTCAGCAAACCGGCGGCCACACTGGGCGCAAACATTTCGCGGTACCAGGTTCCGTGATCTTCGTCGGCGACCTGCCCCGGATTCTCGCCATGCAGAACTCTACCGATACTCTTTTCAACCGCCTGATGGGCCTGCCAATAACCGCGCGCCGCCATGGCGTTGCGTTGTTCCCGGTCCGAAGCGTTGGTCTCCGGGTTCCAGGCGCCGCCGCGGACCCGTTCGATCAGTTCCGGGCTGACGCGGTATCCCTCGATCGACAGGGAATGGTAGGCATCGGTGATAAAAGCTTCGTCGACACGCTTCATGTATCCGCTGATATTGCGCGGCAGTCCCGGCGGCTTTGGAAACCGCGCAAGGACGGGCTCACGCATCTTCTGCCACAACAGCCTGATGCGGTTCACATAGGGAGATCTTTCGCGCCCCGACAGGACCGGCGAGGGCCCGTCTGTAAAGGGATTGCTTTCCCGCACATGGTACCCGGCGGCGGACATGGTCTTCGCAATATCATCGGCGATGCGGTCGCGTCCGCAATTGCGAAAGGCGCCGGCAAGCCGGCCTGCAACCGTGCTATGGCCGCCCTCCAGCAGCCGGGCAAGAAGGTCCGACGCATCGCGGATCATCGCCAGCGCGGCGCGCACGTCCGTCGCATGGTGCGTGAAATAATGAGGAGAACACGCGATCAGGGCCGCCTCCAGTGAGAAGACCCGCATGCCTTCCATGCGTTCCCTGTCGCCGGCTGCCGGCAGCGCGGCACGAAGGTCCAGCAGTGATGTGCCATGCGGCAGCGTGGTGACCTTGTTGCGCGCTTTCGGGGACCGCACTGTCAACTGCCGGGGAACCGTCCAGTTGCCGGCGTGCACCGACAGCGAGTGCTCGGGCGACAGGCACCAGCTTTCGGCAAATCGCCTGTCTAGGTAGACGGCGCAAAAACGCCAGAATGACGTATACCACGCCGTGTTCTCGCCCCTGACTTCATCCGGGCGGCTGGGGATATACCAGCCTTTCATGACCTCTTCGAGAAACCCGTTCGCCAGCAGACGCTCGCGGTGCGTGCGGCTCAGATCCCGCGCCCGGATGGCAGCGGCCCCGCCGCTAGTCTGGAGCTTCCCCAGCGCTTCCAGCGATTGTGCGAGTTTCTCAGACGGGGTGGCCATTGGTGCTGTCTTCTCGTTAGCTTTTTACGCTGTATATGAATTAGCTTATCATGCCGCACCATTTTTAGCTTATGACGTCGAGCTAATAATAGTGGCAGTTTTTTGTTTCCAAGTCATAATATGAACTGGATGGCATGTGATGTGGAGTTCACCGATGAATTCGGGGATTGGTGGGACCATCTGACAGCGCAGGAACAGGCGAGCGTGCGCGCATAAGTGAAATTGCTTGAAGAATACGGCGTGGCGCTGAAGCACCCTTACTGTTCCGGCGTCGAGACTTCCAAGCACGATCACATGCGGGAGTTGCGAGTCCAGCATGCCGGGCGGCCCTATCGGGTACTGTATGCATTCGATCCTCGCCGAACCGCGATCCTGTTGATCGGCGGCGACAAGACCGGAAACGAGCGATGGTATGAGACTTTCGTCCCCAGGCGGATAGGATTTACAACCGGCATCTCGAACAACTTCACAAGGAAGGAGACAGTCTAATGGCGCGCAAATTCAGGGAACTCGAAGCAGGAATGCCGGCCGAAGCGATCTCGGCCAGCGACACAATCCACACCCGCCTCAAGGAGACAATGGCACTCGAGGAATTGCGCGATGCGCTACGTATGACGCAGCAAGAGCTTGCGCAAACCCTCAACGTGGATCAATCCGCGGTCTCCAAGCTGGAACATCGGACCGATATGTACGTCAGCACGCTGCGACGGTGTATTGCCGCCATGGGCGGGCAACTTGAGATTCGGGCTGTCTTTCCCGAGGGGACTGTCCGCATCAACCAGTTCGAGCGTCTCACAGCGGACGAATGACGTCGGCATCGGTGGACAGACTACGCCGAGGGTTTCAGCCTAAGAAGGAGCGTCACTGTCTTCATTGACCCGTGACTAACGCCGGGTCCACGCCGAGGATGCCGGTCAGCGTGTTGCGCAGAATCGGCAACAGCGCGTACAAACTCAGAGCCAGGGCGGCGGTGTGCTCCCCGATACCGATGAGCGGCAGCAGGAAGCCGAACAGCGCCGGGCTGGGGATACAGGCCTTACTGGCGGTCGCGCTGCCTGCCGCAGCGATAGCGCTATTGGCCCACGCGGGGTTGGAATTGATCGAACGAAGATTATCGCCTGCCTGAGCGGGTTACTGCTGAGTCTTCGACCCGGAGATGCCCGTCAACATCTACGAACTCGGACTGATCTACGATTGCTCGGTGGATGACGAAGGACAAGTAGCGCTGCGCATGACGCTCACCGCTCCCAATTGTCCCGGTGGCCGGAACGCTGCCGGGCGAGGTCGAACGGGCGGTGCGCCCGGTGGCGGGCGTGACCGGCGTGAAGCTGGAACTGGTCTTCGATCCGCCGTGGACCAAGGCCCGGATGTCGGAAGCCGCCAAGCTGGCGTTGGGCATCGAAGACATCATTCCGATCGCGAGGCTGCAAAGAAGATGAAGCTGACCGCCAACGAAGAGTACGGCGTACGCTGCCTGGTTCGCCTGGGCTATGCTTCGGGGCAATGCCTCACCATCCCCGAGATCAGCCAGGCCGAAGCCGAATCGCCGGCGTACGCCGCCAGGACTCTGCGAGTGCTGCGCAGGGGCGGATTCGTGAAAGCCGCGCGCGGCAAAGAAGGCGGCTACACGCTGGCGCGTCCGGCGGAAGCGATCGTGATCGGCGACGTGATCGACGCGCTGGGCGGCCGGCTGTTCGAGAGCGATTTCTGCGACAGCCACGCGGGGCAGGCGGCGATTTGCACGCGGTCCGTGGATTGCTCCGTGCGGTCGCTGTGGCGCGCGGTGCAGGTCGTGGTGGACCAGGTGCTGCGTAAGACGACGTTGCGCGACTTACTGCAGAACGAAGAAGAGATGAAGAGATGAACTCCTGAGTGCGCACGATTCCGGGCGCGAACAGGCTGCGGCTGATTCGATAAGCGCGAAGCTCGTTTCCATTTGATTGAAGATGCGGCGGAAGAAACAGCCAAAGCGCCCGCCACGACCAATCGGATGTTCATTTAGGCGGCTGCCCAGGTAGGACCGAACCCGCGACGAGCGCATCATGGCCGTGCTGGCCACTTTCAGGACCCTTCATGATAGTCTTCGGGAAGCGGTGCGACTATAATCGCCACAGGGAGATGGTTATGGAAAAAACCCAGAGTTGGCGTCGGCTCCAGCAGTTCAACGACTCATGGATCAAAATGATTCCCCCGGGGACTTCGGGCGTTTACGTCATCCACGAGTTCGACAGGCCCCTTTACGTGGGACGATCCAGAGATATTAGAGGCAGGCTTCTCGACCATCTAGCGGGTCGGGGAAATCGCTATGTTGCGATGGCCGCAAAGAACAACCTTTATCTGACGTTTACTTACCTGATTACCTGGAACTCTGGTCTGAACATCAGGCTGAGAAGGTGCTCATCGATGCCTTGGGTGGCCCTGTACTGCCCAGCGTGGGCCCGTCACTGCTTGCGAACTTAGTGAGCGGTTCGGACCCGGCCGACCGAAGGCTGTAGTTCGAGGGCGGTAGCAAAATAGCACCGGGAATGTCGATCAGATGATCAAATCCCGTAGAAGTGCGTACGCCGACGATCCTCGGACGCCCACTGCGGCCGTACCGGATTGCACTCGCGGCCGGGAGGGACGACGATCCAACCTCCCCTGAGTCGGGCATAATAATAGAGGAAACGATCGATGGGCCACACGCTCCAACTCGGCGACACGCAAGTGGATGAGACCAGGTTGGCAGATCTCTGCCGGCGGTACAGCGTCCGGGAACTCTCGTTTTTCGGGTCGGCCGCCCGTGGACAAATGCGGCCCGAAAGCGACATCGACATGCTTGTCGAATTTCTGCCGGACGCCGGCATCGATCTGGTGGAGTACGCCGGCTTAATGTTGGATCTCTCGCATTTGCTCGGGCGGAAAGTGGACTTGGTATCGAAGAATGGGCTGAAGCCGCTGATCCGCGCTTCCGTGCTCGCCGAGGCGCGGCTCCTGTATGCGGCATGAGACCCTCTATCTCACGGATATCGTTGAGGCTGCGGACCACATTGCCGAGTTCATAGCGGAAGCCGATTTTCCAATATTTCAGAAATCGGAGTTGCTCCGTAGCGGGGTAGTTCAGAAGCTCGCCATTATAGGCGAGGCGGCCGCGCGGGTCTCCGAGGAACTGAAGGCCCGCTACCCCCAAGTGCCTTGGCCACAGATCATAGCCTTCCGTAACATTCTTATCCACGCGTACTTCGGAATCGACTGGGACGTCGTGTGGCGGGCTGCCAGGAATCGTTGCCCCGCTTTGCGGGTGCAGGTCGCCGGCATCCTTGCCGCGGAATCCGGCGACCCCAAGGATGACGAACAATTTCAAAAGGAAGGAGGCGGCTAATGGCGCGCAAGTTCAGGGAACTCGAAGCAGGAGTGCCAGCCGATGCAATCTTCGCCAGTGACACAATCTGCACCCGCCTCAAAGAGACAATGGCACTCGAAGAACTGCGCGATGCGCTGCGTATGACGCAGCAAGAGCTTGCGCAAACCCTCAACGTGGATCAATCCGCGATCTCCAAGCTGCAACATCAAACCGATATGTACGTCAGCACGCTGCGACGGTGTATTGCCGCCATGGGAGGACAACTTGAGATTCGGGCTGTCTTTCCCCAGGGAACCGTCCGCATCAACCAGTTCGAGCGGCTCGCGGCGGACGAATGCACAAGGGCGCATTCGTGAAAGCCGCGCGCGGCAAAGAAGGCGGCTACACGCTGGCGCGCCCCAGCGCGGAAGCATCATGATCGACGCCCTTGGCGGCCGGCCCTTCGAGAGCGACTTCTGCGACAGCCACGCGGCGCAAGCGGCGATTTGCACGCGGTCGGTGGATTGCTCCGTGCGGTCGCTGTGGCGCGCTGTGCAGGTCGCCGTGGACCAGGCGCTGAGTAAGGCGACGTTGCGCGACTTACTACAGAACGAAGAAGAGATGAACTCCTGGGTGCGTACGATTTCGGGCGCGGGCTGCGGTTGATTCAATAAGAGTGAAACTCAGTCCCAGTTGGTTGCAGGCTCGGGTCCTACCTGGGGAGGCAATTCAAAACCACCTGAGCCGATACTCCCCGAACGGTTTACGCGAGGACTCTCTCCGAGCAGTTTTCGCATCTCCGCCGTTCGCCAATTTCAGCAACAACTTGCGAGTGCGGCCGCCTTCGCCGTTTCTCCGTTTAGCGCCCGGCCTTATCTAACGGCCTGCCGGCACTCGGAGCACTCGGAACGGCCGAGTGCAACCCTGGACTGATATCGCGTATCATGAAACCGGATGGGCGTCGATGAAGCATTACTGAAGGAGATTGTGCGCCGCGTCCTCGCGGTGGCGCGTCCGGACAGGATCATTCTGTTTGGTTCCGCTGCCACGGGGCAAATGACCAAGGACAGCGACATCGACCTGCTGGTCGTCGAACCGGCGCTGGCGAACACTCACGAGAGGCGAGTGGAGATTCGCGACGCCGTGGGAGACGTCGGATACCCGGTGGACGTCATGGTGATGCGGACTGAACGCTTCGAACGAACGAAGCGCTTTATCGGCGGCATTGCGTACCCGGCTAATAAGTACGGGCGCGTCATCTATGAAGCCGCTTGATCCGGACCTCGAGTCCCTGCTGCGCGAGTGGGTCGAGAAGGCCGAAGCCGATCTCGAAGCCGCCGAGCAACTGGCGCCAAGTGTGGCGAGCAGCATTCGCCTTCGCGAAATCGTCGGCTTCCATTGCCAGCAGACCGTCGAGAAGTACCTCAAGGTCCTCCTGACCTTTTACCAAATCGAATTTCCCAAGACTCACGAGATCGAGCGGTTGTTGGTCCTTGTGAGCAGTGCGAATCGTGAGGCGGCGGACGCCTTAGCCGGCGCAAAATGGCTAGGCCCATTCGGTGTCGATATCCGGTATCCCGGCGATGCCGCCGAAATGCTTCCGGGCGATGAAGTCAAGGCGATCGAAATCGCCCGCCTCGCGAAGGAAGTGATACTTCGAATTCTGGACGACGGATAGTTTCGCTGCGTCGCGGCCTCCAGCGGAGGATTCCTGGAGGTTCCGTTTTCCCCGGAGCAGCGCTTCATCCGAAAAACGGAAGTTGACCCGCGGTACGGTCGGCAAGTCCGCGACCTGTCTGGAGTTTCAACTGCCGCGCAGTTCACCCAATGGGTGACAACTGCCTTCGCTGCAAACACTTGCGGCTGAAGGAGAAGACTATTCCGGCGGCGTCTCA
>Ga0182018_10001807_pt1 | contig 23145 bp, 22 predicted proteins | sample 812P2MmetaG_FD_120490 | JGI IMG/M metagenome (GOLD analysis project Ga0182018, IMG submission 120490) | Permafrost microbial communities from Stordalen Mire, Sweden - 812P2M metaG | ecosystem: Environmental > Terrestrial > Soil > Wetlands > Permafrost | place: Sweden: Stordalen | collected...
ACCTTGGGCAGCAGCCCATCGCGCGACATCGAAAAGAACACGCGCGATTGCCCCAGCAACATCACCAGGATCACCGAGCTGTATCCGGCGATAATCCCGATGACGATCGCGAGCTGCAGCGCCGCGCTGGGGAACTGCTTGATGACCGTGGCAACCGGCGAAGCATCGCCCTTGAAGATCTTATAGTTCACCATGCCGGTGAGCACGTGGGCGAACAGCACATAGAGAATCGTACAGACGGCCAGCGAACCGATGATCCCGATGGGCATGTCGCGCTGCGGTTTGCGGGCCTCCTGGGCCGCGGTGGAAACGGCGTCGAATCCGATGAACGCGAAGAACACTACGGCAGCCGCGCGCATCACGCCGCTGATGCCGAACTCACCGAACGTCCCCGTGTTGGGCGGGATGAAGGGCGTATAATTGGCCCGGTTGATATACCCGAAACCTACGGCGATCACGATGATCACGATCATCACTTTGACCGCCACAATCAGCCCGTTCAGGCGCGCCGACTCCTGAGTGCCGATGATCAGCAGAGTCGACATCAGGACGATGATGACGACCGCCGGCAGATTGATGACGCCCGGAGTCGGGTCGAACGGACAGTTAACCAGGCTGGCCGGCAGTTCGATGCCGAGCGTGTGAAACAGTTTCACTACGTAACTCGACCAACTCACCGACACAGTGGCCGCGCCCACCGCGTACTCCAGCACCAGATCCCATCCGATGATCCAGGCCAGCAGTTCCCCCATGGTTGCGTACGCGTAGGTATACGCGCTGCCCGCAATCGGAATCATGGTGGAGAACTCGCTGTAGCACATGCCCGCGAAGGCGCAGCCAATGGCCGCCACCACGAACGAGAGCACCACCGCGGGCCCGGCATACTCCGCCGCCGCGATGCCGGTGAGCGAAAACAGGCCCGCGCCGATGATGGCACCGATGCCCAGCGCGACCAGATTCACCGGGCCCAGGGTACGCTTCAGCGAGTGCTCGCTATCGTCGGCTTCGGATTTGATGCGTTCGAGCGACTTTGTCGCGGTGAGATACATGTCAGACCTTTCGTTAGTGGGATTTCGGTTTCCAGATAAAATACACGGGCACTCCCAGCAGCACGATAATCAGTCCGGGCCAGGTGTAATTCGGTTTGTAAGCCAGCAATAGGATCTCGATCGTTCCCGCCGCCACGATATAAATGGCCGGCAGGATCGGATAGCCGAATGCTCTATATGGCCGCTCCAGATCGGGCCGCGTGCGGCGTAGCACGAAGATACCGGCAATGGTCAGGATGTAGAAAACTAATACGGCGAAGATCACATAGTCCAGCAGGTCGCTGTAAGTGCCGCTTAGAGTGAGCAGCATGGCCCAGGCGCCCTGGATGGCCAGCGCGAACACCGGTGCGCGATGCCGCGCGCCCAGCGTGCCGGCTTTGCGGAAGAATAAGCCGTCGAGCGACATCGCATAATACACGCGGGCGCCCGCCAGAATCAGGCCGTTCACACAACCGAAGCACGAAACCATGATCGCCGCGGCCATGATCCCCACGCCTGCCGGTCCCAGGATCTGCTTCATCGCGGCAGTGGCCACGCGGTCTTCCGGCGCGTGCTGGATAGCTTCCAGCGGCAACACGTTCAGGTACACGCAATTTGCCGAGATGTACAGCGCCATCACGATGGCCACGCCCAGCGCCAGCGAAATCGGCAGATTGCGCCGCGGGTTGCGCACTTCGCCCGCAGTGAACGTTACATTGTTCCAGGCATCGGCCGAAAACAGAGACCCGACCATGGCCACGCCCACGAGGCGCACCACGTGCATGCTCCAGCCCGCGCCATCCCAGAAATGACCAAAATTGCGCGCCAGGGCTTCCGGGTTCCGGCCCAGCAGAAATCCGATAGCTACGAGGCCCAGCAGCGCGGCGGTCTTGGCGATCGTGAAAACATTCTGCACCACCGCGCCGGTGCGGATGCCGCGCATGTTCACCGCGCTCAGCAGTCCCACAACGACGATGCCAACAAGCTGCTGCGTGGTCAGCCCGACCTTGCCGCTGCCGATCAAATGGTTTTGCGCCGAGATCCACGGCACAAACACACCTGCGAACTTGGCGAAGGCCACCGCAACCGCCGCGATCGTGCCGGTCTGGATCACCAGGAATAGCGTCCAGCCGTATAGGAATCCGCTCAGCGGCCCGAACGACTCGCGCAGATAGACGTACTGCCCGCCGGCGTGCGGCATGGCTGCTGCCAGTTCGCCATAGCTGAGCGCCGCGATCAGGGTGAGTGCCGCGGTGGCTACCCATGTCATCAGCAGCAACCCGGGCGAATTCACCTGCCGCGCGATATCCGCGGATACGATAAAGATACCCGACCCGATCATCGACCCCACTACCAGCGTGGTCGAATCCATCAGCCCGAGGCCCTTGATCAGGCCTGTTTTTGCTTCGTTACCAGTCGTTGCCATTCTTCCATCCGCTGGCGCAAGGATATGCTGGTCAACTCGGCAGGCAGCAGGTCGCCGATGGCTGCCACCGAATCCGCGCCGGCCGCCAGCACCGCGCCGGCCGTTTCCCTGGTGATGCCGCCGATCGCCACCAGCGGTTTCTCCACCAGGGAGCGGCACTCTTTTAAAGCTTCGATCCCCGTCACCGGGTCCGGGTTTCGTTTGGACGCGGTCGCGAATACCGGGCCGAACGCCACGTAGTCCACCGGCTCGCCGCCCGCCGCGCAAACCTGCTGCATGTTATGGCTGGAGAATCCGATCGCAGCGTCCGAACCCAGCAGCCGGCGCGCATCCCGCGGCGGTAAGTCATCCTGCCCGACGTGCAGGCCCGCCTCCAGCAGCATCGCGATATCGGCCCGATCGTCCACGATGAACAAGGCGCCCGCCTCCCGGCACATCCGCGCAATCTCCCGCGCCGCGTCGAAGACCGCGCGCCCCCAGTGCTGCTTGTGCCGCAATTGCAGTATCCCCGCGCCTCCCTCCAGCAACGCCGCCGCCGCGCGCGTCAACAAGAAACCCCGTGCCTCGATCGATCCAGTATCCAGAATCGGATATACGCGCGGCAGCCTCATTCATGGCCCAGGTTGCGGTCGAAAAATTCCGTCGCCCGCCGGAAGGCGTCGATCAGGGTGTCGTCCCGCACGAATATGTGGCTCTCCTCCGGATAGTAGATTTCCGAAAAACCCTTCCCCTCATGGATCAGTTTCTCGCTCAGTTGCACCGTATCCTGGAACATTACGTTATTGTCCACAATTCCGTGCACCATCAGAAACGGGTTTTTCAGCATGCTGGAAAAGTGGATCGGCGAGCTGCGCCGGTAGGCTTCCGGATACTCCTGCGGCTTGCCCAGCCTCTGTTCGGTGTACCCGGCATTGTAGTTCTCCCAATCGTTCACCGACGAAAACGACGCGCCCGCGCGAAATGTATCCGGCGAAAGGAACATCGCCATGGCGGTCATGAAGCCGCCATAACTGGAGCCCCAGATGCCGATGCGTTTCATATCGATGTTGCCTAGACCGCGCAGATAATCCACACCGCCAAGGACGTCGTCCAGATCCGGTCCGCCCATATGCAGATACACGCCCGTGCGCCAGTCGCGGCCATAGCCGGAGCTTCCGCGGTAATCCAGGTCGAGCACCACGTATCCCTTATTCACCAGCGAGCAGTTGAACACGTAGCGCAGTTCCTGGTACGAGCCCCACTGCTTCAATACGCTGGTGGCGTAACCGGACCCGTGAATGAAGAACACCGCTGGGCGCGGCTTCTGGCTGCGGTCTTCGGGGCGATAACCCTGCGGCAGGAACAGGCGCGCCGCCACCGGCTTGCCATCTCCGCGCGAAGGGAAGCTCACCAAGCGCGACTCTGGCCACGCGTAGCTGGCGAACTCCGCGCGCGGCGACGTGGTGACCCGATGGCCGGTCACGTATAGGTCGAACGGATTCTTCACGTCCGCCATCATCATGGCGATGTCGCGCCCGTCTTCGGAAACAATGCCGATGTTCAGCCCCTCGCGCGACGACAGCTTGTCCTTGCCCGAGCCATCCGGCTGGATGCGATAGAATTGGCGCTCAGCAGTGCCGGCTTCGGTCGAAGCGAAATAGATGCAGTCGCCGGCCCACTGCGGCTCGTGTCCGAAGGTGCGGTCGTTATCGACCTGCCAGGCGCCATGTGTCAGTTGCCGCGCCTGCCCTCCGTCTTTCGAAATGACATATAGGTGCGACCACCCATCCCGCTCGCTCGAAAACAGAATCCGGCTGGAGTCGGGCGACCATGCCGCGAAGAACGGCTCGACCCACGCCGCATCCTTGTCTTCCGCCACCACGCGCGCCTTACCGCTGACCGCGTCGTTCACCAGGATGGCAGCCTGCTTCAGATTCGGATGCACCGCGGTGCGCAGCAGCCAGCGCGAATCGGGCGACCACTGCGGCGTGCCGAACGAGGATGCCTTTTCGCCCCACGGTCCCGCTTCCATGGCCAGCGGTGTGCCGCCCTCGGCCGGAATCACGTACGTCCTCACCTCCGTTGCCGGATCGCCCGGCAGCGTTCGCGGGAAACTATTCGCGGTCACCAGATGGCCCGCATAATTGGGCAACAGCAACTTCCGTCCCGCGGCTGCCCGCACGGTATAGACGAACCGCTTACCGTCCGGCGACCAACGCCATCCGCCGAGCGATACGCCTTCGCCCTCGATCTCGGTTACCTGCCAAAGCTCTCCTGTGTGCAGGTCCTGCACGAAGAGTTGCCCCTCGCGCGAGAAGGCCAACTTGTTCGCGTCTGGTGAAAACGCCGGATTGGTTTCGGCGGTCTTGGTGCGCGTCAGCCGGAAGGGCGAGGCTTGGCCCGATGTGCCCGATGTGTACACCAAGTACAAATCGCCGTGATACGAAAATGCGGCGCGCGAGCCATCCCGTGCGATATCGAAATCGCCGATGCCTTCCGCTGGCTCCGTATACTGCTTCTGCCGCTCGTCTTTCTCGGCCGCAGAACGATTGATCGGATCGTCGATCAGCTCAAGATTGGTAAGCCGGGCCACGCGTTGCCGGTCTGGATGATACGCGTAAAGGTCCATGAATCGCCGGCCATTGGCGTTCCACAAAAACAAAAGCACATGCCCTTGTTTCGACCACGTCACCTTCGCCGGCGACGTGCCCCACGCAAACGGCCGGCTGAAAAGCCGGTCCAGCGGCCACGGTTCCGCCCCCAGGGAACACACCAAGAGGGCGGGAATGGCGGCAAATCGCATGTTGACGGCGATTGCCAAGATTATCACACCAGGGAGCAGGCCAAAGTCCTGGCTCAGATGTTGGATGTATCCGCCGAGCTTCTTGTCTAAGAATCATCAGTCGGCCCGCGTCGTGTACGATGGTATTACCCCTGCAAAATGGACTCGCACAAAGTCGATCTGAAGCAGACTATGAATCTGCCGCGTACGGGCTTTTCGATGAAAGCCAACCTCTCCCAGGCCGAGCCGAAGATGCTCGACCGCTGGGGCGGTGAGGATATCTACGCTCAAATCCGTACCGCGCGCGCCGGCCGCCCCACTTACATTCTGCACGACGGCCCGCCGTACGCCAACGGCCGGATTCACCTGGGCACCGCGTTTAACAAAATCCTCAAGGATTTCATCGTCAAGTCCAAAACCATGGCGGGCTTCGACGCGCCCTATGTCCCCGGTTGGGATTGCCACGGCCTGCCCATCGAAATCAAAGTCGATAGCGAGCTTGGCGCGCGCAAAGCGACAATGACGACGGCCGAGATCCGCGCCGAATGCCGCAAATACGCCCAAAAATACGTCGACCTGCAGCGCACGGATTTCAAACGCCTGGGCGTCTTCGGCCGCTGGGACGATCCGTATCTCACGATGAGCGCGCATTACCAGTCGGTGATCGCCGGCGCGTTCGTGGAATTTCTCGATCGCGGCTACGTCTACAAAGGCCTGAAGCCGGTGCACTGGTGCATGCGCGACCGCACCGCGCTGGCCGAGGCCGAAGTCGAATACTCCAACCATTCGAGTCCTTCCATCTGGGTGCGGTTCGCCCTGACTTCCGATCCCGCCCGGATCGATCCCGCGCTCGCCGGCCAACATGTCTACGGACTCATCTGGACCACCACGCCCTGGACCATCCCGGCCAACATGGCCATCGCGTTTCATCCGAAATACGAATACGTCGCGGTTGCCGTCCACGGTCCAGTCTACATCGTCGCCGCCGACCTCCTGAAAATCACCGCCGAAAAGTGCGGTTGGACCAGTTATGAAGTGTTGGCGCGCTTTCCCGGAGCGCGTCTCGAAGGCTCGGTCTTCCATCATCCGTTTCTGGAACGCGATTCACTCGGCATCCTGGCCGATCACGTCACGCTGGAGCAGGGGACAGGCGCGGTCCACACCGCACCCGGGCACGGCCAGGAAGACTACGTCGCCGGCCGCCAGTACGGCATCGAAACTTACTGCCCGGTGGATGCCGCCGGCCGCTTCTATCACGCCGAAGGAGCAGCCGGGCGCCTGCCCGAGGAGTTGATCGGCAAAACAGTTTGGGAAGCCAACCCCATCGTCATCGAGATCCTGCGCGCGCATCACGCGCTGCTCGCTTCGGAAAAGGTCGAACACAGTTATCCGCATTGCTGGCGCTGCCACAAGCCGACCATCTTCCGCGCCACCGAGCAGTGGTTCATCGGCATGGAGCGCAACGATTTCCGCCAGCATGCGCTCGAAGCCATCCGCCAGGTGCGCTGGATGCCCGAATGGGGCCAGGAGCGCATCTCCAACATGGTCGCCACGCGGCCGGACTGGTGCATCTCGCGCCAGCGCGTGTGGGGCGTGCCCATCATTGTCTTCTACTGCGACCATTGCCGTGAGCCGCTCATCGATCGCAAAATCCTGGATGGTATCGTGCGGCTCTTCGCCGAGCACACCGCCGACGTCTGGTACCAGCGCACCGCGGCCGAATTGCTGCCCGCCGGTGTGGCCTGCGCCAAGTGCGGCGGCGCGGAGTTCAGCAAGGAGACCGACATCCTGGATGTCTGGTTCGATTCCGGATCAAGCCATTTGGCCGTGCTCACGCCCGCCAACAATCTGACTTGGCCGGCGGATCTCTACATCGAAGGCGGCGATCAATATCGCGGCTGGTTCCATAGCTCGCTGCTGGTGGGAGTGGGACTTAAGGGCCGATCTCCTTACCGCGCTTGCGCGCTGAGCGGCTGGGTGCTGGATGGCGAGGGCCGCGCCATGCACAAATCGCTAGGCAACTCCATCGAGCCCGAAGAAATCATCAAGCATCACGGGGCGGATCTCGTCCGGCTGTGGTCGGCTTCGGTCGAATTCGACGAAGATGTGCGCGCTTCGGAGACCATCCTCACGCGGCTGCAGGAGGCCTACCGCAAGCTGCGCAATACCTTCCGTTACTTGCTGGGCAACCTTTCCGGCTTCGATCCGAACGCCGATGCGGTGCCCGTGGACGAGATGCTGGAGATCGACCAATGGATCCTGCTCCGCGCCGCATCGCTGGTGGCCAACTGCCGCGCCTGGTATGACGAATTCGCGTTCCATAAGGTCTACCGCGCACTCTACGATTTCGCCACGGTAGATCTCAGCGCGCTCTATTTCGACGTGTTGAAGGACAGGTTGTACACCGCGGCCGCCAAATCGCAAGCGCGCCGCAGCGCACAAACCGCGCTCTACCGTCTCGAATACGCGCTGGTGCGGTTGGTGGCGCCAATCCTCATCTTCACCGCCGAAGAAGTCTGGACCCACATGGGGCAGCCGGGCAGCGTGCATCTGGAGCTGTTTCCGGAAGCTGCCGAGTTGACCGAGGGCCTGTCCGACGCCCACCGGAAACGCATCGGGAACTGGGACCGTCTCATGAAAGTGAGGGAAGACGTGCTCAAGAGCCTCGAGCAGGCCCGCCAGGAGAAGTTTATCGGCGCGCCCCTCGAGGCTCGGGTACGATTGACGGCCAACTCCGACCTCTATCCGCTGTTGCAGCAGTATGCCCAAGAGTTACCCGGATTGTTCATCGTCTCCCAAGTGGAGGTAGGACAGGCTTCAGCCTCTCAATCGCCACAAGCCTCCGGCCTGTCCGTGAAGATCGAGCGCGCCGATGGCGTTAAGTGCGAGCGTTGCTGGAAATATACCACCGATACCGGCTCCGACCCGCGATTCCCCACCATCTGCGCGGCCTGCGCGGCGGTCGTGAAGGATATGCTGGATGATTGACAGCCGCCTGAAAGCCTACGGCCTTTCCGCGATGGTATTCGCCGTCGACCGCCTGTCCAAATCGATTATCGAGACGCACGTCTCCGCCTTCGACGTGCACCCCGTCATCCCCGGTTTCTTCGAGATCGTACACTCGCAGAACCGTGGCGTGGCTTTCGGGTTGATGAACGATTCCACCTCGGCATGGCGCACCGTGGTGCTGATCGTGTTCTCGGCTGCGGCGCTGATCCTGGTGGCCGGGCTGCTTTGGAAGGCGTCGCGTCTGGACCGCTGGACCGCCATGGGTCTGGCCTTAGTGCTGGGCGGCGCGGCCGGTAATCTGTTCGACCGCATCCTGTGGGGCCGCGTCACCGATTTCCTGGAATTCCACATTGGCGACTTGCACTGGCCAACCTTTAACGTGGCCGACTCCTGCATCGTGATCGGCAGCGGCCTGCTGCTGTTGGAGCTGCTGCGGCCCAAGCGCCAGCCGGCGGGCGCCTGATGCTCCCGCGGCTCTTCCACATCGGAAGTTATTCGCAAGCGACCTATGGATTGCTGGTCGCGCTGGCCTTCCTGGTGGCGATATCCACGATCTCACGGCTGGCGCGCCGCGCCGGCCTCAACAGCGACGCGGTCGTGAACCTCGGTATTGTTTGCGGGCTCAGCGCCATCGTGGGCGCCAAGGTCATGATGTTCCTGGTCGACATCCCCTACTATGTCCGCAATCCCGGGGAGATTTTCTCCTTGGCCAGCCTGCAGGCGGGCGGTGTTTTCTATGGCGGCCTGATCGCGGCGTTGATCGCGGCAGTGGTCTACATGCGCCGCCGGCATCTGCCGGCGCTCGCCACGGCCGACGTCTTCGCGCCCGGAATCGCGCTGGGCCATGGCATCGGCCGTCTAGGCTGCTTTGCCGCGGGCTGCTGCTGGGGCCTGCCGACCAAATTGCCCTGGGGCGTCACCTTTACCAATCCGCTGTCCCAGCAATTAGTGGGCGTGCCGCTGGACATCAAACTGCATCCCACGCAGTTGTACGAATCGGCGGCCGAGTTCCTCATCTTCGGCATCCTCTATTGGCGCATCCGCCGGCCGCATGCGCCCGGCGCCATCATCAGTTTGTACCTGATTCTGTATTCCACCACCCGGTTCCTGGTGGAGTTCGTGCGGGATCACCCGGGCGAGCCCAACCCCTTCGGAAGCCCGCTGAACACCTCTCAGTGGATCTCCCTGGCCCTCGCCGCCCTGGGCGCCGCCTACTTCCTGCGTAACGTGGGGCGGGCGTCCACGCCTGCAGCGGGTCTCCAGACCCGCGCCCGCTAACTCTTACTGCGGAAATGCTCGTCGAAAGTAAACGCCTTGCGTATGGACAGCTTTCGCATCACGGCGAAGCTGCATCACGGCATCCGGGTAGACGATCCAAATCTCCTGGCTGAGACGGGTCTCGCGCAGAAAACTAATCGCAGCGGAAAAGAATCCGCGCGCCTGGAGCAGCGAGATCGTTTCATTGATGACGAACGTCGAAGTGCAGAACGCGATTCCGGGGCGCATGGCACGCAATGCCTTTTCATGCCACCGATCGCGCGGCATGATGCGGGCGATATAGAAGCTGGTATCGACAAACGCGGTCATTTGTAGAGAATCTCATCGACCCTCCCGGAGAGGTCCGTGCCGGGAGCGTCAACCAGATTGGTAATCGAGGCGAATGGGTCGCCGCGGCTTGCGGATCTCTGTTGACGCAGCCGGATCTCCATCGTTTCGCGGATGAACTGGGTAAGCGGAAGTTTCTCCCGGGAGGCCGCTTGCTTCAGCGCTTGCGCAAGGCCAGCGTCCAGCGTAATTTGGAACTTAACGCTCACAGCATCATTGTACGTCCATAGGGATGGTGACGTCAGGAGACGATTTCCCGATTCATCGTGCAACCCCGTCCATGCTTTCGCGGGGACCAGCTCCCTCAAAAGCTGTGAAAACAACCGCGGATCGCAGGCGGGACCGCCTGCGCCATGGTCCGAAACGAACAGAATCCGGAACGAATTGACACAACACGCTGCGGTGTGGTCTACTTTTGCCGATGGACCATGCGGCACGTTGAAGTCATCGCCAACGTTGGAGGGCGACCCGCCGGCGAGTTGTTTCTCCTGTTGTGCGACATGCGGCAGTATCCGAACTACTCCGACCAGATCCTGTCCCTGGAGATCGCACCTTCGGCCAATGGGTCCTTGGTTTCCAAATGGACCGTTAAGCTGGGCCCTGGCACGGCTACCTGGACCCAGCAGGACGACCTTGAACCGGAAACTAACACCATCCGGTTCCGGGGCCTCTCGGGAGACATCGACTACTTCAGCGGCGCATGGACCGTGCGCGACAATGGCGCTCAATCGGTGCTGACATTCGCCTGCGATTTCGACATTGGCCTGCCTGGTTTCGGCAACCTTATCGAGCCCCGCATCGCCAAGCTTTTGTCGGAGAACATTCGCGCCATCTTCCGCGGAATGTTCGGAGCGGATGCGATCCAGCAGGAGTGACGCACCTGAACATGATGAACTTTCTGCTCGCCGAGCGGCAGACTCTGAATCGATTTGCTCCCGGCCTCGATGACAAACTCTCTGCCATCGGCCTGGCCCGGCTGGAGGCTCCGGACAGCGGCGGGATCGACTTGTTCCGGACGCATGGCGGACCCGGCCTTCTGATTCCACCGCAGTACTCGGGCCTGGGGGCCACCGCCGTGGAGGCGCTGCGCTTCCAGCGGGCTTTGGGAAGCCGTTCTCCATCGCTCGCGGTGGCGGCCACCATGCATCATTTTTCGGTGGCCACGCTGGTGACGATGTGCGGTGGCACTACAGGCATGGAATGGCTGCTTCTGCAGGCGATCGCCGAGCAACAGCTTCTGGTTGCATCCGGGTTTGCCGAAGGCCGGAGCGGCGGCAGTATCCGGCGGCCCGGCATGCAGGCAAGGAAGGTCCCGCAAGGCGTAGTGGTCAATGGCAGCAAGAAACCGTGCAGCTTATCCCGGTCGATGAACCTGCTCACCGCCAGCGTCACAGTGAGCGGCGATTCGGGCGGCCGCTTTGGGATCGTGCTCATCCCGGCCGAATCGCAGGGAATCGAACGCCGCCCGTTTTGGAACAGCTTCGTACTGGCGGGAGCCGAAAGCGATGAGATCGTTCTGCGTGACGTATTCGTTCCCGAACGCCTGGTCTTCTACGCCAGCGACGACGTCCAATCCGATCCGAGCGAAGGCGCCGGCTTCCTGTGGTTTGAGTTGCTCATCTCCGGGTCGTATCTGGGGGTTGCCAGCGCGCTGGCCGAACGGGTGTTGCAGGCCGGGAAGGGATCTGCGCAGGACAGGTGCTCACTGGCCGTGGAACTGGAAGGCGCCATGGCCGCGCTGGAGAGCGTGGCGCATACGCTGATGGCCGGCGAACCCACCCGCAACGACTTCGCCCGCGCCCTTTTCGTGCGATTTGCGGTCCAGCACGCCATTGAACGGGCTGCCGCGCTGGCGGCCGAACTACTGGGGGGAATGGCGTTCGTGCAATCTTCGGATGCCGGTTATCTCTATGCCGCCGCGCGCGCGCTGGCGTTCCATCCTCCCGCCCGGGTCGCGGCTTCGAGCGGATTAGCGAATTACCTCGCGGGCGGGGAACTGAGACTGGAGTGAGACTGGACCGATGGTTTTGTTCCGCTGAGCAAACCGTAGGTCATCAGGCCGCGTTCCATGAGGTCGAGACTGGCGCGGATCACCCGGAAGGCTCGTAGCATGGCCCGGAAAGAGGACGGCCTAAGGAGAGAAGCCCAAAGGACCGGCGCGGCGGCCCATCCCCCACGCCGCCGCGCCGCGCGGGATGGCAGGGCATATTCGGTCAGATTCAGGTAGGTAATGTTGCCAAACCCGGCCTGAAGCATGTAGGTCTGCAGCGCCGCGGCTCCCTCCCAATGTTGCGGCGTGTAGAAGCCCGTGGTGAGGGCGGCCAGCGTGGCTCCCTTCACACCATCCCGACAGCCGGATAGATCGCCGTAACGATCCATGCATACCCAGGTTCCGCCCGGCTTAAGCATGCCAAAAACCTTCTGAATATACTGCTGCTTCGGAGCCAGGTAATTCAGCGATTCCAGATTCCATACCGAATCGAATGCGCCTTCCGCAAAGACGCTGGTCATGAGATCGGCTACGCGGAAATCCGTGAGATGCTTGAGGCCCAGGTCCGCGGCGAGTTCGCGGCAACGATCGATGTTGGATTCCGAATTGCTAACCCCCACCACTCGAACGGCGAAACTCTTCGCCAGCCAGAACGCCGTGCTCCCGAGTCCGCAGCCGGCGTCCAGAATTTGCCGCCCTTCGGCAGGCTTCGCCGCCTTCGCCATGTAGACGTGCGCGTGCAGCATGGCTTCCTCCAGCGTGCGGGTCCCAGGGAGCCAAAGGGGTATACGTATGGCCCGATTGCGTGTGAGCTTCTCATAGAAACCTTGAAGTGCCGTGTAGTGCTCACTTGCCGTCATTGTCCCGGGAAGTATGCTACCACTTTACCGGCCCGGAGCGGACGTGCGAAATAGAACAAAAACAACGACCCGAAGAATTCAGCGATGAATAATCGACGATTAACGATAAACGCATGGTTGCTTTTCGCAAAGCGTAGACTATAATGATTTAGCCGAAACTGCGGTAGGCCGCAGTTTCGCGGTTGCAAAGGCGGTCGACGATGGTAAGCCCGGGCATCTCGCTCAACGTCGCTGATGAGTTCTCGCGATTGGCGCAGCAGCGGGCCGATGCGCCGGCCGTAGTGGTAGCCAGACATGCCAAACCTCGCTCCGCTGCAAGCTATGAACGGCTGAGCTTTGGGCGCTGCCTGGAACTGGCGGATGCTTACACGTGCGGGCTGCGGGAGTGTGGCATCGAGCGCTATGACACGGCCCTGATCCTGATGAAATCGATGCAGGATCTTGCGCCTGTTTTTCTCGCTCTGTGGAAGATTGGCGCTGTTCCACTGGTATTCGACGGCGGAGGCGCGCGGCAACAAAAGCTGAGATTGATCGAAGAAGCCGCGCCAAAGGCACTGATCGGCATTCCCATATCCCACGCGCTGCGCGTTTACTATCGCAAGGCATTCGGCTCCGTTTCGCACTCTGTCAGCACCGGGCATTTCCGGTTCGGCGTCCCGACGCTCGGATCGTTCCTGCGAAGGCGCCGGAATGGATCGCCCACATCCGTACCCAGCACAGCGGACGACCCCGTGGCGATCGTATTCACCAGTGGCAGTACGGGCCCCCCCAAGGGCGTCGTCTATACCCATGGCAATGGCGTGGCGATTGCGGAAGCCATGAAAGAATCGCTCGCGGTCGGTCCCGGCGACATATGTCTCTCGGGTCATCCGGCATTCGCCATGCACTTCCTGGGCACCGGCGCCACCGTGGTCGTGCCGGGTTTCGACCCAAGGTATCCCCTGAGAGCGGACCCGGCGGCCCTCCTTGACGTCATCCGCCATTAGAAGCCGGCCGTCGCCTTCCTGCAACTTTCACTGCTTCGCAATCTCTGGAGGCACTGCGCCGCCAGGGGAGACAAGATTCCTTATCTTCGCAAGATTCTTACCACCGGAGCATCGGTGGGCCTCGATCTGGTGGAAGGCCTGCATGCATGCCTGGCGGAACCGGAAGCAGATTTGCACATCATGTATGGCGCCACCGAAGCGCTTTGCATTTCCTATGCCACGGGGCGCGACCTGCTCGCGCGGGCGGCCGAAACGCGTGGCGGACGGGGCACCTACCTGGGCCGCCCGTCGTCCGGAGTGCGCGTGCGGATAATTGGGATAACCCCGCGGCCGTTGGAGCGCTGGAATTCCAGCCTGACGCTGCCGGCCCGGGAGATTGGGGAAATCTGCGTTTGGGGTCCCGTCGTGACTCCCGAATATAAAGACCGGCCGGAAGCCACTCGAAGAGCGAAGATTCCAGATGGCGACGGTCTCTGGCATCGCACGGGAGACGCTGGGTACATCGACGAGGATGGAGACCTCTGGCTATGCGGCCGCATTGCCGATCGGGTGGAGACAGAGGCTGGAAATCTTTATCCCGATCTTGTGGAACCCGTGTTCAACCAGCATCCACAAGTGGCCCGTAGCGCGCTGGTAGGGGCGCCGGCCGCGGGCTCCCTGATGAGACGCCCGGTCGTGTTGATCGAATCGGAGCCCGGCGCCGGCGGAAGCCTCTCAAGGGGCCAGCGGCTCTCGGAGGAACTCAGATCGCTGGCCAGCCGCCACCCCAGCACGAGAAACTTACGAGACATAACGATTTCCAAAACGACGTTCCCCGTGGACATACGGCACTATACCAAGATACGCCGCGACTTATTGACGCGCCAGATCGGGCAAAGCGCCAACGGTTTCTCCGTGCGGCAGGCGGCTCTCTTCAGAGGCTATCGCGTCGCCTACTGCGAGAAAGGACGAGGCGAGCCGATTCTGTTTCTACATAATGCCGGCAACGACCACAGTATTTGGGAATATCAAATAGAGCACTTCTCTCAAAAGCACCGTGTGATTGCGGCAGATAGCCTGGGATACGGATGTTCCGATAATCCCGCGGTTGATTATTCCCTGCCCCTCTATACCGAAATGGTGGCGGCGCTGGTGGACTCGCTCTCTCTGGCCCCGGTCTCGATCGTGGGAAGCTGCACGGGAGCCGCCATGGCCTTGAACTACGCGCTCCAGAATCCGCGCAAAGTAAAGCGGCTCATTCTATTTCATATCGCGACCGAGGGGACCGCAGCGGGGGGATCTCTGGAACGTACGATCCGCCTGGTCGGCGGACGCCCCTTTGCGACCCGCGTCATTTCTCCCTTTGTCGAAGCTGCGATGTCGCGGGGTGCGCTGCACAAGCGGATCATAAGGGATCAGTACGGCTGCGACTTCGCGGATACCGCCGTCTTTCTCGAGCACATGCACCGGCTTTACGGCAAACGCGGGCAGGCTACCTGTCTGCTCAGGCTATTCGGCAATTGGAAAAGCTTCGCCCCGCTGGACAAGGCGGCATGCCCCGCGGATTTTCCTCCGCTTCACGTGTTCTGGGGGGACTCGAATCGGGTTCTCCCTCTCAAGAGGGGCCAGAAGCTCCGAGAGTCGTTGCGGCCGCATAGCTGGGAGGTCATCGAAGGGGGTGGACATCTGGTTATGCGCGAGAGGCCGGAACTGGTCAATCGGCGCATGGATGAAATAATGCAGTCAACGGACCGGTTATAGGGAACTAAGTCAATGCTTAAGTCAGTTGCAACGGAGACCTCGATCTCGCTCGAAGAGGCATTGCAGATGAGCGGGCGGCGCAATGTCGAGTATCATCTGCGGCATCTGAATCCCAGGCTTGCCAGGATGCTCAAGATGATGGAGGCGGAGACGCCGCTGGTGCGCGCTTCGGGATCCTATTTCTGGGACGCGGACGGCGCCCGTTTCCTCGATTTCCTCACCGGCTTTGGAGCTATGAGCTTGGGAAACAACCACCCGCGCCTGCGGCAGGCGATGCAACTCGTGGAGGATCTGCCGGTTCTGGTGCAGGGGCTGAACCATCTCGCCGGAGCTTTGGCTCATAATCTCGCAATCCTGGCGCCCGGCGATTTGAGCCGCGTGTACTTCGCAAATTCGGGCGCTGAAGTGGTGGATGCCTCGATTAAACTGGCGCGGGCGGCCACGGGCAGAAAGAAACTGGTCGCCTGCCAGGGCTGCTTTCACGGACGCACGGTGGGCGCGCTTTCCCTGATCGAACATCGAGATTTCCGCGAGGCATTTGAGCCTCTGTTGCCGGGAGTGGCACACGTTAGATATGGAGACCCGGACCCTCTCGAAGCGGCATTACGCAATCGGGATGTGGCCGCTTTCATCGTGGAACCGGTGCAAGGAGAGGGCGGCATCAACGTGCCGCCCTCCGGCTACCTGCGCGCTGTGCGGCAGCTTTGTTCCCGCTACGGCGCCTTGATGATTGCCGACGAAGTACAGTCGGGATTGGGACGTACGGGAAGAATGTTCGCCGTCAACCGCGAAGACGTGGCGCCCGACGTCATACTGCTGGGAAAATCGTTGGGCGGCGGCGTGATGCCCTTGAGCGCCGTACTGACGACGGATGCCGTTTTCAACGCCGCAAAGGGCGCCACTCCGCGTTCACCGTTCCAGACCCCCACTTTCGGCGCGAACGCGCGAGCCTGCGCCGCGGGACTAGCCGCGCTCGAGGTTCTCGAATCCGAGCACTTGCCGGAACGGGCCGAGGAAACCGGCGCCTATCTACTGGAACGCCTGCGGGATCTGAAACTGCGCCATCCCATCATCGCGGATGTGCGAGGCCAGGGATTGATGATCGGCATCGAATTTGCGCCGCCGAGCCGGGGTTTCACGACCGCGCTGACCGGCGGCGCTCTAAACCGCCTCTTCAACGGAGTCCTGACAGGCTTGGTCATTATGGAGCTTCACTTGAAGCACCGCGTCATGACCGCTTTCACCCTCAATAATCCGAATGTTCTCCGGCTTGAGCCGCCTCTCAACGTAGAGAAAGAGCAGGCCGACTATGTGGTGGACGCCCTGGACCAGACTCTCGGCCGGTTGAAAGGCTACGTTACCGGTACGCTGCGCTCCTGGCGGCAATTGATTCCGCGGCAACGCGGCGAAAAAGCCGCGAGCGCAGCCCCCTGACGGTGGCGCTGGCTGGCGCTGAACGCTTGCTTCAGCGCCAGGGCCGCCCATGCTAGAGTGTACTGGAACGGAGGCAGTATGGCTTTTTGTCAGAATTGCGGAGCGCAAACCAGCGGCGAGTTTTGCACCGCCTGTGGGGCCCATGCAAAGACGAGCAATGCGCCTCTGGCTGCCGCGCCCAATGCCGCGGCCGCCACTCCGCGGAAGACCAGCCCCATCCTCTGGATACTGGTGGCCGTGCTCGGATTGTTTGTGCTGTTCGGCATCGCCGTGGTGGGCAGCGGCCTTTACTTCGTCCACAAAGCCAAACAAGCCGGGCTCGACCCGGAATTGATGCGGAACAATCCAGGGCTGGCCACGGCCAAGCTGCTCGCCGCGACCAATCCGGATCTGGAAGTGGTTTCGAGCGACGATGGCCGCGGCGTGGTTACGATCCGCCAGAGGTCCACGGGCAAAACCATGACGGTGACCTTCGACGACATGAAGCAGGGAAAGTTCACGTTCCGCGAGGACGGCAAGGATGCCGTGACCCTGGAAGCGCATGGCGGCGGCGATACCGGCAGCCTGCAAATGAAGTCCGGCTCCGAGTCGCTGACCATGGGGGCCAGCCAGGCAACGATGCCGGCGTGGATCCCGCCGTATCCGAACTCCAAGCCCACGAGCACCTTCAGCGTGAATAGTAAACAGGGCAATTCGGCCAGCTTCCAGTTTCAGACGACGGACGATTCCAAGGACGTAGTCGCGTTCTATGAACGGGAATTGAAGCAGACCGGATTCCGGATTAATGCGACCACCACGAGCGAAAGCGGCACATCCTCCGGCGGCCTGGTCTCGGCCGACGATGCCGCTAACAAGCGCACCGTATTGGTGGCCGTGGGGAACGGCAGCAAGGGCACCACCGTCAGTGTGACTTATTCGCAGAAGTAGGTGGCCCGGCCGGCCCGATCACCCACTCCGCCAGATCTTCCATGCGGTCCACCAGTAGATCCGGCGGCACGGTCTTAAGTGACTCGGGCTGGAAGCCGTAAGTCACGCCGCAGGATTTCACGTGCGCATTGCGCGCCGTCTGGATATCCACCGAACTATCCCCCACCATCATGGTGTGTTCCCGTGACGCGCCGAATTCCTCGAGCAGAGTCTCCACCCCGATGGGGTGCGGCTTTTTGAAATCGAAACTGTTGCCGCCATAGACCTGCCGGAAATGTGCGCCGATTCCCAGCCCGTCCACGATGGCTTGGCTGATCTTCACCGGCTTGTTGGTCAGCACGGCCATCCGGATGCCCGCGTCCCGCAGCCGGTCGAGCGATTCCCGCACGCCGGCGTAGAGCGCCGTGTGGTCCAGCATGTGATCGCGATAATACTCCAGGAAGAACTCCAGCGCTTCCTGCACCTGGGCTTCGGTGGCCTCCGCTCCCAGCACGCGGCGGATCAGCACCGGCGCGCCGTTGCCCACGTAGGAGTAGACTCGCTCGTGCTCGATCGGCGGCATGCCCATGTGGCCGCGCGCGGCATTGGCGGCATGCGCCAAGTCGAGCTTGGAATCGATCAGCGTGCCGTCCAGATCGAAGACGATCAGATCCATTACGCCGCGGCGACCCTGCCGTGCGCGCGGGACTCGGCACGCACGGGTTTGCGCCGCGCCTTGGGCGGTCCCAGTTTGTATTCGGCCATCTTGCGTTGTAGCGTGTTGCGATGAATCCCCAGCAGCTTGCTGGCGGCCGAGCGGTTTCCGCCCGTACGCTCCAGCGCCTTTTCGATCAGGGTCTTCTCCAGTAGTTCGACTACCTCTTCGAGAAAAAAACCGTTGCCGACCAGATGATCCACCAGCGCTTCGAACTTCTCTTTCATCTTATGCCTTTCCCGCATCCGGCAATCCCCGAATGCCCTTTTTCAGGGCGTTGCCCCAGATCGTCTTGACCTGCGCGTAGCTCTTCCGGAATCCGTCCTTCAACTCATGCGGCGCGACCGCGGCGGCCACCCGCGCCGCGTCGATCACGTACGGCGCCACCTTTGAGTGCACCACCGCACTCGGCGGCGACTTGCCCGGCGTGAACGCCAGCAGCGCCAGCACCAAGGCGATGGCTATCAGCAATCCCCGCACCACTCCGAAGCCCGCTCCCAGCAGCCGGTCCACGAACGACAACCCCGCGGCCTTCATCAGCCGTCCCGTCACGCGGCCCACAATCGCGCCCAGGATCAGCACTCCGCAAAACACCATCAGGAAGCCGCAAAAATTGGAAACACCCGGCGAACTGACAAACGGCTGCAAGAACGATCCCGCCGTGCCATAGAACCAGATGGCCAACACCAGCGCCGCGATCATCGAGACCAGCCCCACTACTTCGCGCGTCAAGCCCGTGGAGAAGCTGCTCACCACCGATCCCGCCAGCACCAGCAGCAACACGATGTCCAGCCAGTTCATAGCTCCTTGCCCGTCAGCACATGGTATGCCTGACGATACTTCTCGCCGGTCTTACCAGACACCTCCGCCGGCAGCGGCGGAGCGGGCGGCTGCTTGTCCCAATGGATGGATTCCAGATAATCCCGCACGTACTGCTTATCGTATGAAAACTGTGGACCTCCAGGCCGGTAGCTTTCCGCGGGCCAGAACCGCGATGAATCCGGCGTCAGCACTTCATCGCCCAATACCAGTTCGCCGGCCACGAAGCCGAACTCGAATTTGGTATCGGCGATGATCACGCCCTTAGTCTCCGCGTAGGCCGCCGCGCGCGAGTAAATCCGCAGCGTGAGATCCCGCAAACGTGCGCCCAGTTCCGCGCCCACCAGCCCGCACATCGTTTCGAACGAGATATTCTCGTCGTGGCCGGTCTGCGCCTTGGTGGACGGCGTGAAGATGGGCGCGGGCAAGCGGTCGCTCTCGCGCAGCCCGGCGGGCAGCGGAATGCCACACACTGTGCCCTGCGCCTGGTACTCCTTCCAGCCGGAGCCCGCCAGATAGCCGCGCGCCACGCATTCGATTTCCACCATTTGCGCGCGCTTCACCAGCATCGAGCGGCCTTCGAGCTGGTCGCGAAATTGCCCCAGCGCCGCTGGATACTCGTCCACATTCGCCGTAAGGAAATGCGTGGGCGTCGCATCGCGCAGGAAGTCGAACCAGAAAATGGAGAGTTGCGTAAGCACTCTGCCTTTGTCCGGTATGCCGGTAGGCAGGATATAGTCGAACGCCGAAATGCGGTCGGTGGCGACGATCAGCAATCGTCCGTCCACTTGATAGACGTCGCGCACTTTGCCTTGCGCGTGCTTTTCGATTCCGGGCAGTTCGGTATGGAGGATGATAGTATCGAGCATCACAGGTTTTCAGGGATCGCGATCGGGGGAGTAACTCAAATATAACGCGCCCACGCCATTTGTCAAATACCAATTTCCGCGCCCCATACCCGAAAGAGTTCCATTACGTATGCACGTCGCCGCCATCGTCGAACAGCGTCTGCGCCAGACCGCTGGAACTGCGCTCCCACGCGCTGGTGCGCCAGTTGTCAAAGGTGTTGGAGACGCGCATCCAGGTGGCCTGGCCCAATATGAACCGCTGCGCCAGCGCAAATACGTACGGCTCATAAAGGCGCCGCGCCTGCGCCAGCTTGGCGTCGAACTCCGCGGCGTTCGTGGGCGCGATTCCGGCCGCCGCCAGCCCCGCTTTGAACCGCTCCAACGCCTCCGCGGGCAGGCGCTCCGGTTCGGGCGTGCGCGGCGGCGCATTCACTATCTGCGCCAGATCCACCACGGTGTGCCGCGCCATGGCGAAGGTCAGCCGCGCCTGCCAGGGCGCCAGGCCGTCGATGCCCGCAATGACCACCGCGCAAACGTCCAGGATGGCGGTAAGCGCCGCCAGCCACGATTGGTTATCGTGCTGCGAGCGGAAGTACGCCAGCACCGGATATGAAATGTAGGTCTCCAGCAGGTCCGCCGACCAGATCTCCCACTCCCGCAGCAGTTCATCCATGGCTGCCAAACCATGGCCTGTCGCGTAGCGCCGGAGAAGCTCAGCGGCTGTGGGCGGCGATCCGGCGCGCGCGTCCAAAAGCAAAATACTGGTCTCCCGCTTCGCAAACGACTGGTACAGTACCGGCAGATAGCTGATGACCAATGCCAGAAAACCGAAACCGACGCCGGCCTCCAGGATGAGCACCGCGCGCGCCATGCGCGTATGCGGCACTCCCATCCCCAGGGTGATGAACGTTGTGCCGCTCAGGTAGATGCTTTCGTAGAAGCTCATCTTGGGTGGCCCGACCGACCACTGCACCATAGCAAAGGCCGCGATCATCCCCGTGGCCCAAACCACGATCAGGAACAGCAGCGAGAGCGGTCCGTAGAAGCTGAGATAGCGCTCGCGGCGTCTGCCGGCTGGCATCCGCCGCGCCACCCACGAGCATACGGTCCAGGTGGATAGATAAAACAGCCGGCTCAGCCGCAAGCGCCGCGCAACGCGCCGCGGCAGGATGATGACCTCGAAGGCATCCCACAGGATGATCAGCAGGATAATGGTTCCGAGAATAGCCGCGAGCGCAGGCATGTGAGATTCCTTTGTCGGACACTGGCGGGGTCATTGTCAAGGGCACCCTGGCAGGGAGCTTGGTACAATTGGGAAGGATTTGGAATGAACGAACCGGCCACTCGCGAAGACTTACAGCAAGCCGCCGATGGCATTCGTGCGGAACTGCGGACCACCACCGACGACATTCGTGCGGAACTGCGGAGCACCGCCGACGACATTCGTGCGGAACAGCAGCGGACTGCCGAGAACATCCTCCATCTGATCGCCTCGGTAAGCGAGCGGATCGACCACCGCTTCGACGCGGTAGACAAACGCTTCGACGGCGTCGATCGCCGCTTTGAGTCCATGGAGAACCGCATCGGTCGTTTGGGAGATACTGCGGGCGGGATCGTGCATCAACTCTCAGGATTTACGCGTTGGGCCGAACAGCTCGACAGGAGCGATGCACAAATCCTTGCCATCCAACAGGCGCAGCAGCGGGTCTTGGACGATCTGGCGGCGCGAATGGCTAAACTCGAGCAGCGGCCGCCTCAATAAGCGTTTTCCGCAGCGCCGTCGGCAGCGGCTGCGCCCGCCCCGGCCGTCCCACGCATACCACCACAATCGATCCGTTGGCGGCCACGGCCGCATCCTTCAAAGCGGCGAACTCCAGCGTATACGACGACGTGCCCACTCGCCTCACCAATACGGTAATATCCAGTTCGTCGTCGAAGCCCACTGCCGACCGGTACTCGCACTCTACCCGCACGCGCGGAAATCCGATATCCGGCGCGTCGCGATAGCTGAATCCCAGCGAGCGCAGAAACTCGATTTCCGCGGACTCGAAATAGCGCAGCATGGCGGTGAAATGAATTCGCCCGGAGGCGTCCGTATCGGGGAACGCCACCCGCACGCGGTGCGTAAAGTTCGGCATGGGTTCTATTTTTCCGGTTTGGCGAAGGCCGCGTCGGCGAGCGGCGCGTTGTTCTTGATCTCGGCGAATTTAAATATCATGGTGTTGTCCGGCGCGCGCTGCTCGATGGTGAAGGGCAGTTGCAGTCCGTCCACGTCGCGGTAATCCCGCAACAGTATTTCGTACTGCACGATGCCATCCTCCAGCGTCACACGCTCGAAGTCGCGCTTCACTAGCAGGCCGGTCTCCGCATCGAAGTAGAGCTTCTCGGCGGGACCGGCGGCGGGCGTGGCCTCCACCACGTAAACGGCGCGCCCGCCCACCTTGTCCGCCCCGGCCGTCTCCATCTTCGGATACAGTTCCTTGAGCCGCACCTCGCGGTAGAAATGGTGGTCGCGCTGGGAAATCGCCAAGCCCGTTTTGCTCATGGCATGCGTGCCGGAATCGGGATTCTTCTCCCAACCATTGTCGCCATCGAGCACCGTTTCCACCACGCCATAGCCGGGAATGTCGATGGTCAGGCGGAAGCTGCCGGGCGCCTTGGCTACGATCTGCGCGGCGCCGGTAACATTGTCGTCCGGCATCTCGACGGTGCCCTTCATGGCGCGCGTGGTAACCTTCTCGTAGGCGGCTTGTCCGCCCAGAGCCTGCTGGTACTTCTCGACGATCTGGTCGACGCTGGGCTGGGCTAGTGCCGGCGCCGCGGCCGCCAGCGCCAGTAAACAGTATTGCCGGTGACGCATGTGAACCTCCATCTTGGGACAAGCACAGCGGAACGCGCGCCCCACAGTCTACAATAAATCTTTTATGCATCTACAGGAAGTCGTCGAAGCGCAAGGCCACCTGATCGACTCCCACGTGATGGAGAACATCTTCGACAAGGTGGTGGAGCATCACGGCC
>Ga0182018_10001809_pt1 | contig 23139 bp, 15 predicted proteins | sample 812P2MmetaG_FD_120490 | JGI IMG/M metagenome (GOLD analysis project Ga0182018, IMG submission 120490) | Permafrost microbial communities from Stordalen Mire, Sweden - 812P2M metaG | ecosystem: Environmental > Terrestrial > Soil > Wetlands > Permafrost | place: Sweden: Stordalen | collected...
CAAGTCCACCTATCTGATGGGGCTGCAATGTCAGAAGCTGATTTGGTTTCGCTACAATGCCAAAGATCAAATCCCCGTTCCCGACGAATCAACGCAGGCCGTCTTTGATCAAGGCACGGAAGTGGGTGAACTGGCGAGACAACTATTTCCCGGCGGCATCATGGTTGCGCCTGGAATCATCGCTCCCGACGAAGTCATCGCCCAAACCCAAAAGGCGATTCAAGCCCGCCGGCCTTTGTATGAAGCCGCGTTTGTTTTTCACGGCGGCTATGCCCGCACGGACATCCTCGTGCCGGTGGCTGGCGATGCGTGGGATTTGATTGAAGTCAAATCCACCACCAAGCTGAAGAAAGAAGTCCATCTGCCCGACATCGCGTTTCAAGCCTTTGTGCTCACCGGGGCGGGAATTAAAATCCGCAAATGCTTTCTCGCCCGCATCAACAACGAATTTGTCCGGCACGGCGCGATTGACCCGCAAAAGTTTTTCACGCTCGAAGAAGTCACCCGGCAGGTCTCCGGCTTGAGCCGCGAAGTCGGGGAACAACTCGACGCGCTGCAACGCATCATCGGCGCGAAGGCGCATCCAGAAATCCAAATCGGCCCGCAGTGCGACGATCCCTACACCTGCCCGTTGCACGAATGCTGCTGGTCGTTCCTGCCCGCAGCCAGCGTCTTCACGCTTTATCGCGGCGGCAAGAAAAGTTTCGCGCTGCTCAAGCAAGGCATCCAGCATCTGGAAAAAATCCCCGCCGACTTCACGCTCACCGACAACCAATCCATCCAGCGTTCCACCTTGCTCGCGGGCAAACCACATATTGACCGCCCTGCGCTCGCGGCCTTTCTCGGCCAGCTTGAATATCCCGTCAGCTTTCTGGATTTCGAGACCATCGGCACGGCGATTCCGCTGTTTGATGACTCGCGCCCGTTCCAGCAGATTCCATTTCAGTTTTCACTGCACATTCTCCGCTCCGAAAACGCCAAGCCGGAGCATCGCCAGTTTCTCGCCGAAGGCACGGCTGACCCGCGCCCGGAGTTCATGCGCCAACTGCGCGTCGCCCAGCCGGAAACCGGCTCGGTGGTGACCTACAACGCCAGCTTTGAAACCGCACGCCTGAAGGAAGGTTGCGAACTGCTGCCGGAATTCAAACCGTGGTTGCGGAAAGTGACGCCGCGCATCGTTGACCTGCTGCTGCCGTTCCGTGGCTTCCGCTACTACCATCCGCAGCAGCACGGCAGCGCGTCAATGAAAGCCGTGCTGCCCGCCCTGACCGGCAAGGGCTACGAAAATCTGACGATTCAAGAAGGCGGCGCGGCCAGCCGCGAATTCCTGCGCGTGACCCACGGCCAAGTGACCGCCGCCGAACGCCGCCGCGTGCGCCAGCATCTGGAAGAATACTGCGGGCTGGACACGATGGGGATGGTTTTAATCGTTCAAGAACTTAAAAAACTCGGAGGAAGTCCTTAGTTTTGTCACACCTCTGTCAAACCGCCGGTCTCTGCCTCTAAATCCTTAAGTCTTGTTCCGTCCGCATTCTTCCATTCGTGATAGCCATTTGCAGCTCTGCCGAGCACCACAGCAGCAGCCCCAGAAGGGGTGTCAAATTCGTAATTTTGCGTGAATTTCAAATTGTTTCCTTCAGGAACGAGAATGTTTTTTTCACAAAGATTCTTCCTCAAAGCGATAAGGCCATGCGTTGCCAAAGGAACTTCATTTAGGACGGCCTGCGAATCTTTCAGAACGACAAAACCAGATGAAACCAAGATGCCTTTTGCTGAAACTTTCTTTGTTTCAATTGCTAAATTTGGCGACTTGTTTGAAGCAAATGCAATAGACTCACTTTTCGGCTTCTCAAAAACCTTTACTCCTAAAATCCGCAATATCGAAAGCAGCTTTCCTAGATAATTTTCAGACGAAGCCGAGTTGGGTTCTTCATAAGTAGGCAAAGTCGGTGTATTCTGCTCAAGTTTGCAATGTTTGGCTTCTTTCGCCAATACAATCAAACGCGACTCAAGATACTGAATACGAGCTTTGTCTGATTTACCGTTCACCCCAACACAAATAAACACGTCCTTCCAGAATGGTTTATTCTTGCAATGATCATCAATTCGATTTCTTACGGGATCGCCTTCACCAATATAGATTGTTGGTTCAATTTGCTCGTCAGACTGATCACGCAAGATGTAAATGCCCGGCCACCCAAACTCTTTCATCTCCTTCACCAATGCGTAAGAAGTTTTTGAACAATACAGCACAATCCCATTCCAGTCAGGGTCACGTTCAATTTTCCAAATTCCCTCCGTCGAGCCATCTGGCAAATAAATCTCAACTTTAACTCCACGATCCGCATTTGCACTCATAAACAAGTTGTTTTTGGGATGTCTGTTTGTTGTGGCTTTTATTTAGCTTTTGCAAGAGGGAGATTACGCCACATAAAGTTATTGTAAATCAGATCATAGATTTTTTGGCGGACGCCCGTAGCCGCCGAGCGCGTCAATCATCGTGTGCCAGACCGAGGCGTAATGGCCAGCAACTCGGCGGCTTGGGCATTCGCCCTGACTTGTTCGGGATTTTTGCAGCCGCAGATCACGGAGGACACGAGCGGGTCTTGCAGGCACCATGCCATCGCCCAGTTCGCCATCGGCACGCCGGACGGCACTTCCTCTTTTTGCAGGCGCGCGACTTCGGCAAGGTCGTGCTTCAATTTTTCCTCGTCCATTTTGGAGCGCACGTCGTTGGCCGCAAACGTCGCGCCTTGCTTATATTTGCCGGTGAGCAATCCGCTGGCAAGCGGCACCCGGCCAATGATGCCGAGGTTGTTTTCGCGTGCGTGCGGGAAAAAAAGCTGTTCCGGCCGGCGGTCAAGGCGATTGTAAAAAACCTGCAAAGCCTCCGCGCCGAACTTCGCGGCCTCGCGCGCCTGAAGTTCACTGCCTTTCTGCAAAATGGAGACGCCGAGGTGATGGATTTTGCCGGCGCGCTTTTGTTCCGCGAGCATCGTCCACAATTTTCCATTTTGAAACAATTCGTCTGAGCCGGAATGAAATTGATACAGGTCAATCGTCTCGACGCGCAAGGCCTTGAGTGAGGCATCGAACTGCGCCTGCACGCCGGCGACGGAAAAATCATCGTCGCGGTTCATGAAACTTTTGAAGTGATGGCCGAACTTGGTGGCGACAATCCACTTCGAGCGGTCGCGGCGCGACAGATAATCGCCAACGAGTTTTTCCGAAAGATGATCCGGCCCGTAACATTCGGCGGTGTCAATGAGGTTGATGCCGCACTCCGCCGCCGTGTCGAGAATCGCGTCCACTTCGTTTTGCGAAAAATTCACGCCCCATTCACCGCCGAACTGCCACGTTCCGATGCCGATGACGGAGACGCGCAAATTTGTTTTTCCGAGAATTCTAAAACGCATGATCGAGATTAACGCGCCTTTTCAAAATTGTCTGTCCAATTTTGAGCCGAAAGTTTTTTTATTTTTTTTGAAATAATTTGAATGGAATTTTTTTAACGGTGTCTCTCGTCTGTAGTTTTAGCAATTTGTTTTTGAGAAGCGGTTGTCTTTGATCAAGGAGACGGGCGCAAAATAAGAGCAGAAGCAAATGACGCAAGCCGGCGTTTTCCGATTCCATCGTCCGCCGGACTGACGGGTTCGTTGCAATTGTGAATAAGTAGCATTTGCTACAAGTTTCGCCTGTGGCTAGTCTGACGAGCCTTTTATCGGAAACGGTTGTTTTTCAGCAGGGAGACGGGGCGAAAAGAACAAAGGTGAATGCCTGATTTGATGTTTAGTTTTCGAAAGTTTTTTTATGTTGGCGTTTTGGTTGCGGTTTTCAGGATTTCAACCTTTGCGGCAAATGTGACGTTGGCGTGGAATCCAAGCCCGGATTCAAGCGTCGCGGGTTACAACATTTATTACTGGCCCGCCAGCGGCGGCAGCACCAACATGGTTTCCGCCGGCAACGCGACGAGTGAAACCATTTCCAATCTGATCGCGGGCAGAACTTATTTTTTTGCGGCCACAACATATGACTCTTCCGGTTTGGAAAGCCCGCTTTCCAGCGCCATTTCCTACACCGTGCCCAAATCCGTCACGGTGACAAATCCGACGAATCAACCGCCGACGCTGAACGCCATCGGCAATTTGACGCTCAATGCAAACGCCGGGAGGCAAACAGTGAATTTGTCCGGCATCACCTCCGGATCAAGCAGCGAAACGCAGACGCTGGCGGTCACCGCCGTGTCGAGCAACCCCGGCTTGACTCCCAAAGTGCTGGTCAATTACACCAGCCCGAATACGACCGGCACGCTGGTCTTCACGCTGGCGACAAATGTCACGGGAACCGCCACGATCACAGTAACGGTCAACGACGGTGGTGCGAGCAACAACCTTGTCACGCAAACTTTCACTGTGACGGTCAACGGAGCTGGTCAGACTGGCAATTCTCCGCCGACACTTAACGCGATCGGCAACCTGACGATCAATCAAAATGCCGGGTCGCAAACTGTGAACTTGTCCGGCATCACTTCCGGCACGGGCAGCGCGGGCCAGTCGCTTACGGTCACCGCCATGTCGAGCAATCCCGGTTTGATTCCCAATCCGACCGTGAATTATGCCGGCCCAAATACGACCGGAATGCTGACTTTTGCGCCGGTGCCCAATGCCACGGGAAACGCGACCATCACCATCACGGTCAATAATGGCGCTGCGAGCAATAACAGCATCACGCAAACTTTCAACGTCGTTGTGAATCCCGTCAGCCAGGTCGGCAGCCCTCCGCCGACGTTGGATGCCATTTCCAATCTCACGGTCAGCGCAAACGCCGGACTGCAAACCGTGAATCTGTCCGGCATCGGCGCTGGCGGGGGCAATCAGGGCCAGACGTTGACAGTCACAGCCACGTCGGGTAATCCCAGTTTGATTCCCAACCCGACCGTGAATTATGCCAGCCCGAACGCGACCGGCACGCTGACTTTCGCGCCGGTGGCCAATGCCACGGGAAACGCGACCATCACCGTCACGGTCAACAACGGCACGGCGGACAACAATATTGTCACGCAAACCTTCATGGTTGCCGTCAATGCCATCAACCAGACCACCAATGGTCCGCCGACGTTGAATGTCATTCCCAACCTCACTGTCGCTAAAGGCGCCGGACTGCAAACCGTGAATTTATCCGGCATCAGCGCCGGCGCGGGCAACCAAGGCCAACCATTGACTGTAACCGCAACTACGCCCAACGCACTGTTGATTCTCAATCTGGCAGTTCACTACACCAGCCTAAACGCCACGGGAACATTGACCTTCAATCTTGGGAATACCCCGGCGAGCAAGGGAACCATCAGCGTCGTGGTCAACAATGGTCTGGCCACGAATAACACCGTGAAGCAGTCGTTTACTGTCACCATCACCGCAGCGATTGTGAAAACGGTGACAGCCAGCGCGGCAACCGCCCAAGCCAGTTCGCCGAAAATCGCATCGCCGGCAATCGTTGTGAACGCGGCGGCAACCCTGACGGTGACACCTGGCGCCGCCGGACAATTTGCGGTGAACGTCGCGGGTGCGACCAGCAATCAATACGCCGTTCAAGCGTCCACGGATTTGATGAATTGGGTTTCGCTGCAAACCAACGCTGCGCCATTCACATTCGTAGAAACGAACGCCAGCAAATTTGACCGGCGATTTTACCGGGCGGTTTCTCTGCCATGAACGCCGGCGGAATTCAATGTCGCCTCCAGTTTGCCCTTGCGCCCAGTCAATTCATTGTTAAATTTTCCGCCGCGTTTCCACCCGCCGGCAGCGGCGGTTTTTCCGTTTTAACCAGAAAAATATCAACTCGTGAAAGTTTTTAGCGGCACAGCAAACCTGCCCCTGGCGCAAGCCATCTGCAAATACATCGGCATCGAAGTCGGCAAATGTAACATCACGCCGTTCCCCGACGGCGAGACATTCGTGAAAATCGAGGAGAACGTGCGCGGCGAGGACGTGTTCATCGTCCAGCCGACCTCGCCGCCGACGAACCACAATTTGATGGAGCTGTTCATCATGATGGACGCGGTGCGGCGGGCGAGCGCGACGCGCATCACGGCGGTGCTGCCGTTTTACGGTTACGCGCGGCAGGATCGCAAAGACCAGCCGCGCGTGCCCATCACCGCGAAGCTCGTCGCGAACCTGCTCGTGGCGGCGGGCGCGAACCGCATTCTCGCGATGGATTTGCACGCGCAGCAGATTCAGGGTTTTTTTGACATTCCGGTGGATCATCTCTACGCCGCGCCGGTGATGTATGAGTATTTGAAGAAGAAAAAATTGGAAAATCTGGTCGTAGTCAGCCCGGACACGGGTGGATTGAAGATGGCGCACGCGTATTCGCAGGTGCTGGAAGCGGGCCTGGCCATCGTGGCCAAGCGGCGTAAAAGCGCGACGCACGTCGAATCCATGGCCGTCATCGGCGACATCAAGGGCAAAAATGTTCTGTTCGTGGACGATTTGACCGAGACGGCGGGAACGCTCACGACGGCGGCTGCGTTGCTGAAAAAGAAGGGCGCGCAACAGATTCTGGCCTGCGTTTCCCACGCGATTTTGAACGAGCTGGGCATTGAAAGATTGCGCAATTCGGTGATTGACGAGTTGATAACAACTGATACAGTCCAACGCCCTGCGATTGACGGTGTGAAGATCACCACGCTGTCGGTGGCGGGGCTTTTGGGCGAAGCCATCAAGCGGATTCATAGTAATTCGTCGGTGAACTCGCTGTTTGAATTCAAAGGCGGACGCACCAGTTGAGCGCCGCTTAAAATAATTTAAGAAAATGAAAACCGTTCCGTTGAAGGCATATCCGCGTTCGCAAGTGCAGCGCGCTGAAGTCACCAAACTCCGCGCGTCAGGCCGCGTGCCGGCGACCATTTATGGCCGCCAGGTCAAGCCGCAGAACCTTGAGATCAGCGCGAAGGAAATCGGCGACCTGATTCACCACTCCGTTTCCGAGAATTTGCTCGTGGATTTATCCGTCGAAAACGACGCCCGCGCCAAGCGCCTCGCGCTCGTGCAGGAAATCCAGCATCACCCGATTGACGGAAAAGTGCTGCACGTGGATTTTCATGAAGTCGCCGAGAACGAAAAAGTCACCGTGCAGGTGCCGGTGGAAACGACCGGCGAAGCCGCCGGCGTGAAAACCGGCGGCGGCGTGCTCGAACACGTTTTGTTCAAGCTCAAAGTCCGCTGCCTGCCCAAGGATTTGCCGGAGCAGATTATCATTGACGTGACCGCGTTGGAAATCGGCAAGTCCATCCACATCGGCGACATCGCCCCGCCCGCCGGCGTCGAGATTCTCGGCGGCAAAAACATTCCGGTGGTTTCGGTTGCCTTGCCGCGCACGGAGGAGGAAGTCGCCGCTGTCGAGGGTGCTGCGACCGCCGCCGGCGATGTCGAGATGATCAAGGAAAAGAAGGAAGAAGGCGAAGAAGGCGCCGCCCCGGCGAAGGGTGCGGAAAAAGGCGCGGCCAAACCTGGCGAAAAGGCGCCGGCGAAGGGCGACGCGAAAGCCGCCGCCACCGGAGACAAAAAAACCGAAGCGAAGCCCGACGCCAAGGCCGAGAAGAAGAAATGATTTTTGCGGCGGAAGCCGCTTTCCCCGCGCATGGAGCAATGGCATCTCATCGTGGGCTTGGGCAATCCGGGCGCGGAATACGCGAAGACGCGCCACAACGCCGGTTTTTTGCTGGTCGAAAAACTGGCGGCACGCTGGAAGACGGATTGGACGAACGAACGGAAGTTCCGGGCGCGAATCGCAAAGGCCGAACGCGACGGCGAACGGGTTTTGCTCTGCCAGCCGCAGACGTTCATGAATTTGAGCGGCGAAACGGTCGGCGCGCTGAAAAATTTTTATCAGTTGCCGTTGACGCGATTGATGGTCGCGGTGGACGACGCGGATCTGCCGTTGGGCGAAATCCGGCTGCGCGCGGGCGGCAGCAGCGGTGGACATCACGGACTGGAGTCCATTGAGCAGCATTTGGGTTCGCGTGAGTTTGCGCGGTTGCGGACTGGCATTGGACGCAAAGAGGGCGCGCGGGAAATCACAAATTATGTTCTCGGCAAATTTGATGCGGGCGAGAACGAGTTGCTGGAAAAAGTTTTGGACCGGGCGGCCGGCCAGGTTGAATGCTGGCTGGACGCCGGAATTGGAAAAGCGATGAGTCAATTTAACGGAGTCGTGGGCTCCAAAAACGAAGAAAAGAAAAAGTGAAACGATACGAAGGTCTGTTCATCCTGAACACATCAGGAAAAGAAGAAGGCGTGAAAGACGCCCTCGACAAAATCTCCGCCGACATTTCGGCGGCGGGCGGCAAGGTCGAGACGGTGCAGAAAATGGAAAAGAAAACGTTCGCCCGCGTCGCCGACAACAAGCACACCGCCGGCTTTTACGCGAACGTCATTTTTGGCGGCACGCCCGAGCTGGTGTCGCAGTTGCGGCACAAGTTCGCGCTGAACGAGGAAGTTTTCCGCGTGCTGTTCACGCTCGCGCCGGAACCGAAACCCGCGAAATAATTTAAGTCATGGCCAATTTCAACAAAGTCATCCTCGCAGGCAATCTGACGCGTGACCCCGAGCTGCGCTACACACCCAAAGGAACCGCCATTGCCAAAATCGGCTTGGCAATCAACCGCAAATGGCGTTCGGAATCAGGTGAAATGAAGGATGAAACCACTTTTGTGGACGTGGACGCGTTTGGCAAGACGGCTGAAACCATCGGTCAGTATTTGAAAAAAGGACGCCCCATCCTTGTCGAAGGCCGCCTTCGTTACGAAACTTGGGATGACAAGCAGACTGGCCAGAAACGCAGCAAGCTCGGCGTGGTCATGGACAGTTTTCAATTCATGGATTCTGGCAATCGCGGTGACAGCGAAGGCGGCGCATCCGCACCGCGCGCGGCGCGCCCGGCTGCCGCTTCATCCGCGCCTGCTGTGCCTGAATCCGGCGACGCAGAGCCACCGCATGATGACGACGTTCCGTTCTGATTTTTCAACCGCAGCAATTTTGATTTTTTCGTATGGCAAAAACTGAAGTTATTCTCACTCACAACATCGTCGGCCTCGGCGGTGAATCCGACCAGGTTCGCGTCGCCGCCGGTTACGCGCGCAATTATCTTTTCCCGCAACGGCTCGCCGTTCCGCTGACGCAGTCCAACAAGCGCCAGATCGAGGCGCTCAAGCAGCGCCGTGCCGAGCGCGAAGCCCACGAGTTCAACACCATGACCGAACTGGCCAAGGGCGTCGCCAAGCTCGTCTGCGTCATCAAGGTCAAGGCCGGCGAGGACGGCAAAATGTTCGGCTCCGTGACCGCCGGCATGATCGCCGACGAGCTCAAGCACCAGTTTGACATCTCGCTCGACAAAAAGAAAATCCATCTCGAACACGCAATCAAGACCCTCGGCGAACATGAAGTGGAATTGCACCTGCACGCCGAGGTGAAGGGCGCATTGAAAGTCCGTGTCGAAAGCACCACGCCCGCCGCCGCGCCGGTGGAGGCCGCCGCGCCCGCCGCCGGGGAGAAATCTGAAAAGCCCCGGACTGAAAAGCGCGGTCGTCATCCCGAAGGCGAAAAGGCTGAAAAGACGGAAGCTGGCGAACCGAAAAAGCCTCACGTTCCCAAGGGCGACAAGCCGGTGAAGGCCGCCAAGGCGCTGAAATCAGAAAAGGCTGAAAAGGCCAAGGCCGAGTAATTTGGATTTTTTCCAGCAAAACACCCGGCGCTCCGGGCGTTTTTGTTTCAGTGGTGTGACGCTGCCCAGGCACTTTATTCATCCTGCCGGCTTAAACATTGGTTATTTTGCGTTGTTGGCCCTGGTACCGCCCCGACATTTTCCTCACTCTGTCAGCTACGACAATCGTTCTTGTTTCAAGTCCGACAGTGCTCTTATCCTTTGCCCATCTCCAAAATGAAACGAATTATTGTTTTGAAACTGGCCGTTCTGTTCCTTCTCGCCACCAAACTGACGGCGCAAACGGACCTCTTCGTCGCCGCCGACGGCAGCGCGCCGTTCAAATCGGTGCAGGCGTCCATCATGTCCGTGCCGTCGGGCAGCAGCGAAAATCCCGTCGTCATCCACATCGCCCCCGGCACTTACAAGGAACTGATTTACATCCAGCGCGAAAAAAGATTCTTCAAGCTGATCGGCGACAATCCGACGAACACCATTCTATCCTTCAATCTTTACGCGGGCATCACGAACGCCGAGGGCAAACCCATTGGCACGTTCAAAACGCCCTCGACGACGATTGATGCGGATGATTTCACGGCGGAGAACATTACGTTCGCCAACGATGCCGGGCCGGTCGGCCAGGCGCTCGCCATCCGCGTGGACGGCGACCGCGCGGCGTTTAGCAACTGCCGTTTTCTCGGCTGGCAGGACACGATTTTGCTGAACCGCGGACGTCAGTATTTTGAAAATTGTTACATCGCCGGCCATGTTGATTTCATCTTCGGCGCGGCAACGGCGTGGTTTGAGAAATGCGAAATCCATTCGCTGCGCGACGGTTATCTGACAGCCGCTTCAACGCCGGTGGACGTGCCGTTCGGCTTTGTTTTCTCCAACTGCAAAATCACCGGCGAACCGGGCGTGAAAACTTTTCTCGGCCGGCCGTGGCGGATTTACGCCAGCACGATTTACCTGAACAGCGAAATGTCCGGGGTCGTCCGGCCTGAAGGCTGGAACGACTGGAAAAAACCGGAGGCACACACGACGGCGCGCTACGCCGAGTTCAACAGCACCGGCGCGGGCGCGAGTCCGACGAACCGGCCGGACTGGACGAAGCATTTGAAAAATTCCGAGGCGCAAAAAATCACGGTGGAAAAAGTTCTGGGAGGAATGGACGACTGGAACCCCGACCAGAATTTCACCTTCAGTGCCAACCGGCTGAACATCCAATACGGCGAGGCGGGCGGCGAAAAATTATTGCTCGACGCGCACGTTCCCGCCGGTGACGGGAAATTTCCAGTCGTGCTCATCGTCCACGGCGGGGGCTGGATGACGGGCGACCGCGAAAAAGACATCGTGCCGGTTTTCGCGCCGTTCGCGACGAATTTCGCCTGGTTCACGATTTATTACCGGCTCGCGCCGACGAACCACTGGCCCGCCTGCTTTGATGACGTGCAAACCGCGATCCGCTGGGTGAAGCAGCACGCGGCGGAATTCAAGGGCGATCCGAATCGCATTGCGCTGCTGGGCTATTCGGCAGGCGGGCATCTCGTGACGCTCGCGGGAACGCACGCCGACGCGGACACGCGCGTGCAAGCCATCGCCGCATTCGCACCGCCGACTGATTTGGTGGCCGACAACGAACGGCGCGGCGGCTTGAGCATTTCGATGCGCAACCTGTTCAACTGCGATACGACAAACCTCACCGCCAGCGTGCGCGCCGTGCTGAAGGAAAATTCACCGCTCACCTACGTCCAGCCGGGTCTGCCGCCGTTCTTGATCATCCAAGGCAGCGCGGACAAAACTGTTCCCGCCGGGCAGTCACTGGCGTTTCAGGAAAAACTCAAGGCGGCGGCTGTGGACTGCGACTTGATAATGATTCCCGGGGGCCAGCACCGGATTGCGGATTGGGAAAAATTTGATCCGGCGTGGCAGGGCAAATTGATTGGGTGGCTCAATGAAAAACTCGCGGTGAAATGATGGAACGCCGAGAATTGCCCGGCAGGAGAGGAGAAAACTTCAGGCCGAGCGATGCTCGGCGTTCTCACGGATAAACCAGCCGCAGGAACACCGCGCCGTTCGTGGGATTGATGACGATGTTCGCCTGCATGACGTTCGTAGAATTTGGCACGGTTGCCCAATTTGTCCAAATGCCCTGGCTCAAATTGTTCGTCTGGATTTGCAGCCGCCAGCCGAGGTGATCCTGCGGCCACGAAATTTGTAACTGTCCGCCGCCTGACTGCATCACAATGTTCGTCGGCTGGTTGGACGGCAGCGGCGCGGCTGTGGCTTGAAGTGAATTGGAACTTTCGCCGCCCGCCCCCACCGCCGACACAACGTAAAAATAATTCACCGCGTTCGTGACGTTCGCGTCGGCATAATTCGTCGCCGTCAGCCCGCTGAAAACAGTCGGATAAGTTCCGCCATTTGTCGTGCCGCGCTTCAGATTGTAAGTATTCGCCCCAGCCACGGAATTCCAATTCAGATTGATCAGCAGATTGGTTCCCGTCACCACCAGATTCGTCGGCGCGAGCAAGGTTACCACCAGGTTCACCTGCCCGGCGGTGCCGGTGTTGAAGGAATAATTATAGCCCGCCGGAGTTGCCGCCAGCACCGGTGGTGAACCGCTCAAGGTGCCGGTGTAGGTCATCAGCGTGTAAGTGCCATTGGTGAATCCGCTGCCGGCGGAAATATAATTCGTGCCGCCGAGCGTCAGGTTGCCGACAACGGCCAGCCGGGTGACATTCGTGCTCAACGTGAAATTCAGTGCCGTGGTCGGAAACAGCGTGAGGTTGTTGCTCACCGTCAGCGTGCTGGCGGACAAGGCGAGCGGCCCGTCGTCCAAGACGTTCGTGTTTATTAGCGAACCCTGCGTGTTGTAAAATGCGAAGCCGTTGCCATAACCGTTTGTTGTCAGCCCGTTGAAGGTGGACAGCGTATTGGTCGGTGCGCTGTTGGTCACGATGATCTGCGCGTTGAACAGCGCGAACGTGTTGGACGTAGAGGAAGGTTTGAGGTTGCAATCAATGAATTGCGCGCCGCTGACGTTATAGAGGTCGAAACTGCGGTTGCCGGTCACATTGACCTTGTTGAAGACGATGTTGGTCGCGGGCATTTCCGTCCGCGCCCAGATTATGCCGATGGGATAGCCGCTGACGGACGTGGCGGTGATGTTGCTGAACGTGATGTTGCGATAAATCGGCGTGAGGCTGGTCACAGCAGCGACCGCCTGCGTCGCGGCGTAATACGGCGAGATGCTGCTGGGCGTTCCGATTTCGTTGTAGTAACTGTAAATCTGAATCGGAAAGTCCACGTTGGTCATGCCGATGTTGTAATAGGAAATGTTCTGGACAAGGCCGCCGCGGTTATTGTCCGATTTGATGCGGATGCCATTGACCGTCCCGTTCATCGTGCAGTTGATGACGGTGATATTGGAAACGCCGCCGCTGTCAGTGTAGCTGCCGATGGAAATGCCGTGGCCTGTGCCATAAGTATTGTTGGTGAGAAGGACGCCCGCAGTGCCGCCGCCGCAGGTGAAATCATCGTCGCCCTCGCTGATGTTGCAATTTTGAACCAGGATGTTCGTCCCGTTCACGTCGCACGCGTCCGTGTTCGGTGAAGTCCCCGGCGCAAAAATGGTGACGCCTTGAACGGTGGAATTGCCCGCGGAGCCGCCGCTGATGGCGATGTGAAACATCGGCGAATTGGACAAGGTCACATTTTGAATGAGCAGACGGTTGCAATCGGACGGGGAAATCATGATCGGCCGGGTGTCGCCGGTGGTGCTCGAGTAGGGCCACCACGGCGAACCCTGCCCGTCAATCGCCCCCGAACCGCTGATCTCAATATCGTGCAGACTGGATGCAGAAATAAAATTTGCCGCCGTCCAGGTGATGTTTGTGGTGTGGTTGGTCGTGATGATGCTCATGTTGGTCGTGTAACTGGTGGTGACATTCGTCAAATATGTCAGCGGCCATTGACCAAAAGGCAGCATCCGAAGAGTGGCGCCACTGTCGAGTTGCAAATTGACCGTACTCTTCAACGTAATAGGCCCGCTCAAAAAAATTCCCGCTGGAATTTCAACTGTTCCGCCCGAAGCGCCATTGGTCGGGCCGCCCGCAGCTGCTGAATTGATCGTATTTTGAATCGCCGTCGTGTTGGTCGTCACACCGTCACCAACCGCGCCGAAACTCAAAATGTTGACGACGTTGTTGGTGTTGATAACCGGAAGCGCCGGCGTGGCCAGCGTCGGCACTATAAACGATAAAACACCCGTAACTGCCAACAAAGATATGGCGCAGGCACGAACACTGTTATGTCTCATGGATTGCATGACGATGCCGTAAGGTAATTCATTTCGCCGGTTCGAGCGAACAATCCACCAGTTTTACATCGGCGTCCTGCACCACATCCGGCTTCTGGATTTGTTTGAAGGTCGAATGGTAAATCCGCACGCCGCTGATGTCGGCGGCGGGAAAACCGCGCACATTCAACACACGCGGCGTGTGCGCGACGGTGATGTTTTCCATCACGATGTTGTGCGCGACGGGTTTGAAATCGCCCTTCGCGCCTTCTTCGTAAAGAAAATCAATTTGCAAAACCGAATCTTTCACAAGCCCGACGTTGACATTGCGCATGAAAATATTCTGCAGCACGCCGCCGCGCACCGCATTGGATTTCAGGCGCAACGCGCAGACCAGATTCGGGCTGCTCATCTCGCAATTTTCCACGAACACATTGCTGCAACTGCCGGAAATCTCGCTGCCGATGGCCGTGCCGGCGTGGCCGTCCCGCATCGTGCAATCGCGGATGATCAAATTCACCGACGGTATTCCCACACGGCGACCGTCGGCGTTGCGGCCCGATTTTATTGCAATGCAATCATCGCCAGTGTCGAACAGGCATTTTTCAATCAGCACATCGCGGCAGCTTTCGGGATCGCAGCCGTCATTGTTCGCGCCGTGCGAAAAAATATCCACGCCGCGCACCGTCACGTTCGTGCAGAGCAGCGGATGAATCTCCCACATCGGCGAGCGGCGGATCTTCACGCCTTCAATCAAAACATTCCGGCAGCGGTTGAACTCAATGAAATCCGGGCGCAAATGGTCATCCTCGCCGAATCGCCGTTGCTCCACCGGCACATTGTCATCCGCCATTTTCACCAGTTGCCTGCGTGCCGAAGTGTTTTTCCACGCGAGCCAGTTCGTCGCGTCCGTCTGGCCGTCCAAAGTGCCGTCGCCCGTCACGGCGACGTTTTTCTGGCCGAGCGCATAAATTAAAGGTGAGAAATTGTAACATTCCGTCCCTTCAAACCGCGTGAACACCGCCGGCAGATACGCCTTGGGATCGGTGCTGAACTTCAAGGTCGCGTTCGTTTCAAGATGCAAATTCACATTGCTTTTCAAGTGGATTGCGCCGGTGAAAAATTCGCCGGCGGGAATCACCACGCGCCCGCCGCCCGCAGTGGCGCAGGCGTCAATCGTCTTCGCAATCGCCGCCGTGCTATCCGTCTGGCCATCGGCCACCGCGCCAAAATTCGTGACGACAAAATCACGCGCGCGAAATTTTGGCGCGACAATCCGCTTCAATATTTTCGGCACCTGCTGCCATTCCGGCTGGTCGGCACGCGCATTCAAAATCAAAAAAGATGCGGCGAGGAGATAAAAAATAATTTTCATGCGTTGCGTTATCGGACGGAATTTGGTTTCAAAATTTATTGCCCCAGCAGCACGCGATAGAACTGTTGGTTGAAGTTGCCGGCGTTGGTGTCGCTCCAGATGAATGGCGGCGCAGGCGAGTGGTTAGTGAAAATGCTGTTCCAGGAAATCAGGTTGGTGGACGCCTGCACAATGTAGTCCGGCCCGGAATCACCGGCGATGGTCAGGCTGAAAGTTCCGTTGGTGAAAACGACGCCCGACAATTGTGGCGTGGAATACGCCCCCGACGACACCGCGAGGAACGCGTTGGTGCTGGCGACTGAACCGGCCACGTTCGTAACGGCCACCGAATAAGCGCCGGCGTTAGTGGACTGCACATTGTTCAAGGTCAATGTGGCGTTGGTGGCGTTCACAATCGCCGAGTTGGTGTTGAAATACCATTGGTAAAATAAATTCGCGCTGCCTGACACAACGACGGTAAAGGTAACACTGTTGCTTGGCGCGACCGACTGGTTTTGCGGCTGCGCGATGATGACTGGCGCGGTCGGCGCATAGGTGGTCATCAGCCAGTTGGTCTTGTCCCAGGTCAGCACGCCGGCACCGGCACCACCAGTCGGGCTGGTGACGATGGCCTGAAGCTGCGCCGGATCATCCGGCGTGTAACTGTAGGGCAACTGGCCGTTGGGTGTGGCCGCATTGGTGTTCCAAGAAAAAGGAATGACCGGCGCCTGGAACGGCCCCAGCGGACTGCCTGGATCAGTGCTGTTGCCGCGCACGGTCGTGCCGTCCATTTGATAAATGCAATCGAGCGCCTGAATTTTTCCGGTGTATTCGGGATTCGATGGATCCGTCTGGTTGTTGCGCAGCGGCCAGAGGCAATCAATGTAGACAGATTTTTCAACCTGGATGGCTCCATTTTCTGTGGAGATGGTGCCGTTGACGGGAGGCTCGAAATCGTAGGTGTTGTTCAATGTGTTTTGATCGGCAATGCTCATGGTGGCCGCAATCGTATTGCGCAAGCGCTCTGCGGCCAGCACCAGGGTGTCGTCCACATAGATATTGTAATCATGCACGTTCCCGGCGCGCAAGCGCGGCACGCAACGATCCCACACGCCCAGCCATAGGTGGTGGAAGGTCATCGTAATGGTCGCGTTGTTCGGGTCGAGATCGTTTTGACCGGCCAGATGGGTCTTGTCATGCGCTTGCATGATGGTGACGATGTTGGTGGTGCTGAAGCCACGGGTGCGCAGGAAATTATACATCGGATAGCTGGACGGACTCTGTTCCAGATAATTGATCTGCTGCCAGAGCCAGCTATTAGTGTTAGTGGCACCGTCGTCGCCTATGTAGCGGCACCACGAAATGGTGATGTCCGAGCAACTATCTTTAGTGTCGAGAACGCCATCGTAGGATTTCGTGAAGGTGCAGTGATCCACCCAGAGGTTGTTCACCGCGCCGCCATTGCCGACCGTGACGAAATCCCAGTCGTTCCGGTCGTATTGTCCCTTGGTGTTTTCGTCCCATTCAAAGTTCTCATCGAACTTCAAATTGCGAACGATCACGTTGCTGCAGCTTTTGATGTTGAAATTGCAATGCTTGATGGTCGCGCCGTTGGCGGAGAAAATGGTCAGCCCGCTCTTGGGCTTGATGTCAATCAAGCTCTCGCCAACGGTTAGAAGAACCGGGTGCAGCAACGGCGTGGTGTTCGCGCGGAACGGACCGACGGCCTGCACCGCCGCGCCAACCTCGTTCCAGCCCAAACTTAAATTGGTCATGATTTCGATGACCTTGACCGAGCCGGCGGTCTTGTAGGCGGACTGGAGGGCATTCGCAAAATCGAGCGGAGTATAGACCTGCACATACGCGGGATTATTCGTGGCAATCACGCCACCGCCGGTGCAGCCTGCGCCAACGGTGGCAAAGCCGGTCAGGTTATATTCGGAGTTGACCACCGGCACGGTGGTGGTCACGGTGAGCACGGCGGCACTGCTGGTCACGCTGTTGACGCTGTTGGATGCCGTGGCCGTGTAGCTGCTGCCACTATCGGTCACTTGCACATTCGTCACGTTCAGCGTGGATGAAGTCGCGCCTGAAATCGGAATGCCGTTTTTGTTCCACTGATAAGTGATGGGAGCAGTGCCGGTTGCCACGGCACTGAAACTGGCTGTTCCACCCACCAGCACGACTTGCGAAGCCGGTTGCGAACTGAAAGTCGGAGCCACGGGATTCGTGTTCACGGAAAGAAAAGCGTTGCTGCTGGTCGCCGAGCTGATGGAATTGCTCACGACCACGGAATATGCTCCGGCATTGGTCGCTTGAACATTCGTCAACGTTAGCGTGCTGCCGATCGCGTTGGTCACCACCGTGTTGGTGTTGTAATACCATTGGTAGGTGAACGGCGCGGTGCCGTTGGCGGTCACGATGAAAACGGCGGTTTGGCCGGGTAGCACCGTCTGGCTTTGCGGTTGGGTGGCAATCGTGGGTGCCGTCGGGACGGTCACCACCAGTTGGGCGTTGTAGCTGAGCGCGGAGCCATACGCGTTGGTGACCAGAACCGAGTATCCGCCGGTGTCCGACACTTGTGCGTTGGTGACGATGAACGAGGAGTTGGTCGCATTTGTCAGCACCATGTTGTTGTTGTAATACCACTGGTAAGACAGCGGCGCGGTGCCGCTGGCTGCGACGCTGAACGTGGCATTCTGGCCCGTGAGCACGGACTGATCCTGCGGATCGGCATCAATCGATGGCGGAAGCACACTTACGGTCAATTGGGCCACGAGGCTGGTTGCTGAACCATAGGAATTAGTCATGATCACCGAGTAACCGCCTGCATCTGATAGCTGGACATTGGTCAGGGTCAACGCAGAACTGGTGGCGTTAGTCAATACCGTGTTGGTGTTGTAATACCATTGATAGCTCAACGGCAGCGTCCCGCCGGCATTGACGCTGAATGTGACGTTCTGCCCCAATGCGACCGTCTGGTTCGTCAGGTCATTTATGATGGACGGCGGTGCGGTGCTGGCCGGCATCACTTCGGCCCAAGTTGAAGCCACACGGATCGTATCAAATATCCAAGCTCCGCCCGTTGCACTCGACTGCGATTTCCAACCAATATACTGCAAGGTGCCTGTTGCGTCCGTCCCGCCTGTGACCGAAACCTCATTTGTCGCACCAGATTCAAGGCTGCCAGGAGTCGGGTTGATATAGAGCGTGACAGTATCGTCGCCTGCGTTCGGGTTGAATGTATATTTCAGAACAATGAGGTAAGTCGTGTTCAAAACCAACGGCGTGGGGAATGAAGCATACGTCGCGCTCCCACCATTCTTTCTTACACCCATCACAAAACCCGCTCCGGATGCCTTCACATAAATATCAGCCGGGTCAGACGACCCAATGGTAGCAGACGTGTGGAGATCAGTGACATAGTTTCCGGTCGCGCTAGGCTGAGTCGTACATTGCGCAAGGAACGCATAATAAACACTCCCACTCGTGGTGGTGCTGCCGTTGTTTGTGCAAAAAGTGCTGCTGGCAGATGTCCCCGCAATCGTGAACTCGTTTCCAATTGGCGACGGATTGGCCAAATTCGGATATGTCAGATTCCCGGCGGCGATTTTAATCTGGCTGCTGCTCGGACTATAAGGTGCGGCAGCACCCAGGTTGTTTCCCACGGTGCCGGTAATTCCATCCTCGAACCACAAGGTGGCATTGGCATTCCGCAATAGCAGAAAAGCTAGAATAATGACAATTTGACGCAGGTAATTCACGGGCAGACGAATTTTGTCAGAGCGCCGATTTGAAACATTGGGCATCGTAAGAATTTAGCAGCGAATGTTTTATTGTCAGCCCTTCCGTTCTGCAATTGACTTTGAAAATTGGGCATTGCCCGGTCGGGGCAAACACCGGTAGTTTTTTAATTCTTGCCATTCAGTCCTTCAACTTCGGCGTTTTCCGCATTGTAGGCCCGGCCGCTGGTCACCGACACGGTTGAATTCTTGAACACAATTCCTTTCGCGTTACGGATGGTCAGGCTGCTGACGGCGGAGATTTGCACGTTATCAAAAACAACATTCGTGATGCAGTTCTCCGGCAGGCCGGCAATCGTTCCCGCCGCCTTTGGACAAGTCGCCGTCAGGTTGCTGATGCGGATGTTGCGGTAAGTGGGAATTTTTTCGGAAGTTTTCGTCGCGTCATCCGCCGCCGCCGGCTGCACCGCGTCGCCGGAGGAGTTGTTCGCGTAGTAACACGTCAGGGTGATGGCCGGGTTCACGTTCGACATCGTGATGCCGTCGCAGATAATATTTTCCACAATGCCACCCTTGCCACGCTGCGACTTGATGCGGATGCCGTTTTCGGTGTTTTCAAACGTGCAATTTTTCACCGTCACGTTGCGCACGCCGCCCGCCGTCTCGCTGCCGATGCTCATGCCGTGTCCGTGCAAAAATGTGCAGTCGGTCACCATGATGTCTTCGCTCTCAAAATCGTGGCCGGGGATTTTTTTCCCGGCCTTGATCGCGATATTGTCGTCGCCCACGTCAATGGTGCATTTAGTGATCAAAATGCGCCGGCCGCTCGGATCAATCGCATCCGTATTCGCCGCGTGTTCCGGCGCGAGGATGGTCACGTTGGAAACCACCACGTCTTCGCAGTCCGTCGGCACAAAATGAAACTTCGGCGAATTTTGCAGCGTGATGTTTTCCATTCGCAGATTTTTGCAACGTTCGAGGACAATCAAATTCGGTCGCGGCAGCGTGTAGCCGGGTTTGATCTGCCGCGCTTTTTCCGCCTCGCCCCACCAGACCGATCCGCCGCCGTCAATCACGCCGCCGCCGGTGAATGTCACGTCCGTCAAATCCTTGCCGCCAATGAACGGAATGAAATCAGACGACCTGGCTTTGGTCCAGTCACCCGGCGTTTTCATGAAATCCATTTGATTCGTGCTCGCCTGTAACGTCGCGCCGGAATCAATTTTGAAAATGGTTTTTGCGTGAATCGTGAGCGGCTGGCTCAAATAAGTTCCTGCCGGAAATACCACCGTGCCGCCCGAAATTCTACAGGCGTCTAGCGCCTTTTGGATGGCGGCGGTGTCAAAGGTTTTGCCGCCACCCGATGCCCCAAAGTCACGGACGTTGAAAATGTTCGTATTGTCTTCGGCAGGACAAATTGTCGCTGACAGGATAAAAGCGGAGAGCAGGACGGCAATTTTCATGGCGTTCATTTCAGGCCCGGAAATGCCATGTATTCCTTTGCGTTTGCGAAGCAGATGTTGCGGATCATCGGGCCGACAAGCTTTTCATCGTTGGGAATCTCTCCGTTCTCGATGTCGCGGCCGATGAGATTGCAAAGCGTGCGGCGGAAATACTCGTGGCGCGGATAACTCATGAATGAACGCGAGTCGGTGATCATGCCGATGAAGCGCGAGAGCAGACCGAGATTCGAGAGCGCGTTCATCTGCATTTCCATGCCTTCCTTTTGATCCAAAAACCACCAGCCGGAGCCGAATTGGATTTTGCCGGGGATCGTGCCGTCCTGAAAATTCCCGATCATTGTGGCGAAGGCGTAGTTGTCCACCGGATTCACATTGTAAAGAATCGTCTTCGGCAAGGAGTTTTCCGAATCCAGTTTGTCAAGGTAGGCCGCAAGCGCGGAGCATTGCGGAAAATCGCCGATGGAATCGAAGCCCGTGTCCGGGCCAAGCTGCTTGAGCAGGCGCGTGTTGTTGCTGCGGAGCGCGCCGAGGTGAAGCTGTTTTGTCCAGCCGCGTTTCGCATCGAGCTGGCCGAAGAACAGCATCATGAACGATGCAAACTGCGCGTGCTCCTGCGCCGAAACCTGCTCGCCACGTCTTGCCTTGTCGAAAATTCCGGCGGCAACTTTTTCGGACGGAAAATCCGCGAAACAATGGTTCAAACCATGATCGGACAAACGGCAGCCTTGAGAATGGAAAAAATCGTGGCGCTTTTGCAACGCGGCCTGGAAAGCACCGAAGCTGTTGATGTCAATGTTTGCGGCGGCGGAAAGTTGTTCGGCCCATTTGTTGAAGCTCGCGGGTGAATTCACCGTCAATGACTTGTCGGGACGGAACGCCGGCAGCATTTTCGCCGGATGATTCTGCGACGCAAACGCGCGATGATGTTCGAGATTGTCCGCCGGATCGTCCGTGGTGCAGACGACCTTGACCTTGAATTTTTTCAAGAGGCCCTGCGTGGTGAGCGCAGGCAGGGCGAGCTTTTCATTCGCCTTCTTCCAGATTTTGTCGGCGGTTGTTTCGTCCAGCAGGTCACTGATGCCGAAATAGCGCTTCAGCTCAAGGTGCGTCCAGTGGTAAAGCGGATTGCGCAGCGTGTGCGGAACGGTTTTCGCCCAGGCGAGAAATTTGTCATGCGGTGACGCGCCACCGGTGCAATATTTTTCGGCGACTCCGTTGCTGCGCATGGCACGCCATTTGTAATGGTCGCCTTCGAGCCAGATCTCAAACAGGTTGTTGAACTGCCGGTTTTCCGCGATGTCTTTCGGCGGAATGTGGCAGTGGTAATCGAAAATCGGTTCCGCCTCGGCGTATTTATGATAGAGTTTGCGGGCGGTCTTCGTGCTCAACAAAAAATCTTCGTGGATAAAAGCCATATTCGTGCTCCAAAGTTGCCGCTCAAGCCGGAACGGCTTCGCGGCGCGGCAAACTTTTAACCGGTTCCTTGACGCCAAGCAACAACGGTTTCAGGTGCCGCTCGAAAAGATTTTCCGTCACGTTTTTAGCGACAAAAGCCTCATGTTTTTTGAGAGCGTTGAGATAGCGGCCGCCTTTTTTGGCCGCGACTTTGAAACTGACGTGCAACAACTGCCGGAAGCTTGGATTGTAGGCCGGATTTTTCTGGTCGTGGCGCAGCGCGGAAACAAATTGTTTGGAACCCCAGCTGTTCACAGTCGCCGTGCTCGGCAACTTGGCTTTATCAATGTCAATAACGCTGGCGTAAGGCGCACAAAATTCGTCAACATGATCCATCGCGTAGGCATAAATCTCCCTGGCGATTTCCAGTCCGTCGCCGCCGGCCTCGGCCAGACCAATCAATTCTTCCAGCCAGGTTGTCCCGGCTGTTTTTATATGCAGGCCCGCACCGAATTTTTTCAGCGCGCGGCGCATCGGTTCGTAGATCGAAAACTTGTCGCTGCCGGAATGCACGCTTAATTTCAGCGACGAAGGCAGGCCGTATTTCTTGATGGCGAACGCGATGACGGCGAGGTCTTCGTTGAATTCCTTTTCAAACTGCTTCACGTCGCCGACGTAATCCACGCCCTTGTTGAAACGGCCGGTGAATTTGGGCGCGATGGTCTGGATGGGAATTTTCTGGTCGGCAATCGCGGCGAGAATAATTAAAAGTTCCGGCGGCGTCTGCGGGCTGTCCGTCTCGTCCATCGAAACTTCCGTGATGAAATTCGCCGCGCCCTTGGCCTGGGCGATGTGGCGATAGATTTTCCCGGCATCCTGCACCGCGAGCAGGAATTTGTTGGCGACGCGCTCGACTTCCGCGCGCGTGATGGCGAACGGATGGGCAATGTGCGGAATGGAAATCGTGCCGATGAGTTCGGGATGGTGGGCCACAAACATCTTTACGTCTTTTGCGTCTGCGGGCCTGCCGATGCTGTCCGCCACGTCAATTGTGAAGAAATCCGACGGCGCGATAAAGCGGTCCACCGTTTCGAGGCGGATGTGGTCGGCGTCCACGTGATAACTTTTTTCCCAGCCGAGCGCTTTCACCGCTGCGTCGGCTTCCGCACGCAAGCTCGACGGCTC
>Ga0182018_10001810_pt1 | contig 23132 bp, 16 predicted proteins | sample 812P2MmetaG_FD_120490 | JGI IMG/M metagenome (GOLD analysis project Ga0182018, IMG submission 120490) | Permafrost microbial communities from Stordalen Mire, Sweden - 812P2M metaG | ecosystem: Environmental > Terrestrial > Soil > Wetlands > Permafrost | place: Sweden: Stordalen | collected...
CTGGTCGGGTTTGCCGCCTCCGCCTTGGCGGCGGTTCAGTTGCTCCCGCAGGTACAGGTTCTCGGCCTGAGCCTTGCGCAGGTCCACCGTCAGCGATTCGATCAGATTCAGCAGCAGGCGTATTCATTCGCGGGCACGCTCATCCTGGATGCCGGCGAGATCGACATTACGAAGAATCTGATCAACCGGGCTGATTCCGGATTGGCCACTCATCCAGTTCAGCGTAAAACAACCGGAGCGATTTGTGCAGCGAAATCGGACAAAAACAATCAACCATGTTCCAGCGCTGCCGTTTCGTCTCTACCGCCCGTTTCCGTTCGGCTTCCGACAATCCCCGAATCATTGAGAAGATACTAGAAATCCACGAGAGCATCGAGGAAGGCACGTCCCCGGCGCCGGCCATTGTTGTAGGACAGCTCGAAATTCTGGAGGAACACCAGGAGTCCCAGCACCGTGGTGTCGCGGGTTTTGTGCATTCCCAGACGTTCGGCTTCGGCTTCGCGGAACTCCGAGACCGCCGCTTGCAAAGCGCGGCTGAGCCCGGCGGCCAGGGGATTGGCCGGCAGGCTTTCGTAAAGGAGGCCGCTCTGCATCGTGCGGTGGGTGCGAATCGACGCCTCCAGCGCCTCCCGGATGTCGAAGTCCACTACCTCGGGTGTGCACAGCGCCGCACGGGCCAGCGAACCGCCCAGGAAAATCAGAAACTCCTGGTTCTCTTTCAAGAATTCTTCCGAAACGGGAACGTCCCGGTTGGGCAGGGTTGCAGGGTCGATGGGGATGGGCTTTTCGTGCTTATGGGCCTCCCGAAGGTACTCGCAATCGAGCGGGCAATCGACGCTGACTTCGCGCCCGGCGCCGCAGCAAAGCGTGCAAATATCGCCCCGCACCCCGGGGCAGAAGCGCCGCGGCCGGCGAGTCTGGCAAATGGCGCAAGCCATTCTCTTAGTATAAAGGGTTAAGGGAGCCAGCTACGGATGAGCCGGACGAATCTATTTTTCAAGGTCGAAGTGGAGCACGATTCCGATGAAAATCCGCAACGGATCGGCGACGAGATCCGGCGCCACCTGAAAAAGCTATACGGCGTGCGGAACGTCGAGCTCTCCAATGTCACGAGCGAGGAAGAATGACCGGAGTGCCGATCATGGCCTCGAAGGTGCGGCCGAAAAAAGCGTCGGTCATGCCGGCGATGTAACCGCAGATCACGCGGTGGGCCGGTTCGTTCCGGGACTGCTCGCCGTAAGGCGGGGGAAGGCGGTCAGGGTGATGGCAGAAAAATTGAAATAGCTCCGCCACCATGGACATGGAGCGGCCGCGATCCTGGGTAAGGGGAGGCGAAATGTAGACGGTGCGAAAGAGGAATTGCTTGAGGGCGCGGCTGGTTTCGGCGGCGTCCGGGGTGAACGCGGCCAGGCGATAGGGAATGGCGCGCACTTCTCCGGCGTCGCGGGCTCCGGATTCCCGCGCGCGGGCGATGGTGCCCTCGATCAGCCCGGAGACCAGCAGGTCGACCAACTGGCGGAGCCCCTCGTGGAAGCGTTCGCGAGCCGTGGCGGCGGGGAACTGGGTCTCCATGGCCTGGTGGATAGCGGCGTACGCCGGAACGCAAGCGGCCACGTCCTCGCTGGTGAACATGCCGGCTGAGAAGCTGTCGTCCAGGTCGGCGGTATTGTAGGCCACTTCGTCGGCGAGGTCGATCAACTGCGCTTCTAAGGGCGGCCGCAGGCCGGGCAGATAGGCGTCCAGTTCGGGGTATTCGCCCGGTTTGAGGTCGCGGGAATGTTTTACCATGCCCTCGCGCACTTCGAAGGTCAGGTTCAGTCCGGGGAAACGGGCGTATCGCTGTTCGAATTTCTCTACGATGCGCAGGGCATGCAAATTGTGGTCGAACCGTTCGCCGAAGCGCTCCATTTGCCGGTTCAACTCCTCTTCGCCGGCGTGGGCGAAGGGCGGATGGCCCACGTCGTGCGCCAAGGCCAGGGCTTCGGTCAGGTCCTCGTCGAGTTCGAGCACATTGGCCAGGGTGCGGGCGATCTGCGCCACCTCGATGGTGTGAGTCAGACGGTTTCGAAAATGATCGGAGAGTCCCGCCGCAAATACTTGGGTCTTGGCTTCCAGGCGGCGAAAGGCGCGGGAGTGGACGACGCGGTCGCGATCGCGCTGGAAATCATTGCGGTAGGGGTGGCTGGGTTCGGGATACTCCCGGCCCCGAGTTCGCTCCACCGGAAACCGCAATCGCGACAACATGAGGAGTCCCCAGAAGCTTACGGAAGACGCTTACTGCGGCGGGAGTTGGCTCGACATCGTCTGCGCGATGGTGGCAACCGGAGACCTGCCGTCTTTAATGGGAGCCAGCAACTTGCGTGCCTCGGCATTGTTCCGCCCCACGAAGTGACGAGCCAGCGAGATGGCCGCCTGCTCTTTGGAAACGAAGATCGTGGGATTGGCCATCAACTCGCGCAAGGTCTTCTCACCCTGATCGAAGCGGCCATCGGAAAAATAGATCTCGGCCAAGGAGGCTTTGGCCAACGACGCGTAGTTCTTGTCGCCATGGTTGGCTACGTCGAGAAAATTCTTCTCGGCTTCAGCCAGCTTCCCCTGGTCGGAGTGGATGGCGCCGAGGTAGTACCCGGCGATTTGCGCTTCGTCGCTCCCGCTGTGCTTGCTTGCGAGGTCGGCAAATGCCTTGCTGGCTGCCTGATCTTTGGCCTCCTGGGTGGGGAAGGTCTGCTGCCCGCCCGCCGCCACGGTAGCCACGGGGGTCTCCTGGAGCCTGATCGCCTGGGTCAATTCCTCCTGGCGCGCCGCATGATCGTGCCGCTGGTAGATCACGAAGCCCGAGATCAACAGGGCCACCGCGACCCCGATGCCGCCGTAGCGGACGACATCTTTTTGGTGCTCTTCGAAGAAAGTGACGGTGAGACCGACTTCCTGGGCGAACTTGTCGGACTTTAACTCTTTACGGGTGATTCTAGCCACGGAAACCTCGGATAGGATTGGAACTTCTATCTTATCATGGGAGAATGACGCCGCGTGAGCGCTGGAAAGCGGTTCTCCAAGGCCGCCGCCCCGATCGGCCGCCGTGCGATTACTGGGGTACCGCCGAAGTGACCGACCGCTTGCGGCGCGACCTGAATTGTCCCGACGACCGGGCTCTCTGGAAATGTCTGGGCGTCGACAAGTGTATCCACCTGGCGCCGCGCCATCCTCGGGCCGTGGAAGCCGATTGGCATCTGCAATCGCTATTCAGTATCTGGGGTATCGTCACGCGCGAAATCGGCTACGGGTCCGGAGTCTACCGCGAGGTGGTGAGCGGACCGCTCGATGAGGCCGAGACCGCGGCCGACGTCGAGCGCTTCGCGTGGCCCGACGCAGAAGATTGGGATCTCGCCGGCATTCGTGAGCAGGCCCTCGCCTGGAAGGATTACCCGATCCTGTGCGGCACCTACGAACCTTTCTATCTCTACAGCCGCATGCGCGGCATGGAGCGGGCACTCACCGATCTGCTCGAGCGTCCAGCCATTGCCGAGGCGGCACTCGCCCGTATCCACGCGATTCACGAGCGCCTGTTCGAGCGCATCCTCGCGGAGGCCGGCGATCTGATCGACCTGGTGTATGTCGCGGAAGACCTCGGCACGCAGGAATCGCTGCTCATGAGCCCCACTTTGTTCCGGCGTTTTCTCCGTCCCACGCTGCGCCGCATGATCGACCTCGCGCATCGCCACGGCGTCCGTGTCTTCCACCACGACGACGGCGCGATCCGCCCGCTCATTCCCGACCTGCTCGACATCGGCATCGACGTGCTGAATCCGATCCAATGGCGTTGCCGCGGCATGGACCGCGCCGGGCTCACCCGCGATTTCGGCGGCCGGGTGGTCTTCCACGGCGGAGTGGACAACCAGCAGACCTTGCCGTTCGGCAGCCCGGCGGACGTCCGTCGCGAAGTGCAGCAGAATCTCGCGCTCTTTTCCGCGTGCAAGGGCTACATTGTGGCGCCCTGCCATAACATCCAGGCAAACACCCCCACGCAAAATATCGTGGCGCTCTATGAGACGGTTGGAAATGGAGGCGTGCAATGACGCGGTTCCTGTGCCTGACGGTTTTGTTGATTTCCCCGGCTTTTGCGCAAGCTCCGGTGAATCCGCGCCTGCTGGCCGGGCGCTGGCCGGCGCAGTGGATCGCGGCTCCGGCGACACCGCCCTTCGATTACGGCGTCTACCACTTCCGCAAGAGCTTCGATCTGCCGGAGGCGCCCGGCCATTTCGCGGTTCACGTTTCCGCCGATAACCGCTACCGGCTCTTCGTGAACGGCCGGCCCGTTGCCGCCGGTCCGCCGCAGAGCGATTTGCGCAACTGGCGGTTCAACACCATCGATCTCGGGCCTTATCTGAAGGCCGGACGGAACGTGCTGGCGGCATTGGTCTGGAACGGCGGCGAACATCGCCCCATGGCGCAAATCTCCCACCGCACCGGCTTCCTGCTCCAGGGGGATTCCGAGCGAGAGCAGGCGGTGAATACCGGCGCCGGCTGGAAGTCATTCCGCGATCCGGCCTACTCGCCGCTCGACTGGCGGGATACCGACCAGCGGCTGGCGTATCAATACTACGTCGCCGGATCCCTGGAACGCGTCGATGGCGCGCGCTATCCGTGGGGGTGGGAACAACCCGGATTCGACGATTCCGATTGGCAGCCCGCGCAGGCGATCGATGCCGGCGCTCCCATCGGTGTCGAGAGCCATCAGAAATGGCAGCTAACTCCGAGTCCCGTGCCACTTTTGGCGGAAACGCCGCAGCGCTTCGCGCGGGTGGCGCGCAGCCAGGGCGTCACGCCGTCGGACGCATTTCTGAAGGGCGCGGGTGCGCTACCGCTGGCACCCCGTTCGCAGGCGACCATCCTGCTCGATCAGGGCGTGCTGACCACGGGTTATCCCGTGCTGGTGACCAGCGGCGGCCGCGGGAGCCTGGTTCGGGCCACTTACTCCGAGGCGCTTTATGGCGATAAGAGGTCGAAGGGCGACCGCAGGCAGATCGAGGGGAAACAGGCCGTCGGCGTGTGGGACGAATGGCTCCCCGACGGCGGCCAGAAGCGCGTTTTTCGCCCGCTCTGGGTGCGCAGTTGGCGGTTCCTGGAACTGCACATCGAGACTGGCGATGAGCCACTTTCGATCGACGATGTCGGCAGCGACTTATGTGTCTATCCGGCCGAACGCAAGGCCCGGTTCGTGTCCGACCGCCCGGTCTTAAACGATATCTGGGATGCCGGTTGGCGAACCCTCCAGCTTACCGCGCAGGATGTCTTCGTGAGTGACTTGTACTGGGAGCGCATCCAGTACGTGGGCGACACCAAGCTGCAGTCGCTGGCCTGGCTGGCGGCCACCGGCGATGACACGCTCTACCGCCAGGCGCTGGAACAATTCGATGCGTCCCGCGCGCCCATCGGCCTGACGCAATCGCGCTTCCCGGCGGAACTGGAGCAATACACGCCGCTCTACTCGCTGGCGTGGGTGACCATGGTGCACGATTATGGGCGCTATCGCGGCGACGATGCATACTTACGGCGGTTCCTGCCGGGGATCGCGCAGGTGCTCGGTTGGTTTGACGGGCGGAAGACGCCCGATGGTCTGATTCCGCCGCTGTTTCATCTCGACTTCGTGGACTCCGATTACGACAGCCAACGGCAGGCCATCATGCGGCAGGAAGGGCGTCCGGGCATGGCGGTACACAGCTTGTTCTACGTGATGGCGCTCGATGATGCCGCCGACCTGTTCGCCCGTTTCGGCCAGGATTTCGAAGCCCAACGCTATCGCCGGCAAGCGGCGGCAGTGAAGGATGCGGTCCACCACTTGTGTTGGGATGCGACCCGTCAACTTCTGGCAGATACGCCTGCGCACAAGTTCTTCAGCCAGCAGGCGAACATACTGGCGATTCTGACGGACACCGTGCCCCGCGCCGAACAGGCCGGCCTGCTCGATCGCCTGCTGAACGATCGCACGCTCGCCCAGGTGCAGCTCTATTTCCGTTACTATCTGGGCCGCGCGATGAGCCAGACGGGCCTGGGCGATCGCTACGTGGACAATCTCGGACCGTGGGAGAGGATGATGGCGAATGGGATGACGACGTTCGGGGAACAGGATGGAAACCCGCGCTCGGAATGCCATCCGTGGAGCGCCACACCGGTGTACGAGTTGTTGACCACGGTAGCTGGGATCCAGCCGGGCGAACCGGGCTTCAAGACGGTGCGGATCGCGCCGGCGCTGGGCAGTCTGCGACATGTGGAAGCCGCGATGCCGCACCCGCTGGGAACGATCGAGGTGTCATTCGATCGCGTGGGCGCCTCGGGACTCAAGGGATCCATTCGCCTGCCACCGGGGCTTACCGGCGAATTCGTCTGGCGCGGAAAGAAGACGGCGCTGCAAGGAAGCTTGTTGGCGATCGATGAGAAGTGACCCGGGAAACAGATCCGAGAGCCCGGCGATAGAATAGAGTCCACACCGATGTTCCACTGGAACCGCCGCCAGTTCCTCGCGCGCGTGGTGCTGAGGCGTGCTATAAATCGCCTGTTGAGTTAATCCACTTGAGCCAAATCAGCGTCTCTTCGCGGGACAGGTTGCGCACCGCCCTGGAACATCGCGAGCCGGATCGCATTCCGCTGGATTTTGGGAGCACCAACGTAACCGGCATCCACGTCAGTTGCGTGGCAGGTTTGTGCCGGCACTACGGGCTGGCCACGGGACCGGTGAAGGTGTACGAGCCTGGCCAGATGCTCGGCTCGATCGAGGACGACCTGCGCGCGGCGATGGGGCTCGACGTCATTGGCGTGTTTCCGCGCAAGACCAAGTTCGGCGCTCCCGCCGCGGATTGGAAAGAGTGGAATTTCCGCGGTCTAGAAGTGCTGGTGCCTGGCGATTTCCGCACCCGAACCGAGCTGAACGGTGACATCCTGGTCTATCCCCAAGGCGATGAGACGGCCGCGCCCAGCGGGCGCATGCCGGTGGGCAGCGCCTTCTTCGACATCATCGTCCGGCAGCCGGAAATCGATGAAGAAAAGCTCGACCCGGCGGACAACCTGGAAGAATTCGGACCGCTTTCCGAGGAAGACTTGGATCATATTGGGCGCTCCGCGCACGTCGCCGGGGCGAGCGGCTACGGTGTGGTTGGATCGTTCGGCGGCACGTCGTTCGGCGACGTTGGGCTGGTGCCCGCGCCGGCCCTGAAGAACCCCAAAGGCATTCGCGACGTCGCGGAATGGTACATTTCCACGCGGACGCGGCGCGGCTACATCCATCGCATCTTCGAGCGCCAGTGCGAAATCGCCCTCGCGAACCTGGCGCGCATTCACGCCCGCATCGGCGACGCGGTGGACTGCATGTATGTCTGCGGCACCGATTTCGGCACGCAGACTTCGGCATTCTGCTCCGTCGCCACCTTCCGTGAGTTGTGGTTCCCCTACTACCAGCGCGTCAACAACTGGGTCCACGCCAATACCAACTGGAAATGCTTCAAACATTCCTGCGGCAGTGTGGAGCGGTTCCTGGAAAGTTTCATCGAAGCCGGGTTCGACATCATCAACCCGGTGCAGTGTTCGGCGGCAGGGATGGACCCGGCCGAGTTGAAACGGAAGTACGGCTCCCGCTTGGTGTTTTGGGGCGGGGGCGTCGATACCCAGAAGACCCTGCCTTTCGGTACGCCGCGAGAGGTGCGGGAGGAAGTGCTGCGCCGCTGCGAGATCTTCGCGCCCGGTGGCGGGTTCGTGTTCAGTTCGATTCACAACCTGCAGGCCGGCACGCCGGTGGAGAACATCGTCGCCATGCTGGATGCCGTACATGAATTCAATGGAGTTTCGCATGTCTGATCTGGAACAACTGAGGGAAGCGCTGATCGTGGGAGACTGGAAGACCGCGGCTGCGGCCACGCGGGCCGCCCTCGCCGACGGGGTGGCGCCGCTCACCATCGTCACCGGACACCTGATGCCCGCCATGGACGAAGTGGGCCGGCGCTTCGAGTGCGAAGAGTATTTCGTGCCCGAGATGCTGCTCTCCGCGCGCGCCATGAAGGCATCGATGGAGATTGTCCGTCCGTTGCTGGCGGCGAGCGGCGCCCAGCCGGTGGGGCGTGTCGTGATCGGAACGGTCAAAGGCGACCTGCACGACATCGGGAAGAATCTGGTAGCGGCGATGCTGGAAGGCGGCGGGTTTGAGGTGATCGACCTGGGCGCCGACGTGGCTCCGGAATTCTTCATCGAGGCGGCCGCCGCGCGCAACGCCAACCTGGTGGCGCTTTCGGCGCTGCTCACGGTGACCATGGGGTGGATGAAAACCACCATCGACGCTTTCCAGGCCGCGGGACTCCGCGAGAAGGTGAAGATCATGGTCGGCGGCGCCCCGGTCACGCAGCAGTATGCCGACGCGATCGGAGCCGACGGTTTTAGCGACAGCGCCGGAAGCGCCGTGGCATTAGCGCGCAAACTGGTGGCGGCGTGAAACTGCTGCGCGAGTGGCTCGCCGGCGGCCCGTTGATCGCCGACGGCGCGTGGGGGACGGAGTTGCAGCCGCGCGGTCTCGAGCCCGGCGCCGCGCCGGACACCTGGAACCTAACCCATCCCGGCCGCGTGGAAGCAGTGGCGCGCGCCTATGCGGAAGCGGGCAGCCAGGTGATCCTCACCAACACCTTCCGCGCCAACGTAATCGCCATGAAAGGCGAGCTGGACGCCATCAATCGCGCCGGTGTCGCCATTTCGAAGCGCGCGGCGGCGGGGCGGGCGCTGGTGTTTGCCTCCATCGGGCCGACGGGAAAGTCGCTGATGACGGGCGCAATCGGGGCGCAGCAGGCGCGTGCGGCGTTCGACGCGCAGGCCGCGGCGCTGGCCGCGGCGGGTGCGGACGCTCTGCTGGTGGAAACGATGAGCGACATCGAGGAGGCGCGCCTGGCGGTGGCCGCGGGCAAAAGCACGGAGCTGCCGGTGATCGTCTCCTTCGCGTTCGATTCGGGCAAGAACAAGCATCGCCCCATGATGGGCGCTTCTCCCGAAGCGGAATCCGCGGCGATGGTGGAAGCCGGGGCGGACGCGGTCGGCGCGAACCGCGGCGTCGGAGTGGAGTATGCCGCCGCCATCTGCCGGCGTTTGCGCGCGGCGTGCAACGTCCCGATCCGGATCAAGCCGAACGCCGGTTTGCCGAAGATGGAGGGGCGGCCGTCCGGTATGACACCACGGCGGAGTTCTTCGCTTCCCACTACGCGGCACTGCGCGATGCCGGCGCCTCGTTTCCGGGTGGCTGCCGCGGCTCCACGCCGGACTTCATCCGCGCACTGGTGAACGCCCGATGCGTCTCAAGTTGATCGGTTGCGAGGTTCTGTTCCGGGAAATGTGCGACGCCTGCGCGCACTCGCCGCATCAGGTGGACCTGGAGTTTCTTCCCAAGGGACTGCACGACCTGGGCGGCAAGACAATGGCGGCGAAGATTCAGGAAGTCGTGGACCGCACTCCCGAAGGTGTGTACGACGCGATTCTGCTGGGCTACGGACTCTGCGGGAACGGGCTCGACGGGCTGACCGCGCGCCATACGCCCCTGGTGCTGCCGCGCGCGCACGACTGCATCGCGCTGCTGATGGGCAGCCGCGAACGCTACCAGCAGTACTTCGACGGCAACCCCGGCACGTTCTACCGGTCGACCGGCTGGCTGGAGCGCGGCAAAGGCTTGCAGCAGTTGACCCACCAGACGATAGGGTTGGAGGAGTCGCTGGAAGCCCTGATCCGCAAATACGGCGACGACAACGGACGCTATCTGTACGGCGAGATGATGCGCTACCGCTCACGATACGAAAAGCTCACGTTCATCGAGACCGGGTTGGAGGCGGACGGGAAGTTCGTCGCTGAGGCGGCCGCCGAGGCCAAGGAAAACGGCTGGAGTTTCGAGCGGCTGCCGGGCGATCTGGCGTGGCTCCGAGGCTTGGTGCAAGGAGAGTGGGCCGAAGCTGAGTTCGTGGTCGCCAAGCCTGGCCAGCACATTGCCGCAAGCTATGATGCACTGATTGTCTCGAACCAAAACTGGAGTTCTCCATGACGAGCAAGGAACGAGTCTTAGCCGCACTGAACCGTCGTCCGCCGGACCGTGTGCCGATTGATTTCGGCAGCACCGGCGTTACCGGAATGCATGCCACCTGCGTGGCTGGGCTACGCCGATACTTCGGGCTAGAGAATCGACCCGTCAAGGTCCACGAACCCTACCAGATGCTCGGTTTGCTGGAGGAAGATCTGCAAAGCGCCCTGGGGCTCGACGTCGAGGGTGTGTTCCCCCGCAAAACGATGTTCGGTTTCTCCAACCACGATTGGAAGCCCTGGCGCATGCCGGATGGCCTCGAGGTCCTGGTCTCGGAGGATTTCCGGGTTACCGTGGATGCCGGCGGCAACACTCTCATCTATCCCGAGGGCGACACCAGCGTCGCGCCCAGCGGCCGCATGCCGCGCGGCGGCTATTTCTTTGACTCCATCATGCGCCAGCCGCCCATCGACGAGGACAGGTTGAATCCCGACGACAACCTCGAAGAATTCGCCCCCATCGCCGACGAGGAGGTTGAATACTTTCGCCAGGAGGTGGAGCGTGCCGCCGCCACTGGACGCGCCGTGATGGCCAACTTCGGGGGTACCGCATTCGGCGATATCGCCCTGGTTCCCGGCCCATTCCTGAAACATCCCAAGGGAATCCGCGATGTGGCCGAGTGGTACATGGCCACCAGCAGCCGGCGGGGATACGTCCACCAGATCTTCGACCGGCAATGCGAGATTGCCATCGGAAATCTCGCGCTCATCCACGCCGCGGTGGGCGACGCGGTGGATGCGGTCTTCATCTGCGGCACCGATTTCGGCTCGCAAACGTCGGCCTTCTGCTCCGCCAAGACGTTCCGCGATCTTTATTTCCCGTACTACCGCCGCCTGCTCGACTGGATCCACAAGAACAGCCGCTGGCAATGCTTCAAGCACTCCTGCGGCTCGGTGGTGCGCTTCCTTCCCTCGTTCATCGAAGCCGGCTTCGACATTTTGAATCCGGTGCAATGCTCGGCGGTGGGCATGGATGCCGCGGAATTGAAGGCGCACTTCGGCGATCGCCTCACCTTCTGGGGCGGCGGGGTGGATACCCAGCGCACGCTGCCCTTCGGATCGCCTGAAGAGGTGCGCCGGCAGGTGTTGCAACGCTGTGAGGTGTTCGCCGCGGGCGGCGGATTCGTATTCAACTCCATCCATAACTTGCAGGCGGGAACACCGGTCGCCAACATCATTGCGATGTTCGATGCGGTAAGGGAATTTAACGGAGCGCCGACACATGTCTAATCTCACGACGCGACGGCGCTTCTTGGCCGCCGGCGCAGCAATCCCGCTTCTGGCCGGCTCCACCGCGGAGGCCGCGCCGGTAAGCGACGAGCGGAATTCCGACGAGAACCCTTCCCTGAACGGCCTGTGGCTGTTCCGTCTCGATCCCGCGAGCGAGGGCGAAGCGGGCGGGTGGGCCCTCCCCGATGCGCCGGTGGCGGGATGGAGGGAAGTCCGCGTCCCACACACCTGGCAGGTGGAACCGGAAAACGCCGCGTATCGGGGATTGGCGTGGTATCGCCGCAGCTTTGACGCGCCGGAGGCGTGGCGGGATCGCGCCGTCCGCGTGGAATTCGAAGCGGTGTTTCACACGGCGATGGTTTGGGTAAATGGCAAGGAAGCCGGTCGGCATATCGGCAAGGGCTATACTGCGTTCACATTTGACCTCGGCCATCTGTTGCGCTACGGTGCTCCGAACAGCCTGGTGGTGAAGGTGGACAACGCCTTCAACGAGTCCATGCTCCCACGCGGGCGTTCCAGCGACTGGGCGCACGATGGAGGCATCTACCGGCCGGTGCGGTTGCTGGTGACGCCGCCTGTGTTCATCGAGAGCTTGGCTGTCGATGCCGAGCCTGACCTCGCCGCGGGAACCGCTTCCATCGCCGTTTCGATGGTGGTGCGGAACTCGTCGCAGCAATCCTGGCACGGGAGCGTCGGCTACCGTGTTACCGATGAAGCCACCGCGAATCCGATGCTGGCGGCTTCGGTGTCGGGACAACTGGCCGCCAGGGAGACCAAGGCTTTTGCACTGCATGCCGCGACTCTCCACGAAGCGCGCCTCTGGCACTTCGATCGTCCCAACCTGTACCGTCTCACCGCCGAGCTCGGGGAGGGTCACTCGCTGGCCACCACCTTCGGCATCCGGAAAATCGAAATCCGCGATAGCGCGTTCTACCTCAACGGCGAGAAGGTTCGCCTGATGGGCGTCGAACGGATGGCCGGCAGCAATCCCGAGTATGGGATGGCCGAACCCCTCGACTGGATCGCGCACGACCACGCCGACATGAAGGAATTGAACTGCGTCTACACGCGCGTACATTGGCCGCAGGATCGCGCCGTGCTCGACTGGTGCGATCGCCACGGCATGTTCATTCAGACCGAAGTCCCGACGTGGGGCTCCGGCACTTTTCGCGGAATGACCGGCGAACCCTCCGCGGACATCATGAACAACGGCCTGGAACAACTGCGCGAAATGATCGCCCGCGACCGCAACCACCCCTGCATCTTCTCGTGGGGGGTGTGTAACGAGATCGGCGGCCAGAATCCCCCGGCTTACGCGTTCGCCAAACGCCTGTACCAGGAATCCAAAAAGCTCGACCCCAAACGCCTGGTCTCTTACGCCTCCAACTCGCTGTTCACCACTCCCGAAAAAGATGTCGCCGGCGCGATGGACTGCGTGATGTGCAACGAGTACGTGGGCACGTGGCAGCGCGGGACCACCGACGACCTCGGCGGATTCCTCGACGAAATTCACCGCGCGTTTCCCGGCAAGCCATTAGTCATCTCCGAATATGGGTACTGCGCCTGCACGCCGGACCGTCCCGAAGGCGACGGCGCGCGCGTTGCGGTTCTGCTCGATCATGACAGGGTGTTTCGCCAGCGGGATTTCGTGGCGGGCCTGATTTTCTTCTGTTACAACGACTACCGCACCCACGTCGGCGACCGCGGTGTGGGAGCGATGCAGCAGCGCGTCCACGGCGTGGTCGACGTATATGGCGCGCGCAAGCCCTCCTACGAAGTGTTGCGCGCGGAGTCGAGCCCGCTCGAATCGTTCGACGTGAGCGGCAAGGGCCGGGAACTGAAAGTTCAATTGAAGGCCAGGACCACCGCGCCGGCGTACGCCCTCCGCGGATACATCTTGCGGGCGGTGGTGTACGGTTTCGGCGGCATACCGGTGGAGCGCATCGAAACCCGCCTGCCGGACATCGAGCCCGGCGGGCAGCCATCGGCGCTGGTCACATTCACCGAGACCCGCCCCATCCAGGTGAAGCTGGACGTGCTCCGTCCGACGGGCTCTTCGGCTTACACCGCGATCTGGAAGCCATAGATGAACCCGCAATCGCAGTACAACGCGCGCTACGTTTGGCTATTGGCGATGGTGGCCGCGCTCGGCGGGCTGCTATTCGGCTACGACTTCGTGGTCATCGGCGGCGCCAAGCCGTTCTACGAGAAATTCTTTCAACTCAGTTCGGCGCGCGAGATTGGCTGGGCCAATAGTTGCGCGCTGCTCGGATGTCTGCTGGGCTCGCTGGTCGCCGGAGCCGCCGCCGACCGCTTCGGCCGCAAGATCCTCCTGATTGCCTCGGCAGCGATCTTCGCGATCTCTTCAGTGCTTACGGGATGGGCCTCCACATTCGCGCTCTTCGTCGTCTGGCGTATCGCCGGCGGAGTCGCCATCGGAATCGCATCCAATGTATCGCCGGTGTACATCGCGGAGGTCAGCCCCGCGCCGTGGCGAGGACGCCTGGTGTCCATGAACCAGTTGACCATCGTGGTGGGAATCCTGGCCGCGCAAATCGTCAACTGGCTGATCGCCGATAGTGTCCCCGCGGGCGCCACTGCGGAAATGATCCGCCAATCGTGGAACGGGCAGTTTGGCTGGCGCTGGATGTTCACCGCGGTAACCGCTCCGTCGCTCATCTTCTTCCTGGGCGCGCTGTTTGTTCCGGAGAGCCCCCGCTGGCTGGCGGTCAACGGTCGGAAAGACCGCGCCCGCCGCACTCTGGCGCGAATCGGCGGGGAAGAATACGCGGACAGCGCACTCGCCGACGTGCTCTCCACCGCGGAGCCGCACGCGCATGAGGCTCGATGGGTAGCGATGCTGGCGCCAGGAATGCTGAAGGTGCTCGCGATCGGCGTCTTCCTGGCGGTCCTGCAACAATGGAGCGGGATCAACGTGATCTTCAACTACGCCGAGGAGATTTACCGCAATGCTGGATACGGCGTCAACGATATCCTTTTCAACATCGTCGTCACCGGTTCCATCAACCTCGCCTTCACGCTGGCGGCCTTGACCTTTGTGGACCGGCTGGGACGGCGATCCCTAATGCTGGCGGGCTGCGGCGGCGTAGCGCTGTTCCACTTCCTTCTGGGTCTGTCTTACCATTTCGGGTTGAAAGGTCTGCCCGTTCTGTTTTGCACCCTGGCCGCCATCGCCTGCTTCGCCATGACCCTGGGCCCGGTAACGTGGGTGCTCATCTCGGAGATTTTCCCGAATCGCATTCGCGGGGCCGCGGTATCGGTATCGGTGTCGGCCCTGTGGATCGCCTGCTTCGCGCTGACGTTCACATTCCCGGCTCTGAACGCGTCGCTCGGTCCCGCGGGGACCTTCTGGCTGTACTCGGCCATCTGCGTCGTCGGATTCCTGTTCGTATTCCGCCGCGTGCCGGAGACCAAAGGGAAGACACTCGAACAGATCGAGCGCGGGTACGCGAGAGAAACGGTGGTCACGAGATGAATGCCCTCCACGCCAAACTCTACTTTCTAGCCGCGCCTTTGCTCCTCCCCTTCATCGCCGGCGCCGCGCCTCAAACCTGGACCCTCGCCAACGGCCAGGTCGCCCGAACCATCAGCTTCACTCCCGAATCGGGCCTGATCACCCAACAACTTTCCGACCTCGTCACGCACACCGATTTCATTCGCACCAATCGTCAGGCGGGCGCCGAGTTTTCCTTCCAATGCAATGGGCATTCCTACCGCGGCGCGAGCTCCACATTCACGCTTCTCGACGTTGGCGAATCGCCGCTGCCCAACGGCAAATCGCTCACCGTCCGTCTGCGCGCTAAGGATCTGCCCCTGGAACTCTCCGTTGTCTATGCGATTTATACGGACCATCCCGCCATTCGCAAACATCTCGAATTCCGCAATACCGGCTCCGCTACCCTCGTTCTTTCCCATCTCAACATCGAGGCCGTCAACCTGTCGCTAGGCCCCGCCAACGAAGTCACGCTCCACACGCAGTACGGCGCCATCCCCCGCGAGAGTTTTTACACCGGCCGCTCCGAAGATGCCGGCCTGCTGCTCGCCAACGGACGCACGGGAATCGGCATCGCCATCCTGAGTGAGGTCCCCGGCTACATGAAGCGCACCGAGGTCGACGGTTGGGCCGGCCCCGATTTCGCCCGCATCGGCGTCTTGTACGACACCGATTTAATGCCCTTCGAACGCTCTCTCGCGCCCGGAGGGGGATTCCGCACCGCCAGTGTTTCGCTCCTCACGTTCCGCAATGGCGATGGCTTCCGCGATCCGCATTGGGTGCTGCCCAACTACACCTCCCGGATCCTCATGCGCCGCGGGTCTGGCGCTCCCTGGATCTACAACACCTGGAACCCTTTCGAGCGCCGCATCAATCGCGATACCGCCCTCCAACTGATCGATGCCGCCGCCACCATGGGCCTCGATATCTTCACAATCGACGACGGCTGGCAGGAGGAATACGGCGACAACGCCGTGAACCTGACCGCCTTTCCCGGCGGTCTGAAGCCCATTCAGGAAGCGCTCGAGGCCAGAGGCATGCGCCTGGGACTCTGGATCCCTCTCGCCGCCATCGGCACCGGGACCGCCGATTACCGCAACCATCCCGAATGGGCCGCGCTCGATCGAGACGGGAAGCCGAAAATCACCTCCACCGCCGCCGGGCCCAAAGCCGTGATGTGCCTCGCCAGTCCCTTTCGCGACGCTGCCGCCGACCGCGTCAACCGGGCCATCGACCAGTTTCATCTGGCCTACGTGAAGCTCGATCTCACCACCATCTTCAATGCCTATGGCGAAGCGCCCGGCTGTTGGTCGACTGCGCACGCCCACGGCGATTGGGCCCAGTCCCTCAACCTCATCTACGAAGGCATTTCCTACGTCACCGCGCGGATCTACCAGAAGCACCCCGACGTACTGCTCGACCTTACCTTTGAGCTCTGGGGCCAGAAGCATGTCATCGATGCCGGACTGCTCGCCGCCGGAGACCTCGATTGGCTCAGCAACGTGGATGACGGGCAGCCCGATTCGGCCGGACCGCTACAGGCGCGCACCCTACTGTACCAGCGCGCCGTGTCCATGCCCGTCGAAAGCATGCTGATCGGTAACCTGCAAGCCGACGTGCCCAACATTCAGACAGTGTTCGCCACGGCGATTGGCTCCGCGCCGCTGCTGCTCGGCGATCTCCGCAAGCTCAGCCCCGCCGATCGCCAGTGGTACCGCGAAAAAATCGCCTGGTTCAAGAAACTCAGGAAAACCACTGCCATCGACGAAAGTTTCTTTCCGCTAGGCGATTGGCTGGCGCCCTCACCTTCCGAATGGGACGGCTTTGCGCGCCTCGCCCACGGCGGCGAAGGCATGATCGCGATTTTCCGGAATCAATCCGGCCGTGCCGCTGCCACCATCCAACTCCCGTTGATCCCCGAGGGGAAATATGAGGTGCGTTCCATAGTCACCAACAGAGTGCTTGGTGTGTTCACCAAATCCGATTGGGTCCGCGGCGTCAGCGTCCGGCTCCCCGACGCCGCTCCGGTCGAGATTCTCCAACTTACCCCTACGAAGTGACCTGTCGCCGAACCGGCGGGGTTCGCCAAGCCCCCTTTGATAATCCGCTTTGCCGGCGTTCGCACCGCGCGGCTTCGGGGGGGAAAGAGCCCTTCGGCCCCGGTCGGAGCACTCGCCACTCGGAGAATCCCCGGGGCCGCTAGTTCGGCGCGGGATTCGGTCTCTGGCGGGCAGCGGTGCCCCAAAACGGTAATCTCCCATAACGCGACTTCGGGCCAACGTGGACAGTCAAATCCGCGGTTTGGCGATCACGCTGACAAGCGATAGGTCGGGCGAGGTGTGAGTCAGTGCCGCGGTACCTGTAGCGGTTCCGTGTTTCCGTTTACCAGGAGGTCGTGGCCGGCGAATCGCAGCCTCTGAATCGGCCCGGCGTTCGGCTCGGCGGTTGCCAGGGGGCGGCCATCCGTGAGGCTCCAGATGTGAACGGCTCCCTCGGCTGTACCCGGGGCCAGCTCGCGGCCGTCGCCGGAGATGGCGAGACTGAGCGGATTGCCGGAGGGATTGAGTGTTAACCGGGTTGCGCCGGAGACGGCGTCGATGACATCGATGGATCCGCGGCGCGAGGTGGCCGCCACGGTCCGGGCGTCGGGGCTGAGTACCGCGGTAAAGACGCCGCTGGCGACCGGGCGGGCGGTGCCGGTCAGGCCGCTCAACATTAAGACGGAGCCTCTCTGATCGACGATCACGCCTTTCTGAATGGAGCTGAGATAGTTCACGACTGTGGCTTGGCCGAGCCAATAGTCGACGCGCAGGAGGTTGCGTCGGTAGGAATACATGAGTTCGAAAAACCCCAGAAACACCAGAACAACGCATGCTGCTGCTGCGGTCCGCCGGATGAGAAGCTGGCGGCGAGATGCTCGTACAAAACCCACTTGCTCCGCGCTTGCGAGTTCGCGGTGATCCCTGAGCCAACGCTCAGCGCGCGACAGAGTCTCCCCGCGGTATAAGATCCGGCCTCTCCGCACCGATGCGTCGATATCGTGCTGGAGGCGGTCGCGAAATTCCAAGGCGTCCCGTTCCTCGCCGACCCAGTCGGCCAGCCTGCCCCATTCGTGGATGAGCGGTTCGTACGCCAGTTCGACGAAACCCGAGCCGTTATGCTGAGTGCCTCGTAGTAGCCGGCGCTGGACCAACTTCTCGGCCGCGACCCGCTCGCTTGGCGAGAATTCGTCGATGGGGACGGCAATCCGCGCGCCTTGGGGCGACACCATCTTCAACAACACGATCCGTGCCGCCGTTTGCTCGTCCGGGGAAAGCGAACCATACGCTTCCTCCGCTATCGTCGATAGGATTTTGAGCCCGCCGCATCGTTCGTAGCTCTCGTGCGTGATGAATCCGCGCCGCCGGTCGGCCCAGAGACGAAACAATAGTATTTGCAGCAGCGGGAGAGGACTTGTCGATTCCTCAAGATCGTTCAGGATACGTTCTACGAGGCCGGGCTCGAAGCTCACGCCGTTTACCTGGGCCGGCTGCTCGATGGCCCGGCGCAGCTCTTCCGGCGTCATGCGGCCCACCAGGAGTTGGTTGCGCGAGAGCAGATCGCTGAATTCGCAGTCCTCCGTGGCGAATCCGTAGAAATCGGCGCGCAAGATCACAATCAGCGCGAGAGTGCTGGAATTCTCGCGCGCCGCTGAAGTGAGCATCCGCAGGTACACGACTCGCTCGTTCCGATCCGCCAAAACCCAAAGCTCTTCGAGTTGGTCCACCACGATCACAAGCCGACCACCCGGCTTAACCAGAGAAGCGATGGGCGCTTGTTCGCGTAAGGCCCGCTCCACCTGGTCTGCCGCGAGGGCACCGTCGATCCCGGCCAGGCGCTCCGCCAGCTCGCGGACCGGATTGGAAAAGGGGCGGACTAGAGTCACACGGATGTCGTCGTGTTCCGCCCGCAATCGGGGAACGATTCCCGCGCGCACGAGCGCGGATTTTCCCGAGCCTGACGGGCCGATGATGGCCAGGAAGGGATCGGAATTCAAGCGTGCGACGGCTTGCGCCACCAGGGCTTCGCGGCCGAAAAAGAATCGGGCATCGCTCTCGTCGAAGGACCGCAACCCGACGTAGGCGTCTTCTTCGGCGACGGCGACACGGGGGGTTTTCTTGGCGGCACCGGTGAGAGCGTCAGTGAAGGAGCGCACGGTATCGTCGTTGAACCCGGCGCGCAGATCGATGAAGTGGTACTCCTTGAGAAACGCGGGAACGCGGTCCATGGAAACTTGCGGCAACAGGACGGGGATAATCCTGCGCTCCTTCTTAATCGCGGTGATTACTTCCCGGGTTTGGAATGGTCCCATTTCCAGCCCGACCAGAACCAGAACTGCGGCGCTTTGCGTGATCGCGGTATCCAGCTGTTGGTCCCACGAGTCGCCCGGGGCGAGCCGCGATCTGTCAAAGAATACACGGAGTCCGGATACCTGGAGAGCGTTCACCAGGGGCTGGACGAACTCCCGATCTCTCGCCTGATAGCTGATGAAGACGTCGTAGCCGGCGAACGAAGTCGTTGCGTCGTACTGGGGCTTGACGGGCGGCGACATCCCGGTCCCGGCCATGACAGCAGCCACCATGCGCTTTCCAGCTTCGGCCGCCTTGGAGCCTTCGCCGGCCATGGAGGCGACCACCGCCGCGAGCCGCACGTACGCTTGCGGCAGGTCTCCGTCGGCGGCCGTACCGTTCTCACCGACCACCCGCTCCTCGAAGGCGAAGGCGGGATCGTACGGGACCATCAGGTCCCAGAACGACAGCCCCATGGCTTTCAGCGTCGCGGGTGCGAATTCTTCGAACGCGGAAAACGCCGCGCGAAATTTTCCCAGCTCGGGCGAATCCTGTTGCACGCGGGCGGGCGCCACCAGGACCTGCAACGCGCGATCCTTGCGCAGGGCACGCACGCGCTCCGAATTGAAATTGCGTAGCACGTCGCGCGTGCCTTGCAGGTTTTGTCCGTTGGGGGCGCAGAACATCACCAGCGAGTCGGCGAGCTGGTACGCGCAGACCCCGCCCATCTCGGTGACACCGGTGCGGCTGTCGACCAGCGCGAGGTCGTAGCGCTTGCCGATCTCGCGCGCCAGCCACTGGAAGAAAAGCTCGCCGCCCCAATCGAAATAAAACTCCTGCCAATCGAAGGTGCGGAGCTGGTAAGCGTAGTTGGACAACTGGTCTTCGTCGCCGCGCATGCCGGCGGGAAGAAGATGCAGCGAGCCGCTTCCCGGCAGCTCGTAGTAGACGGGGAAAATATACTGCTCGAGCTTTCGAAAATCGCGCGTGCTCTGCCCCACGGGCTGCGACATGGCCTGCTTGTAGGCGATCAACAAATCGAGGAGTCCCGGACTCTGTCGCGCGGCCTGCATATCGATAGGGAAGTAGCGCTCAAGGCCGGGAGCCTCGAGGTCGAAATCGACGATCAGGGTCTTCAGGCCGTAGCGGCACAGTCGGTCGGCCACATTGGCCAGCGCCATGGAGCGGCCTACTCCGCCTTTATAAGAGTAGAAGGTACAGATCATAGGATTCCGGGAAGCTCCACCCCGGTTTCGTCGGCTCGCAGTTCCTTGGCGAAGATCGCGATCTGGGCGGGCTCGACGCGCGGCGTGCGCAGCGTCTGGAGGGTCTCGGGAAGGCTCTGGTGCAGCCAGCGGCGCAAGCGGCATTCGTCGCTCACGCCCAGCTCGCACTGCGGATCGAAATCGGTGGCGAAGCGGTCAAAGATGCCTGCCAGCTCGGCTTTCAGCTCCTCGCGCGGGATCTGTTGCGGGGGCTGGACCTCGTTGTCGAAGGGGCTGACGGTTACGATCGCCGTGTTGCGCGCGCTGACCATGGGTGAGCCGGTCACCGCACGGCGCACATCGGGATGGAACAGGGACAACTCGACCACCAGCATGATGCAGCCCTGGTCGGCCATCTGGCGGTAGACTTCGCGCAGTTGATCCACCTTCTTGACCAGCGGGTCGAGAGGATAGAGTTGTAGCTTGACGGCCCTTCCGCGTAGCTTGGAATTGCGAACGCGGGCCAGGCGCTGGAGGGTCTCTTCGCTCAAGGCGGCCACGGTGGAGCGGGAGCCGGGAGATCGCCACTGCTCGCGTGTCGGGCCGTAGCGCGCCGAAAGCGGCTGCGGCAAGGCGGCGAGAATCTGCTTGAATCTGTCCAGCGCCTTGCCCCCCATCTCGTAGAGGATGAGGTTAGGATCGTTGCTGAGCCTCGTGGCCTCGTCTTCGTTCATGGCGGCAATGACGAGCGGCACGCCGATGATGGGAGACGTGGCCACAGCGCGATGCGCGGTCAGTTGTTTCTTCACTTGGGCGATGAGGGCGATGCCGGCGGCCGGATACCCGGAGACGTCGATCCGCTCGGTGAAGGCCCATGCGGACGCGCTCGCGACGCTTTCGGCGTCGCTACAGAGGGCTACCAACGCGCCCGATCTGGCGCGCATCATTTCGAGGGCGACTCCGACGTTCGTTCGCTGGCTTTCCATTTGGGCCAGCGCCTGTTTGGAGAGCAGGGCCACGGCGACGTCGCAGGCTTGCAGGCGGAGATCGAGCTTCAGGAGCGCGTCTTCGGTGACGGCGAACAGGTCGCCTTCGGCCAGCAGCGCGCTCATTCCGCCGGGATCGGGGACAAACTCCTGGGCGAGCTTAGCCGCCAGCGCCTTGTCGGCGGTTGCGAAAGTGATGAAGAGGTCGGAGGTGATCCGGCGGTTCTCGGGACCGCTCCGGGCGGCCGCCGCCGCCGGACTGTTCGACCTGGCGGACTCGAGGTTGGTGACTGCCGCATTCACCAGGCCGGCGAGTTCCAACTCGCTGCTGAAAAAGCTGGCCAACTTCTCTTTGGACAGCTCGGCGCGCAGTGCCGTGATTCGCTTGCCGGCGCTGCCTTCGCCGGTGGTGGTGTCCATGTATTTCGGAATCCAGGGCGCATCCTCCGATAGGAGGAAGATCAGTGCCGGTTTGCCGGACTTCAGCGCCTGGCGATACTCGAGTTCGCTGATGGAAAGCGAGTCGGGGTTGTCCTTCTCGGGGATGTAGCCGTAGCGGTGAGCGAAGATTCCAACGTAGGCGTCCGATCTGGCCACATCTTCAAGGCACCTGGCGAGAGGGCGCTTGTCGGAAGCGACGTAGTCCTCCATGCAGGTGACCTGCTTATTGAGTTTCCGGAGATAAGAAGCCACGGCGCTGCGGAAGGACTTCAGATCTTCGTACGTGGAGGAGACATAGATCTGGGTAATAGGCATAGCAGTGCCCGCTGCTCATTCCCAATTAGCATACCTCTTCGGAGGTTTTGAATTATCGTAAGCAATCCACTTTGACGGGTTGTCGCTCGACTCACCGAACTGCCCGGCCGGCGGCACACTCCCCCGAAACGGGGTTCGAGGACATTACTCCCGTGAAGTCCATTCCATGCCTGGCGACTAACGAATCCCGTTCTTGCCCCATCTCCACATTTCCCAATTCACAAATCCGGCCAATCTGAGCCTATTTTTGTGAGGATCGCCCGCAGTGCGCGAGCAGCGCGAGATGGGAACTCCTCGGGCAGTATGGAGGGCATCTTCCGGAAAATCAAGCCCCATCAGTACGTCCGGCTTTCCTCGCGTCCATTCTTCACCCGGCGAGGGCCTAGCATCACCCCCCGGATTGACCCGCCCTGACACGCTGCCGGGAACTAGCCCAGCCCGCTGAAAAAGAATCGCTTCGCAACCCACCTCGCCTCTTTGTGGATTGGCCGGTTTTACGTTCACAGAAATTTTCGCGAATTTTTTCCTTTCCCATCAACCCCTTACCCGCCACGCCCCCCGAATCCCGCCTACCCTCGTGCTCAAATCTGAAGCGTAGGAACCCAATGGCAAAACCACCCATCTCCGCCGAACGCGCCGCCGCGAACCAAGCGAACGCCGCCAAATCCACCGGACCGCACTCGGGAACGCCGAGCGGTACCTCCGAAGGCAAGGCCCGCGCTTCCCAAAACGCGCGCAAACACTCCTTCAATCCCGCCAACTTCGCCGTCCTCCGCCTCGAAGATATCGCGGAAATCGCCAACCGCCGCGCCGACCTCATCGACTGCTACCAACCCGTCAACTCCCAGGAGCTCTGGGCCATCGAGCGCCTCGCCCTCGCCCAGCAAGCCCTCGACCGCTGTTCCCGCGCGGAAATCGGCATGTACACCGCGTGCCTCAACGAGTCTCTCGATCCCGACGGCCGCCCGCTCCGCTTGATGTATCTCGAAATGGTCGAGGACATCGACGTCCTCCGCGAACA